>Ga0207691_10000096_pt1 | contig 76701 bp, 126 predicted proteins | sample KBSM13metaG_FD_184327 | JGI IMG/M metagenome (GOLD analysis project Ga0207691, IMG submission 184327) | Miscanthus rhizosphere microbial communities from Kellogg Biological Station, Michigan, USA - KBS M1-3 metaG (SPAdes) (version 2) | ecosystem: Host-associated > Plants > Roots > Rhizosphere...
TCACTTCGCAGTCAGCGCATAGAACAGCGCGATCAATGCCAGCAATCCACTGATCCAGTAGGCATGATCGAGCAGCGCTGCTATCGCCACCATCGACACGACGATGTACATCAGCCCCAGCGCTTCATGGCATCCATGAACGTGAGCGCTGGCACTTCCTGATCACTGTACTGGCCCTGCGTGGCATGCGCACCGACGCGCATCGCGCACCACATCACCAGCGTGCGCGGCAGGCGCCATGCGATCCACATCCAGATTTTCTCGCTCACATATCGCTCCCGTTGCCTGCTCGACCGCTTCCTGTCCAGTAGCCGGGCTCATCGATGACGGGCATCCTATCGACGCCTTGAGCAACCTTCATCGCGTTGAACATATCGCCCATCGTACTGGCGCACACGCCATGCGGATCGCGCGATGCTTCCAGCATTGACCACGGCACCATGCCGGAAACCTTGTGCCTGTCCTTTGCCAGCCTGAACGTCAGGCCCTCTTCGTTTAGCGACACGGTGATGTCCATGCAGCTTGCGGTCTTGGCGATGCCTGCCAGCGTTTCGACTTTCATCGATCATCCCCGCGTATCGTTTCGATCAGCGCTTGCTCTGCGGTGAGACCGCGTACGTTCTCGCAATCCTCCAGCGCAGCGGATGCTGACGTGGTGCTTCATCGACGCGCCTTCTTCTTCGCGGCCTTCTTCTTCGCAGTGCGCTTCGCACCCGATCGCGCGGGCGGCGCCTCTTCCGGTGCATCGATCACCGCAACAGCGAACAAGCGGCCCTCTCTCTGCTCGACCGGGTTGCCACGTGTGCCCGAGCGAAACTTGATCCAGCCCACTGCACGCCCGACATCATGCGGGATGATCACGCCACTGCCCGGCACGACAACATCGATGGTGACGGCATAACCCTTGAGATCGAACATGTCGTTGAACGAGGTGCCATCAGTCGAGAACTCAAACGTCATTGGCGCTTCGGTCCAGTCCGAAGGCATGGTGATGCGCACCAACTGTGCGCCACTGCAATCAACTGCGCTCGACAGCGACTCCCCTGCCTCGATAAACGGACCGTCCAACACTTTCAGCGCCATCACGTTGCTCCCTTCAGCTTCAAGACTTCTTCGACCTCGCGCTCTATCGCGGCACGATCCATCTCGGTGGGCAGACCAGCGAGCAACGACTCGATGTCGATGATCAATTCCCACATCTCATGTTGATACCAGTTGCGCGATGCACGCTGGTGCAGGATCGTGACGGCATCGCGCAGTTCGTCGTCGGTCATCTCACGCCTTCGGCTCTGGTGTCCCGCCTTCGGCTATCGGGTGCGCGGGCTTCGGCCTGTTCGCGATAGCATCGGCCAACTGCTGACGCTCCACTCGTAGAGCCTGAGCGAAATTATTCCAATCATCTTGATCATTCCCTGATGCCTGATGCGCGGTCTTCTCTGCGGCCTGAATGATTGCGTCGAGAATTTCTTCCATGTCATCTCTCCAGTTTTTTGAAACTACCATTCATCGCATCCCAGTGCGTCTTGCGCATGTAGCAGCGCAGGCTGTCGTTGCTCATCAGCACATCGTTGGGACCGAGCATGGCGAGGATGCCCGGCGGGATGTTGCGCGCGTCTGCGTTGTCATCCGGCACCACGATCACCTGTACTCCGCCGATCGGCGTCACTGTCGCGACCATGTCACCACCCGAACAACCACATCACCCAGTATCCAGCCACTGCAGCGGCGAACACGATCGCGTAGTGCCACCAGTACACGGGCGCCCGCAGCCAGCGTTTGAAGCTATCGATCATCCCTTGATCTCGTCAACAGCCTTCACTTCCACTTCACGGTTGCCGCACCTCGGACAGAACGGCTGACCCTTGGCGAATTGCTTGATGGTGATATCGCGGATCTGCTTGCATGCGGTGCAGCGCAACGTCACCTTCGCTAGCTTCTTCACCATCAGCCCACCCACGCGAGCGATCGATCGTAGGTCCCGATCGCCTCGGCCAGCTTGTTGAAGGCGCCAGATGCGGCGTCCACCTGATCGTCGTGCGTGCCCACCGGAAACTGTTCGTGCTCATCGAGGAAGGCGCGATTCCATGCGCCTGCCACTAGTGACACATCCCCGTTCTGCACGGCGCCCGCATAGGGCTCGGCCCGGATCTCTTTGGCGCCTGTCACCTTGTCAGCGAACGCGCCGAATTTCTTGAAGCGCCTGACGCTGGCCTCTGCGCTTTCCTTGCCGCCTGATCCGGGCTCTTGCTCGAACCAGATCGCATAGCGTTTGCACATCGCCTTGTCTGACTCTGCCGCCTGCATCAAGCGCGCCTCGCGCTCGCTCACCGGCCACTGGCCACGGATCACGTCCTCGATCACGGTGCCACCGTCGCGCATGTCGTGCATCAGCACCGCTGCGGTGTAGTCGCCGCTCATGTCCGAGCTTGCCTTGTCCACATAGCGGATCGAGTTGCGCACCCGGCTGCGATCGAAACTGCTGATCACCTTGAACCGCTCGGTCGGGAATGTATCGCCACCCGCTGCGATCGGTGACTGCTGATAGATGCTCTGCCAGCCCGCGTTGGTCAGCACCTTCTTGCGCGCCTGCAGGAATTCGAGTGGCTTCATCTCGGGGAAGAGCGCCTCGCCCTTCTTGCGGTAGCGCTCGTTCTTGGTGGCCACGGCGGTGTAGCGCAGCACGCGCGTTTGCGGGAAGTGCTCGATCCATCGCCCGAGCGGATCATCGAGGTGCCACCTCGTCATGATCATCAAGAGCCCGGCCTGATCGGAGAAGCGCCCGAAGAAGTCGTCGGTGAGCCAGCCCCACGTCTTGTCTCGGATCACCTTGCTCTGTGCTTCGGCTCGGCCTTTCATCGGGTCATCGATCACGCCGAGATCCAAACCCATGCCGTTGATCTGGCCCATGACAGTCGTGTTTCTGAATGAGCCGTTGTGCCCCACGTATTCCAAGATGGTGCTGTTGCGCAGCCAGCGTGCGGCGGTGCTCGATGCGGCGGTGTCATTCAGCTTGGTGAACTCGAACACCTGTTTGTAGCGCGGGCTGTCATAGATGCGCTGCAGTGCGAGGTTCACCTTGACGCCGAGCTCATCGCTGTACGATCCGAAGATGGTTCGCAGATCCGGATCTAACCCGGCCACCCACGATATGAAATCTGTAATCTGCTCGGTCTTACCGTGCTGCGGTGGCGCCTGAATGACCATCGTCGGGCGGCGCCCCTCCTTCATCTGGCGAAAGAACCACATCAGGTTTTGCGCCAGATGCTGTTGCCACCACGTGGTCACGAGGTTCGGCCTGATGATGCGCCTGTACAGATAGAAGTCGGTGCGGGCTAACGCATACTGCAGATCGGTCCATGCACCCAGATCGCCGTCATTCAGATCCGCCGCTGTCGTCTTCTCCGGTGGAAACTGCACCATGTTGCCCGAGCACCTTCATCACCTCATCGGCCATCGCCACCACGAGGTCGATATCCATTTCCTTGTCGCTGTTTCTATCATGGTTATAGGCCAGCGCTAGCGCGTGGAGCACATCATCCCGGCTGATCGGTGTCGGCATCTTCGGCCTCCAGATCGAGCGGCTCGGGCTCGTCCATCGGGTTAGGCTCTGCCTGCATAATCTTGAACATCAATTCCATCGAGACGCCACGGCTGGCGAGCTCTCGCTTCACCTCGTCCACTGACTTGTACGTGGTGCGCTTGGGCCGGTCGTCCTCCAGCGTCTTGCTCTCGACCTGCAGCGGAATGATGCGGGATAACAGCATGACGAACGCCCGGAGATCCTCTTGCGCCACCTTGCGCATGAAGCCGACCAGCTTCCCCTTGCCCTGCCCGTCTTGCCCCTCGATCTCTGCGGCGAGCATGATCGCCTCTTTGAGCAGGCGCGTGTTCTTGTTGATGGCACCGCGTGGCTTGCCCGGGTTTGGTACGCCCTCTTTGCCGAAGCGGCCTCGCTTGCTCTTTATCGGCACGATGTTGGTGCCCATGTCCGTTGTGTCGGTCATGTGAACGTGTCCTGTATTTTACAGATGGGTGTGATCTGGGCACTACCGTTCGCTTCGAGAAATGACTTTTCTCGAATGATCCACGACCCTCACCGGCTCTGCTTCTCCGATGACTGCGCTAGTGCTTGTACAGTGGTCGCTTGCCTTTGCGGCTGGTCTCACTGGCCAAGAATTTCGTTGCTGCCCTCGACAGACTTTCCTTACGGAAACGCTTGTTCGCTGGCATGGCGCCGTATGTCTCTGCGTCCTCTAGAGCGTCACGCCTTACCGTGTGCTTGTCAGCATGGTCGGCGCGCTCCATCAGCATCATCTCGTATACGCGCTCCATCTTGAGCCGCTCGCTACCAACCAGAAACTTGGTCAGAAACCAGTGCGCTCTGAGATGCTCGTTTGGCCACAGCTTGACCAGATTGCTCGGCGCGTCACTCCCACCGAGAGAGCGCGGCACGATGTGGTGGATCTCATAGCCACGGTGGTACTTCACCGCTTCGATGCGAGCGCGCTCGATCAGGGCATCGTATTTCTTCCTGTAATCGATCTCGATCTCGTCTGTCATCGCAATAATCCCGGCGCCAACTCAACACGTCCCAATGTCTCTAGTAGGATCACCTCGCGTTGGCGAGATGTTTGGTTCTGGTAGATCCCGCGCTGTCCGGCGAACAATCCGCCGGTCACTTGCACGTTCTGTCCCTTGGTGAACATTGAGCGCTTGAGCTCGATCAGGCCGCGCACTTCCCGCGCCTTCATGTTCGTTATGAATTCTTCTGGCAGTTTGGCGGGCTGTTGTCCGTTCATCAGCACGGTACTGACACCGATGGTGCTGAAGAGGCGCTGCCACTGGTCCTCAATCCACACAAAGAGATAGCGCGGGAATAACCACCGCGCTGTGTGCACTTTGCGCCCTCGTGTGATGCGGACAATCTTCTCTCGCGGCGCGTAGATCGTGAAGCCCTGCCGCTCGCAGTGAGCGATGGCGCGGTGCTCGCAGGCTGGCTGTGACTGTACGACCGACCAGAACAACGCGCTCCCCTCCTGATGCGGGCGAATCACCTTTCCCGCACCCTGCCCGATCGATGATTCCCGGGTCAAGACTGTCCTCGTGGCCAATATCCGCCCGGCTGGCCTTCGGAATTACCGAAATCGGGCTCGCTACGGGCGCCCATAGCGGCCCGGCTTCCTGCTAAGTGGCTGATTTCACGCCATGAAATATTTTGATGAATTTCCTCATCAGGACCTTGCGAATAGCGCCTGACGCGCTATGTTGTGTTGGTCGGCAGGGCGATTGCCCCGGTCGGCCCCGGAAGCCGGAAGTGACCGTCTCGGGCCAAGTTGGGAATTCCTCACAGTGGTGGCTCTGACAGGCCACGGTAACGGGAAGTTACTACTCCCTGTGGAGACAACACTCAGTAGCCGCTGACGGCACGCCATAACGACCGCTCAGCTACGGGATTCCGGAAGCGAACAGGACGCGGGGAGAAACAAAGAAGGCCCTCGAATTTCGAGGGCTCATCTACTCCGCGCAGCGCGATAATCGGGACGATGCCTCATGGCGATGTTAGCCCGCGTTCGACGCTGCGCGGCAAGATGAGCCTCCGCTCATCAGGGGCTCGGCCATCAACCCTGCGTAACCCACACAGGCACTGCCGAGCCCCACCTTCATCTCACAAGGGAGCAACACCATGCCTTTCAATTTCGATCACGTCCTCTCCGCCCAGTCACCGTTCGACGCGAACGTGTGGCAGTGCGAACGCTGCGACACTGCCGACTACGAAGCCAACCACGATCTGGTTGATTGCTTCAACGTCTGGGAAGACGACAGCATGAACGTCGAGGAGGATTGCTGATGCAATTCTCTCACACCACCGAACGGTGCACGCGCTGCCCGCACGTCACTGATCTGTTCTACTGCCGCGCTGTCGATGAGTATCTCTGCGAAGACTGCATCGACCAGATAGCCGAGCGTCTCGACGCTCTGGCTGACGAGGCTGACGCCAAGCAGTCTTCCTAAACCTCACGCTCAAAGGAGCACCTAATGCTGAAGTCCCCGCAAGCCTACGCCGCCGAAGTCCTCGACACCTGTTTTGGTGACAAGGACTCGGCGCTGTCCTCGCTCTACACCATCGCGCGCAACATCGAGGCGTTGCCGCCGCGCTACCTACTCGATGTCGCCAAGGCCATCGAGACTATCGCCGCCGCCGATGAGGCTGCGATCAACCAGCGCGTCGCCGACATCAAGTCGGGCAAGCACAGGGAAGGCCCCGTCCTCCTGCGCGATCTGCTCGGCAAGTTCTGACGTTTCGACACTGCCCTCCACGGAGGGCAGCACGAAGCGACACGCTTCATTCACACTGAGGAGCAACTCATGACAAACGGAAAGACACGCGGCCAAGTGGTCGCCGCCGACGTTTCGGCACTGCTACGCGCTCGCAACCCGCTGATCGTCATCGTGACGCGGGAAGAGGCGCGCGTCGAGGCGCTGCTGATCGAGGCCGCCGCTGCGGCTGGTTACATCCCGCGCACGTGGGATGTCGCGCAGGGCTTCATGGATCTTGGCGGTAAGCAAGCCAACGATCTTCGCGATACGCAGGACCCGGGCGGCGCGCTCACGATCATCGGCAACCGTGCGAGCGGTGGCCGCGAGCGCGGCGTGTGGATCATGCGCGATCTCTCGCCTTGGCTCGAAGGCAACGTTGGCTTCACCACGGTGAGGCAACTGCGCAACCTCGCACGGTCGCTCCCCGGGGCGCCACGTGAGAGTGCGCAGGCCATCATCATGCTCAGCCCGAAGGCTGACATCCCTGCCGAGCTCGCTGGCCACGCCACGGTGATTGATTGGCCAATGCCCGATCGCGCTGAGATCGCAGCCATCCTCGACGCTGCGATCGAAGGCCTGCCCGACGATCTGCGGGAGAGCGCTGCACCGAACGGGCAACGCGATGCCGCGATCGACGCGGCGGTGGGCCTGTCCGGCGAAGAGGCACAGGCGTGCTACGCTCGCTCGCTGGTGCAGCTTCGCAAGATCGACCCGGCTCTCGTGGCTTCTGAGAAGAAGCGAGTGGTGAGCCGCGAGCGTGTCCTCGAATGGTATGATCCCATCAAGGGCGGGCTCGATGCGGTGGGCGGCTTGGACAACTTGAAGTCTTGGCTCAACACCCGGAAGTCGGCATACAGCCCGGCGGCCCGGGCGTACGGTCTACCCGCACCGAAGGGCGCCATGCTCGTCGGTGTGCCGGGCTGCGGCAAGTCGCTGACTGCGAAGGCGATCGCCACGGCGTGGTCGGTGCCGTTGCTGAAGGTTGATCTCGGTGCGCTCAAGTCGAAGTTCGTGGGTGACAGCGAGGCCAACCTCCGGAAAGTCTTCAAGCTCATCGAAGCGATCGGTCGCTGCGTCGTCTGGTTTGACGAGATCGAGAAGGCGCTGGAAGGCGCAACATCGGGCTCGGCAGACGGTGGCGTGTCGGCTGACGCGCTCGGTGCGGTTCTCACTTGGATGCAAGAACGTCAGGGCGAATCGTTTGTGATCGCCACGGCGAACAAAGCGGAGGGCCTGCCTCCGGAGCTCCTGCGCAAAGGGCGCTTCGATGAGGTGTGGTTCATCGACTTGCCGACCACGACCGAACGTGCGGCGGTTCTCTCCGCTGCGTTGCGCGAGCATGGTCGTGGTGATCTGCCGATCAGCACGAGCAAGGTGGCGAAAGTCACCGAGGGCTTCACGGGATCTGAGATCGCAGCGATCGTGCCTGATGCACTGTTCGCGGCGTTCAACGAAGGCGCCCGTGAGATCAACACCGAGGACCTGATCGACGCGGCCAAGACGGTCGTGCCGCTCAGCGTTACCGCTGCGGAGAAGATCACTGCTCTCCGCAACTGGGCTGCAGGCCGCGCACGCGCGGCATCCAAGCCTGAAACGATTGTCGAGCGCGCCCGAGCACGGTCGCTCGACATCTGAGACACCGCGCAAATGCGGTTAGGGAGGCTCGGCCAAGGAGGAGTTGAACTCCAGTTGTCGAATGCCGAGCCTCCCGCTTTTCCCTTCTCTCATCCCAACAGGAGCAACATTATGAACGTTCGCAACATCGAAACACTTCGCCCCGGCTTCCTCATCTCTCTCAAGACGTCGGTGCGCGGAAACGTCCAGTATCAGAAGCGCGACCTTGGCGACGCTGTCACCGAGGATGGCAAGCAAGTGGCCGAATGGGAAACCACCCGGGTGATCAATGACCCGGTGGAATTCAAAGCGGCTGGCGAGGCTCGCGGCAAGGCGCGGTCGATGATCAACAGCGTCTGTGTGCAGTCGGCCTTCGGCCTCCTCTGCCCTGAGAAGGCGCAGGAAGAATTGGACAACGCGATCAAGTCCGCTCACGCGGTGGTCGATGCGTTCAACCAGACTGCGCAGCTTACCCGCGTCTCGGTTTACGTGATGGTCGGCAAGATCGCGAGCGACGACGTCGAAGCGGTCAAGGCGATCAACAGCGAGGTGTCGGATCTCCTCGGCCAGATGGAGCAAGGCCTCCGCAATCTGGACGTCAAGTCGATCCGCGACGCTGCCGCCAAGGCCAAGGGGATCGGCCAGATGCTGAGCCCCGAAGCAGCGGTGCGCATCCAGCTTGCGGTTGATGCCGCACGCGGCGCCGCGAAGGCGATGGTGAAAGCCGGAGAACAGGCGGCGGTCGAACTGGACATGCGTGCGATCCGCACGGTGACCGAGAGCCGCACCGCGTTCTTGGATCTGGACGAGGCTCGCGAGATCGCGGCGCCCGCTCAGAGCCACCGCGCGATCGATCTGGACCCGGAGAAGGCGCGGAAAGAAACCGCTGCCTTCATCGCGAACGTATCGCCGAAGATCGAAATCGAAATGTGATCCACCGCTTCCGAGCGGTGGCGAGGCCCGGCCTTGTCGCTCTTGAAGCCCTTGGATGCAGTGCCGGGCCTCACCCTTTCCCCTCTCACCATAAGGAGCAGCACCGATGGCGTGCGATACACAGCCCATGAAGGGCCAGACACTAACCGAACGAAAGACCCAAGTCCGCGAGATCATCGCTTTCACCGATGAGCTCATCCGCAAGGGCAAGATCAAGATCGTCGTGGACAAGCGCACGGGCGCGATCGCGTTCGATGGCATGACACCGCAGGAGCGTGGCAACGTTTCCGATGCGTGCACATACAGAATGATAATGGCCACCGGCACGGTGCTCGCCAAGCAGGCGATCGCACGCGCTGAGCAACTGGCCGGGCGTGGCGTCAATCGGCAAGCGCTGACAGCCGGAGTGCATTCGCATGACGGTGGTCAGAGTTGGTCAACACACAAGCACTGAATGCCGGTCAAGATCGACCGGCAAATCGCCGAGGAAATCCGCGCCCTCGTTCGCGAGGGCATGACGCAGAAGGAGGCCGCCTATCGTGTCGGCCTCTCGAAGTCTGCTGTCTCAATGATCGTCGCCAACAAAGTCTGGAGCAACCATGAAGACTCTGATCATCACCGCCGCGCTGCTGCTGTCGATCGCGACGGCGACAGCCCATCCTAATCACAGCAACCCGCCGACGAATTCGTGCCACGCGCACGGCTCGCAACGTCACTGCCACTGAGGAGCAACCATGACAGACATATGGCCGGTCATTCACCTGATCGATGACAAGCACACCATCCACAACGCAGAGGTGGCTGCGCGCTGCGGCTGTCCCGGCGTCTTTCTGATCTCCATGAGCGGCGACGACGTGCTGCTTGATCCGGCGGCGGCGCTGATCCGGCGCAAGGTGCCGTCGCTCAAGGTCGGCATTAACATGCTGGCGTCCGGCCCGGTCGATGCAGTGATCCACAGCATTGACCACGGCTACAACGCCACATGGTCCGACTACGAGTGGCAGAACAACGCCGCCGAGATCGATGACGTGATCGACGGCAGCGACCACAAGTTCTTCGCGGCTGTCGCCTTCAAGGGTGAGACGCACGACGAGCCAGATCCTGACGCAAGCGCGCGTGAGGCTGTGGCGCGTGGCTTCATCCCGATGACCAGTGGCCACGGCACAGGCGTCACGGCGCCGATCGAGAAGATCCAGCAACTGCGCAAGGCGATCGGCCCGGGTGCTCCGCTTGCCATGAGTGGCGTCAATCCACCGGATGCGCATCTGCTGACGCCACTCGCGACGCACTTCCTCGTCGCCACCTGCATCAGCAGCGATTTCTACACGTTCGATGAAACGATGCTGCGATACCTCGCATCGCAAGCCATCCGATAAGGAGCAACATGGTCCCAAGCAAAACCTTCGACAAAGTCAGCGCATCATCGATGGCTGCAGCCCGGCGCCACGAGCCGGGCGACTACTACGCGCTGACCGGCAACGATCTCAACGATCTCGCCGTGCTGGCGCTGCGCTTCGAGCATCGCTTTGACGATGCCAACGAACTTCGCGACTGGCAGAACAGGCTCAGCCTGATGCTGTCGGGCGCGGAGCGCGTTACCTGAGATCCGCTGAGTGATCAGCGGCGGAGGCCCGCCACGGTTTGTCTGAAGCCCATAGCCGGTGTCCCGGGTCTCCAACTTTTTCTGAGCCACGCCGCTCGATCAGCGGCTAGTGGAGGTGCCAACCTCCATGATGAAGCGGTTTGATCACCGCAATAAAAGGCGCTCGGCCTGCAGTGTGGATCGGCCCGCGATGACGGTAGCGTGAGCGAGGCTCCCTGTAAGCCTGTGCCTTGAATGGCCAACCTCGCCCGTCACTTTCTATCTTTCACCTCAAAGGAGCAACCATGAAACGCATCTTGATTGCGGCAGCGCTCGCGCTGTCGATGACTACGGCTCACGCGGCGACGACCAAAGTCAACGGCGTGACCATCTACGATCTTCACAAGGGCAAGTGGTGGTCAGCGTTCGCGACCATCAACGACAACAAGGACGCCGACGTGGCCTTTCAGTGCGCATTGCACACCGAGGGCAGCACCACCTCGAAGTTCTACATCAAGTGGACGCCTAACTACGGTCTGCGCGTCCAGTTGTGGAAGAAGGACTGGCAGTTGCCGGAGGGCGTGCCGATCCCGTTCGAGCTCGACCTCTTCGGCGAGGGCTTCGCTAAGACTCTCACCGTCAAGAACGGATGGGCAGTCAAACCGGCTGGCGCCGTTGGCACTTCGGTGTTCGGCGACGTCCACGAGGATCACACCGCCGACTTCATGGAAAAATTTCGTGAGGCCGATCGCTTGGTGATCAACTTCCCCGAAGGTGATGAGCCGTCGTGGAATATGAAGAGCGAGGGCACCCGCAAGGCTGGTGAGGAGTTCGCCAAGTGCATCGCCACGATGCGCAAGGCGCTGAGCGAAACCGCCTCCAGCACGTCGCCCATCAAGCCGAAGGCAACGTCGCCGCTCGGCAAGCCACAGGCTCCGGCGCCGACTACTTCGCCGATCAGGCCGACCGGCAAGAAGGACGACGGCAGCGTTTGACGTTTCGACACCGCGCTTCTCCACGTGAGCAGCGCGGCACGAAGCGCCACCCGGCACTTCCCACAAGGAGCAACCACAGTGAGAACACCCATCCTACTGGCGGCGCTACTGGCGCCCGTCGCGGCGCATGCTGGCGAGCCCACCATGCCGGTCATTCCCGACGACAGCATCAAGTCCCGCGCGTTGAAGCTGGGCTACGTGTTGAACGGCGAGAGCATGGTACGCGCCCCGGGCCTCGGCTCGATCGACGTCACCGGCCTTCTCTACGAGGTGCCGCCGCAGCTAAAACTGATCCCGCCGCCTGTCGCCAAGGGGGATGACAAGTGAGAATGCACTCGAACCAAATGCTCTCGATGGCCCGTGAAGCGATCGAGCTCGTCATCCTGCGCGCGCAGTGCGATAATGCGATCGCGCCGCAGGCTCACCTCTTCGATCGCATTCGCGATCTGCACCACGCGGTCGAGCTCATCGACAAGTGCGCGAACGTCGTCAGCATCAGGGAGGTCGCATGAATAATTGCGGGACATGCACGGCGTGCTGTCGCATCTTCGAGATCCCCGAGCTCGCGAAGCCCGCAGGGAAGTGGTGCGAGCACTGCGAGATCGGTCGCGGCTGTACGATCTACAACGAACGCCCGGCGGTGTGTCAGGAATTCGAATGCCTCTGGTTGCTCAGTCAACAGCGTGACGATCCACGGGAGCACCTCGCGCCAGAGCTCCGGCCAGACCGATGCAAGGTCGTGTTCTCTCCGAGCACGAACGATCGGATCATGGCGGCAACCACGATGCCCGGGGCGCCCACAGCGTGGCAACGTCCCGACGTGATGGCGATCATCAATCGAATGACCAGCCAAGGCATGGGCGTTGTCTGCGGGGCGCCACGATCGACGCGCCGCACGATGATCGATCGCAACGGGATGCACGAGGTGCGGCTCACCGAGCCCGATTCCACCGGGATGCAGTGGAATGTGGACCCGTCGTAAGACGGTAGGAGGCTCGGCCACGCATCGAGTGAAGCCCTCTCCAGCGCTGCCGGGCCTCCGCTTTTCTTTCAACCAAGGAGCAACAACGATGATCGACCAGCGACCCGAACCGATTTGTTTTCTGTCCGATGCGCTCGGCATCTATATCCCGCAACGATTCGCCAACGCGTGGCACGATCGCGCGGTGAGCGTCGCTAATGTCAGCGATGAGGACTGGGCCGCGCTCGAAGCCGGGCCTGACCACAGTGAGTATTGGGATGCGTGGCAGGAAGTCTGCGACGACGCCAAGGTCACCGACATCAACGGCGTGGAATTCTTCCTCGACCAACAGGATGGCGGACTCTTCCTGATCCCCTTGGGAATGACTTGGGACGACGAGGCTGATGGATGGCGATGGCCCTGACAATGGCTGCGCGCAAGCGCAAGCACCACGCACTGATGACGGCGTTGCTGAAAGAGATCGAAGCCGGTCTCGATCGCGACGTCGCCGCACAACGAGGCGCCGAGATTTTCGAAGAATGTTTCGGCGATCTACCACCACTGAAAAGGAGCAAACCGAATGACCGAAGTTAAACTCAACAGGCCGCGCGTGATCGACAACGATCGCGGCGCTGTCATCGTCACGTGGCAGGGCCGACAGATCCGCGCTTGGTCGTATCAGAACGACACCGAGCGCAGGACGAAAATGATGTACGCCCGGGAGTTCATCGAAGGCTGGATCGAGGGCTACGACTTCGCCGCTCGAAAAAGATTTTTGCCAGACTGAGTCCTATACAGTCGGCAGAAATTGCGGGGCATATGCAAATTTGCATGTGCCTCGCCCTGTGTTTTCCGATGTCAAGTTTCTGAAATCACGAGCACGCACACTGGCGGGCTAGCGTTTGCGCGTAGTCGATCGCAGCGTTCTGCGATTTGGCGCATGTGCGTTTGCTACAATGCGCGTGTTGTTCAACCAAAGGAGTGACAATGGCTAAGAGAGAAACCATCGAGACCATCGACGCGGCGCTCGCACGCTGGAAGCCTCGGCTGAAGCGGGCGGTCAATGCGATCGACAAGCTCGAAAAGAAGCGGCGCCGTCTGGTGGCGAAGGCCACGGTGAGCGCGGCGCTTGATCCGGTGCTGGAGCAACTCGGCGCACTGACGATCAGGCCCAAGACCGAGCGCGTGGTCGTGTTCGAGGGCGACCCTATCGACCCGGTCAAGATCGTGGACGATCCTGCGGTCAAGGCGGCGAAAGCCTCTGTAGAGGCCGCGCTGCTCGACCAGAGCCCCGATCTCGGCATCCCCTCCTTCCTGCGCCGGGCGCCTGACCCGGTGGCAGAGGAGATCAAGGCCGAACAGGCCGCGACCAAGAAGGCGAAGGCCGCTGGCAGGATCGCGAAGATGAAAGCGAAGAAAGCCGGTGACCTGAAGAAGATGCCCCTCACCGGCAAAGCCGCGCTCGCCGCCATCCGGGGCGAGTAAACGAGATGGGTCGCCGGGCAACCGGCGGCCCGGAGGCCCGGCCACAGCACATATGAAACCCACGACTGGGTTGCCGGGCCTCCACCCTTCCCCCAACCCACGAAAGGAGCAACCATCGTGAAAAAGAAATGCCACGCCACCGGAAAGATCCGGCATCGCCGGGACTACGCTGAAGCCCTGCTGAAATCGTTTAACAACGCCGGAATGAGTGCGTACAAATGCCAGCACTGCTACGGCTGGCACTTAGGTAACAGCCGCACTGACTACAACTACCAAGCCCGCATCGACCAGCTTTTAAAAGGGAGCAAGACGAATGACGCCAAGCGAGATGGCAACGGAGATACTGAAGAACATCGAAGCGACCCGGGCAGTGATGGAGGACGGCCCGACTGGGTATGTCCTTCACACAGCGGACAAGATGCACCTCCTCTGTCAGAAACCGGGCGGCCAGATCTTCAAGAGCCATCCACAAAATGATGCGGTGCTCGTGCTGACATCGCACGCCCGTGCGGTGACGGCACAGCGTTGGTGGAATCATCACAACCCGGACGACAAGGTGAAGATCGCACTGCGACGCGAAGCGATGCAGGCCTACATCGATGAACAGCAGAATGCGCACAACATTCTGCTCACGCTGATCCAAATGAAGGAGCAACTGGGATGACCAAGTTCAAGGACACTACCGCAGAGATCCGCAAAGAGATGATCGAGATGGGCTGGCCCGAGGCGTCGTGCGAGAAAGCCGATCGACGCTACACCACAGATGAGCTCCGGCAGGAATTCATCGTGCGTTCATTCCTCGCGCCGTTTGTTTTCGTCACGCGGATCTCGGACAACGTGAAGGGGACGATGGAATTCACTCATGATCCTCGGCTCTACTTCAACTTCAAGCCCGACTAAGGAGCAACCATGCAACACTCGTACGTCATCATCAATCCGCACACCCGCAAGAAGTCTGCGATCGTGTGCGACACCATCTTCGAGGCGCAAGCCGCCGCCGGTCTCACGCAAGGTGTGGACCACGGCGTGCTCGTGCACGGCCTTGGCTACTGCGTGTACGAATTCGGGCTGTTCGTCCCGATCGAGGAGCAGAAATATTTCAGTGTCGGCAACATCCTGTTTGCCGGTCCTGCCGTGTTCTATCGATACGACGATTACGGAGAAACATTGAGCTTGCGCGCGTCGGAATTCCCCGACGTGCGTTTCTACCTCGGTGCGAATGACATCGAGGCGGCGATCGATCATGGGGATGTCGAGCGTCCGTTCATGGCTGTGAATGGTGTCGAGTTGTGGCACTGGCCGCAGCCAGCCCCGAAAGGCATGAGTAGGTGAGAGGGTGTGGACTGAGGACGTGACTGCACTGGCGATGATGACGGCATTCTGTGCCGTCGTTCTCGTTACCACTTGGCTCGTAATGAGCCACTAACCGCAACTGAAAAAGGAGCAACAAGCTATGGACGATGGATTTCTCGGGACGATCCTTGCTGTGGTTATCGGCAAGGCAGTATGGGATGGATCGAAATCGAAACTGCCACCAGCGAAGCAACGCGAGGTCAATCAAGACTTCGGGCGCTTCCTCGGCTGGGCTGTGATCGGCTTCATGGCTCTTGCCATGCTCGCTGGAGCGATCGACAAGGCGTTCTCTCAGACGTCGCAGCACACCTTCCGCGACTCATCTGGTCGCGTGATGGGATATTCCACCACGAACAACGCTGGCACAGTGTACCGCAATGAGCTCGGCCAGACCACTGGCCGATCGACCACGAACAGCGTCGGCACCACGTTCTATAACTCGCGCGGCCAACAGACGGGCCGCATCAGCAAATAAGAACCCTCCGTGAGGAGGCTAAGGAGGCCCGGCCAGTACATCGACGCAACCCATGTTGCTCATGCCGGGCCTCCACCTTTTTTCATTCAACTAAGGAGCAACCAAACATGGTTACCAGTGAATTCCGCGACCTTCACAAGCTCGCGAAACAACGCACCCGTGACGCCGCCGCGAGCGTCCTGCAACTGCTCGATGATGATGAGGAGCGCACAGCGCTGTTGCTGGCGTGCGCGATCGATTTCGTAGACGGCGCCGCTGTCTGCATTAAGGAGGACAACGAAGCGATGACCAAGGATCAGGCGCTGGCTGCAGCGATCGGCATGCTGATCTCTTCCTATGGTGTGGAGAAGGTGGTCGCCGCCTTCAGGGGCTTACGGGAGGCACGTCGATGATGTTTCGATTGATGGCCTTCATCGTCGCCATGTCGGACACCGGGAGCGTGTCGATGGTGACGGCCCACACTGACTGGCCCGACGAGCAGGCGTGCCGGGCGATCCTCCAGAGCCACTACAGCCCGCCGCCGGAAACTGTTTTCAACGGGCACAATGTCGCGGTAAAGATCTCCGCCTCTTGCGTGCCTGTGAACGACGCGCAAGTTCCCGTCCTACAGGCGCCCGTCGCAAACGGGCGTCCGCCCCCGATCAACGTCCCGCCGCCGCTCGCCCAGATGATCCCGCGCTTCTTCAACGAGCTCGGCCAACCGATGCTGGCGCCGCCATGTGGCGGGCGATTACCTTGCGACTACTGAGGAATGACCATGCGATACGAACGAGCCAACAAGCACGATAATCCCAACTGCGAAGGTGTTCACTGCGGTGACGCCAACGGCGAGGTGCGCCGCTATCCTCTAGGCGGTGGCGGCTACCTCGTGCTGTGCATCGCCTGCGCAGCGTACGAGAACCATCAGCGATACATCCGAGGACGAGAGACCGGCCAGCCGCAGAATTTCCCACAAGCCAACTGGTTCTCTTGCACGGTGTACGGCGCAGAGGAGGCACCGAAATGACCGGCGACGAATACCGTGCGGCGCTCGATCACGTGGGCATGTCCCAAGTCGGCGCCGCCCGCTTCTTCAAAGTCGCACCCTCCACATCACGCCGCTGGATCGCGGATCAACTCATCGTCCCGCCAGCGGTGGCGAGGTTGCTGTGCGTCATGATGAAGAAGCACCTCTCACCCGGAGAAGTTCTTGAGATCGAAGCGGCCTTGACGAAGGTTGCGGAGACAGAGGACGCTTGATATATCGTCGGGTGAATTCTTTCCGGGCTGGGTTTTTGAGTTGCTCCTTTTACCTAGCTCTGGTGGACCGTTGGGGCGGCGGCAACGTCGCCCCTTCGCGTCTCCCGCAACTCCTCCAGCGTCATCAGCACCGCCGCCATCGCTGTCAGGCGCCGCTCGGCTTCGGTGCTCGTCATCTTCCCTTGATCAATCATCCTCACGTACACGCGCTTTCGCTGTTCGATCTCGCGATGCACCTCCGCGATCTGGGCGCCCAGTGAAACGCGATCGATCACGCTCATTCAAAGATCTCCCATTCGATCCGCGTCACGGGCGCCCCGGAGCGCGTCTCGTGCGTCAAGCGAAACACCTGTAGCTTGCACTGATGCATCGCTTCGAGTTGCTGCCGCTCGAACTCGACATCTTCCGGTGTCGCGGTCTTCAAGAACAGCGATTCGTATTGCAGTAACTTGACCTCTACCATGTCAGCCTCGAACATTGTCATCATCCCATGCCCTTTTAGCTTTTGATTTTGCCCAAGCGATGGCGCGTGATTTGATCCATGATGCGGTGCTCGGTTTCGGCGACAGCATGGGCACGTGCTTCATATCGTGCGCTGGCCACACGCCGATGCGCTCGCGGTATTTGTTCGCGGCCCAACCATCTTTGTAGTTATGCTGGAAGGCGTACCCTTTGAGCTCGGCGAAGAACATCGCCCGCTCGTTGTGCGTCAACAGCGAGCCGTCGCTCATGGGAGTCTTCGGGCGTGGCTTGAGCTCACGGAGCTCGCCCGCCCTCGGTTCTATTTTGCTGACCACGATGGAAGTAAACCCGCACGCCGGGCACTTCGCCATCTTCGGTGGCCGGAGATACGAACACTGCGGACACTCCTTCGGGAGCCGGATCATCATGGTGCGATTGTCATGACGCGGCGCCTTGCCGTCGTGCAGGCCGGTGTACGATTCATCGATGTCGGTCACAAAGCCCAACCGGCTGTGGTTGTCGCTGTGGTCAAGGATCAAACAATGATCCTTCGGTGCCGAACCCTCTGGCGCCGTGCGCAGACCGCGCCCGATGATTTGTGTGAACAGCATGTCGCTGCGTGTCGGTCGACAAAGCACGATGCATCGCACGTCCCAGTCAACACCGGTCGTCAACGTTTCGACATTCACAACCACTTCGTATTCACCGCTGTGGAATTTCCGCTTGATCTCGCCACGGCCCTCGATCACGGCGCCAGTCTTGCGGCTCCGCTTCGTCGCGTCGTCGTGGTTGAAGTCGAGGTAGCCGCAGCGCACGCCCGCCGCAATGAACTGCTCCTGCAGCTTCTTCGCGTGCGCACGATCGACGGCGTAGCACAGCGTCGGGCGCCGCTCGCCCAGTCTCACCCACGTGTCCACCGCGTCCCCGATCAGCGGCTGCATCTTCTCCGACAATTCCTGTTCGTGGTAATCGCCATTGACGATGCGCACGCCCGTGAGATCCGGATGGCTCGGCGCGTACACTTTGAAGTCCGACAGGAAGCCAGCGTCGATCATCTGCCGGATCGTCGCCGCTTTGTGGAAGTGGTCGAACCATGCGCCCAGTCCCACGGTCCACGGTGTCGCCGATAGTCCGATGAACGGCACGTTGCCCCATTCAGGCATCTTGTCTTTCGATAGCCAGCGTTCGTAGAACCGAAACCACCGATGCGCCTCATCGAGGATCACGACGTCGGCCTGTGGCAACGTTCGCTTCATCAAGGTGGCGATGCTGCAAACTTGGATCGGCTGCGTCCAATCCGTTTGATGATGCGTCGCTTGAATGACGCCCACGTCCCAGATCTTCTGCTTCGCGAACATGTCCACAGTCTGGTCGATCAATGAGATCGCTGGCACCGTGAAGAGGATCTTCTTCTGCTTCGCCCGCGCATTGTTGACCAGTGCGGCGGCTAACATCGTCTTGCCGTAGCCTGTGGGCGCCTGCATCATGATCCGACGCTTCCCTGCGCCCACCGCTTCACGCAGCGCCTGCAGTGCATCTTCCTGATCATCTCGAAGGGTCATCGTCCACCCTCCTTGATCGTACCGTGCAAACTGGGATCGAGCTCATGCTCCTCGTGCGTCTTGAGCCACTCGCGCAGCGGCGCGTTCGCTTTCATGCCCTTGTCGAAGTCCTCGCGCGTGATCGCTTCCTCAAACAGCAACTCACGCCCGAGCGTTTCGTCGGAGCGCAGATAATCGCGCATCGCGTCGATCAGTTTGACCAGCGCCTCGGGATAATGAAGCGGCATGTTGTCGAGGTGGCGATCGAGGTGCCTTCCGAATTCTTCGAACGGGTCACGCGGCATTGGCTTTGCTCCTTTGTTTTTGGATACATTCACACACAACATCGATACCGTGCAGACGCAGCGTCGCGTTCGCGTCGAGGCCATCGACAAACCTCACCGCGATCAGATCCGGTCTCACCGCGCGCGCCGCCTCCAGTGCGCGCTGACCAGCCGGATCGGCGTCCACCGCCACAACGATCTCTGTGAAGCCCTTGGCACGGCGCAGGCACTGCGCAATGCGGCCAGCCGCTCCTGCCGCCCACGCGGTCCCGCCTGCCGCCAGCGCCATCGTTGCCGCGTCCTCGATACCCTCGGCAATGAACAGATGACCCTCGCCGCCAGCCACGATGATCGGCCAGCCCGCTGACGGACCCAGCATGATCTTGACCGGCTCGACATCGGCCTTGCTTCCGTCCGCAGTGATGCGTGTCAGGTGGATGCCGCGCGTGCTGCCATCACGGCTGGAGAACCGGGCAACCATCGCATGGTGGTGGCGCCCCTCACCCTTCAAGAACCGGATGTTGGGCGTGTCGATCAGGCACCCACGGCGGCGCAGATACAATTCGGCAGACGTGCCCCGCAGAGGCACAGCGCGGCCCCACAGATGCGCGGCCAGTTCTGCCTTGTCTGGCTCGGGTGCCTTCACAAACTTGACCGGCGGCCTGCTGCTGCCGTTCTTGCTGGGGAAGGCCGAGCCCTTGGCCGTGCACCGCGCACAGATGTAGGTATAGCCATCGCTGCCATCGTCATGCGGCAGGATCGCCAATGTCCGGCGCCGACGATTGTATGGTTTGCGGCACTCCGGGCCGCAGAGCGGACAGGCCAGATGATATTTGTTGCCGACGCGACGTGCCGCACCAACCATCCGAACAAGCTCATCGAAGTTGAAGGCGGTGTCCATCATCGCTCCGTGATCTGGATTCCGGCATCACGAAGCGTCTCCTTCGAGAGCTCATCCGCCTCATCGTTATCGCCACGCCTGATCCATTCACCGTTGACCGACGTGAACCTCGCCAGCTTCTCCTTCGCGTCATGAGCGAACGGGACATAGGCGCCACTCTTGATCCGCCAGTTGCCGAAGCACTGCTCGATCACGAGCTTCGAATCACCGCGCATCAGGACCGGGCTCGCCTCCAGACTGCGCTCGATGAACCAATCGAGGGCGATGTTGAGAGCCATGTACTCCGCCACGTTGTTCGTGTTCGTGCTCGCGGCTGCGACCATGCCAGCCTTCCGAAAGACCCTCTGCTTGTCGGCGTCGTAGATCACCACGCCGTAGCCCATCGCTCCGCCCGGGTTCTGCGGCTCACAACATCCGTCAAAGTAGACCACGTATTCGCTCATTTTTAAGTTGCTCCTTCAATCTGGCACATCGTTTGCTACGCGCGGCTTCAGTAAGATTCTATCGTTGTAAGTTCTTGTTTTCTTTCTTTCTTCCTTTTCTCTCTCCTCCCCGTTGAGAGAAGTAAGTAAGAAAGAAAGAAGAGGCGGGCGCGCGAGAACGCGACCGGACATAGCTCCGCCTGCGCCGGGAAACGGGACAATTCCCCGGCGGGACAGGCGTCTCCAAACGACGGGAGCGACCCATCGCGCGTGAACCCGAAACCTTGAAGTGTGTGGGGAGTTGATGTTTAGTGCGGAACTGTTGTATGTTCGCGCACAAGACATCCGCGCCTTGCCACACAAGGTTAGTCGGATTTAAAGGGCGGTGCCGCTTGCTACGGTGCCGCCCTTTCTCGTTTCGCTCTCGCGAATCGTGAGCCCGAACCTTGGGCTCCGGAATGTCATCTGGTCAACATAAAACTCGATCACGAAAAATATCGGGGACATTGCCCACGAGGACGATGGACCAACATCAAGTGTGATTCGTTGAAAACCATACAGGATGTTGAATCTGTTCTCCTCCGCGTTCGCATCCGTTCGCTTCTCACCGTGAGCGCGTCCGGAAGAGCGGCGTTGTGCGGTGCGCCATCTGAGGATTGAGCCAACAGCACGTGTAATCCCACAGCGCCGCCGCGTCTGATTCGTCGGTCGTCTCGCAGCCCCAGCCGAAGTCGATGCACCGCTCCAACGTCATCGGCTTGGCGATCTTCGCCTTGAAATTCTGGCCGAGGAAGTGACATCGCACTTGGCTAGTCGTGGCTTCACGCAATTCAGCTTTACCGTACGCCCATTCCTCGACGTGCTCCGCGAGGCCGACCAGCATCCGCGTGGTGTCGATGTTCGTCTTGCCGCCCATGATCGACGGCACCGCCGGGCTTTCGTAGGCGATCAGATCCGGTATCTCCTCGCGCTGTCCCCACGTCTCGTCTAGCCACGTGCGGAAGGCGCGGTAGGTGTGCGCACGCGAAGATCCGGGCTTGGTGAACCGGATATGCCCGCATTGCGGATTCGATCCCGGGCACCCGTACGCCCAGCCGGTGGTTGTCGCCAAGTCCAACGCAAGAACGCGCCCGGTGAACGTCATTCGATCTTCCTCTCCAGTGCCAGCGCACGCAGATCGAACGGCGATTTCAGAATCGGATCGCTCGCCTCCACCCAATACGCTGGCCTGCCCTTGCGCCGCTCCTTCAGACGATCGTCGCTCGCCGCTTCATGTCCCCAGCACCAACCAATGATCCGGTAGTGCGGATGTTTCGCCGCGCAGACCAGAAGATAGGCGATGTCCGGTTTCCAGTATCGCAGATCGATCATCAGCGTGTGATAATCCTTGCTCCGCGTCTTCACGTCAATGAAGTCTGAGAAGTCGAGCTTGGCCTCGAACGGCCCATCGACCACCAGATGATTGATCGACCACGGGATGTCGGTGCCGAAGAAGATGCGCGTTGCGGCCTCGCCACGGTGGCCGTCGATCGTTGACCGAACCCGCTCCTCATACGGGCGCCCCTCATCATCGGCGCCCCTGTCGATCGAGATCTCAAGGCGCCGCATCGCGATCGGATCAACGAAGTCGCAGTGGGACTGATCGAGCTTCACCCAGAGATCGCCGTCAACTATCTTCCACTTCTTCCGCGCTTCACCGTCACGGTCTTCTTGACGCGCGTCTTCGTCTTGTGAGGCTGGTCTTTGACGTTGAACGCTTTGTTCATCGCCTTGACGTTCTTCTCGATAATCACCTTGTTCCTCTCGACGCGGGCCTCGCGCATCTCGCGCAGTTGCTGCTCGCGCGGTCCGACCTTCGGTTTCTTTTCTTCGTGCTTCATTGTCCTGATCCTTTTTCGCTTCAAGAATGTAAAAATCATCACACCACTTGTCGATCGATTCCTGCGTGTAGCCGCGCGCGTTCATCTCTTTCCAAAACTGTTCGCGCGTCAGCTTGCCCTCGCCATACTGCCCGAGGAAGTAGCCGAGGATCTCGAAACTGGTTGACGGTTTGGTCTTGCTCATTGCTTCGGCCTCGGCTTGCAGGCGCGACAGAACCACATGCCGAGCTCACCCTTGCGAAGATAGACACCGACGCCGAACGGCGCATCGCCCTTGCCGCAGAGCGCGCAGTTATCGTGGATCAAGTGGCCGTCTTTGTCGTAGTGGGCGTTCGTCTTCTTCTCGCTCATGTCTTCTTCTCTCTCCTCTTCGCGCGGATGTGGATCAGGTTCGCTGGCTTGCCGAGCGAGTTGATGCCGACCATGATCGCGCGATCGATCAACTTCTTCCGCGCCATCGGTTTCAGTCTAGGTGAAATGCTCCATCGATTGATGCCGGTCGCCGCTTCGAGATCGAGCGTAGTCATCCAGCCACCGTTCTCAAACGCGGCCTTGTAGACGATGGCCTCTCGCTTCGTTGCGCCATAGCTCGCGCGCCGCGCCGCTTCCTTCGAAGTCTCCGGGTCAGAGCTCCGGGCAAAGGCATCGCCCCGCTTCGGTGGCAGCGGATTGCCGAACAGATCTTTGTCGTCCTCCATCACTTGCTCCCTTTCCACTTCCTCGCCGCGCGCCTCACGATTCGATAGAGGCCGGGCTCGTTGTATCCGCCGCGTTTCTCTCCCTTGATTTGAACGTCGGTCCCGGCCAGCAGATCGTTGATCTGATGAATGTGAACATGAACCGTCTTCACGTTGGTGCCATCCGGAAAACAGTGCGCTCGAATGCCAGCGAGGGTAACGCCCGGGTGCGCATGCACGAAATCAAAGATGCACGCCTTCATCGCCGGGAGATAAACGCCCTCACGTTTCTTCGGCGGCAGCGGTTGCCCGCAGCACCGACACATCGCTTGTCCGCTCACCCGTGCTGTTTCCTCGGTAGCGGAATCGGATTGGTGAACATTCGGAAGTGCGTCGGACAATACGACGAGAGGCACCCGTTGTAGTCCGGGCCGCGTGGCTTGCCGCACACTCGCTGCAGCGCCCACGGTCCGCCTCGCGTTGGCATTATCGCCTTGCATCCGAAGCTATCGTTCTCCAGATACTCGATGCCAACGTGCTGCGCGATGACGTTGACCTCCTCTACAGTGACTGGCTTTCTCGGTGATACTTTCACGGCTGGCTTGCTCCTTGTTCGTGGTGATCTCTTCTTCACTGGTGCGGCGGTCTTCACTGGCGGCGCCACACCTCGCCGTTTGAACGCTTCGTCGGGAAGGCGATATCGTCGGCCTGCGATCGAGTTGCGGCTAACAACATAGCCCGCATCTTTCATTCCCTGTGCGACGTAAGCGAGTGAGCCGCCTTCGTCCCATAACTTGATGAGCAGATCATCTGCTGCGTCGTTCCAAAGCATTGCTTGCCCTCTTTATTTTGAAAACGTCGGGGCGAATTTCCTCCGGGCTCAACTTCAACAGCGACACCAGCGGCATGACGTGCTTCGCCGGGACGCGCTTCCATTGCTGCACGGCCTGATACGTCAGACCGACTTCGCTCGCGATCGCCCTCGCGAGACCTTCGGCCACGGCGCGTCGCATCACCGCATCACGGCGAGCTTCGAGCAGTCCAACTTTCTTCTTCATTCGTTCACCCGCCCGTTGATATAAATCAACCCGACCTTAACCCACGGAGAATCATCGCGCAAGAAAATGTTGCATCGTACAAAAACAGCGTGTTACAATTCGCACGCCGAGTAATCGGCACGAGCCCCGGCCAATGTTCGGTTGAAACCCTATAAATCAATGCCGGGGCTCACCTCTAATTTAGGAGCAACCATGAGCATCAGATCAATCGCCATCGCGGCTCTACGCGAGCACGGTGGCAAGCCCGAGAAGGCTACCGCTGCGTTTGTGCAGGCGGCGCGCAAGGCGGGCAAGCTCAATGAGCTCGCTCTGGTTTATCTGCGGATGATCGCCTCGCAGGGCATCGTTGATGCGGTCGCTACGGGCGCCAGTAGCGGCACCGAAAAACCGGTCAGCCCGCGCGTCGCCGCCGTGCTGTCGGCGCCCAGATCGAACGTCACACCGATCGACACAGCCCGCCGATCGCCCTCCCGCAAGCTCGCCGCACGTGGCGCAATGGCCGAGAGCGTCGAGGCGGTTTACGAAATGCAGTTCGACGGTCGCGCGCTCGGTCGCGTGCAGTTCGGGCAGTTGATCACGATGAAGCGGGAGTTCATCGAGGATGCGGCGTCGATGCTCGAACACGGCAAACTGTTTGTGCGCAATGCGGTGCTCGCTGGCTTGATCCACGATCACTGCGTCGCTGCGGACGATCTCGCCGAGGTGCGTACGCTGGTCGCGCCGAAGAAGCTCGCCGCTATGGTCGCACAAGCGGATCGAGAAGCACCAAAGAGAATCGCCGAGGCCACGAGGCGCGCGGCGGAAGCAATGGCAACACCAAAGGAGCTAGCACGATGAAGAAGCCCACCAAGACGCCCGCGAAGAAGACCGCCGTCAAGAAGACTGCGAAGAAATCCGCTCCCAAAAAGAGCGGGAGCCCGGCCAGTCTCGCCATGAAATCCTCTGATGGATTGCCGGGCTCACAAATCCTCGACAAGATCATCGAGAGCCACCGTGCGCGGCGGTTCGCGATGGGCATCCAGCAAGTGCTGGATCGCAAAGTCGAGAGCTATGTCCGGATCAACTTCACCGAATGGAATGCGAACGACGCCGAGGACAGCCGTGCGAAGTCCAACGCCGAGGCGCTGGCGCTGCTCAAGGCGGCACGCGAGGGTGAAGGTGACGATGAGCTCATCCGCGCGGTGACGATGTCGGACAACGCCCGGGCGCATGCCGACGCCGAGCGCCTGCGCCACGAGAAGGTGATGACGTCGCTGGCCAAGGATCTGCCGATCGCACCGTGGATCGACTCGGTGCCGGGCCTCGGCTTGCTCGGTGTCGCCACGATCCTCGCTGAGACTGGCGATCTGTCGAAGTATGCGAACGTCGCCAAGGTTTGGAAGCGCCTTGGCTATGCTCCGTACAACGGACTCGCTGGCTCGACGTGGAAGCGACCGAAATGGCGCAACGGTGAGCCCGCGCTCAGTGCCGAAGAGTGGACGCTCAATCCGTTCAACGGGAAGCGCTACGGGATGTTGTTCTCGATCTCCGACTCGCTGCTCCGCAAACAGTGGATCGGCAAAGCGAAGACCGAGGACGGCAAAGGCAAGGCCGATGGCAAATACGGCGCCGTATACGAGAAGCGCCGCGAGCACACTGCGGTGACGCACCCGGAGTGGACACCGAAGCACAGCCAGATGGACGGCCTTCGCATCATGATGAAGGAAGTCATTAAGGATCTGTGGGTCGAATGGAATCGACACGCAGCGGACGGGCGCCACACTTCTCGTGATCCCCTTGGGACGGATGCGCCCGTCCAACTCTAATCGGTCGCCATCGTCCCGTTGAAAACCAACGCCTTGGTGCGACCGCGAGCCCCGGCCTGCTGCGCTGTGAAGCCCACGAGGGTGCCGCCGGGGCTCACCTATTCGAGATCGTCTGCAGCGATGCAGGCGAGAGCCAGAGACCACCTAACGCGCGGAGCCCATTATTGCTCTGTCTCTGGCTCACCAATTCAAGACACGGTCGCCTCAGTGCTTGTGAAGCCCAGAGATGGCATGCGACCGTAGAGCCACGGCCCGTTGTACTTGCGAAGACCAAAGGTCACTTGGCCGTGGCTCACCCATTCAAGATCACCGCCAGCGATGGCGGTGCGAGCCCCGGCCACACTGCTTGTGAAGCCCGTTCTCGGATTGCCGGGGCTCACCTAATTCGAACTACGGTCGCCACGATGCAGATGGAAACCAACCAGCCGATGCGACCGCGAGCCCCGGCCACTCCTCGGATGGAAAACCCATGCGCTATTTGCCGGGGCTCACCTCTTCTTCCGCTTACCGAAGATGTCGGGCCGAATCTCTTCGGGCGTCATTTCGATCAGCGGTGCAATATCGAGCACGTGGTGCGCGGGTACTTTATTCCACGCGGCTACGTTCTGGTGAGACACATTGAGATGTCGAGCAATGACACTCGCAAAGCCGGGTTTGCTGAAGATCATCTTCATGACGTGATCGCGCTGCGAGTCACGTCGTTCGCTTGATCGTCTCATGATCTCGCCGCGCATAAAGCGCGCGGCCTCCACTGCTGTGCTGCTCATTGTCAGGCTTCCTTTGTTAGAGTGCTAACGAACTTACTGAGAGGAGAACATAGCCACTTGAATTAAATTATCAACCGCCTACATTGCAATCCAACTACCGCTTGAACTGCCCCAACCCATCCCCCACAGGAGACCACCCGAGATGAAATTCCCCAACATGGTTGCCGCCGCCGACGCCCGCGCAAAGCATCTGAAGGACGCAGAGGGCCGCGATCTCTGGCTTCTGGGCGCCGCGACACTCAAGGATTGCGGCGACGAGATCTTGACCGAGGAGAAGACAATCTCCTCCAGCAAACGTGCGATCAAAGCGCTGGAGAGCGCCGCGAAAGAACTGGCGAAGCACGGGCACGAGTACAGCCACATCACCCTGCGCCAGATGGCGGAGACGGTGCTGGCCTTCCCGGCATCCCGGCGCCACGAGGGCGTGACGTTCTTCACGCACACCGAGGCGCGCAATCCCGACTTGCTCGACTGGATGGTGAAGCAAGTGGGCAAGGAAAAGCTCAGCGGACGCGTCGCCCGTGAGCTCGTCACCCGCTGGTACAATCTGCAAGCCAACCAGCGCCGCGAGAAGATCGAAGCGGCGAAGGACAAGAAGCGGGCCGCGACTACGCTTGAGGACAAGCGGGCCGCGACGAAAGAGATCAAAGAATTGGGCAGCACCATGCCGACGCCGAAAGCGTTTCTGGCGCCGCCCGATGAAGACAACCAGCACGCGCTGGCTGTCATGGCGGACGTGCTCAGCATCGACGCTGATGCAATGTCCGTGACGCGCACGCTGAGGACCAACCTCTCCGCGTTGCGCAAGATGGGCGAGATCGATCCTGATTTCGTGGGCTCTCTGATCGAGCATCACGAACAGATTGTCGAGGTCGCCAAGCAGATCGTTAGCGTCCTCAAGGATGCGAAGCGCAACAGGTTCACCACGATCGAAGGAGGAAAGTCAGCATGACTTTAAGAGTAGTAGGAGGCACCACCGCTGCCAATAACGGCAGCGGCGGTGGAGGCGGTCGCGGTGGGCGCGGTCGCGGTCGCGGTCCCACACCGCCGCCGCCCCGCGCCTTCAAGCCGCACGAGCTTGCGGATCACTTGTGGAACGCGCTGTTTCCGAGTGGAGTGACGTCGATCTATCGCATCGCAACGTTGATGTCGAGATCGGCGGGCATCGAAGTCTCGGTCGCCACGGTGCGTATGGTGATCGATCACGTCAGGAAAAACCACGCCTCGTATGGCTGGTCGGTCCCGCCGGTTGAAAAAGGCCGCACGGGCGCGAACAGGAAATACATCGCGGCGCCGGAAGACGTGAACGATCCGGATAACGCGGTCACCGCAGCCGAAGCGGATGGCCATCAGGAAGCGGTGCAGCGTGGTATGGTCTCCACGATGCGCACGATCACCACCAACGGCGAGCGTGCCGGTGCATCAGTTGATCTGTTCGCCAACTCGCTCAATGTTTCGCGCGGCGATAAGCGGTTGCTGCGTGGTGCCGGTGCGGCGCTGACTGGCGCGGCAGCGATCATTAAGGACGTGCTCACCCGCATGGGCGTGTAGTCCTCAACAGTTGACGCCCGGGACTCTTGCCCCCAAGCCCAGCCCGGGCTTCATGAGCCCGCGCCGTCCACCTCCACCGAGGTGAGGCGGCGCGGGTGACTACCGAGCCCCGGCTGTGGATCAGTTGAAGCCCTACCTACCTTTGCCGGGGCTCACCCTTTTTCAAACTCAAGGAGCAACAGATGCAAGTGCGCAAGTGGGACGGACTCCCGATATCGAAGCCCGGTTGGGTCAGCGGAATTCCGATCGAACGCTATCACAGTGCCGGGATCTGCAACGGCCCGTCTGTGAGCTCTTCAAATCTGCGTCGGTGCTGGACGCACAGCCCCGCGCACATGTTCGCGCAGTGGGCAGAGAATCCGAACGCAGAGCCGAAAGAGGCGACGCGTCAGATGGTGCTCGGGCAGGCAGCGCATCACTTGCTGCTCGGTGAGGATGGCTTCTCAACAAAGTTCGTCGCGCAGCCGCCGGAATATCCGGACAAGAAAACTGGCGAGAAGAAAAAGTGGCACAACGGCGCCGAGTTTTGCAAGGCGTGGAACGCCAAGCAGATTGGCAAGACCATCGTGACCGTTGAGGAGTTGCAATCCATCATCGCGATGTCGCGCTCGCTCGCGCTGGAGCCGCTCGTCAAGGAAGGCCTGCTGACCGGCCACGTTGAGACGTCCGGATTCATTCGTGACGGCGAGACAGGTTTGTGGATCAAGGTCCGGCCCGACGTGATCCCGACCGATGGCGGCGACTTCGCGGATCTCAAAACCGCGAACGAGGTGACGACCGTTGCGCTGATGTCGGCGATCCGGACCTACGCGCTCCACATGCAGGGTGCATTAATCTGGGAAGTCGCGGAGACGCTCGGCCAGCCGTTCGAGAGCTTCGTGTTGATGTTCATCGAGACGCAGAATCCATACTGTGCACGCGTGGCGCCGATGGATGACAAGGATCTGAGTTTCGGGCGCCAGCAGAACCGCTTGATGCTGCGGACGATCAAGGGATGTATGGAGGCGAACCACTTCCCGGGTCCGGGCGAGGGCGATCTGCGACCGCTGCCGCTGTCGAACGACGAGCGCTCGCGGATCGAGGAGCGTCTGAAATTGGAGAATGCATTATGAGAAAGCCGGGCGGACAGAAGGCGCGCGGTTTCTATCTGGCGATGTGCGACAAGCCGAACTGCGGCCCGCACATCATTGCCTTCGACAGGAACGAGGTGCCGATCTGCGACGTCGCCATCCCGCTGGACGGCGTCCGCTCGCTGATACAGGCGCTGCAGCGCATGTCGTACATCAAGGCTGTGGAGCAGGATGATGAAGGAGACTGAGCGGCGCCGGATCGAGCGCGAGATCCTCCAGAAGAAAACAGGGATGCGGCACTGCGCTTCCTGCGATCAATTCCGGGCGCCGGATGATTTCCCGGCGCCCGGGGCGATTAGGTGCAGCCGCTGCTTGGTCAGCCAGTCACAGTCGCGCACCGATCCGGCGCTCGACTTTCGCGGGCTCGACATCAAGCGCAAGGGCGACTCGTTCGTCATCGAGAAGGCCGACGACCCGAACGCATTGCCAATGGAGGCTGACGAATTGACCGATCGACTCATGGAAGGGGCGCCGCTGTTCGGCAAGGCAAGCGACGTGCTTGGCGATCGTGGCCAGTCGCACAAGTTCGGCCCGGGCTATGATGACATTCGCACCCAGCGCGCGGCGCGTCGCGACGACAGCGTGGCGCGGATGCTGTTGAACACTGTGCGCAAGGAAGAACCGCCGCCGCTGTTGCTGGACGATCGCCCGCTGATCGATCGACTGCACGAGGGCACCTTCACCAATGCGCCCGGGCTGTCCACGATCAAGGATCTCTACGGACTGCGCATGCTGTTGCGGAAAGCACACTGCTTCACCCTGAGTGAAGAGACGTCGCGGCTGGTGGCGGATTTCTCGATGGCGATCTCGGGCGATCTGGAGTCGTCGCGCAAGATGGCGATCCCGCCGTTCCCGGTCACGTGGATCGATCTCGACAACCGCGCGCGGTTGAACCGGATGCGCGAGCTCGGCATCTCGCTGACGCCACAGGCCGCCGGGGAGACCGAGGCCGGGGCGCCGGTCGATCGCGTGGGCTGGCTGATTCATCCCGGCGTCGAGCATGGTGGGTTTCATGCGAGCTATTGCTGCGTGGTCGAGCAGGGCGCGCTCGTGGCGCCGCTCTCATACTGGTGGCATTGTGGGACATCGGCGCCGATGCGCGAAGTGGCGGGCAACGATGTGCTGATGCAGGGGCTTACGTTCGGAATGAAGAACGTCAACGTGCATCCGCACGATGCCTTCCCGTGCCCGACCGTGTTGCATGATGACCTAAAGGTCCGCGACAAGGAGCATGTGCTCGAACTGATGTCAGAGATCTCCGGAGAGCTCCGCCACGTGTGGGGCCTGCTGATCGCTCTGGGCGCCGGGCAACTCGGGATGGAAGCGAAGACCAGCGTGCAGCCGAAGCACACAGATATCCGGAAGATGCCGAACGGCAAGCCGCTGTTGCCGCTGGAGCACAAGGTGCTTCACTTGCACCTCGCGAAGAAGATGACGCCAGCGCGTGTCGTGGTGCGGATGATGACGCATCACAAGCACAGATGGCACGAGGTGCGGGCGCATTTCCGCACCTACAAAAATCCGGATGGCACGGTGCGGATGCGCATCCCGATAAAAAGTCACGAGCGCGGTGATGAACGCTTGGGACGAATCGAAAAAACTTATAGTGTTGAGAAGTGACAAGCGGTATGTGATACACTTCAAGATCCGCCGCGAGGCGGAGGAGGCCCGGCCAGAGCGATGGTGAAACCCACAGTGACATTGCCGGGCCTCCACCTAATTCAAACAGGAGCAGTTTATGGACATCAACGAAATCGAACGTCGCGTCGATCGCGCGATCGCGGCACCGATCCCGGTCAATGCGGATCTCGGCGGGCTCACGTTGGAAAACATGGGCCAAGTCATGGAGTTCGCGAAGCTCATGAGCGTCTCCGGCGCCGCTGTGCCCAAGTATCTGCGCGGCAATCCGGGCGCCTGTCTCGCCATCTGTTCGCGCGCGCTGCGGTGGAAGATGGACCCGTTCGCCGTGGCGGAAAAATCCTATCAAGTGATCAACAAGGGCGAGGAGCGCGTGGCGTTCGAGGCCCAGTTGGTTCATGCCGTGGTCACCGCGCGCGCACCGTTGAAGGGGCGCCTGCGTCATGAGATTATTGGAGAGGGCGACGATCGGCGATGCGTCGTATGGGGCACGTTCAAGAACGAAGATGCCCCGCACAAGTACACCAGCGAAACGCTCGGCAAACTGCGCGACGCCCGGGGCCGCAATGACTACGGCGCGGTGAAAGGCTCTCCGCTTTGGGATAATCAGCCCGAGGTGCAGTTGGCTTATTCCGCCGTGCGCCAATGGTGCCGACTTTACGCGTCGGAAACGCTGCTCGGAGTCTACACTCCGGACGAGCTCGAAGACGGCAGCACGCCGAAAGACGTGACACCGACCAAGACCGAGTTGCTGACGCAGCGCCTGAAAGATCAGAAGGCGCAGCATGCTGACACACGCAGGGGATTCGATGCTGACTACGTCGCCAAGCAGGCGGCGCTCAGTTCGATAATCGAAGGCGACGTCAATTCCGATGAAGCCGAGACAAAGGGAGAGAGAGATGACGGCGGTAGCAATGAGCCTGACGCTGCGCGAGGGGCGGACGGTGCTGGTGATCGACGGGATGGAGATCGAGACCAAGGCGGAAGCGAAGGCGGTCTCAACGATGATCAGTCAGTGGGCGGAGGGTCTGCCGGAGAGCAAGCCCCGGACGCCGAGGAAGGCGAAGAAGGCAGCGCGCCAAACCGCCAAGCGAAGCCGAGCCCCAAGGGCAAACGGTGAAGTGATCGATGACGCTGAGACAGCGCAGGAGTCGCTTATCTGATCCCGGCTATCTGGCTTGGCTGCGCAAGCAGCGATGCGCGTGTTGCCAACAGCCGCCGCCATGCGATGCGGCTCATCTTCGAGCCTCATCGTTCGCGTACGGCAAGACGAATGGCATGGGGCAGAAGCCTGACGACAACTGGGCTCTGCCGTTAAAACACATGCATCACATGGCGCAACACTACAGCGGCAATGAACTCGCATGGTGGGAGACGCACGGCGTCGCTGATCCGTTTGCGCTGGCGCAGAATTACTACGCCAGATATCTGAAACTCAAAGGAGCACCGTAATCGGTCGCCTTGGCCATGATGAAACCCAGATGATCTTCGCGACCGACGAGCCCGGCCAAGCAGTAACTGGTATCCATTGAACTGGCGCCGGGCTCACCTATTCAAGATCGGTTGCCAGCGATTGAGTGAGAACCACAGATCGGTAAGCGACCGTAGAGCCTCGGCCAGCAATAGTCTGAAACCCATCGCACGAGTGCCGGGGCTCACCAATTTTAACCCAGAAGGAAACCAAATGACCACCACCTCCGTCATCCCACACGACCGCCTGCACGTAGCAAACGACCTCGAACAGGCAATCCACAGCGGAGCACAAGCCATTCGTGAAGGCGCGCGCATGCCGAGGACCACGCCGCTGATTCCGACGCAGATGCGCGGGCTTGACGAGCTCGGCAAGATGTCTGCCGAGGCTGTCCTCACGCAATACGAAGCCGCAGCGAAAGCGGTGGAGGACATGGGGAAGGAGGTCACCGCGATGGTGCGCAAGCTCGGCCAGTCGCTGCAGGAATGCGACAACGACATGAAGGTTGTCGCCGAGACTGCGGCGGCGATCCGAGAGAAGGGCAAGCACTCTCAGGCCCTGATCGAACAGGTAAGTGCGCTATCCTCCGAGATCCGCAAGACCTGTGATGAATTCAAGAAAAAGGTCGGGCTATGACGCGAGACGAAAAGATCACGGTGCTTTATCATCTGTGCCGGGCTCTGCATGAGAACGGCCAGACGATGACCTACGGACAGGCGGCGAAGATGGTGGGATGCATTCCGATCGCCCTCGGTCCCACGTTGCTTGGCGCGGTGAACCATCGCGCCAACGACATCATCACGGACGTGATCGTCAACGCCACGACCCGGCACCCGGGCGACGGCATCGCGATCGGCCCGCCGTGATCCTCAATTACAAACGCAACACGCGCGGGACGCTGCAGGCTGCACAGGCTGGCAGCGTCCGCGTCGGCTATGTCGAGCAAAGCGTCCAGCCCAACCGCTGGATCTGGAGTTTGAACACCATCCAACCCAAGGGCGGACGCGCAAGCGGCATCGAGGAGACCGAGCACCTCGCCAAGGAGGCGCTGGAGCGTCAGTGGGTCAAGTGGATTGAGGCCGCCGGTCTTTCGATAAAGGAGCACGTGGAATGAGACAGTTTCTCAAAATCGGACTCGGCGGATCGGCGGCGCTGGCGCTGGTGATCACGTTCGCGCTCGGGCGTACACCGTCACCCGCGCAGGACCAGAAGGCCTTCGAGGCGTGGGCCGCGAGACTTGCGGATGATCCGGAGCCATTGAAGAAGGCCGATCAGATCCGGGTGGTGAGCACCGAGCGCATCGTGGTCGAGCCGATCGTCAAGGAAGTCGCAGTGCAAACGAAGGTGCCGCCGATCATCCAGACCGATGACGACAAGGGCGAAAAACCGAAGAAGCGAATACATCATCGCACCCGCGTAGCTGACGCTGGCGGCAATGTCTGCACGCGCCACGGCAAACGCAAAGTGACCACGCATGGTGGTCGATCATGGAGATGCAGATGACCGAGACTTATTTGGGCGACGGGCTCTACGCCTCGTTCGACGGCTTTCAATTCTGCCTGCGGGCGCCGCGCGGTAACGGGGACCACAAGGTCTTCCTCGACGCTGCAACGATGCACGCGTTCGATCAATTCAGGAAGAGCATATCTGCCGCCAACAATGTCGCGCGTGACCAGATCGACCGCGAGCTCGGCAAGCTGCAGGCTGGCGAGCCCTCGATCACGGACGGCAGGCGATGAGGCTCAGCGATGAGATGTCGAAACATTGGTTCGGGTTGCCGGTGAAGCTGCGCGTGCGATGGTGGGTCGAAACAGATTACGGCAAGAAAGAACCGAGCGAAGAATTGAAGCGCGAGATCGAAGCAGCGATCGTGGAAAAGGGGAAGGTTGATGGACGAACACCTTGATGGATTATCAGCGCTGGTGCACGAGAGGCTGAAGCGCCTGAAGATGGACGAGACCGCGTCGATCACGTGCACGAAGGAATTCCCGGGGGACGAGGTGCGGCTCTACGTGACAGCCTACGCGATGCACAAGAAGAAGTGGTTTCTCACCGAGTATGACAAGGCGACAAACACGGTGAAGTGCAAGCGCGCGCCGGAGCCCGATTGGGAAGCCCAGAACGTAGTCGATGAAGAGGAAGAGTTGTGATGGTGGACACCACCCAGATGAGTCTCGAAGACTATCAGGCGTACATGGATAAGCTCGCGCTGCGCATCAGCGAGACCATGAAGGGCGCCCGGCTGGAGGATGCGCTGAGCGCCTGTGCCGCCAACATTGGATTCGGCATGGTGCAGTTGCCGGAGGCGCAGCACGACAAGATGCGCGCGCACCTCAACAAGATCATCGACGCGATCCTTGAGAAGGCGCCGAGGCCGCAATGAGAGACAACGACATGAGCGTGGTCCCCACGCGGTTCTGGCAGTCGATGTCGCTGGAGGAATTCGACGCGCTCGCCAAGAATGACGGCTGGCTCAATGCAATTCAGTGCGCCCGGCTGTGGCGCATGACCGAACGCAACACGCGACCGCCGCTCAAGCTACAGATATTTCTCAAGCGCGACGAAGTCGAGAAGTTAGCCAAATGATGGGGCCGGGAAAACATGACGATCTTTGCACGCTGGTGCGTGAGCAACTCGGACTCGGCGACACGGGCGGCGTGATGCTGATCGTGTTCGGCACCAAGGAGCAGAGCGGCTTCGCGTGTCAGTGCGACTACATGACGACGATGGCGCTGCCGGAGATTCTGGAAGACGTCGCGAGGCAGATCCGTGAGGATCGCGAGAAGGGCATCGTATGAAAAAGTTCGTGCCGCTGACGCTGCAGGCGAACCGGATCAAGTCTGGTCAGTATGGCAGTGACGAGTCGTATGGTCTGGCTGGAGCTTTCCGCCTGATCGCGCCGGGAGGCACGCTGTTGCTGGCCCTATCGAGTGGGCCAGAGAACGCGGCGAATGACACGGGCTGGGAGCACGTATCGGTTTCGGCGGAGCAACGTCCGCCGACGTGGGAGGAGATGTGCTGGATCAAAGATATCTTCTGGGATAAACACGAAATGGCGGTGCAGTATCATCCGCCGGAATCAGAGTATGTGAATTTTCATCCGCACGTTCTGCACATCTGGCGCCCCACGCAGATGACGATTCCGATGCCGCCCATGTTGCTCGTGGGACCAAAGCGATGACGACGATTCACCACAGGACCACGTGTCCGTTCTGCGGCACGCACCATGACCGGATCACCTCGACCATAGAGGAGGTGGCACCGGAGGACGGCGACGCCTCGATGTGCTTCGCCTGTGGCGAGTTCAACATCGTGGATAGCAGCACCGACGAAGGGATGCGCAAGCCGACCAAGCGCGAGCGGCGGATGCTCGATGACGACGAACGGATTGCCGAGCTACGGGAGGCGTGGCGCATGGCAAGAACGGTGCGGCAATGACAATCCAGATCGATCGCCATCGTACTGTTGCAACCCAACGAGCGAATGCGATCGCGAGCCCGGCCCGGTTATATTTGAAGCCCCCTATGCGGACGCCGGGCTCACCCTTTCGAATCGATCGCCGGTCAGTGAGTGCAAACCACAGAAGACTTGCGATCGCGAGCCCGGCCAATTCATCGATGAAGCCCAAAGCCGATATGCCGGGCTCACCCTTTCAAATCGGTCGCCTGATCAATCGTGATCTCCAAGGAAATCTTGCGACCGCGAGCCCGGCCTCTCGCCCTTTGAGGCCCACGTTGTTGATGCCGGGCTCACCCTTTCCAATCGCCAGCCATTTTGAAGGTGCAAACCCGAGCATGGATGCTGGCGAGAGCCGGGGCCACAACTGTCGTGCGATCCCGATCGCGGGTGCCCCGGCTCACTCAATTCGAATCGGTCGCCAGACGTTGTGTGAGATCCCATCTGCACTTGCGACCGACGAGCCCGGCCCGTTCGCCCTTGATGCCCTTGAACCGTATGCCGGGCTCACTCTTTCGAAGATCGGTCGGCCCTCCGGTCGATGAAGCCCCCGGACCGATTGCTGACCGTAGAGCCCCGGCCCACGAGCGACTGAAGCCCACTGTCTGCGTGCCGGGGCTCACCTAACACGAGATCGGTCGCCGCCACCGCTGTGAGACCCACACGGCATCTGCGACCGCGAGCCCCGGCCACCGAGCACCTGAAGCCCAAACGAGCAGTGCCGGGGCTCACCTTTCTTTCGACGCGTCAACGAGTTGGAGAACACTCGTGCTTTTAATCTGCGAGCGTTGCCACCGCTACTGGCGCCCACAGCGAGGCAAGAAGCGTCAGAACATCTGTCCGAAATGCGCTTGGCTCGGGCGATCGGCTGGCGCCAAGAAGCGGGAAGCCCGAAAGCGGATAGTGGCTCAGACGCTCAGCGCGCCCGCTGGAGAGGCCGGGGCGCCTGCCCGCCCCTTCGACGCGGACGAACTGCTCCGCCTCATGGCTGACGCAGACAGCGCGGCTGCGCGTGCCCTCGAACTGGCACGAAGGATCGGCGCCAAGCTCGGCTCGTGACGGGCGCCCGTAGCAGCGGCGCCTCGCACGTGGAGAATTTAGCCCGGGCGTTATTTCAGCCCGGCCCGCTGATCGGCTCTCCCGGCCAGCACACAGGCCGCCATCGTGAACATCCCGAGCGAGCCGCCTGCCATCATGCCGACTGTAAATCCGACCCAGAACATCTCAGCACCCTCGACAAATGGACGGAGGCTTCGGCGGATACGGTGGGAGGTCATCGACCTGAGACGCTTGAGGTGGATCAACGAAAGGAGGCGTGCGGCAGCACTCCGAAAATTGAGAGGATGCCGACGATCACCAGCACGGCAATGATGATCATGAGGCCCTTGCCCAAGAAGCCCTCCTCGACGTTGACGTTCATCCAGAACCGGATGACGAACGCGATCAGAATCAGAACGGCTGCAGCGACTAGAAAATACATGGTCAGTCCTCCGCTCGTTCGATGAGACTGGCGATCTCGTAATCCAGCGAAGCGCGCCCGTCCCATCTGATGTAGACGTTGATCTTCCCAACACGCACAGCGGTGCCCCGCCTCGCGTACCAATCGACGCGTTGCGCACGAACCATGTAAGTCTTGCTGTTGATGCGGGCGCCTTGCTCGGTCAGCTTGACCCGGTCGCCCCGCTGGAGGCGGTTCGTTCTGGCCATGCTCGCTTACAATTATTGCAGTAGACAAAGCGCCAGCCCGGCACCGTCGAGCCCTTCTCAAGCTCGACGTGGTAGGCCTTGTGAAAAATCCTGCACCAGACGCGATCAATGAGTTGCGTCATCTTCTCAGCCCCGATCTTCTTGACCCACGTGCCCAGTACCGCGCCGATCGTCACGCGACCATCTCCGCCGAGTCCTCGCTGATCAAGCGCTGTACCTCAAGAAGCATCTGGTTCGCCTCGTGCTTGATTTCAACTTCCTTTCGCCCGATCGGTCCCCAGTGCTGCCGCGCGTAGCGCAGCCCAACGCCAGTGACGAACGCGTGGAAAGCGGGAGAGTACTTGCTCAAGAATTGAAACTTCGCACCATCGCCTGATCCATAATTGCCGAGATCGTCTTTGTTCAACTTCACTCCATCCTGAAACGTGGTTAGGAAGCCATTCGGATTCGCCCAGTATTCCTGCAACAGCGGCGGGATCGCTGAGGAGAATGATCGGATATTCCAACTGGTCTGAAAGAGACTCGCTTCTGCAGTATCTGCCGTGACATTGCTCGCGCTCAGATCCCTCCCCTCACAATATCGACCAGATGATTCACGCGCCCCGAGCCCGAGCAACAACACGAACAGATGCCGCAGCGTGTCGATGCCGTCCTCAGTGTTGGGCATGCCTGCGGCCATGAACTGTTCGCGAAGCCACGACAGCGCATCTTGATCGGGGAGGTTCCTATCCGCTTGCGCTGCCGTGGTCGCGATGGGATGGCCAGCTAGCAGGCGCGTCGCCGCCAACCCAAAGCATTGTGCAATTCCTGACGTGTAACCCAGCGGCAGCTTGCCGCGATCCTTCCACGAATACTTCGCGATCGCGCTCTTCTCCGCGATGTCGATGATGCGCCGCGCGACATCCTGCGATAGTCGATCGTTGCCGGAGGCCTTGGCGTGCTCCAGATAATCGAGCGCGGCCCACGTCTTTGGACCGACAATGCCGTCAGACGTCACACCGTCCCCATAAGCCGATTGATAACCGCGCACCGCTGCGTCGGTGATCGGGCCGAAGTCTCCATCAGCCGGAAACACGCCAAGAAGATTCTGCACGTAGATCACGTGATCGCCCTTGTCGCCCATGCCGATCGTCGGGCGCCCGGGCTCTTCCTCGGGGATCGGCGCGATCGGCTGCATGATCACCGGCTCGTCCGGATCGACCGGCGGCTCGGCGTCGATGCTCTTGCCAGCCAGCGCGGACGCGATCGCCGCACACACCGCGCTGAATTCCTCCTCGTAGGTCGCGGCATCGCACGAGCTATCCACGAACACCACCTCGACCAGCACGCTCGGCTTTGCGGTGTTCTTGAGGAAGAATAATTTTTCGTTGTACTTGGGACCGCGATTCGGCAGCGCTGTCGCTTTCGCAATGCCGTCCGCGATCTTCTTCGCGAGATCCTTCTGCGTGATGTACAAGCACTCCGTGCCCATCGGTGCGCTGGTGGTCGAGTAGGCGTTGAAGTGGATGCTCACATCGTGCGTTCGCGAGCACCCGTTGTGCCAATTTACGATGCGATTTAAATTCTCGTCCTGTGAGTGACTCCAGTCGTCGTGGTACGTTTTCGTTTCGACGCCTGCGCCGCGCAGCAACATCGCGACCTCTTCGACCACGCGGCGGGCCTCATTCACTTCGTCCAAGTAGCCGCTGGCGCCCCGGACGTATTTGGAATGGCCCGAGCTCATTGCGATTGAAACCATGACGCGCTCCTATCTTGAGATCGGCGGCGATGGCGGTCCTGCCCGCCTGATCGCTTCGAGCTCTTCTGCGGTGTAGGTCTGCTCGCCGGAGATCGGCGGCCTCACTACGCCACCGGGATCGTTTGGTGTGGGCTCCCACGACTCGCCGGGATCTTCGACCGGCGGCGCCGCCTCCGCCGGAGGCTCCCACGATTCGCCCGGGTCAATCACGATCGGCGTGAACGGTGGCGTCAGTGCGTCCGGATCATCGCCGGGTTGCCACGACTCGCCCGGGTCGCTCTCATCGGGGAAGACCGGCGTCAGCGAATCCGGATCGTTGGTCGGGTCCGCGTCGCGCTTCGCTTTCTCTTCCGCCGTATCACCGTCCTGCACCCAGTCGATCCCGGCGCCAGTGCCCTTCGGGTTTCGCACGTTGACGCGCGTCGTGAAGCCGACACCGCGTGTATAATTGTGCTCGACCTCGGTCATCGTATAGGTGCCGTCGATGCCGGGCCGCGCCCCGTCGATGAAGAGAAAGCCGTTGGCCTTGGCGTCCGGCTCGCCGTTGAGCAGCACCCAGCCCTCGCCGCGCCGTCCCTTGGTGTCGGCGCCAGTGCCAGCATTGTTCTGTTCGCCGGTCGCCTTGTCGGTCACCGAGTTGAGGGTATTGGCGACCGCTTGCGTACCGCCGAACGGCGTGCCGCCGGAGATCGCGCCCTTGATCGTCGTCCACTCGCCCTTGTGGGCGTCGAACATCCTCGACGCCGCCGAGCCATACTGCGGGCGCCCGACCATCGGCTTGATCCGCCAGCCGATCAGGTTCACGCCCCAGATCGCTTCCACCGTCGGCATCTTCTCGCCAGCGGCGTTGACGCCCTCGATCTTGCCGATCAGCACCGCCGTGCTCTTCGAGATCTTGAAGATGCCGCCGACCTCCTGCGCCATGCGCTTGCCGAAATTCATCGGGCTGTCGTTGATATGCCAATAGTCGCGCGTGATCTTCTCCATCTCCGGCGACATCGCCACCGACAATCCGGCGGCGCCGAACACTTTCGTCATCATGTCCTTGAGCGGGATCTTGCCCTTGCCAGCCTCCGCGCTGTCGTCCTCTTTGCCTTCTCCCATAGAATCTTGCTGCGTCTCTTTGACCTTGCCTTTGCTGTTGGCGCCCTCGCCATCAATCCACAGCCGCCGCCCGCCGCCTCGGCGACCGAACCCGGACTCGACCTTGACCACCCAGCCATCGAACACGATCACCATCCCCGGGCCGCCGAACTTCGCCTCCTGCTTTTTCTGTTCGTCGGTCATCTCCAGAAAATTCTTCGGGATGTTCTTGAAGCCCGCCGAGCCGCGCCCGGAATCGAACAGGCGCGGACCTTCGCCCGCCCAGCCCAGTGCGACCATAAGCTCGGCGCCATCCGGCGGGATCTGGAGCTCGGCGTTGCGATCGTCCAACTCGATGTGGCATTCGTCCATGCCGCCTTCGAGGTTGTCGATCGTCTGCACCGATATCAAATACGGGTGCAGCCGTGTCGAGATGTCATCACCGTTGACCAGTATCTGGCACACCGCGTGCCGTCGCGGACCCTGATGTTCAACCATTTTCTCCGGCGCCCTGTGTCATGTTGCCCTCGGGTGTCTTGCCCCAAAGGACAACGGTGTTCTTTCGTTGCGGGACTCCACTCAGGATTTCGTAGTCGATCGGGATGCGCACTTGGGTGCCGACCGGTAGAAACGGCGAGTAACGATGAAGTTTCGCGAGGTGCGGATTGTCATCGAGCAGACGCTCGATCATCAGCGGCGCGCGGTTGCGATAGCGCCGCCACAGGATGGTGTCGGCGGTGATGTAGTCCGAGCCGACCGTGACGAGATCGTAAGAGACAACGTTCATGCGACATCCGCCTTGTACATCTGCACGGTGTTCGATGCTGCGTCGTTCGGGATCGGCACGCGCGTGAACTGCGCCTCGAACTCGATCTGCTGACCGATGCCGTCCTGCGCGAGAAACGTGTGGCCGCGATGCAGCGTTTCGATAACGTACCAGCCGTAGTGCCAGCCATCGCCGCGCATCAGAATGTGTGTCTGGCCGAGGCGCCGCATGTTGTCGAGCACATCGAGATGATAGAGGCCGCCGGAAGATGTCTCCTTGCCGACATGTTCCTGCAGCAAGCCGGTGTCGTTATCGAGCGTCGCCTTCGGGCCGTCGGTCTGCTGGCCGATGCCACGCGCCCGCGACTTGCGCGCGAAGAAGTGCGGGAAGATCTTGCCCTTCAGCGTGATCTGCTCGTCGCTCTCACCGACCCATTCGCGGTACATCGCGGCGCCAGCGATTTCCTTCTTGGCCCAGTCGGCGCCCGTGTGGTGGGCGTAGTTATCCACATTCATCGGGAAAACTTGGAATTGAATCGGTCCCCACTGAAACATGACCCAGTTTGCCATTTAGCTCTCCAAAAAATCGTCCCACTCATGCGCCGGTCCGACGATGGCTTTCCACGGTCGCTTGGTTGTCATCTGGTCGTGATCGCCGCCGCCGCTCTGCGCCTTGATGCGCTCGCACTCGTGCCGCTCACCGCGAAAGAATTCGGTGACCAAGATCGCGTTGTCCGGAAACTCGATGGTGTAGGTGACGACCCATTCCGTCATGCAGCCCCGATGTCGGAGTAACTTGTCGCCCGTGCCTCGCGCACTTCGCGATCGGCTGATCGTCGCATCGATGAGCGCGCGAATTGTACCTCGTTGTCGTTGACCTTGAGATTGACGCGCTGCGTCACGTCGCGATCTACAGGCGCCGCTGTTTCCGCTGGCTTTGGCTGCGCTTGACCCTCGATAGGCTTCGATTGTAGCGCTCCTTCGCCCTTCGGCTCATCGGCTGTGGCGGTTGCCGCCGCTGGTGCCGCCTGCGGTCGATTGGCATGATAGCGCTTCATGCCCTCCGGCGTCAGTTGCGTATGCACGTGCTTGGCGGTGGCCCATGCAGACGGCCTGCGCACCTCATCGAGGATCTTGTAGTCCTGACCCTCGACCAGACCGCGCGACGCCATCTGCGCGCGGATCTTGGCCATCGCCGCATCGGCTTGTCTCTCAGTCTTGGCGCGGACGTCGAACGCCAGCGCGCGCGAATGCGAGGAGTGCGGATTGGCTATCGAAAGTTTGTGGTGCGGGCTGCGATAGCCAGACGTTACCGTCAGGCCAGCCCCTGACATATCGCCTGTCAGCGCATCGAGATTGCCCTTCGGCGTGCCGTCGCTGTTGAGCAACTGCCCCGTGGTCTCGGCTGGACGCGGCACACGGGCGCCTGTCGCGACAGTTGATTCGCCTCCCGGCTGCACAGTGACTGGACCGGAGACCTGTGCTTTACCTCGCTGTGCGTTAACCCACCTTTCAGTGCCCGGTTGAATACCAAACATATTGCCGCCGACTTTGGTCATCTTGTTCGGGTCATAGTTCGGGTCGCCGACCGTTCCTTGATCGGTGAGGTAATTGATTCTGTTAGACCCTCCCGAGAACACTTCCTTGTAGGCCTTGTCCCACAACTTTTGTTTCTCTGGAGTCCATGCGCTGTTGTACGCATCACGTTCATGCTTCATCAATGGCCCTGAACCGGGATCACCGTGTAAACGCTTGAGCGGACCATAGAACTGACGCTTGCCTCTAGCATTCACAACCTGTTCTAGGGTCAAATTTCTGGACGCTGCGTAGTTCGACATTTGCTCCAAGTTGGCAGCTATGTTGCCGCCGCCTTCAGCCTGAAGCGTGCGGAAGATCTTCTGTTGGTTCTTGGGATCTTTCATCCATTCGGCATTGGATTGTTGAATGCGCGTCTTCATCACGTCTTCGTTGACGCGCTTACCTTGGTAGTCTCCTGCTGCCGTTCCGCCCGCCGTTGCCGCTGGCGCTGCTGTCTCATCGGAATCGGAAGACGACGTGCGCCCGCTGCTCGTGCGACCGCTGGTGCGTGGGATCAGACCTTGGTTGCCGTAGGACGTGCCACCGCCATAACCCTGCGGTCCACCCGGAGAGAATTGCGAGTAGCCGCCGCCAGACGCAGCACCGCCGCCGCCACCGAACGATGCGTTGTGGATGTTGCTGCGGAAGTCCGCAGGCAGATACAGCGAGTCAGAACTGCCACCATACGAGCTTCGCTGAGCGGGACCGGGAAGTTGTCCGGTGCCACGCGGGCCGAACTGAAGCGGATCACCGGGCTTCCAACCGGGAGGCACACCACCGGGTGGCGGGACATCCTCGCTCTTCTTTATCGCCTCATCGAGCGCCTTCTTCTGATCCTCCACAGCCTGCTGACCGGTCAGTCCACCCTCTGTGGCTTGGCCAAGCTGGTTGTTCATCAGCGGCGCGAGCGGATGGAAACCGTGCGGGCCAACAAACGACAAAGCCGCCTTCTTGTATTCTCCCTTGTTGAGAAGATCGATCAGTTCTCCGATCCACTTCACGACACTGCCGAGCCGCTGCAATTCCTTGGTGACCATCGCAATGATGTTCGGCACGCCCATTGTCACCATCAGGCGACCGAATTCGTCAGCGAGCAAACCGATCGATGCCGACAACGAGTCAACACCGCCGCCGGTCGCCTGCATCACCTTGGTGCCGTCGATCACCGCCTGCTGTCCATTGCCGAGATCTCGGATCAACTGGATTTTCTTGGCGATCTGGCCGTTGTTTTCTTCCTCCAGTTTCTTCAGGAGCAGGCGCTGCTTCACATCGATGTTGCGATAGAAGGCTTCCTTCTCGTGCAGCGGCATCGCCTTGATCAGGTTGACGATGTAGGCCTGTTGATCGCCGCCCTGCTTCTTGATGTTGTCGAGTTGCTCGGCCCAAATTTTATTCGGGATGCCCATCGCCTGCCCGAGATTGCTGGCTTGGCCGAACGTCTGCATCAACAGCCGGGCGCCGCGCGAGGTGTCGCCCATGATGTCGGTGGCGATACCGAGTTGAACACCCAGCCGCGCGATGCCGTCGGTGCCCTTGTAGCCAGCGTCCTGCGCCATCTGGCCGAGCTCGCCGCTGGTGCCGACCAGATCCTTCATGTCGATGTTGGTCTCGCGAACGATGCCCGCGAGCATTTCCATTGTCTCGTTGAACTGGGTCGCCGGGATATTCATGTTGCGCATGAAATCCGTGGTGACCTTCGCCAGATCTCCGGAGGTGGTGTTTCGCAGCCCCTTGGCGACGACCGCCAGCCGGGGGAATCTCCTGATCGCCTCATCCAGCGTGATGTTCAATCCGGTGCGGAGCTTGTCGGCGGATTCGAGCGCTTCATCGAAATGGGTCCCGGTGACTTGCGCCGCCTTTCGCAGCGCCGCCTCGGACTCTCCAAGCGCCTCCTTGGTCGCCTTGGTCGCGTTCCCCAACTGAATCATCTTCCGCTCGCTCTCGGCAAAACCGAGGTACGAGCGGCGCGCGGCCTCGGCGGCGCCGATTAGCGACAGATGGCTCTTCAATACGCCTTGGATGGCGTTGTTGACCTTCTGCGCCGCCGTGACTTGCTTGTTGGCGCCTTCTTCTGCGCCCTTGCCAGCATTCCTTGCAGCCGCCGCTGCATCATCGAGTGCCTTCCTGTGCTTGAGGACGTTCTCCAGTTGCTCTTGGTACGTCATATGGTTCGAGCGACGCGTGGCCTCCATCGCGCGCTTGGTGCTCTCGTTGATCTGCAGAATCTTCTCAAGCGACTTGATGTAGTCGTCGGCGTTCTTCTTCGCCGACTTGTACATCGCACCGGTTTTGTCTTCACCGGTAAGTGTAATTTTGCTTTCTTGATCGGCCATCAGATCGACCTCACGGCTCTTCGCTCATGTCGAAACCGGCCTCGGGCAATGGATCGCCCGGCCCATGCATTGCCGTGAAGTCGGGATCAGGGGCGCCGCTGCCGTTGGTGGTGCGCGGTGCCTCCTCCGTTGCGATCTCTTCAATCTTCAACGGAATGCGGCCATTGAGGACGTCGTCGCGAATCTCGGGAGTCAGCATCTGCATGAAAGTATCCAGCACCCGATCCGCGTCCGGGTAGCGCAGATCGCGGATGATGGCTTCCTCGATGCCGGACAACTCCACCAGTAGTTCGATGGACGTCTTCCACGCGCCCTCATTCCATCGCAGCACGTGACCGAGGCGAAGCGGCCCAATCGATATCGCCTCGATCTTCTGTTTGTTGAACTCGAACGGGATGAACAGTTGAACAGTTCGCCCGCCGGTCTTGTCGAGAGTGATCATGCGTGTCCCTAATGGTGAAACCAGATGGTGATGACGTTCTCACCCTTATCGACGCGCTGATCAATGAACTCGACGTCTTCGTGGCCGCCAGCACCGTCGGTGTCGGCGACCACCACACGCTTGTTCGGATCGTGCTTCTGGAGCTCTTTGACGAGTTCTGCGACCGTCATTAGCTAACGATCCCGCCAGCCTGCGCAGGCGTGCTAGGACCGGTCTGCGGCTTGTCAACCGAAGCCGTCGGAATGCGAAGCAGATTGATCATCTCCGCATTGAGATCGTTGCCACCGATGCGCCGCTTCGAAGTGAAGAAGTCCCAGTGATAGATCTCGAATGGCGTCTGGCCATTCTCGGTCAGTTGCATGGTCAGCTTGTAGGAGACGATCGACTTGATCGAATACTCGTGCGACATCAGGTTGCCTTTGGAGAAGGCAGTCGGGTTGACGCGACCGAGCCTGCCCTCGATCACCGCCATCGCCTGCAACGCCTTGCTGGTCCGACGATCGCGGATCAAACCGTAGGCGGTGAAGCGCTGGTAGTAGGGATCGTTCTGCCCGATGTACGCCATCAGCACAGGGTCCCAGCCCGCCAGATTGAACGTCGCTTCGAGCTTGTTCATGTGCGTCGGCACTTCGATGGCGATCGGGGCGCCGCCGGGTGCGTGATCGACATAGTTCTCTTCCATCGCAGGGAGCTTCAACTCCTGCAGAACGAGATGCGTCGAGATGCCGGGAGCACCGGCAGAGCCCGGGGCTGTGGGTCGCGTGTCGCCGCAAATCAAGTTGGCGCTTTCCATCACGTAGATCGTTGCGTTAGCCATAGACGATTCCTTTCCAAAGGAGTGAGTGGCGGGCAGATGGTGCTGCCCGCCCGACGGTTACGACGCGAGATTGAGTTGCGTGGCGAGATCGGAAACCATCGCATCGATCGCCTCACGGTAACGCGAAGACTCGATGGTGATGTGCTTGAGGACCGGCGGCTCTTCGGCGCGGAAGCCCACGGTCAGATGCCCGAGCCGGATTTGCTCTGGCGAATTTCCCTCGGTCCTGAAGTTCACATCGTAGCCGAGGATGTGCTGATCGGCTTCCAGATCGCGAAGGAAGAATTCCATCGTGTTGAGGATCGCCTGCACGGTGTGGCCGATGATGTTGAAGCGACCGAGGAAGAAGCGCAGCGCGCGCAGCATTCCCAGATGGATGTAGTCGCGACCTCTCATCACGTTGTACATCTGCCACAACGGGTCTTCGCCCGCATTGTCGGTCGAGATCAGCACGAAGCCGCCCGACGCGATCGCGAAATCGTCGCCCACCTCACCACGAATCAGCACGCCGATGTTCGCACCCAGCAACTCCTGCGCTTCGTTCGCGCTGTCGGTGAGATTGAAGCCGATCTCACGGTTCGGGCTGATGATGCCCTGCACCGCTTGGTTCGCCGCCGAGTGGAACGGGGCGCCGGTCTCGTGGTCGCGCCGCACCATGATTCCCGCCATGCGTGGCGCCAGCGGCCTGATCACGATATAGCTCGTGATCGGGTCCATCACGCGACAGCCGCCGCTGATCGGAATCAGGCGATGGCTCTGCATCGTCTCGCGCCAGTCTATATCGTTTTGAAACGACGCGCCCGAGCTCTCCACGATCATCATGCCGAGCAACTGGTTGCAGATCGACGTTGCTCCGGCGACAACCGGGTTGGCGCCAGCAACGATCGTCGCAGTGTACGCTGCGGTCGTGCCGGTTTCCTGCCACACGATGTCGAACGTCGCACCCGTGCCGCTGCCGCTGGTCTGGATCGCTACCAGTGGTTCATCCGGTGGCACCTCAGTGCCGACGATAAAGCCCGGCGTGGAGACGTTCGCCGTCAACACCTCACCGCCGGGACCGACCGTCACCACGGTGACGATCACCTGATGCTCAAGAACGACTTGCTCACCGACGCCGTAGCCGATGCCGCCAGATTCCACCGTCGCCGATTGAGCCTGATTGCCCGGGGGAGGCACATCGATGGTCGGCGGCGTGTCGTACCACGCACCCGGCAGTTCGAGCTCGACCGCGCCAAGTTGACCGTTGCTCAGACCATAAGCGTGGCCAGTCGCCTGTACCGCGTCAGGACCACCGCCGGAGAACGTCACCGGATACATGTGATCGGTGACATAGCCCGAACCGGGCGCCGTGCGCTCGATATAGCCGACACCGTTGGCCATCTGCGAGGTGTAGCCCGGCGCCGTGAGGATGCGCGGCGTGAAGCCGAGCTTCTGCGACGCCTTGAGGAACGCCCACATGCCGGTGCCCGCGAGACTGTCGCCAGCGATCTTCGAGATCGTTTGCTGCAGCTTGATCGCCGGATCTGGATCGGTGCCTTCGGGCGTGCGCACGATGACGATGCGCGCAGCGAACTGCGTCTCTCCCAACTGATCGTTGATGCCGCGAACCGCATCCGCGAGATAGCCGAGATCGCCGAGCTTCTGCGTCTTCCGGCTGTCGTTCGAGTTGATGAACACCGGAGTGTCGTACGGAAACACCGACGCATCGGCGAGCGGCGCCGGGCCAACGATGCCGATGGTCGAAAGGTCAGCGGCCAGTACCGGACGCGCGCCTTCGTCTACTTTTCGAATTGAAATACCAAAGACCGGATCAGCCATTCTGATTTCTCCTGTTAAAGATGTGGTTAGATCACGTGAGCGGGCGTCATGATTTCGAGAGCCTTGATCGTCAGCGCGTGCAGCCTCACCGACAGCACCAATATCGGCTCGGCGGTCGCTGACCTCGCCGAGAAAATCCGAATCTCGCGGACATAGTCGCCCACGGTCTGGTCCTGCACGATCGGTGTCACCATCACCGAGCCAACCGGATTGCACTCCATCGCTGTCGATAGCATTTGCAACGGTGATGGCGATGGGATCGCGTGCGCGGGCGGCACGGGTGTCGTCTGTCGTCCTTCGAAGAAGGCAATGTCAGCCATGTTCGCTCCTGTGTTACTGCAAGGCTTTGATGACGTACGTCGAGATATTGGCCATGCGCCGAATCGAGACGATGAAGATGTGGCCGTTGGTGGTAGTCATTAGGTCCCCAGTGTTGGTGCCGACCGTGAAGCCACTCCATGCGATCGCACCAGCGCCAGCGCTATTGACAATCATCAGATCGACCGCGCAATCCACCGTCGGCGCCGTGACGGTGAAGGTGCCGACATTGCCGATGCTCTGGTAGTTGCCGTTGAACGGATTGATGGTGATGTTTCCTGCCGGAGACACGAACACGTTGAAGTTAAATCCACCGGAGATGGTCTGGCCGCCATTGAGAGAGAGCCTGCTTGCACCCATGCTGGCGACCGTGTCGTCAACATACTTCTTGGTCGATGCCATCAGCGGCTGTGATGGCGCGGCATACAGATACAGCGGCCCTGTCATCGACGCGCCCGAGGACGACATCGAGTCGCGCAGATACTCGTTCATGCGCGCGCGGGTCCAGTATGTGGTCGGAAATGAAGTGTCGTTCGAACCAGTGTCGGGATGTACGCCCTTCTGCACGCCCTCGAACACCGAGGTGCCATCCTTGCGGATGTAGTTGTACAAATCGAGACCGGCGCCTTCCAGATCGTTCGCGGCCTGCAAGATCTCTTGATGCATAATGACGATTTCGTTGTAGTCGGCGACTACGACATCGTGCATCGGCCCGACAGCATCATGGTAGAGCTTGGTGCTATCGGCCATGCCGGGCGTCGATGATACCACCCAATCATCGAACGGCCCCGGGTTGCCGTGCAGCGCGGTGATCGTCACCTCCAAGATGCCGAGTTTTTGGTCATAGGACATCGTGCGCGCGATCGCGTAGTCATCCGGAGAGTGCTCAATGATGAGATACGGTGAGGGCGTGAAGGTGTCGCGCTGCACGCCCTCCTCAACGGTGAAGGTCATGTAGCCCATCCCCAGCGTCATCAGGCCGGTGATCGGCGCCAACAAGAAACCAAGTTGCGTCACCTCCAGAATGTCTTTGGTCGCCGGGATCAAGATCTCGTTCATGCGCAACAGCGCAGCGGCGCGAATATCCTCGTTGACGCCAGCGAGGAGATCCTGCGTCGATTCGAGATTCTGAAAGCGACCTTCGAGCGAGGGCAACAACCGCTTCATATAAGGAAGCAGTTGCGTGCCGGGTTTTAGTTCGAACTCTTCATCCAGCCGCTTCAGCGCCATGTGGTTTACGCCTTCTTCTTGGCCTTGCCTGTCGCTTCCGCTTGGCTCGGTGCCACGTCCGGATTCTGCGGCGTGTCGCCGATCTCCACCGCGTCAACGATGCAGGGCTGCACCTCCGGATCGAGGCACGTCTCTCCGGTCATCTGGTACGACTTCGCCGGAGACAGAACGCGGCCCGCGAACATGCACGCCTTGCCGAGGGTGACCTGATAGACCTTCCCGGCAACGAAGGTTGGGATGGCGCGATCGCTCTTCTTCCACTCCGGCGGCGAGTCTTCCGACGGTGACGCCGGACCGCCGATCTGGATCACGCGATCATCGATCCATTCTCCCTTTCGCACCTCGCGCCGCGAGCCCTTGCCGTTGGCTGGCGCGTTCGGCATTGGCCCCGACGTTCCCGACGTCGAGCCCATCGAGCCGGGATCGAGTGCCGCGCGCGCCTTCGCTAGCGCAGCCTCGTCCATCGGCATGTTAACGTTGCGTTGCGGAAATTCTTCTGTGGCCATTGTACAAGCTCCATGATTGTTTTAGATAGGGAAAGTGAGGGCGGGCCTTGGCCAAGAAGGTCATGAAACCCATTCGACTGTTGTCTCTGGGCTCGCCCTCACACCTCAAGCAACAGCGACGTCGATGCGTTCGCCGACGAGATAACAGGCGTTCACGTTGTCCGTGGTGCCCTCCATGCGGATTTTGTACGCGGTGATCGCAGTGCCGCCGAGCGCTGCCAAATTCCACGTGCAGTGGCGCAGCAACACAGTCGGATCATCCGGATCGACTTCGTCCTCGATCAGTGATGGCGTCCGCACACTGGTGTAGCCCGCACCAGTCAATAGGCGCGGAATGAAGGTGTGGTACGGCGCACCACGCCACGACTCTAGCCGGAAATCTCCGTAGACCGTCGTGACGGGTCCGGGCGTGGTCCGCGCGGTACTGATGTGGCGGAAGTCCGAGCGAGGCCGCGACGTCAGCGATCGCGAATTCGCCGCCACACCGAAGCCGGGCATTTCGTCGGTCGTGCCCACCAGTGTGATCCGGAATGGCAACAGCGGCGGCAGCGCAACGAGCGGGTTGGTGTCGTAGTAGCCGAGCGGCACCCACGCGCCGTTGACTTGCACCTCGAAATTGATCGTGGTGCCGGGCGGGCGCGTCGAGTCGAAGTTCAAATCGATCGCCGAGATACCGCCGTTCAATTCCAGCGACAGCAGTTGCGCGGTGCACTGCGTGGTGCGGAATTTCGCGAAGTAGAGCCGGAAAGAAAGATCCTTGGTGAGATCGCCGAGCGCCCACGCTCCATCGGTGGAAGTGAACATCGAGCCTTGCGCGAACTTGTTGTTGTGCACCAACGCGACGAAATGATTGCCGGGCGTCTGTAGGACGAAGGCGTAACGCTGACCCTTCGCCAGATAGGTCGGCAGGAAGTCGAACTTGGTCGCGTTCGGTGACGGTCGCAGCAAGTCCGCAGGCTTGGTCGAGCGCGCAATCGTTCGCTCGAAATTCGGCGCACCGGCTTCGTTACATTCGCAGATCAGGCAGTGCACGTCGCCCGTTGCCGCGATGCGGGTGAAGAAGATATCGACGCCAGTCAGCCAGCCGCCCTGTGAATTGAGATAGGTCTGCGAGATCACCGAGCCCGACAAACCATCGACCGTGATGACTTGCCGCCAGTAATACGAGTCCACGATTTCATCGACCCAGAACTGCACGAGCCGGAGCACCGTGTGGTTCGGGTTGTCCATCACGTCGAGGATCTGGAACGTCTCGGTGCCGCGCGTCAGGATGTTGCGGATCGGATCGTAGATCAGATCGGTGTTCGGCGTGTAGCCGCCGACAGCCGCAGGAGGCATACCGACGTTCGTTCCGTAGTCGTGACCGGCTGGCGCGAACCACCAGACGCCGTTCGAGCAGACCACCATCGGCGTGCCCCAACGAATGCGCGTTCTGGTCTTGGCGCAGAGCTCCCACGAGATCGTTTGATACTGATACTGGGAGATCGACAGTTCGGAATCCTTGCCGAGCACCTCGATGCGCACCACTTGGTCGTACACAGGCAGAACGAAGTTGGCCTGATTGATCACCGCCGGGTCCATCGGGTTCAACAGCCCAAACTGCGCCTCGCGTTCGGCGGCGTTCGGGAAGCGAATACCCTCCTCGCACTTAGCGAGGTAATCCACGTTCTGCAGATCGGACTCGTCCGTGGTTAGGAAGTGATCGGCGCCCCACATCGAATAGGTGTCAGGCAGGCCAACCTTTTCCTTCACGCGCGCGACGTCGGTTGCGATCTTCAGCACGAACTTCATGCCAGCGGTGCCGTTCAAGCGCACAGCCAGCGCGGCCATGTCGGTCGCCAGTGTGTCGAGCCGTGACGCAGTCTGCGCACGCCATGCATCCATCTCGTTCAAGCGGTCATCGAGATCAGCAAGGTTCGGCGCCCGGTTCTCGTTCACCATCTGGATCGAGATGATGCCGGTGCTGTCGAGCAAGATCCAAGCAACCGCCAGCGTGTTCGATGCCACGCTCGGATGCTGCGGGTCCGGACCTTCGGCGCCGATCACGGTGCTGATGTTGGCCCAGCGACGGCTTTCGGTGGAGACCACACGCGCGACGGTGGCACGCGTCACCGGATCAGTCAGGAAGGTTCTCGGCTCGGTGTCGGTCTCGATCTCTTGGCCCCAGACCACCACGCCGACATATCGACGCGTCACCACCGGGAGCACGCCGAGCAAGTCGAGAGAGGCGCCGCCCTCGCTGTCGTTATAGAACACCAAGCCGTTATGGTAGAGCCGCCCGTTGCCCACGGTGACCACCGCTGGCGCCGTCTGCACCGTGGTGAAGCCCGTGTACGCCATGCTCGGGATCAAGGTATCCACAACGACATGGTCGAAAGATGCACGCGGGAAGAGGCCGAAGTTATTGAAGTCTTCGACAGTCACCTTCTGCCAGTCTTGGATGTTTACCTTGCGTTCCATTTTGCTGCCTCTCCTAGAGTAGGTTGAAGACCTGTTGGTCGATAGTTGTCTCGTTGTACGCGCGTTCGCGAAGCTCGATCAGGCGCGTCGGGTCGAATGCCGTTCGCACGCGGTCGCGCAGCGCTTGTGAAGTGACGACAGCACGGCATGCGCGATCGAAGTCGCTCATGTCGATGGTGCTGGCGAAGTAGTTATCGTCTACGGTGATGCCTTCATCGGCGAACCACGACCACCAATCGTCATCGGCATTGAGCTTGATCATGAGATCGGCGGTGTAGGCAGGCCACGACACGTAATCGACGCCGACGAAAGAGACGCCGCCCGTGATCGTGCCGACAATCGCCGGGTCATAGAGGAAGACGCGATCCGCCAGCATGCGCGCCGCGTCGTAGCCAGCATCGGCGTAGTAGACGATAGGCACCGGCTGCGTCGGTATCGGCGGCGGCTGCGTCGGCAAACCTGACGGCGGATACGCGATCGGATGCTCCGGATGCGGATCGGGAATTATAATCGGATGCTCCGGATGCGGCAGATCGCTCGGGTTGACAATGTTGCGGCTGTCGCTCCAGTCACCGACGAAATAGAAACTGTTGCCCCAGCCGATGTCGCTCTCGCGCTCGTAGCGCACGTCGATCGGCTCCATGCCGGGCAGCACCGTGTCGAGATGCAGTTGGCTCTGTTCGTGGCTGTAGCTGCCATCGATGCGCACCGTGATCAGTTTTGGCTTCACTGTCTCGGCGCAAACGAACTGCTCGTCGTTGACGAAATCCTCGGTGCCCATGTAGGCGGGACCAGCGAGCCCGGGGATCGCGATCCGCTCGAAGTCCACCGAGGTGACGCCGTTGATCTCTTTCGTGAAGGTGTAGATCTGCAGCGGAATGTCTTGACCGCGCACTCGCAGATACGCCTTGCGCCCGTGCAGTGCCTCGCCGTCATCGAGCCCGACGAAATCATTCACGCCGCCATCGCGCACGTACATGACATCGACGCCGTCCCAGCCGATGCCTTCGTAGAAGGTGATCCGCACCTCGGGCAGAAGATGTATCCACGCGTCGTAGGCTTCCTTCGACATCGACGGTGAGGCAAAGAAACACTGCGGTGGTCGCAGCGCTTGCTGGATGGTGTAGCCGGGAGGTCCAACGAAATCGCGCCCGGAATAGTTGAGCGCCATCTCGATGCCGTCTTGGGTGCCGCGCAGCGACTTGTATTCGAACTGACGCGCGACCCATTCGCGCTGCGTGCTCTCGCTCCAGCCGTCCTCCCACAGCATGACGCCCATTGCGTATCCAAGATACGGGAGGTTGTTCACGCTGATCGCGTACGGGTCCCATTGATCGTGAATGATCTCGGCGTAGGTGCCGATCAGCCGTTCGCCATCGACGTCGGCCATCGCCTTTTCGAGGCCTGACGCCGCACGATAGAGCAACTTCGCACCGGGATATTGGATGATCCCTTCGGTGACGATGTCGCTGCTCATAGGGCACGTCCAGCATTGCGCACGGTGACTTGCGTGACCTTGATGACCCAATCCATCGCCACAAACACGTCGTCTTCAGGCAAGAGGATATCGACGTGATGCACGCCGGTCAGACGACACGCGGCATGGATCGCGGTGTGGGTGTGATCGTGGCCTAACCAGTACTGATCGTTGACCAGCGTCGCGAGGTTGTTGACGATCTGCTTCATCGTCGTGTCGGCGTTGGCGCCGGGATAGAACCAGATGTCGAGCTTGTACTCGATCTCGCGGATCTTCGGTGGATTGACCGAGATCACGTCGGTGAGCCCCTGCCGTGACAGCGATTGAATGTACGCGCGGATCGTCACCAACTCCTGATCGGTCGGCTTCGGATCGGCGGGCGGCTCTTTCAGACACGTGATCAGAATTGTCGGGTAGTAGTCATGTTGAACACTGCGGATCGCGGTGACATCGCGCAGGCTCGGCATCGCGGTTAGCGCCCAGAATTCGTACGCCTCCGCCGTGCCGTGCGGGCTCAGCGTGTTCGGCGAGAGCCAGATCCGGCGCCGGTAGCGATCGTCGCTTTCGTTCGGCAGGCGAGGCACGCCGCCGGGATAGCGCGATGCAATGGCGTCGAGATCGGTGCCGATCGCATAGGCCAGCGTGACCGAGCGCGCCGCCTGATTGACGCGGTCGCGCAACATCAACTCGAAATACGAGCAGGCCTCTTGGTTGATCTTGATCGGATCGAACTCAAGGTTCTCGACGTCATACTGCGCCGCCGTTGGCGGATCGTAATATGCCCACAGTTGCTTCAGCCGCCCCATCCGCTCGGAGAGGATCGCCTCGACGTCGATCTTCTCCAGCACGATCATCGGCTGCAGATTCGCAGGCAGGATGACCGAGATGCGATCGGTCAGCCGGTCAGCCAGCGCCTGCCCTGCCTGCGAGATGTTGCCGAAACTGGTGTCGCTCATAGTGCGCTCCCGGGCGGGATGTTAGGTGTGGTGCCGATGCCGCCGGGAGGTGCGCCAGCGATGTAACCCGCTTGGCGTTCCCAGATGTTATAGCCGCGCGAGACCAGACCAACTGCGCGCCTGACTTGCGGGTCGTTGTTGCCGAGGTGGCCGCGTGGTCGGTAGACGCCTTCCATCGCCGTGGTGAGCTTGCCAGTGCGGAGCTCCTCCGGCGACGTCAGCATTGAGCCATCACCACGCACGCCCGTGCGCACGCGCTGAATGCGGTAGTTCGGTTCGTGCAGATCGAGCGCGGTGGCGATCGCCCAATAAAATCTGCAGATCGTCGTCTCGGTCGCGTTCTCGCCGATCAGATGCGGCACGTAGCAACCGACCCAGCGCCGCAGCACGCGCTCGTGATACTTCGTGGAGAAGATCAGGAGCATCGATTGGATGACGTGATCCCACCCGGTGAGAACCTTCCCGGTATATCGATCCATACCGATGCGCACGGGATTGAGGACGATGCGGCCAAATCTGAGATCCGGCCACATGTCGAGCGTTGGATCGTAGACGTAATCCCCCGCCATCGATCAGGCCTTCGAAGTCGTCGCTGCCGCGCTCTTCGTCTCGGCCTTCTGTTCGGCTTTCGGCTTGCCGTTCTTGCCCTTCGATGCGGCCTTGCGGCGAAGGCTGCGCGTGAGTTTTGCGGGCTGGCCAGCCATCCCCGGATGACCGGACTGGATCTTGCGATCGTATCGCGGGATGCGCCCGGGTCGGGCGTCGTTGTCTTCGCTGCGCCCGCGCGTGATCTGCCCGAGCAACTTCTTGTGCGCTGCGCTGATTTCCCCGACCGGCTTCTCGCCGACGATGCCCTGATCGATCCAATATTGAACTTGCTGCGTCACCGCGAGCACGTGGTTGGTATCGTCCTTCGGATTGCCCTTGTCGTCCCTGTCCTGCAGCACGCGCAGGCCGCCGAAGGTGTCGGAGACATTGGGATCGTAGAGATAAAACTTCTGCAGAATGCGGGGAGTTCTAACCATTGCTGCCATGTTGGCCTCTCCTGTTGAGATTTACGCGTCGTCGTTCTTGATAGGGTCTTTGCCGAGAATCGGCGGCTGCGAGAAAATGATCTTACCCTTGGCGACCACCACCCAGTCACTCCCCATTCGGATCTTCGCGCCATCTTTGTGCGAGGCGACGCGCGAATCTTTTCCGACGCGGAAGGTGTGGCCGCCATCTTTGTTCATCCGAGCTTTCATCACAGCTTTATCGCCGCCGACGTGCCCTTTTTTCTGTTGCTTCTGTCCGCCGCCGCCACCACCGCTGCCGCTTTGCCCGCCGGATTGCTGGCCTTCCTGCTTCTTGTCGTCATCGGGCTGCAGCCAGTGATCGTGACCGTCCTTGGTGGTCTTGCCGCGCAGATCGTCTAGCTGATAGCTCTCCTCGTCCTGCCCCGAGCCGTCGGCATGCTCGGGCGTCTTGAAATCCTTGTTGGGTGCGTAGGGCATGAGCATCCCCTGAGAGATGTCACCGCCGGGCGAGAAGATGGAAAGGTTCTGTCCCTTCTTGTAAAACCGCTGCTCTCTGGCGCCGCCCCTCATGTTGTTCGTGTTGAGCCACGGAGAGAGGATGTCTTTTCCGTCCTTGTCCTTGCCGAGGCTCATGCGGAGCTTGGTGCCCTTGACCTCATGCACGGTGCCCTTCTGCGTCTGTTGCGACATCTGTCGCCGCAGATCCGCGATCTGTCCAAGCAAGCGCTGGTAGTCGTCGGCCATGCGCGCCTCACTTCAATTCGATTTGGATCTTCGTCGTCATCTTCTTCAGGATCTCCTGCGCCATCTGGCGCAGCGTGACGTCGCGGTTCTGTCGCTGGCCTGATCGTTGCGACGGGCTGGTGCCGCTCGTGGTGGACATCGTCACCGGCAGGCGCTTGCCCTTCGGTGCGTACGGCATGATCACGCATCGGCAGTGCGGATGCTTCGGGATGTGCTCGCGCGCGGCCTCGATCGGCATCGGGCCTGCAGCGGCGAGCTCTTCACAGTCTTGGCAAACAAGGTCGTCATCCTGATTGACGATGATCACCAGCGTCTTGGGGCGTTGGGTGCCGAAGTCGCGGCTCTCGCGGCGCCCCTCCAGCGTGGTCGGGTCGTCTTCCAGAAGCCGGTTGTTGACGACGATATCGTATTTCAAATCGTTCTTGGTCGCGCGCTTCACCCGCATCAGGCCGCGCACTTGCTCGACAGCGAGCCCGGTTTCCTTGGAGATGTCCCGGGCGAGAATGGAAACCAGACCGTCACCGACTTCATTGAGACCGACCGAGATGATTGGCTTCGTCGCCTTCTCCGCCCTGTCCAGCTTCCGCGAATATTCTTCAACGGCGCTGGTGTCGATCTTGATCTTCATTCGACCTCGCCATCGGCGACGGCTTTGTCCTTCTTCTCGATCGGCACCGTGGTGGCCACGTTGGTCTCGATGGTCTGCTCATCGACCAGACCGACGTCCTCGTTCTTTTCCATATCGATGTCATCAAACCCGATCTTGCGAACAATCGGCGCCCCGCCTTGCTTGTCGGTGAGATCGTCACCGTACTGCGTTGCGAAGGGCACCATGCTGGAGGCAAGCGGAGCGAGCCCAATGGCGCGCAGCCCGAGCCGACGCACACCTAATGCAGCTTGCACCCGCTCCCATTCCGGCGCCCCCTCGCGCGAGGCAAGCGCCGTACAGATCTCTGCAACATGCTCCATGTCGGCTTCCGGGTGCCTGTTGGAGGTTTCGACAAACTGCATGATCGGGTGATCCTCTGGGATCGGCTCGCCCGGCGGCAGATCGCTGATCACGTCACACACGATTGAAACTTGTCGCGCTGCCCACCTACGGTCGCGGTCGCTACTGGCGCCCCTCTGGCCGGTCAGCCGCTCGATCCGCAGCACGAAACCCTTGAGCAGTTCGGCCCACTCGTTCTGCGGATCGCCCCACAGCGCCGCCAGCGCCTGCGTTTCGACCATGTCAAGCGCGAGCTCCATACCCTCATCCGTCAGCGGGATCTTGATCTGCGCATCGCCTGTGACGCCCTCGACCTTGGAGGCGACACCGATCTCCAGCACCAGCGCGAGCTCGCGGCGCATGCCGTAGATGTCTGTCCCGTTCTGCTCGCTGCGGTTATCCGCGTCGGTGTACACGACGATGTACGGCTTGGCCGCTTCGTTGAGCATCAGCGCCTGCGACAGCGGCGTGTTGTCCGAATCAAATACGCGCTTATCAGCCCAAGTCTGACCGCGCAAGGCCGCCACTGCTGTGAGCCGGGTCAACATTCTGATGACAGACATCAAGCATCCTTGTATGGTCGAAGGGTGAGGGCGGGATCAGTGGTTTGGCCTCATCCATCCTGAAGCCCATGTAGTCTGTGCCGTGATCTCGCCCTCACACTTCAATCTTCCAGCACGCGAACCATGTGCACATCCCACCGCCCGCTATAATCGGGATGAATGAATGTGACCTCGTGCGTCTGGTTGCGATCAGGGAAGAACACGCGATCGCCCTTCTTCAAATCGCACTGCAGAATCGGCTCGTGCCGGATCGACAGCATCGTGTCCACCGTCGCTTGCCGCGTGATCATTGGCCCGCCCACGCCCTCGGTGGCGCCGCGCGTGGTATCGAAGATCCCCGTTGCGATCACCTCGACGCGGTCCGGATCAGGCACGCTCGCACGGTAGCCGCTCTTTTCCGTCCGCATCGGTTTCAGCACAACAGGTTCGCCGAACACGCTATCGACGCGGAAATCTACCGGCTTGCTGTCGTTGACGGTCGCCATGTTAGCCGTGCTCGATGGTTGCAGAGACAATAGTCACTTGCTTGCCGACCAACAGCGCGTTGTCGTCCAGCACAATTTCGAAATCGTGGATCTGGTCCGGCGTGACATCGACGCCCACCGTCATCTCATCGATGATGACATTGCCCGCGCCGTCCGAGATGGTGGCGAGCGTGGCCATGCCCTCGATCGCGACGAAGCCGGTGACCGGCGCCGTCATCACCAGATCGTCGCCAACGAGGTAGAAGCTCGGCATCGGCAGCAACAGCGTGCACAGGATCACGCGCTCGGCGTTGCGCAACTCGATCACGCCGGGCGAGCCGCCGCCATCGATGGCGTTGAGCGTCACCGTCATGCGCGCGCGTTTTACCGGGAGGGAATATTCCATTTATATCACCGCCACATGTGGGACGTTGCGCCTGCGAAACGAAAGATAGAGTTGCCCGTAGGGCGAGGAATTCCAGAAGTCCTCGGACGAGGAGGTGATGTGCTCGGTCTTGCTGGACTCGCCACCCGCCGCACCACTGACGCGATCATAGGTCACCGAACGATCGCGAAAGCGAACGCTCTTCACCCAGATCAATCCAGCTTCGCTATCGATCACGGGCGGCGTGCCACCGCCGCTGCCGCCGCCGCCCGTGATCAATCCGCCGCTCGCCTTGTCATGCAGCCAGAGATAATGCGCGGCTGCATACATCACGGCGAGCTTTGCGTCAGGCCAAAACCACCAAACGTCCACCCACGTCATCGCCGTATCGATGGCCATTTGAACTTGGTCATCGCTGGCCGATGCGAATTCCGGAAACGCGGCCCGGAATTCGGCGATGGTGGGTGGCATGATCGTGGTGATCGCCATGTCAGCGCCCTCGGTGTGCGGTCCGTTCGTCGTCGTCGGCCTTCTTCGCCGTCGGCGCGGCGCCGCGCGTCTTCTCTTCACGCTCGCGCCGCTCCTTCTCCGTCATCGGCGTCACCGTGGGCGCCGCAACCGCTTCACCTGATGGCGTCGGAGGCTCGGTCGATTGCGCGGGCATCTCGACATCGTCCTCGCCCTTCTTCTTCTTCTCGGCCTTGACGCCGCCGTGACTGCCCGAAACCTCGAACGGCTTCGGATCGTCGTGGTTCTCCAAGGTCTGCTGCAGATGTTTGAAGTCTGCCTCAGACATGTTGAACTCTTTTTCCTCGCCGGGACGGACAACCACGTGGCCGCCGTCCTCGGTGTTAAAGCCGCGCGGCTGGCCGCCGGTATTCTTGATCTTCGCCATTTACGTTCTCCTTGATGTGCCATGAATGATTTTATCGAGACAGTTTTCGCGATGGGTCTTCCATTCCAGATGCTTCGGGCTGATGCAGCCGAGATGACCTTTCCCGCAACTATGAGCCGCCTCATGCTTTCGCGTTGGTGGCTTGCCGTGCACTCGTAGACAGATAACACGGTTTACACGGGCTGGTACTTTTCTGCCGTCTCGTTTGACCGTTGCGATCCTCGCGTAACCTTTGTTGTCGCGCGAAAAAGGCCAGATCAAACAAGCGTTGCTTCGCCAACGAAGCGCCTTTTCCAGAAAGAAAGTTGGTTCGCCGTCCGACGCGGTGACGTTCTCACGCAGCGGATCGCCAAACCGTTGCCACCTCTGGCGATGCACACTGCAATAGCCGTGCGCATCATGCTTCTTGCCGCACCCATCAACCGAACACGTGCGACCGTAGACGTAATCCCGAGCCATGATTCGACCTCCATTGGAGGCCCATCATGACGGACATTCCGTCTAAATACTACACGCCATCCAAGTATCTCATGGCTGCGGGGAGCCTAATCTCGACGCCGCCGAGACGGAAGATGCCGGGAATGTCGAACACCAGCGGCCCGCGTTGCCAGACAGGCAGGAAGCGGTGGCTCATCGGGATATGCATCTTCAACACCTCGGGATCACGGCGATAGGCCACCATGCGGCTGATGCCGCCGAGGCCAGCGGTCTCCAGCCCGCGCACGCCCGCGAGCGTGATCGGTCGTCCGGTCTGCACCGTGAGAACGTTGTACTGTTTGATCCAGTCGAGCAGCGTCATTGACGAATACTCAATGATGCGTCCGGCGAGACCGACCAGCACGGCTGGCGGCAACAGGATCGTGTCGGCGTAGTAGAGCCAATTCGTACCGGTCGCGATGCCTGTCATGGCCGAGTTGATATCGCGGATGACTTGCTGGTTGGTCTTGCTGGCGAACGTGGTGGCGCCCGCAGCACCATCCGCAGGAGCGGTCGTCGCTGTCACCAGCGATGAGTTGATCAGCCCCTGCATGTTCTTGGGCACCGAGCCGCGCAGGGCAAGGTTGTCCACGAACTCTTCGTAGGCACGACGGCAAGCCGCTGCTTTGTCTGCAGTAAGGTTGAGGCCGGGCGTGTTCATCGCGTTGGCGACTTCTTCGAGGGTGTATCGATAACCGATCGCGGCCATCTCCATCCCACGTTCGAACTTCTCGCGGCTCAGTTCGGCCAGCGGCACATCAAGCGCCGTGTGGTGAAACCAGTCCGCGCGACCGACCATATCGGCGCTGTAGTAGGTGATCGACTTCACCCACTCGTTGCCGGTTGCGGTATCGACCGGGACGAGGTCAGGGTACTGCACTTCCGGATATTGAATCCGGATCACCTGACTCTCGATCGCCGTGGTCTGATTGACCACGAAGTTATACGCGAGTTGCTGCGCGTCTCTCTGAAACATGTGGTAGTTCATAGCTCCGTCCTCCTGACGGTGTGATTGAGATTTGCTGGAAAAAATCGAGACGCGTGCTTAGCGCTGGATGCCCAACTGCACGACGTTCAATTCGTTAGCGGGGCGAGCGTATTTCCACCGCGCGCCGGGCACCGGGCCGACCGCACCCGTGTTGGTCAGCACGCCATCCACCGCACCGAAATGCACGGGATCGCCTGCCAGTGTCGGCACGGTGGCCGTGGCGAAAATCTCGCCCTTGGTCAGCACGCCGACGTTGAAATACTGCGCGTATCCACCGTCGGGCACGCTGGAGCCGACCGGATAAACGCTGGTCGGGTCGAGGATCGTGATGCCGACAAAGCCCGCCACCGTTCCGCCGAGCAGGCAGTTGATGTCGGCAGCGGTGGATTGCGACACCGCACGCGCCGGAGCGATCGGCGCCGCGCCTTCGACCGAACGCGTCACCGCGTTGTAGTCCACCATCCGGTTGATCATTCCCGGGAAACCCTGACGCATCTGCTCGGGGAAGGTGGACTGCACTACGGCATAGGGCGAGACCTGTGCCAACTGTTGCGCGTTGCGCGCGACGAGCTCGCCTTTGTTCTTCGCGGGCTCCTCGTGCTTAACGTCGTCTCTCTGAGAAACTTCAGCCATTATCGTAACTCCTGTTGAAGATGGATTGAGACGCTGGTGGTGCTCTTACTGAGCGACGCGACCGCCTGCGGTCTTCCAGCGGTTGGACAGATCGTTGTTGTAGTCGGTGTAGGCCTTCGCGCGCGGATCGCCGCTGAGCTCGTTGTTGGCGACGAGGCTGACGACGTGCTGCAGACCGTTGCCACCGGCGCCCGTATCGGAGACCGACAGCGTGTTGAACGAGGCGGTGATCATGTCCTCGGTCCAGTCCTTGGCGACTTCGCCGAGCTTGGCGAGAACGACTTGCTTGCGCATCTCTGCGTCGGTCTTGCCCTCGGTCACCAGCGTATCGCCGATGATCTTCTGCGCCCGCTGCACGGTGGCGACGCGTGCCGTCACCATCGCGTCGAGCTTCTGTGGCGTCATCTTCGCGTCGGCCAGTTGGCTCTTGAGCGTGGTGAGTTCGGCATCCTTGGTCTGCACCAGAGCCGTCGCGTTGGCGACTTCGGTTGCAGCCTTGGCTGAGTCGTTCTGCGCGGTGGTCTGCGCAGCGGCGAGTGCGGTCTGTGCCGTGGCGAGATCCGTTGCGAACTTGGCGAGCGCGCGTTCGACAATTTGCGCGTCGCGGTCTTCGAGGGTAACCGGCAGGCTATCTACGGTGATGGTGCGGGTGGACATGGTGTCTCTCCTATCGTTGTCTCCCATACGAAGCTGAGGTCCACCACGTGCTGTATGGGTGATAGCGACGTGGTTGGCACGAATTCCAGTTTGCTTGGCTTGGTACTTTTCGCCGGTTGGCGTGACGCCATCGGCCCACTCGATCACAGCGGAGTAGCCGACCGAGAGCTCGGCCCTGCCGCTCTTCACTTCATCGACGGCCTTGGCGTCCATCAGGATCAGCGGCACGCGGATGAATTCACCGTCGCGCATCACGTCCTCGCCGATGTGTCCGACCGCGAGATCGCGCCAGTTGCTGGCGGTAACCGGCACGTCAGGGTGCTCGATCGTCACCGGCTTGCCCGCCAGCGAGCGCACCGCGTCTTTCGCGAACACCTCGCCCTCGGGACGATAGACCCGCACTCTCTCCAGATCGGTGCGGCCCATCTCGGCGCCGAGATATTCCTGAATCCCGGTGCGAGCGATGCGCGGCATGCAGATCATGTAGCCGTCGCTGGTGACGCGCAGCTTGGTCTGCTTGTCTTCGAGCACGCCTGCATCCAGCACAGTGCGCTCCACGAATTGCGTGGTCTTCGTCTTCATGATGTCACCTGTGGGTTATTTCGGCGGCGTTGTGATCGGTGGCGGTGTCAGATGCGGCAACGGCGTGCGGCATTCCACCGTGGCGTTGATCAACTTTTCAATCAGTTCAAATTGTGCCTTGTCGCGCGCCGCAGTGTTGGCGGCTAGTTCGCCGATGACGTAGCCGCCGAAAATCAAAAACCCGGCGTTCAAAAACAGAAGAGCCAATGCCAGCGGTGCCGATCTCGCCGTGTCGTAGGTGTTGGTCGCCGCGCGCCTGAGTTCATCGACCATGTCGGCACCTACTTGTTCAACACACGATCAATGATGCGCTTGATCTGGTCTTGATTGGCGTTGATCTTCTGTTCGAGCACCGCCAATCGCTCATCGATGCGCGTCATGCGTGCCACGGTGTACTCTGCTCCCCGAGTCTCCATGATGCTGACTCTGGTCTCTAGCTTCGTGAAGTAGGCGAGCATCGAAGCGCCGCCAGCGCCAATGGCGATCAGTTGCGCCACCAGAAAATAGATCAGCGTTGAATTTTCTTTGAACCAGTTTGACGGTGGCGGCGGTTGCCGATGCGGCGGACCATATGGCGGCATCTGCGTTTGATCATCAAATCGCACGCGCGGTCCAGCATCGGACATCGGACCTACTCCGGAGGAGGAGGCGGCGTCACCTCCGGCGGAGGAGGCGTCGGCGCTGATCCCGGCAACAGCATCGCCTCTTGAGGAGGATTGTCGATATCTTCCTGCCGCCACTTCTCAAGGAGCGCATTCAGCGCAGTCAACAGCGTCTCGAACTTGATCTTCTTGCCATCGACGTCAACCTCCGCATCCTTGATGGGGCGGTTGATAATGGCACCGGGCACCACGCCATAGTCGCCAACCGCCACCTCGTGATAAACGATCACCAAATCGCCAGCGAACTCAAGGCGACTAAGGCGACGGTTTACTTCAATCGTCTCTTTCATTTCGCAATCCTCTCCTGATAGTGGCCGTTGGCACTGCCGCGCGCCGGGTCAGGCACTGGCGTGCGGCTTGGCGACGGTGGCGGAATATCCGGCGACGGTCCCGGGTGTCCCGGCTCCGGATTTTCTGGCCGCGCTGGATTCGGCAACGGCTTCTGCGGCTCGGGCTGCGGCGGAGGATTTGGATTCGGTTGCTCCTGCGGATGCTGTCCCTGCACCTCGATCATGCTGCGCAGCATGATGATCTGGATGTGCTGGTCGCCAATCAGTTGGCGAACCTCGCGCTCGATCTTCTGGGTTAGCTGGTCTGTCTTGTCCGTCATGTCAGATTCCCATCATTGGCATGTTGAAGCCCGATGCGGGCAGTAGGTAGGTGAAGCAATTCGCCAGAGTCGCCGTACCGTAGCCGTTGGTCGCCGTGATGCTGACCACTCCCTTTGCATGCGGCGGCGTCTTGAAGGTGAGCGTGTTGGCATCGACTACGACGAGATTGGTTGCCGCAATGCCGCCGACCATCACGCTAGTAGTACCGGCAAGGTTAGCGCCGGTCATCGTGATATCCGTGCCGCCAAAGATCAGACCGATTGCCGGGACGGGTGAGGTGATCGCACTGAGCGATGGCGGCGTGACGAAGGTGTAGACTACGCCGCTGCCGCTGCCGTAGGCATTGGACACTATGACGGTGGCGGCACCAGCCGCGCCCGCAGGCGCGTAGCACTGCACGCCATTCGCATTGATGTTCGAGATGCTAGTACCAGCCACGCCATTGAACGTGATCGATGTGACGCCGCTCATGTTCGCGCCGTAGATCGCGACATAGTTGCCGCCTGTTGTCGGTCCCGATGCCGGTGCGGCACTGCTGACCGATGGCGGCGTGACATAGGTGTAGAGACTTCCGCCGACGCCCGTCATGTACGGGCCGTAGACGTTGACGTTGTAGGTGCCCGCGCCGCCTGCGGATGTGTAGCCAACCACCGCGCCTTGATGCGGCACACTCATGCTCGTGATCGGTGCGCCGCCGATATTAGCGCTGGATATGCCGACGAAACCGCTGCCGCCAATCGTGACATACTGACCGCCGGTGGTTGGTCCACTGCTTGGCGTTACCGACGAGACAACGATGGTAGCTGTTGGCTCATACGCATAAACGAGAAGACCGCCGCCACCAGCACCACCGATGGCCCTTGAGCCAGCATTTCCTCCCGGCCCGGCTACTCCACCGCCACCACCTCCGTAATGTCCACCGGGACCGCCGTACATTCGCCCGTTAACTGTACTGCTCAATGGGCGAGCGCCACCGCCACCGCCACCCGGCCCCCAAGGTCCATACCAGTTTCCATTTGCACCAGCGGCACCACCGGCACCACCACCACCTATCTGGTTGCCATTGCCATTGCCGCCAGCCGTTTGAGCATACTGCGCCCCGCCACCGTCTCCACCTTGCGATCCGTTGCCGTTAGGACCACACCCGCCGCCGCCACCACCGCCACCGCTGTAAGGATAGTTCGCAGAAGTGCCGCCACGTCCTCCGGTGTAACCTATCGCACCCGCAACACCGCCACCGCCAGCACCACCTGTTGTCTGACCGTTTGCATAGTTGCCGCCGCCACCGCCCGTGCAATACAGAACGCCTGACGATATGAACCAAGTGCCAGCCGCTCCAGCGCCAACACCAGACGTGCCATTGTAGGCGTCAACGTCAGCACCCGCAGCGCCAGCGCTGATGACATAAGTGTATGCTTGGCCGGGAGACATTGCGTAACTATAGATGCGCGCCCATCCACCACCGCCGCCACCCGCCGCGCTAGCGCCAGAGCAGCCAGCGCCACCGCCGCCGCCGGGACCAATCACATCGCAAAATTCACCAGCACGGCTTCTGAATCCATAGCAGTCACCGGGCACGGTCCAGTTCGCGGTGCTTGGCCCGATGGCGCCAAGTGAAACCAGATTGTAGAAGATGCCTTCTTCGTAGAGCCACGTTGGATCGATCCCGCCCTCCGACCACGGCATCTTCTGCGGTAGTCTCTGGATGTAGCGATCCTGCCGGATGTTGGCGGTGACAACGCTGTACATAAATTCGTCAGCATCTTCACGGTCCTCAAACCATCCCTTCCATACCATCTCGCCATTGCTGCGAAACGCTTGAACGATGAAGTAGACGCCAAGGACGTTGCCGGTTTCGCGGCCTTCCCACCATATCGGTGGCCGCCACTGCTTGTAGTGCAGCGGCGTCAGATATTTGGCGCGCGCGATGTTTCGGTCAGGCAGTATGATCATTGCAGCGCCTTAACTACATAAGTTGATATTGCATTGATACGGCGGAACGAGATGATGAAGCGATCTCCGTTCGCCGTCGTCAGTAAGTCTCCTGTGTTGGTGCCGATCGTGAAGCCGGAAAATGTAATCGCACCAGCGGTCCCGCTGTTGGTCACCATGAGATCAATCGCGCAATCACTGGTCGCCGAGTTGATGGTGAAGGCTCCGTTGTTGGCGATGTACTGATAATTCCCGAGCAGCGCATTGATGGTGATGTTGCCTGCCGCCAGCGGCGCCGGAGCAAATAAGAAGCCGCCCGTGAGTGTCTGTCCGCCCGCCACCGCGAGCCGTGTGCTGTCGGTCGGGTGAACGTGGTCCTCGCGCGAATAGGCGTCCGAGATGCCGCCATCAGCGGCGCCATTCATCAGCGGAAGGGAATTGCTCGGCGATGAGTTGAGCCTGACCGTCCATTTTTCGCCGTCCCATGTATAGGTCGAGATTCCATCGACCGGTGGCGATGGATAGGTCTGGCCGATGCTCGGCGCGTCTGGAAAATTCAAACTCATGGCGGTGCTGCCTTGTAGGGATGGCCAGCGGGAAGCAGCGTCTGCAGCCCCCATTTGTGCGAGAGATAGCCCTCGATCCGCTGCCGCTCGCTTTCCAGATTGTTCGGAACGAAGATCACTTCTCTGACCGCGCCAAAGCCCTGCGTCGGTGGCGTACCCATGTAACAGCCAAACATCGTTGTCGCAGCACTGGTGGCCGGAAGGGTGGTGCCGGTAGAGCGCAGCACGCCACCGTCACGCGATATTTGCACGACGGTGCTCGGCGCAACGCGCGCGAAGCAAAGACCATCCACCGCTGGCCAAGTTAGCCCTTCATAAAGATCGAGCGCTGCCGCCGCAGCGTAGGGCGGCGAGTAGTTCTGACCAGCCGTGACGTACCATCGATAGTAGCGGTAGGTCCCCGGATTATCGCACGCATAGCCGACGACCGCCGAACCCGTCGCCTGTATTGGATTGTTCGTGACGGTATCGACCGTCGTCCAATTCACATTGTCGTTCGATCCCTGAAACAGCCAGTCCTTCCATTGCTGCGGAGAGTTGGCTTCCGGACGCACTTGATAGGTGTAGCCGGTGACATACTTGGCGGAGCCAAGATCGATCTTGATCCAGTAGGCTTCGGTCGTGGTCGGGTTGGCGCTGTGCGAATAGGTGCTGGCGTTTCCATCCCATGAGTACCACGCCGGATAGCCAGCATACGGGTTTGACTCAGATGCGACGTATGGCGCGGGTGTGGTGTACGACGTCATGTTGTTTGGACTGACGAGCCCGACAACCGCATTAAAGAAGCCGCCATTGTAGGTGCCGAGGCGCGGCGATTTATCTTCAACGATGATCTCGTGACAACTCGCACTGCGCAGCAACGTCCGCCAATTGACCGGATCAGCGGCGGGTGGGTTGGGTTTGCCGACCACGAAAACATCGAACGATGCTGGTCCACCGGTCGCATTCATTCCCTGCGCCAGTGCGAAGCTCACGCCGTTGCCTTGGATCGTTGGCCGGTAGGTGTCGTTGACGCTTTGCGTCAGCGTCATCGTGCCGCCGCTCTTCTTGTTGACCCAGTTATTAACGCCTTGGCCAGCGAGTTGGACCGTCGCCAGATCCGAACTGTCGAACCAAGCGGTGAGGTTTGCGCCGAGATCAGATGGCGACCACAACGGCGTGCCGCCAATCCACTTCTCCCGCAGATATTTCTCCACTGCTTGACGCTCGGCGTCGGAGAGCTTGCGGTTGTACAGAATCACCTCGGCGTATTCGCCATCACCAAACTCGGTAGTGTCGTCATATCCACCGAACCACAAAGCCCCGCCAAGGCCAGAAGCGGCGGTGGTGCTGGATCTCAGCAACGCGCCGTTGGAAAAAAATCTCGCCGATGTTGCTGTCTGATCCGCCGAGTAAAGTTTCCACGCCGTTGTGCCCGGCGTGACGATGTCAGGCGCAAGCCATCCACTGTTGTGGGTCAAGTCAATGCGGTCGCCCCACCAACCAAACAAGACGTTATTCGCTGGTGGCGTACTGAAGAGACGGCCAGTAGTCGCTGACCATTTCCGCGCGACCAAGGCCAGCGTGTATTCCTTATCGACACCTGTCCCAGCAAATCTGAATTTGCCTTGCGTACCAGTCTGCCGAACAACCGGCATGATCGTATTCAACGCGTTGGTGCGAAACACCGGAGCACCAGACCCGAAGAGCGTTGGCTGCGGACCGCTGCCGAGGTTCGTCCACGATGACACCGCCGCGCCGTTCGCCAGCGCCAGCTTTGATGCATCGAGCCAGATCACACACCCGCTGATGCTGGTCGGCACAAATCGCGGCCATGCCTGCGTCGAGCCGACGTACACCTTGGTGGCCTGCCCGGCGCCGATGGCAATCTTGTCGGCGTAGTTGAGCGCGGTCATAACCTACCCGATGATCACGTAGAGCGTTGTCGGGTTGGGCGGCGACAGCGCGTTGTAAGCGGCCTGCGTAATCTGCGTCCATTGCGCGCCCGCTGCGCCCGTGTCGCCTTTGATGCCTTGGATACCCTGCGGCCCCTGCGGTCCTTGCGGTCCCTGCGGTCCGGGCACCGTGGAGTCGGCGCCAGTGTCGCCAGTATCACCCTTGGGGCCTTGGTTTCCCTGATCGCCCTTCTCGCCCGGCGCAGCGACCACCCATTGCGCGCTCGAACCGTCGTTGTAGCGAAAATATAAAATGCCTGACGATGAGCACCACCAGAACTGACCATCGGTCGGCGCTGGCGGTGGCGTATCGCCCACCGACACCACCGCATCGCCCTTGCCGGGCTTGATCTGCATAACCCACTTTTCGCCATCCCACTCGTACGGCGAGAACACCTGTCCAACGATCGGCGCGTCAGGAAAGTTAAAACTCATCCGACTGTCACGCCCTCTGGCGGAATTGGCGGGTTAGCCAAGAACTCGGCGTGCCGTTCCGCTGCGCTCTTGATCTTTGCAGCACGCACCACCGCATCTTTGTCGGCAGGAATGGTCTTGATGTCTGGATCAGCCATCATCCGCGCCATCTCGGTTTCGTAAATCTCATTCATGGCCGCTGCGGCGCGGTTCTTGGCGAAGTTGGTGACCCATTCCACCGGGTCCACCGCCACATACGCCAAGGCCCGCATTTCGTCGTCGGTCAGTGTGATAGTTAGATCAGGCATTATTCTATCCTAATAAAAACCCGCTCCATTGCTGGTACGGCGGGTAAATTCTGTTGAGCGGACTGCCGTTCGAGTACACGGCAGGCTGAACGTAGTCGCCAGCAAACAGCTTGTAGATTTGAGTGACGCTGCCGTCCTCATAGCTGGCGATTGACACGCCGTGGCCGCGCAGACGAAGGTTTGCATTGGCCGTGACAGTGCGACCGGCCTCTGACCCGTTCACGCCGAATAGAGGGTGCCAATAGTAGCTGACACTCGCGCCGTCCTTCAGATAGTGCCCGCCGGTCATCTGAAGGAAATACATGCCATCGACCGGCGCGGTGAAGCGACTGCCACTGTAGCAACCGCCAGCATTCACTCTGATGTTTGTGAACGTCGTTAGAAAATTCCAGCCGTTGGGAAGGCTTACCCAGTCGGCTGCCGCCCCGCGCACGATGAACAGCACCTGATTTGGTCGCACGACATGCCCGGCTGAGAGCAAACGCATCGGCACTCCGGTGTTGATGGTGAGCACCGAACTCGCCTGCGTAAACGTGTTGCCGCCTATGTCGATACCCATCAGAACAACAGATACCCTTCAAATCTACTGTATGCCGGAAGCATGGAAACCGACGCACCGGCATAGTTGTAAAACTGGACGTAGTCGTTGGCCGTCAGCGGTATGCACTCGCAGATGGAATTATCGACGGAATATCCTGCGGTGATGCCGTGGCCCCGTATGCGATACTGCGCCCCCGCTGGCGAAGCTCGACGCGCAGAAGATGACCCGTTAACCCAGAACATCGGGTGGGTATAAGCCCCGGCATCGTTAATAAGCGTGTAGGCGTGAGCAGCAAGCATGTAGACGCCAGTGACAGGCGCGGTGAACACACTGTTAGCGACGTTGTAGCATGTCCCGACATTGACATCGGTTGTGGTGAGGCCGGGGACTACTGCCCACACACTGGTCCCTATAGCGGTCCATGAACCAGAAGTGCCGCCCGCGCGAAACATCGGCTGGCCCAGATTGTAGCGTTGCAGTGTGCCGGTCGGACCCATCTTCATGAGTTGCTTGCCAGCATTGGTAGCGATCAGTCCCGCACTGCTGGAAAGAATGGTGTCGTTAATGTCGATGCCCATCAGCCCACCAGCCAGCCGTCGAAATGCGAGTGTGCGGGATAGCCGCTCATCCCAGCGGCAGAGAAATAGATGTGCACGTCAACGTAATCGCCGACGTTCAAGTAGAGCATCTCTGTCAGATCGCTGTCGAAGGAATAGCCCGCTGGCGTCCAGTAGGCCGAAAATCGGTAGTTCGCTTGGTCCGTGCCGTTGATCCAGAGCATCGGGTGTATGTAGTTGCCAACCACCGCAGAAGGTTTGTAGTGGTAGCAAGTCCAATGAAACAGATACACACCGGCAACCGGCGCGGTGAAACGTCCGCCGGAAAAACCGCCACCGATATTGTACGGGACATGGTTCTGGTAATTCCAGACGGTCCAGCCCGATGGCTGCGCCCACCAGCCGGGATCGGAGGCGTAGCCAGCTTGGAAGCCGATCTGAGTCGGGTATCTGGTGCGGCCCGTGGTGTCGATGGTGAACGCGTCGGATGCACCGGCAATCTTCAAGGCTTGCGCACCACTGACGCCAGCCACCGTGAACGCGCCGCCGATGTCGATGCCCATGCCTCAAGCCTTCTTCGGTGGCGCTGTGACGGGAGCAACCTCGTAGAGCGCGAACTTGTACACCTTGCCGTTCCTGTTGTTGTAGATGAAGAGATCGTCCTCACCTTCAACGATGGTCCAGTCCCCGATGCCGTTGCTGAGTGACAAGTCGGACGTGTAGACCGTGCCCCATCGAAACGTAGCCGAGCCGAGGTTGAGCGTGCCGGTGACAGTTGGAAGCGCGTTGCTTCCGATATTGAGCGCAGTGCCGCCGATCAGTTTTCCCTGCACTGACAAGTTTCCCTGCACCGCCAAGTCGCCGCTTATCGTGTCGCCGCTTTTCAACACGTAGCTCGATGTGTCTACGTTGAGAGCCTTCCACGATGTCCCATTCCACTTCCACTGCGGCACACCCGGCTGTGCTGGCGTTGGGTAGATTTCACCAACCAATGGCGCTGATGGAAAATTGAGGCCCATCTCAATTCTCCGCGAGGAAACAGATGCCGCCAAGGGAGATCCATCCGGCGTTGCCGCCAGTGTGATTCACTTGGCCATCGGTTGTAATATCAATTCGGCATGCGACGTTGGGGCTGGTCTGCACGTTGAGCAGAAGTTGAGCTCCGGGGCGATATCCAGCCGGAAGAATGCAGATGGGATTGGCTGTGCCGTTTTGAACAAGGCCCTTGAGAACAACCAATCCGTTGCCAACCTTGCGATATCCGGCAGGACCATACGGCGCAGCGTAATTCACCCAGCCATTTGAAAAAGGAAGTTGTGTCCATGCGGCGTCGATCAAGCTGGCTTGGGCGGCGTTGATGTTGGCTCGCGCCTGCGTCTGCTGTGGCGCTGTCAGTGTCTGCGTTTCGTATCTCACCGCATTCTGGCTAGACAACCAAACACCGTAGTCTGCATCGTCTATGTAAGACTTGGACTCCGTGCCGATGTTCTGTCGTGCCTGCGTCTGTTGCGACGCTATCAAGCCTTGCGGTGCATCATGACGAACGCGGGTGGAAAGATCGACGGCTGACGGCACCGCCTGCACCCATGCGACACTGTCCGCGTCCCGGAATCGAATATACAGAACGCCTTCCGCTCCACTCCACCACAGCGTTCTGTCTCCTGCTGTAGCGGGCGCAACATCATCGGTAGCGACAGTCATGTCACCGACAGGACCTTGGATGCCTTGAATGCCCTGAATGCCCTGAATACCTTGGACGCCCTGAATGCCCTGCGGCCCCGCCACCGGCATCACCGGGTTGGTGATCACCCATTGCGTGGAGGTGCCGTCATCCAGCCAGACGAAGATGAAGCCCGTCGCCGAGTTGTACCAGAGATCGCCCGGCTTCTCGGCCACGGGCGGCGTGTCGGAGATCGTGACGCTGGCGCCGCCGCTCTCCACGACCGTCCAAGCGCCCATAGAGCGCCCGTAAATCTCGCCGTCCAATGGAGCTTCGTTGTCGCCAAAGTCTCCCGACGGCCCCTGTGGGCCGATCTCGCCCTGCTCTCCCTGTGGTCCCTGTGGCCCCGGCACGGTCGATGCCGGACCTTCAGGGCCGACGTTGCCCTGCAGACCGGTGTCGCCCTTCGGACCCTGCGGCCCCATCAGGCCGGTGTCGCCCTTGTCCCCCTTGTCGCCCTTGAGACCCTGCAGGCCTTGAGAGCCGGTGTCGCCCTTGTCGCCCTTGTCCCCCTTGGGACCGACGACGCCCTGCACGCCTTGGGCGCCCGTGTCGCCCTTCGGTCCCTGCGGTCCCACCGGACCCATGCCGCCGACCGGACCCTGCGGACCGGCGGGACCCATCGAGCCGGGCGGCCCCTGAATGCCCTGCGGACCCTGCGGTCCGGCGTCGCCCTTCTCGCCCTTGGTGCGCACGAGGATCGAGCACGCGGTGTTGTTCGAGAATGATCCGCCGCCCTGCCTGACGAACTGCACCGGCACCGTGAACCAGTCGCCGCCGCCCATCAGCACCGCCGGGCCGGTCATGGTGAATTCTTGGTAGTGCGCGGCGAGCGTCTTTTCCTGAATGATGATCTCGTCGTGAAACTGCGCCGTCGTGAACATCGCGGTCGGATCGAAATTGTCCATCGTCAATCGATCAATGGACAGCATCGTCGCGCTTTGCTGCGTCGCGTTATTCCAGCGAAACTTTCCCGCACCCGGATCGGTGGTGGTCGATTGCACCTGTGTGTCGGCGCGATAGTCGAATGCTGATGACGATGCGCCACCCGGCCCCATAGGCCCCTGTGGCCCCTGCGGCCCGGGCGGTCCCGGGTCGCCCTTCTCGCCGCCACCCTCGCCGATCAGTACACCATCCTCGACGCGCAGCCCGTCACCGATGATCAGAGATTCGGCGGGACCTCTTGCCGGAGAGTACCGCCCGACCAGCGTGTTGGAATCCGCTTCGAGGATGATGTCGTCGTTGTAATTCGAGAAGATGCCCTGCTGTAGCGGGTCGCCTTCCTCATCGGTCGCGAGACGATTGACCAGCCACGCTGCGGGCGGCTCGGGATCGATCGGCAGCGGCTCGGTCGGATCGGTCCGAACGAAGCCGCGCATGCGCACCACCGACTTCGACTTCGGCTTGCGATACAGCGTATCGCCGAAATGCAATTCCTCCTGCTCTCTCGTCAGAGGCTGATCCATTGCCGCGTCACTTCACAACGGGTTCGATCGGCGTCAATTCCCAGTTCGGCGATAGCCTGAATGTCTTGTTGGCGGTCGCGTACCATGTCGTCGTGTAGCCCCCGGAGAACATCGCGGTCTCGATCGCGTTGAAGGAAGCAGCATCCGGGTCAAGGACCGGATGCTGTCGATCTTTTCTTTCAGCGATGTAGCCGCGCTGTAGGTTCATGCAGGCTCGTCCTTCTCGTCGTCGTCATCTTCGTCTTCGTCTTCGTCTTCGTCTTCGTCTTCTTCGGCCTCGTGCTTGGCCTTGGCCTCATCGATGGTCTTCTCGACGTCGTCATCGTCCTGCGACACGTCCGGATCTCGGACCTTGTCCTCGGCAACCCACTGGTCGAGCTTCGCCTTGGTCTTGGCGTCGAGCTCGTAGATGGCGCCTTGGAAATATTCGGTGCCGGTGTCCTCGTCTGTGAAAGTCTCGTTGACAATAAATCGCTTCATTCTTCCCACTCCTCTTCGGCCTCTTCCTGCTCCATCAGCGGAGCAAAGCGTTTATCGCCGAAGGGAATGAAAGCACAACGACAATTTGGATGAGCCGGGATCAGAGCGCGTGCCTCGTCCAACTCGTACGGCCCATCTGCCGCAATGTCTTCGCAGTCCTGACACACGCGGTCGTCGCCTGCGGTGAGCACGTTGACCAGTGTCGGCTCGGGCTCTTCAGGCTCCAGCACCGCCTTGAGCAACTCGCCCGCGATCTCCACCGCGAGACCACCGCCCAATGCTGCAGATCCTTCGGTGAACGCCGTCTCCAGTATCTCTTCTTCGGGCGTCTTCCTGCGCTTGCGTCTGGCCTTGTTCGATGCGGTGCGCTGGCGCCGCTTCGACTTCTTCGATCGCACGTCTAGTAGTACAGCAGCGCCATTAAGCCGAGGATGATGATCAGCCAAACGATTGTGTTGATGAGCATCAGTGTGAGGCAACCATTCTGGTTCGATCCCGACTCGGGTGATCCCCTCTGATTCATACGCGAATAGTTTTCCAGCATTGACCGCGCGCACCACGCCCGTGTTCACCATCAGATGCAAACGCAGTCTCGTGATCTTCTCGATCGTCTTGCGCACCTCGCGCATCAGCGCCTCGGGTGCTTCCTTGACTTCAAGCGAACGAACCACGTGCCGCAACAGCCTGCGGACGGTCTCGCCCGCAATTCCCCGAACCTCAGCCGTGGCCGCGCCCGCATGCAGTCGTGACACCTCGGAAGCGTCAAGGTGTCCAAGCGACGTGCGAAGCTCGGTTTCAACGAGAACGATGCCATGCTCGACAGCCTTCTCGATCAGTTCGTGCGGCCAGTCTACGGGCGCCAGTAGCGTCGCCTCGACCACGTGCCCGATCATACCCTCGGCGCGTGCGAGCTTGTGTGACACGCTCTCCATCCAATTAATGAACGCCACGTGGCTGATGGTCGGCTGATCAGCCTGCCGCAGTCCGGCGACGTCGTGCTCCTGAAATCCCTGCCGCAACCGCTGATAGAGCGCGTGAACACGGCGGTTGACCAGTGTGCGCCCGTGGCGCCGCAGTCCGGCGCTGCGGGTCGGATCGCGGCTGGTCATTTGCCCATGATCTTGTTCGAACGCTCGATCTGTTTCTTCTTGCGATCGGCGTCGTGCTTGCCTTTGTACTTCTCAATCGGATCGAGCCAGTGCGGCAGGCCTTTCTCAAGCTCCATGCCGAGGATGTCGATGTCGATCATCCCGCTCTTGCTTTCCTCTTTCGGCGGCTCTGGTTTCTTTGCCATCACGCAGCGATCTTTCGTTTCTCGAATGTCGGGGCTTCCTCCAGCCACGCATCCCAGCTTTTCCATGCGGTGCCAGCCACCACCACCTCGGCCTCGGAGTGCACGTTGATGCCATAGGCCGGGATCGAGATCGCAGCGGTGCGCGGGATGTGCAAGCGTATCACCACACGACTGTCATCGCTCGACCATTTGTTCGACACCGACGCCTTGACCGAGGTCGATGCGGCGCCGTTGCGCACGATGTTGAGGTTGGTCGCCTTCTGATAGCCGTCAACGATTTCCACCTCGCCTTGCGCCTGCTCGTACTTGTCGCGATCGAGCGCGATGCCGCGATACAGTTCGAGCTCATCGAGATCGGCCTTGTCCAACAGATACTGCGTCGCTTCCCACTTGCCGCGCACATAGGCCTTGATGCCCTCGTAACCACCGATGCTCTTGAAGGTTTGGTCGGCTTCCTTGGCGATCTTCTTCTTGTCGAGCACCACCTTGCCGCCCTTGCCGGTCTTGTCGTTGAGCCGACCACCCAGTTCATCAGCAGTCGCCACTTGCAGCAACAAGCCATCCTCGGATGTCGATGATCCCTTCCACGCTTCCCATA
>Ga0207691_10000098_pt1 | contig 76191 bp, 74 predicted proteins | sample KBSM13metaG_FD_184327 | JGI IMG/M metagenome (GOLD analysis project Ga0207691, IMG submission 184327) | Miscanthus rhizosphere microbial communities from Kellogg Biological Station, Michigan, USA - KBS M1-3 metaG (SPAdes) (version 2) | ecosystem: Host-associated > Plants > Roots > Rhizosphere >...
CTCGACTGACGGACTGATTGCCCTGACGGCAGGCGGCGAGGGTGCATTGGCGCGACTCTTCGCCGACGGCCAGTCGGGCAAGGCCGGGAGCTATGCGGGAAAGCTGAAGACGCTGTTCGAGGGGCGTCTCTACGTGGAACTGTCGCGGCGTGGCGATCCGGTCGAGGAGGCTGCGGAAGCGCCGTTGATCGAATTGGCTTACACGCTCGACCTTCCCCTGATTGCCACCAACCCGGCCCAATATGCCGAGCCCCAGTTTCATGCTGCGCATGACGCGATGCTGTGCATCGCTGCCTCCACTTACGTAGACAATGGCGAACGCCGCACATCATCTGCTGAAGCCTGGCTCAAATCCGGTCCGATGATGGCGGAGCTGTTCAGCGATCTGCCGGAGGCTATCGCAAACACCGCCGTGATTGCCCAGCGTTGTGCGGTTGCCGCACCGAAACGGCGGCCAATCCTCCCGCGCCTTAGTGACGATGAGGATGAAACGCTGCGGCGGGAGGCGCACGCGGGCCTGGGACAGCGACTGGAGGGGCGCCCGGAGGAGGACCGAACGCAATATCGGGAGCGTCTTGAGTTCGAAATCGACGTCATCACCAGGATGGGTTTCGCTGGTTATTTCCTGATCGTCGCCGACTTCATCAAATGGGCGAAGGCCAATGACATCCCGGTCGGACCGGGACGCGGCTCGGGCGCGGGCAGCGTTGTTGCCTGGTCCCTGACCATCACCGACCTCGATCCGATTGCCCTCAACCTGCTGTTCGAGCGCTTCCTCAACCCCGAGCGTGTGTCGATGCCCGACTTCGACATCGACTTCTGCGAAACCCACCGCGACAAGGTGATCACCTACGTCCAGGGCAAATATGGCCGCGACAAGGTCGCCCAGATCATAACCTTCGGACGGCTTAAGGCACGTGCAGTGCTCAAGGACACCGGCCGAGTCCTGCAGATGAGCTATGGCCAGGTCGACCGGCTGGCCAAGCTGGTGCCCAACCATCCGACCGATCCGTGGACGCTGGAGCGCAGCCTCAACGGCGTGGCCGAATTGGAGAGGGAATATCGTTCCGACCCGGATGTGAAACGGCTGTTCGACCTCGCAATGAAGCTTGAGGGCCTGCCGCGGCACAGCTCGACCCATGCCGCCGGCGTGGTGATCGGCGATCGGCCGCTGAACCAGCTGGTCCCGCTCTACCGCGACCCGCGTTCCGACATGCCGGTCACGCAGTTCGACATGAAATATGTCGAGAGCGCGGGCCTGGTGAAATTCGACTTCCTTGGCCTCAAGACCCTGTCGGTGCTGAAGGAGGGTCAGCGCCTGCTGGCCCAGCGGGGAATCGACGTCGATTTCGCGTCGCTACCTTGGGACGACCCCGCCGTTTATGAGTTGCTCCAGCGAGGCGAGACGGTCGGCGTGTTCCAGCTGGAATCGGAGGGTATGCGCCGCACGCTGGCCCAGGTCCGGCCATCCAACTTTGGGGACATTATCGCCCTGGTGTCGCTCTACCGTCCGGGCCCCATGGACAACATCCCGCTGTTCGGCGATCGCAAGAACGGTCGGGTACCGATCGCCTATCCGCACCCGATGCTCGAGGCGGTGCTCAAGGAAACCTACGGCATCTTCGTCTACCAGGAGCAGGTGATGGAGGCGGCCAAGGTGCTGGCCGGATACTCGCTAGGGGAGGCCGACCTTCTCCGCCGAGCAATGGGCAAAAAGATCCAGTCGGAGATGGACGCCCAGCGAGCCCGGTTCATCGAGGGCGCGGCGAACAACGACATCTCTCCCGGCAAGGCGAACGAACTGTTCGACTTGATCGACAAGTTTGCCGGCTACGGCTTCAACAAGAGCCACGCAGCAGCCTACGCCCTGGTCGCCTACCACACCGCATGGCTCAAGGCGCATCACCCCGCGGAATTTTTTGCCGCGTCGATGAGTTTCGACATGGCTCAGACTGACAAACTGGCGCTGTTCGTCGAGGACATTCGTCGCAGCGGCGTTGAGTGCCTGCCTCCCGACGTCAACGCCAGCCAGGCGGCGTTCGGCGTCGAGGAGGGCAAGGTCCGTTATGCGCTCGGCGCGCTGAAGGGAGTCGGCGAAAAGGCGATGGAGGCTCTCGTCGTCGAACGAGAAGCGCATGGCCCGTTCAACAGCCTCGACGAATTCGCCGAGCGAATCGACCCGCGGCTGCTCAATCGCCGGCAGCTTGAAAGCCTGGCTGCAGCGGGCGCTTTTGATGCATTGAACCAGGATCGGCCGTCGGTATTCGCGGGCGCTGAAACCATCCTCGCCCATGCCGCATCGGCGCACGATCAACGCATCAGTGGCCAGCACGGCCTGTTCGGCGGAGCATCGGAAAGCGGAGTCGCGCCGATCCGGCTGCCGCGCGATTCCCGCTGGTCCCTGGCGGAAAGAATGACGGCGGAGCGCGATGCCTTTGGCTTCTATTTCTCCGCCCATCCCGTCGACGCCCAGCGCCACCTGCTCGCCGCCCACAAGGTCCGCAGCTTCGCCGATCTGTCCGAACTATCGCTGTCCGAAGGGCGATCGTCGGCGACCATGGCCGGACTGATCGAAAGCACTCGCTGGCGGACTTCGGCCAAGGGCCGGCGCTACCTGATGGCGACTATCTCTGATGCGAGCGGGCAATATGAAGCCACCGCGTTCGACGATGAGCCGTCCTCCGACCTCGAGCGGGCAGCCAAGGCCGGAGCATGCGGCCTGCTGACGGTTGAGCTGGACCGGCGGCCCGGGGACGAAACGCCGCGGGTCACAATCAAGCGCTTCCAGCCCCTCGAAAACCTGGCCAAGCGGGCGCGGCTCCAGGTCGACCTCAGGATTGTCGATGTCGCGCTCATCCCTGGCGTCAAGCGCGAGCTTGAGACAGCGAGGGGCGGCAATGGGATGGTCCGCGCAACGCTGGCGGTCAGCGAGGGCCGGGAAGCGACCCTGTTGCTTGGGCGCGACTTCAACCTTGATGCCGACCTTGCTGCCCGGCTCACCCGGATCCTCGGAGAAGGCTCCGTCGAACTGACCGCGCAGGAGCCGCCGCGACTGGCGCTAGTCGGTTAAGCCATCATGAAACCGGCCTTGTTGACCTCCTTGGTAATCCGTTCATCCAGTGCGTCGTCGATCTCACTGCGCAAGCGTGGAAAGACCTGCTCTTCTTCCATTTTGGCATGAGCCTCGACGGCCGCGCGGAATTCCCGGATCGTCTCGAGCCAGTTTGGGGCATCCAGCTCCATATGCTGGAGCCTGTAGAGGAACTCCTTCACCTCGCCATGTTCCGTCTCCAGCCCCTCGGCGTCGGCGCGATCATTGGCCTCGCGCAGCGCCGGATAGACGACATGCTCTTCGGCATAGGCATGTATGTCGAGCGCGTGGTTGAGTTTCATCAACAGCATTTTGCGCTGAACCGTCTGTGACGGGTCGGTCGCCAGCATCTTGTCGAACATTGCCAGCACCATGTCGTGCTCGGCCGCCAGGCTGTCGGCCCAATTGCCCTGGCTCGCGCTGAACGACTGGGTCAGGAATTTGCGGCCAAGGTTTGCGGCGATGGCGAGCGCGGCCCCGCCCAGCGCTGCGCCGGCGATGGCTCCAGTGCCCCAGCGAAAGGCACTACGATCGTTTTTCGAAGCGTTTGAGCGGGTGGAACTGCTGCTACGCGATCGTGACGAACCGCTACGATTGGCACTGCGAGTGGCCATGAGCATCCTCCTTCTTGGGTTTGCCCAATCAACTCCGTCAGTGGCCCGCCGTTCCGGCGGTTCGTCGCAGTAGGGTTATTGTCGCGGCTCGGCCGGAGGCGGCGGCTGATCTGAGGCCGGAGGCGTGGCCTCGGTTGGCTCGCCCGGCACCGGTTCAGGCGGTGCGACGGCTTCATTTTCCACGGCCGCCGGCGGAGCTTCCTCGACCGGGGTCTCGTCGACGGATGCCTCCGGCGGAGGCGGCGTCGCCGTCTCATACTCGGCGCCCGGCAGCTCACGCTGTACCTTGCTTGGCGGCGGAGCCTTGTCCTTGGGCGGGACAGAACCAGCATAGACGCAGGCGTCGAGCCCATCGCGGCGGACCTGGCCGATGCGCGCGGCGATGGTGTTGCCATAGCGGCGAGTGAAGCCCTTGGGTGCGATTGCCCCGCGCTTCTTGGGCAGTGGCAGGATCGCAGCAATCCTCGCGGCCTCGGTTGCCGATAGTGCGCTGGCGTCGTGTCCGAAGTAGCGCTCCGCACCGGCATTGGCGCCATAGGTGCCGATCCCGGTCTCGGCGACGTTCAGATACACCTCCATGATCCGCCGCTTCCCCCAGAGATGCTCGATCAGGAAGGTGAAATAGGCTTCGACCCCTTTCCGGAAATAGCCGCCCCCCTGCCACAGGAAGACATTTTTCGCGGTCTGTTGGCTGATCGTCGAACCGCCGCGGATTCGCCCGCCTGAAGCATTGCGCTTCATCGCATCCTCGATCGCCTCGATATCGAAACCATTATGCCGGCAGAATTTGCTGTCCTCAGCGCCGATCGCCGCCCGGACCATGTCGCGATCCATCTCGTCAAGGCTCATCCAGTCCTTCTTGAGCCCGCGTCCGGCAGCGACATCGCCGACCATCGTCGCGGTAATGGGCGGAGGTACGAAGCGATAGACGAGCACCAGCAGGATGCTGAGCAGGAACAGGCCCATCAATATTCGCCAAAGCCATCCCAGGAAGCCGCGGCGGTTCCTTCGCCGGCGCTTGTAGGTCGGGATGGTCTTCGCAATTTTAGCCATGGCGCTTTTTGTCCGCGCAACGGTCAAAAAGAAAGCGCGAAACTGAACCTCAAATTACCGAGCGTCAGGCCGCCCGCGCGAAGCGACCAAGCGAGCAGATATTCCGCCGTGTTCATCTGAGGCACAGGCGCACGCCCTATGTCAGGTGGTTGATATTTCACGAGTTTTATTCCGCGAGGAGGTAGTAATGACTCGCAAGTTTTTGTTGATTGCCAGTGTTGCGTCACTGGCACTGACCGGACCAGCCCATGCCGAACGCGGCGGGAAGAGCCGCGACGACCGCGCACAGCCCAGCCAGGCCGGCGCCGAGCAAAAGGCAGAACGCCCGCAGAAAGCCGAGCGCGCGCAGCGGACGGAACGCCCGCAGCGGGTCGAGCGTCAGCAGGTTCAACGCGCCGAACGTCCGCAGCGGGTCGAGCGTCAGCAAGTCCAGCGTGCTGAGCGTCCGCAGCGTATGGAACGACAACAGGTCCAGCGCGCCGAACAACCGCGGCGTATGGAACGACAACAGGTCCAGCGCGCCGAACGCTCGCAACGCTTCGAACAGCAGCGGTTGCAGCACACCGAACGACCGCAGCGGATCGAGCGCCAGCGCGTTCAGCAAGCGGAACGCACCCAACACGTCGAGCGCCAACGCCTCCAGCGGGCCGAACGTCCGCAGCGCATTGAACGTCAGCAGGCCCAACGGACCGAACGTACGCAGCGCATCGAGCGTCAGGCGGTGGCGCGGATCGACCGCCGTGCGTTCGATCGCGATACCGATCAAACCTTCGATCGGCGCCAGGGTTTGCGTGAGCAGGCGCGCACCTTCCCGGTGCGAGCGGAAGACAATGATCGCCAGCTCGCAAGGCTGCTTCGCGATCGTCCCATGCGCCAGATGAAATTCAGGGATGACCGGCGGGTCGTCACTGTTGGCGAACGGATCGATCCGGTCCGTTACTCAAGCTATGTGCCGACCTCCTATCGCAGCCGCTATTACGATACGCCGGACTATTATTACCGGTACGACGACGATCTCGGCTATCTCTACCGGATTGACCGGGACGACAATTTCGTCCGGGCGATGATCCCGCTGTTTGGCGGTTATGGCATCGGCGATCCTTGGCCGAACACCTATTACAGCAGCTATGTGCCGCTGGCCTATCAGCCCTATTATTACGACACACCGGACTATTATTACCGCAACGACGGGTACGGCATTTACCAGATCGACGCCCAGACCCAGCTGATTACCGCCCTGGTCGCGTTGCTCGCCGGTCAAAGCTATGGCGTCGGCCAATATCTGCCGGCGAGCTATGGCGCGTACAATGTGCCTTTGAACTATCGCTCAACCTATTATGACCGCGACGACGCTTGGTACCGCTATGGCGATGGCTTCATCTACCAGATGGATCCGTACAGCCGCCGGATCGATGCGCGATACCCGATCTATGGCGCCGGCTATGACTATATGATCGGACAGCCGTGGCCGGCGGCCTATCCGGGCTACAATGTGCCGTACGGCTACCAGTCACTCTACTCCGACACGCCCGAGTGGCAGTACCGCTATGCGAACGGAGGCATCTACCAGGTCGATCCGACGACCCAGGTGATCCAGGCGTTGGTCGCATTGGTTAGCGGCCAGCAGTTCGGGATCGGGCAGCCGTTGCCGGCGGGCTATGGCGCCTACAATGTGCCTTTCGCTTACCGCGACCAATATTATGACACGGACGACGCATGGTATCGCTATGCCAATGGCAACGTCTATCGGGTCGATCCGGTGAATGGGCTAATTGAAGAATCATTCCCGATCTACGCCTGACCGACAGCTGACCGGCCAATGGGCAGCGGCGTGCCAGACGCGCCGCTGCCTTGCCATATTTGGACCGCTTGGCCATTCCCACGCCGCGTGATTTAGGCGGGGAGGGCAATGCGGATCCTGGTCACCGGCGCGGCCGGATTGATTGGCAGCTCGGTCGCGGCACGGCTGGCCAGCCAGCATGACGTTATCGGGCTGGACCTCAACCCAGGCCCTCAAGTCGGTATCGTCGCCGACTGCGACGAGGTGGCGGAGTGGCGTCACCTTGTTGGTCATGTCGATTCGGTCGTCCATGTCGCGGCACTGCACGCTCCCCATGTCGGCAAGCGCAGCGACGAGGAATTCCGGCGTACAAATATCGACGCAACGTCGCGTTTGCTTGACTTCGCTTTTGCAAGCGGTGCCGACCATTTCGTGCTGACCAGCACCACGTCGATTTACGGTCATGCGCTTCAGCCTGATGGCCGAGCGGTTTGGGTCGACGAGCAGCTCGAGCCGCAGCCGCGCGACATTTACGACCAGACGAAATTGGCGGCGGAACAGCTCGTCGCGTCGGCCAGCCAGTCGATGACCGTGACGTCACTCCGCATGTCGCGATGTTTTCCGGAACCCCCCGACCTCATGGCCTGGTACCGGCTTTTTCGGGGAGTGGATCGCCGCGACGTGGCCGAAGCTCATGAGCGGGCGCTCCATCGCCGAGGGCCGGCTGCAACCTATTTGATCAGCGCAGTGACGCCATTCCTTCGTGAGGATTGTGAACAGCTATTGGTTGACGCCCCATCGGTGATTGCGCGCCGCTGCCCGACTTTGATCGGTCAGATGGCGGCAATGGGCTGGCGGCCGCCCTGTTCCATCGATCGGATATACGACTGCCGCCTGGCCGCGAGCGAGCTTGGATATTCTCCGCGGCACGGCGTCGGTTCGTGCCTCGCGGGAGACTGGGATCCGCCTCCGTCGCACTAAAGCCCAAAAGCCAGCCGCCCGCTTGCCGCGTTGCAGCAAGTCCCATATCTGCACCCTCATGACATCGACCAACGACATCCGCCGCAGCTTCCTCGACTATTTCGAGAGAAACGGCCACGCGCGGGTGCCGTCCGCGCCGCTGGTCCCGCACAATGACCCGACGTTGATGTTCGTCAATGCGGGGATGGTGCCGTTCAAGAATGTTTTCACCGGGTTGGAGACGCGGCCCTATTCGACCGCCGTAAGCAGCCAGAAGTGCGTCCGCGCCGGCGGCAAGCATAATGACCTCGACAATGTCGGCTATACCGCGCGCCACCACACTTTCTTTGAAATGCTGGGGAATTTCTCCTTCGGCGACTATTTCAAGGACCAGGCGATCCACCACGCCTGGACCCTCATCACCAAGGAATGGGGGCTCGACCCGGACCGGCTGACCGCCACCGTCTACCATACCGATGACGAGGCGTTCGATCTTTGGAAGAAGATCGCCGGCCTGCCCGAAAGCCGGATCATCCGTATTCCGACAAAGGATAATTTCTGGGCAATGGGCGATGATGGCCCCTGCGGTCCATGCTCGGAGATCTTCTTCGACCATGGCAATCATATTCCGGGAGGACCGCCGGGTAGTCCCGACGAGGACGGCGACCGTTTCGTCGAAATCTGGAACCTGGTGTTCATGCAGTATGAGCAGGCTGCCGGTGAAATCGTCTCCGAGCTGCCGAAGAAGAGCATCGACACCGGCATGGGACTGGAGCGCGTCGCAGCGGTCCTGCAGGGCGTCCACGACAATTATGAAACCGACACCTTCAAGGCCCTGATTGCCGCCAGCGAGGAACTCACCAAGACCAGCGCCGAGGGCGAGAGCCAGGCGTCGCACCGAGTTATCGCCGATCACCTTCGCGCGTCGGGATTCCTCGTTTCTGACGGAGTGCTGCCGGCCAATGAGGGCAGGGGCTATGTCCTCCGCCGAATCATGCGCCGCGCCATGCGCCATGCCCATCTGCTTGGCGCGAAGGAGCCGCTGATGTGGCGGCTGGTGCCCGAGTTGGTGGCGGAAATGGGCAGCGCCTATCCGGAGCTGGTCCGCGCCCAGCCGCTGATCGAGGCGACGCTGCTCCAGGAAGAAACCCGCTTCCGTCAGACGCTGGCCAATGGACTCAAGCTGCTCGACGAGGCGACCACGGACATGGGCGAGGGCGGCACGCTTCCTGGCGAAACCGCCTTCAAACTCTACGACACCTTCGGCTTTCCGTATGACCTGACCGAGGATGCAATGCGCGCCCGCGGTCTGACGGTCGATCGCGCCGGCTTTGACTCCGCCATGGCAGAGCAGAAAGCAGCCGCTCGCGCCGCTTGGAAGGGATCCGGGGAAAAAGCCTCGGATGAGCTTTGGTACGATATCGTCGAGGCGCTCGGCCCGACGGAGTTCACTGGATATTCGGGCCACGACGGGGAAGGGGTCGTCCTCGAGTTGATCAAGGATGGCCTCCGGACCAACGAGGCCAAGGAAGGCGAGACCGTCACCATCCTACTCAACCAAACACCCTTTTATGCAGAGAGCGGCGGGCAGGTGGGCGATGCCGGAAAACTAAGCTCTCTCTTGGGCTTCGAAGGCATTGTTGAGGACACTTCGAAGCCTCTCGGCAAGCTCCATGCCCTCCTCACCAAGGTCGTGAAGGGTGCTGTCAATGTTGGCGACGTGCTGCAGCAGAAGGTAGATGTCGAGCGCCGCACGGCGACGCGCGCCAACCATAGCGCGACCCACTTGCTTCATGCCGCGCTGCGCCGCCGGCTGGGCGAACATGTTACCCAGAAGGGCAGCCTGGTGGCACCGGATCGGCTGCGCTTTGATTTTTCGCATCCCAAGGCGCTGACTCCGGAGGAAATCGCGGCGATCGAAGCGGATGTGAATGCCGAAATCCGCGCGAATGAACCGGTCGCAACCCGTCTCATGACTCCGGATGAGGCGGTTGCGTCTGGTGCGCTCGCTTTGTTCGGAGAGAAGTACGGCGACGAAGTTCGCGTGCTGTCGATGGGTCGCCTCAGCGACAAACATTATTCGGTCGAGCTGTGCGGCGGCACCCATGTCGCCGCGACCGGCGATATCGCCATCTTCAAGATCATCGCGGAAAGTGCGGTCTCGTCTGGCGTGCGCCGGATCGAGGCGCTGACCGGCGAGAGCGCCCGGCAATGGCTCAACGCCCGCGACGAGAAGCTGCGCGAGGCCGCTTCGGCGCTCAAGGCGTCACCTGAAGAGGTTCCTGCGCGAGTTGCCGCCCTGGTCGAGAATGCCCGCAAGCTCGAGCGCGAGCTGGCCGAAGCCAGGAAGGCGCTGGCGATGGGCGGTGGAGCCAAACCAGAAGCGGCCGGCCCAGAGGACGTCGGCGGCCGAGCCTTCCTCGGCCAGGTCGTTGAAGGACTCGATCCCAAGAGCCTTCGAGGCGAAATCGACGCCTTGAAGCAACGTCTGGGAAGCGGTGTCGCGGCGCTAGTCGCCGTCAATGAAGGCCGCGGTAGCGTGGCGGTAGGGGTTACCGACGACCTTGCAGCGCAAGTATCGGCGGTCGAGCTGGTGAAAGCCGCGGTTGAGGCTCTTGGCGGCCAGGGCGGCGGCGGCCGTCCGGATATGGCCCAGGGCGGCGGACCCGACGGTTCGAAGGCCAAGGAAGCACTTCAGGCCGTCCGGGAGGCGCTAGGGAAGGTCGCCGCGTGACTGATACCAGTTCGAACGAACCGATCACCTTAAGCGGCCAATGTCATTGCGGCGCTGTCAAGTTCACTGCCGAATTGCCACTCGGTCTGGCGTCGGCGCGTCGTTGCACCTGCAGCATTTGCCGGATGCGCGGGGCGGTGGCGGTCACCTCGACCCATGAGGGATTCAAGATACATCAGGGCGAAGACAAGCTCGCCACATACCGCTTCAACACGCGAACGGCTGAACATCATTTCTGCACGGTCTGCGGCATCTATACCCACCACAAGCGCCGCTCGAATCCGAACCAGCTCGGCGTAAATACCGCTTGCCTCGAGGGCCTGTCGCCGTTCGATTTCCGCAAGGTGGTGGTTTACGATGGGCAGCGCCATCCAGGAGACAATCCAACTCACACGACCTACACCGCAGGAACCTTGAGCTTTACTCCTGCGGACTCGGCGTATCCCTAACGCGCCGTCGCCCGAGACTTGGCTCTACGTCCAGCTGGCCCGCTTCCATGATCTCGGCGCGGAGTTCGCTGCGCTTTTCGTGGATCGAGGCGATGACAGGGCCCATTGCAACGCCGATGTCGACTAGTACCGCCTCCGAAAGTTGAAGCGACGCCTCCAGCGCCTCTGGCACGGCGTCGGTCACCCCAGCACGATAAAGAGCGGCGGCATGATCGCTGTCGCGCGCGCGGGCGATAATGGGGAGCGCTGGATGTTCTTCCCGAAGCCGCTTGGCAAGGCGCGCGGTCAACACCGGGTCGTCCATCGTGAGGACCACCGCAACCACCTGGTCGAGTTGCAATTTCTCGATCAGTTCCTTTCTCGAAACATCGCCATAGAGCACGGAATATCCTGCCTTTCTTGCCTCGGCGAAGCCATCAATGTCGCTGTCGACGGCCAGATAGGGGCGGCCATGTTCCGCCAGCATTTCCGCAACCATCTTCCCGACCCGGCCAAATCCGAAGATAACCGTTTTGCCGGCAGTCGGGCCAAGGTCCTCCTCCTCCATGTCTGCTTGCCTGACCCTTCGCGCCATAAGACGTCCAAGGCTGGCTAACGTCGGCGTCAAGGTCAGCCCGATCGCGGTCGCGGCCGACCAGAAGCTGACTGTGTCAGCGGCAAGGATGCCAGCGACGCCGGCTGCGCCCAATACGATCAGTGTCGTCTCGGACGGGCTCGCCATCATGATGCTTGTCTCGCGCGCAACCGCAGGGGGCGCACCAGCCACCTTCAACAACACACCAGTTACAACGGCCTTGACCAGGATCACCGCTGCGAGGGCGCCCAAGAGCTTTGGCCACTGGCCGATCAGGTTGCCGACGTCGATCGTCATACCGACGGAAATGAGGAAAATCCCGAGAGCGAGGCCCTTGAACGGCTCGATCACCACCTCGACTTCGCTGCGATATTCGGTCTCGGCAATGACCAGGCCCGCGACCAGCGCTCCCATGATGGTTGAGAGCCCCGCTGACGCACTCACCGCAGCGGACAGAATGACCACTAGCAGGGTGATAGCCAGAAAGAGCTCGGGCTTCTTTGACCGGGCTGCCTGGGCAAACAGGGTTGGAAGGATGAACCGGCCGATGACCAGGATGGCAAGGATAACCGCCACGCCCTGTAGGGCAACCATGCCCAAGCCACTGGCCGCCTTTCCCGCGGCCCCGACCAAGAACATCATCGGCACCAGGGCCAGATCCTCGAATAACAACATGGCGAGCGCAGCCCGACCGACCTGGCTTTGCGTCCCGGATATGGGCAACACCAATGCGGTCGAAGACATCGACAGCGCCAGCGCCAGCCACAAGGCCGGCTCCACCTGCCATCCGAACAGAACCAGCGTTCCGCCGATCAATATCGCGGTACCCAGCAATTCCGCGGCGCCGATACCGAACACCATCGTGCGCATCCCGACCAGGCGCCGAAAGCTCAGCTCCAGCCCGATCGAAAACAGCAGGAAGATGATGCCCAGCTCGGCAAACCGCTCGATCCCTTCCGGATTGCTGATCGAAATCCAATCCAGCCAGGGATAGCGGTCCGCCAGTGCGCCCAGCCCGAATGGGCCGGCAATGATGCCGACCAGGATGAAACCGATAACCGGATTAATCTTGAACCGGGCGAAGGTGGGAATAACGATCCCCGCTGCACCAAGGATGGTCAGCGTGTCACTCAGCGCCGGGGTAATATGGAGTTCGCCCGCCATGGCTTCTTGAAGCACGGCAGGCACCGCCTGTCACCGTCAGAGGCTTGACCCTTCACAGGGCATCGCTCCAAGAGTCGGCAATGAGCAATATCGTGATTGTCGGCGGAGGACCCGCGGGCGTCATGGCCGGGCTACTGTTTGCCCGTGCCGGCGTGGCGGTCACCGTGCTGGAAAAGCATGCCGATTTCTTTCGCGATTTTCGCGGCGACACGGTTCACCCATCGACGATGGAAATTCTCGATCAGCTCGGCATGCTCGAGCGCTTCCTCAAACGGCCGCACAATCGCGTATACGGAGCGGAACTTCGCATTGCGGGACGCGAGTGGACGATCGGCGACTTAACCCACCTCCAAACGCCAGCACCGTTCATCGCCATGATGCCGCAGTGGGATTTCCTCGACTTCCTTCGTGATGAGGCGAAGGCATTTCCCGGCTTTCAACTTCAGATGAACTCGCCTGTGGCAGGCTTCATCGAGGAGGAGGGGAAGGTTGTTGGTGTTCGGCTGGAAGACGGAAGTCAGCTCCGCGCGACGCTAACGATCGCAGCCGACGGACGATCGTCGATCGCTCGCAAGGTACTTCCGCATGAGGATCTCGGCGCACCCATGGATGTCTTCTGGTTCCGGGTTGCGAAGGCAAAAAGCGAGCGGGGATCTCTGCGAGGCAATGTCGAGCGCGGCCGCTTGCTGGTCATGATCGACCGCGGCGATTATTGGCAATGCGCTTTCCTGATCCCGAAGGGCGCCGCCGAGGCCTATCAGGAACGGGGAATCGAAGCGATCCGCGACGAAGTGAAAGCAGCAGCCCCCGCCGATCTCGACCTCAGCGAATTGGATGAGGTCACAGATCTCCATCTGCTGACGGTGAAGCTCGACCGGCTGATCGAGTGGCACCGGCCAGGACTTCTGGCGATTGGCGATGCCGCCCACGCCATGTCGCCGATCGGCGGGATCGGCATTAATCTTGCAATCCAGGATGCGGTAGCGGCCGCCAACATCCTTGCTGGCCCGCTTGCCAATGGCGACGAGATAGGGCCGCTCATTCACAAAGTGCAGGATCGGCGGCAGTTCCCGACACGGATGATCCAATCGGGCCAGAAGGCAGCTCAGGACCGCGTGATCGGCCGCCTACTCCAGCCCGGCGCGCCAATTGCGACGGCACCTCTGGTAATACGCCTTCTCGACCGCTTCCCGGTCCTCAGGCGGATCCCAGGAAGGATCATAGGTCTCGGCGTCCGGCGCGAACGAGTGCGCTCGCCGAACGCCTTCGCGAACTAGGCTCCGACGGCCTCGGTGGCCATCGCCGCTTCGAGATTCTCGCGGATCGCCTCGAAGAATTGCTCGGTGGTCATCCAGGCCTGCTCCGGCCCGACCAACAAGGCCAAATCCTTGGTCATCTTGCCGCTTTCGACCGTCTCGACGCAGACCCGCTCGAGCGTTTCGGCAAAGCGCACTACTTCCGGCGTGTCGTCGAGGCGGCCGCGGAACTTGAGGCCGCCGGTCCAGGCAAAAACAGATGCGATCGGATTGGTCGACGTGGCCTTGCCCTGCTGATGCTGGCGATAGTGACGGGTAACGGTTCCGTGCGCCGCCTCGGCTTCGACCGTCTTGCCATCCGGAGTCATGAGAACCGACGTCATCAGGCCGAGGGAGCCGAAGCCCTGTGCGACCTGGTCCGATTGGACGTCGCCGTCGTAATTTTTGCAGGCCCAGACGAACTTGCCGCTCCACTTCAGGGCGGATGCGACCATGTCGTCGATCAGGCGGTGCTGATATTCGATCCCGGCTTTTTCGAACGCAGCCTTGAATTCGGCGTCGTAGATTTCCTGGAAAATGTCCTTGAAGCGACCGTCATAGGCCTTGAGGATGGTATTCTTTGTCGACAGATAAACCGGCCAGCCGCGCTGGAGTCCGTAGTTCAGGCTCGCCCGGGCGAAATCGCGGATCGAATCGTCGAGATTGTACATGCCCATGGCGACGCCGGCCGCGGGGAAATCGAATATCTCATGCTCGATCTCCTCTCCATTTTCGCCGACCCACTTGATGGTCAGCTTGCCCTTGCCTGGCACCCTGAAATCGGTCGCCTTGTACTGGTCGCCGAACGCATGACGCCCGACCACGATTGGGTCGGTCCAGCCCGGGATCAGCCGCGGGACATTTTGGATGACGATGGGTTCACGGAAGATCGTACCGCCGAGAATATTACGGATCGTGCCATTGGGCGACTTCCACATCTTCTTGAGGCCGAATTCTTCGACCCGCGCCTCGTCGGGCGTGATGGTGGCGCATTTGACGCCGACCCCATGCTTCTTGATGGCTTCCGCCGCTTCGATGGTAATGCGGTCGTCGGTTTCGTCCCGCTTTTCGATGCCAAGGTCGAAATAGAGCAGCTCGACGTCGAGATAGGGCAGGATCAGCCGTTCGCGGATCCATTGCCAGATGATGCGGGTCATCTCGTCGCCGTCGAGTTCGACAACCGGGTTCTTAACCTTGATCTTGGCCATTTTTCTTACCTGTCCGGATTTCATGCGTCGGCGCGCGCCTTAGGCAGTCGTTTCGCCATGCGCAACACTGGCTTCGAACCCTTGGCATTGCCGGGCGTTCCGCTTGTGCCTAAGGACTGCGCCCATGCCTGAGCTCGACAAGCCAAACAGCCACCTGACGACCGTCAAATGGCGTTTTCCATCGATCCACCCGGAAGGGCGGAAATATACGCTGATCGCGGCCTTTGCAGCCCTGGCGATGTACAGCCTGGTCAATCATTTCCTTGGCTGGCTGCTCATCGGATTGACGATCTGGGTTGCGGCATTCTTCCGGGATCCGATCCGGACGACGCCTGCCGATCCCAAACTGATCGTCGCACCGGCAGACGGGTTGGTGACCATGATCAGCAGGGTCAATGCGCCGCTCGAGCTGGCAGGAGAGGGTGGCCTCACCGGCGAGTTCACGCGCGTCTCGATTTTCATGAGCGTGTTCGACGTCCATATCAATCGGTCGCCGATCGCCGGCACCGTCAGGCGCATCGCCTATGTGCCGGGCAAGTTCCTGAACGCCGACCTGGACAAGGCCAGCGAAGACAATGAGCGGCAGCACTTCCTGGTCGAGCGGGAGGACGGCTTGATGGTCGGATTTACCCAGATTGCCGGCCTGGTCGCGCGCCGAATCCTATCATTCGTCAAGGAAGGAGACCGGGTCGAGGCCGGGGAACGGATCGGCTTGATCCGGTTCGGAAGCCGGGTTGACGTATTCCTGCCCGCAGGGACCGGCAGCCAGGTGCTGCTTGGTCAGCGGGCCATAGCCGGGGAAACGATCCTTGGCGAAGTCGGGGTCGACCCGCAGCGCCGCGGGACCAGCCAATGACCGATGGCCCGGAACGGGCAGGGCTGCCATTCCGCGCCTTCCTGCCCAATGCAATCACGGCGCTTGCGCTCTGTTTCGGATTGACCGGGATCCGCTTCGGTTTTTCCGGCGAATGGGAGAAGGCGTTAGCCTCGGTCATCATCGCCGGCGTGCTCGATGGCATGGACGGACGGATTGCGCGCCTGCTTCGCGCTCAAAGCAAGTTCGGTGCCGAGCTTGATTCGCTCAGCGACAATATCGCCTTCGGTACGGCACCTGCACTGATCATCTTTTTCTGGTCCTTGAAGGAAGCTCCCAAGTTTGGCTGGACCGTGGCGCTGGCGCTGGCGGTGTGCTGCGCGCTTCGTTTGGCGCGGTTCAATGCCCGCATCGACGTCAGTGACCAGCCTCACAAGTCGGCCGGCTTCAACACCGGCGTTCCTGCTCCGGTCGGGGCGGGTCTTGCCTTTGTCCCATTCTATCTCTGGCTGATCAGCGAGAATGAGGTGTTCCGTAGCTGGACTCTGGTGATGCCGTGGATCCTGTTCATCGCGCTGCTGATGATCAGCAGCCTGCCCACGTTCAGCTGGTCCTCGATCCGCATCCGGCGCGGATGGCGGATCTTCGCCCTGGCGGGCGTCGCCCTGTTCGGTGCGGCACTCCTCAACGAGCCGTGGTGGACGCTTTTGGCGATTTCGGTGGTCTACCTGTCCCTGCTGCCTTTCAGCTTTGCAAGCTATGCCCGGGTCAAGCAGCGGCGCGCAGCCCCGAAACCACCGGTTTCGCCGCCTTATAGCTCGGACTGACGCGGACAATTGTCGGACGCGCTGGATCCGATTCGAGAGTCCAGGAACGGCCCTGCAGCGCCGCAATGATCCTGGGTCCGTCCTGACGTGCCAGATCGAGCAGGCCAGTCATCGCAAACGAGATGATGGCTAAAGTGACGAAGGTAGCGAACATCGGCAATTCCTCCCTGTTATGCGCTAATGTTCTTATAATGTTCTATAACAGTCAACCCACTTTGTTCTGTGTCTGTTCTAACATGCCTGGCTGAATGGAAGCGCTTGAAATCGCTGGCTTCATCGTATAGGGGCCCGCGCATCCCACAGGTGGAACCACCATACCGGTGCCGGCCAATTGGCCGGTGACTAGGTTCCATCGAGGCTTAACCGGAGGAGATATCCCTATGGCGACCAATGTCGTCACCATGCAGCAATTGCTCGAGGCTGGAGCGCATTTCGGCCACCAGACCCACCGCTGGAACCCGCGGATGAAGCCGTACATCTTCGGCGACCGCAACGGCGTCCACATCATCGACCTGTCGCAGAGCGTTCCGTTGTTCGCTCGCGCGCTCGACTTCGTTCAGCAGACCGTCTCTCGCGGCGGCAAGGTGCTGTTCGTCGGCACCAAGCGCCAGGCGCAGGATGCAGTGGCCGAAGCGGCGCGCGTGAGCGGCCAGCATTTCGTCAACCACCGTTGGCTGGGCGGCATGCTGACCAACTGGAAGACCATTTCCAACTCGATCAAGCGCTTCAAGAGCCTTGAGGAACAGCTGTCGGGCGACACCGCCGGCTTGACCAAGAAGGAAGTGCTGCAGCTGACCCGCGAGCGCGACAAGCTGGAAAACTCGCTCGGCGGAATCCGCGACATGGGCGGTCTTCCGGACGTCATGTTCGTGATCGACACCAACAAGGAAGAGCTGGCGATCAAGGAAGCCAACGTCCTTGGCATCCCGGTCATCGCGATCCTCGATTCCAACTCGAACCCGCAGGGCATCGCCTTCCCGGTTCCGGGCAACGACGACGCCAGCCGCGCCATCCGCCTTTACTGCGAAGCCATTGCCAATGCGGCGAACGCCGGCAAGACCGGCGGCGCGCAGGCGCGCGGCGAAGACATCGGCGAAATGGCTGAGCCGCCGGCGGAAGCCGCGCTCGAGGCTTAAGCCCTACCGCGAACAAAGTTCGGGGCGTGTCGCGGAGGGCTTGGGCTTTCCGCGACACGTCCCATATTCCCATCTGGAGGATTTAACATGGCTGAAATCACCGCTGCTTCGGTGAAGGAACTGCGCGAGCGCACCGGCGCCGGCATGATGGACTGCAAAAAGGCACTCGCCGAAAACAATGGCGAGATGGAAGCGTCGGTCGACTGGCTGCGCGCCAAGGGCCTCGCTGCAGCTGCCAAGAAGGCTGGCCGCACCGCCGCCGAAGGCCTGGTCGGCGTCGCCGTCGAAGGAACTAGGGGCGCGGTGGTCGAGGTTAACTCGGAAACCGACTTCGTCGCCAAGAACGAACAGTTCCAGGAGTTCGTCCGCAACGTATCGCAGCTGGCGCTCAATGCCGGCGGCGACGTCGAGGCGCTGAAGACGGCGGCTTACCCGAGCGGCGGAACGGTCGAAGAGAAGTTGACTGAGAACATCGCCACGATCGGTGAAAACCAGTCGCTGCGCCGCACCGCCCTGCTCGAAGTGAGCGAAGGCGCGGTCGTCAGCTACGTTCACAATTCGGTCGCTCCTGGCATGGGCAAGATCGGCGTGCTGGTCGCTCTGGAAGGCGCAGCCCCTGCCGAGACGCTGACCGCGCTCGGCAAGCAGATCGCGATGCACATCGCCGCCGCCAACCCGCTGGCCCTAAACGCCGAGGATCTCGATCCGGCGCTGATCGAGCGCGAGCGTGCGATCGCTATCGAAAAGGCGAAGGAGAGCGGCAAGCCCGACAACATCGTCGAGAAGATGGTCGAAGGCACGATGGCCAAGTTCCGCAAGGAAAATGCCCTGCTGAGCCAGCTGTTCGTAATCGACAACAAGACCCCGGTTGCCGACGTTGTCGCCCAGGCGGGCAAGGACGCCGGTTCGCCCATCGCGTTGAAGGCGTTCGAGCGCTTCCAGCTCGGCGAGGGCATCGCGAAGGCGGAAAGCGACTTCGCCGCCGAAGTGGCCGCGGCCGCTGGCGTCAAGAAGGACGAACCGGTCGCCTAAGCGACATAGCAGTCACTTCAAAAGTAGAGGCGGTCAGGCAGCTAGCTTGGCCGCCTCTTTTTTGCAGTCGTAGCGAAGGTCCGGATCGAAACAGAAATCCGGCCAATTTTCGGTCTTTTGCCAATAGTCGAGAAGACCGAGTCTTTTGGCCACCGCCATCATGCGCGGATCGTGGCTGGTAAATTGCTCGCCCCCGCGAATTTGGAGGTCCCACCACACGGCGTGGCCGGCCTGTTCAAGAGCTAATGCGACCGGCCGCGCGCGCTCCGTATCCTCACGGTCATAGCTCAGGAAGACCTTTGCCATCGGCTGACCTCAGCGAAGGACTTTTGAGCATTAATCCGCCCTTCGGCAAGAAGAGCCCGAATCAACATAGTTGGCAGCGGGGCGGGCGGGCCGTAAGAGCGCTTCCGCCCTGCACAATAATGAGGATCCGCACCGTATGACCCGACCGCGCTTCCACCGCATCCTGCTGAAGCTGTCGGGCGAGGCGTTGATGGGGCCGAACCAGTTCGGCATCGACCCGGAAACGGTGGCCAGCATGGCCGGAGAAGTAGCTGCGGCTCAGGAAGCAGGCCATCAGCTGTGCCTGGTCGTCGGCGGCGGCAATATCTTCCGCGGAATTGCCGGGGCTGCCCAGGGCTTCGACCGGGCAACCGGCGACTATATGGGCATGCTGGCGACCGTAATGAACGCGCTTGCGGTACAGAATGCGCTGGAAAAAATTGGCGTCGACACGCGAGTCCAGTCTGCCATCCCCATGTCGAGCGTGTGCGAGCCCTATATTCGCCGCCGCGCCATGCGCCACATGGAGAAGGGCCGGATCGTGATTTTCGCCGCCGGTACCGGCAATCCTTATTTCACCACCGACACCGCAGCTGCGCTTCGTGCGGCAGAGATGGGGTGCAACGCACTATTCAAGGGCACCAGCGTCGATGGTGTCTACGACGCCGATCCGAAGAAGGTGAAGACGGCACGCCGCTACGACAGCCTGGGCTTCAACCGCGTGCTTGCCGACGACTTGAAAGTCATGGATGCCAGCGCTGTGGCGCTATGCCGCGACAACAATATTCCCATCGTGGTGTTCAATATCCGCCAGCCCGGCAATCTCGCTGAGGTGCTGGCCGGCCGGGGAACCGCCACGATCGTGCAAAACGAGGAGTAGAGGATGCCCGCCTACGACAAGAATGACATCAATCGCCGGATGCATGGCGCGCTGGAAGTGCTTAAGCACGACCTTGCGGGACTCCGGACCGGGCGGGCCTCGACCGCGCTGGTCGATCCGATCCAGGTCGAGGTCTATGGCGCCAACATGCCGATCAACCAGGTTGCAACCATCTCTGTCCCCGAGCCTCGCCTGCTGACCGTCCAGGTTTGGGACCGAAGCAACATCACATCGGTCGAAAAGGCCATCCGCAACGCCGGGCTTGGGATCAACCCGATCGTCGACGGACAGCTGATTCGCCTGCCTATCCCTGACCTGACGGAAGAGCGCCGCAAGGAGCTGGCCAAGTTGGCCGGCCAATATGCCGAAAAGGCCCGAATTGCGGTTCGCAACGTCCGCCGTGACGGCATGGACGCGCTCAAGACCGACGAGAAGAAGCACGAGATCAGCGAGGACGAGCACAAGCGGCTCGGCACAGAAGTGCAGAAGATGACCGACGACACGATCAAGGAGATCGATACCGCGGCGCACTCGAAGGAACAGGAAATCCTCGGCAAGTGATCGCCAAACCGGCCCCGACCGAGGGGGCATCCGTTCACGGCGACGCCGCCGGACGCATTCCTCGCCATGTCGCAATCATCATGGACGGCAATGGCCGCTGGGCGGCGAAGCGTGGCTTGCCGCGAGTTGCCGGTCATCGCGCGGGTGCGGAGGCGGTTCGCAATACATTGAAGGCCGCCGTGAAGGCCGGTGTAGAAGTCCTTACACTTTATGCCTTTTCTTCCGAGAACTGGCGTAGATCCGAGGAAGAGGTCAGCGACCTCAAGGGCCTGCTCGGCTATTATCTCGAACGCGAGCTTGATGAACTAAACCAACAGAGCGTCCGCTTGCTCCTGATTGGCGATCATACGGCCTTTGGACCGCAGCTGGTCGAACGGCTTGAGCGAGCGGTCGATCGTACCGCCCAAAACAGCCGGCTGACCCTGGTTGTGGCGCTCAACTATGGCAGCCGCAGCGAAATTGCCGGAGCGGCGCGAAAACTGGCTGCAAAGGTTCAGGCGGGAGAATTGGGTATTGCGGAAATCGATGAGGAGCACCTCGGTGCGGAACTCGCGACACGAGATCTCCCGGAACTCGACCTGATGATCCGCACTTCAGGCGAAGAGCGGCTGTCGAATTTCCTGCTGTGGCAGGCGGCCTACGCCGAGCTGGTGTTTGTCGACACGCTGTGGCCGGACTTCGATGAAGCGGCTTTAAGTGCCGCCCTCAAGGAATTCGCCGGACGGCAGCGCAGGTTTGGCGGGCGATGAGAGAATTGACCACTCGCACGCTCGTCGGGGCAATCCTGATCGCGATCGCCTTGGTCGCGACCTTCTTCGGGGGAACCGGCTTCGCCATAATGGTCGCGCTGGTTGCCACCATCATGTATGTGGAATGGACACGGATGCTCTCGAGCTGGGGAGCAGCGTGGAAGGTCTATGGATTTTTCTATTGCCTGTTGCCAGCCGTGTCCCTGCTGTGGATCCGGGAACAGGCAGAATATGCCGGGGTAGGCAGGGGCCCCGACCTCCTGATTTGGGTATTCCTGGTGGTGTGGTCGACTGACATCGGTGCTTATTTCGCAGGTCGAGCGATCGGCGGCCCCAAGCTTGCGCCATCTATCAGCCCCAACAAGACAATTGCCGGCCTTGTCGGAGGAACAGCGAGTGCGGCAATTCTTGCCGGTTCCTGGGCGACGCTCGTCAAATTGCCTGCGGTATTGCTTTGGCTGTCGGTGCCGCTGGCGGTCGTCGCCCAGCTTGGCGATTTGTTCGAAAGCGGGTTGAAGCGGCGTGCTGGCGTCAAGGACAGTGGCACATGGCTCCCCGGCCATGGCGGCCTGCTCGATCGGCTGGACGGGCTGGTACCGGTGGCGATGCTGACTGCAGGCCTGATGCTGGTCGGTTGGCTATGACACGGCGGTCAATCTCGATCCTGGGCGCAACCGGTTCGGTCGGCTCCTCCACGCTCGACTTGGTCGAACTCCACAGCGATCGGTTCGAGGTGATCGCGCTGACTGCAGCGCGAAATGTCGAGGCCCTGGCCGATGCGGCGCGGAAGAACAGCGCCCGGCTGGCTGTAATCGGCGATTCGGCGCTCCTGCCCGAGCTTGAGTGGCGACTGCAGGGAACTGGGTGTCGGGCGGCAACCGGCAAGGACGCCTTGGCGGAGGCTGCTGCAGGTGGTGCCGACTGGGTGATGGCAGCGATTGTCGGCTGTGCCGGGCTCGAGCCGGTGATGGCGGCAATCGAAGCGGGCCGCACGGTCGCGCTTGCCAATAAGGAAAGCCTGGTCACCGCCGGCACGCTGATGACGCAGGCGGCCGCCCGGTCGGGGGCGCGGATACTGCCGGTCGACAGCGAGCATAATGCGATTTTCCAATGTCTTGCCGACAATCGCTTATCGGACGTCACAAGGCTGGTGCTCACTGCCAGCGGTGGTCCGTTCGGGACCCTGAGCCGCGACGAGATGGCGGCAATGACGCCGGAACAGGCGGTGGCCCATCCCAACTGGTCGATGGGCGCCAAGATCAGCGTCGATTCGGCGACCATGATGAACAAGGGTCTCGAGCTGATCGAGGCTCATCATTTGTTCGGCCTGCCCAGCGAGAGGATCGATATTCTGGTCCATCCCCAATCGGTGATCCATTCGATGGTCGAATATGTCGATGGCTCGATGCTTGCCCAGCTTGGCAGTCCGGACATGCGGATTCCGATTGCCCATGCGCTGGCTTGGCCGGAACGAATGAGTACGCCGGCGCAACGACTCGACCTGGCAACGATCGGGAAACTGACGTTCGAGGCACCGGATGTTGGCCGGTTTCCAGCGCTGCGCGTTGCCCGGGCAGCGCTCGAATCCGGCGGAAGTGCGCCTGTTGCCCTCAATGCTGCCAATGAGGAAGCGGTCGCCGCTTTCCTGGGGCGGCGGATCGGGTTCCTCGATATCGTCGAGACTGTCGAGGAGACGATGTCTCGGGCGAACGCTGTTGCGCCCCGCTCCATCGCCGAAGTCATCGACATCGATCGCCATGCGAGAGCAATAGCCAATGACCTGATGCGCGAGATGGCCGCCTGATGCTTGCCCAGCCCCCGTTTTGGTTCATTGTCATCGCATTTCTATGCGCGCTGGGACCGCTGGTCGTCTTTCACGAACTGGGCCATTATTGGGTCGCGCGCTGGCTTGGCGTGGGCGCAGAGCAATTTTCGATCGGCTTCGGGCGGGAAGTAGCGGGTTGGACGGACAAGCGGGGCACCCGCTGGAAGGTCGGCTGGCTGCCCTTGGGCGGATATGTCCGGTTTGTCGGGGATATGAATCCTGTCAGCCAGCCGGGGGATGTCGCAGATCTTCCGCCGGCTGTGCGAGGCAAGGCATTTCACTTGCGGCCTTGGTGGCATCGATTCCTGATCGTATTGGCTGGGCCGGTTGCCAACTTCCTGCTTGCCATCGCGATCTTCGCGGCATTTTTCGCGGCTTATGGTGAGCCGAGGACATCGAATCTTGTCAGCGCGGTAATTGATGGCGGACCCGCCCAGGCAGCCGGGATCAAGCCGGGTGATCGGATCCTGTCGGTGGCAGGACGTGAGACTCCGACTTTCGAGGATGTTTATCAGGCCGTCACGCTGCGGCCTGGCGAGCGGGTCGATATCCTTATCCTCCGCAGCGGCAACAATGTCCGACTGGAAGCCAATATCGGGGCCAGGCTCGAAACCGACCGCTTCGGCCAAAAGTTCAAGGTCGGCCGGCTCGAGATATTGGGCAGCGAACGTCAATATGTGCCGCCTTCGGCGATCAATCTGATTCCTGCCGCAACCAGCTACACCTTCAAGATCACCCGGTGGATGATCGATGGCCTTTGGCAGATCCTGTCTGGCCGACGTTCCGTCAAGGATTTGGGCGGTCCGCTCAAAATGGCGCAGATCGCCGGCCAGCAGCTGAGCCTGGGAACGTTTGAATTTATTCAGCTAATTGCGCTCTTCTCCATAAATCTAGGGTTCATCAATCTCTTGCCAGTCCCTGTCCTCGATGGTGGACACCTTGTCTTCTACGCGGCGGAAGCCGTGCGGCGGCGGCCGGTCAGCGAGCAAGCCCAGGAATGGGCGTTCCGAAGCGGTCTTGCGCTGCTTCTTGCCCTGCTGATCCTGGTGACCGTCAACGACTTGGCGTCTTTCGGCCTGTTTGAGCGACTTGGGCGCTTGATTGGATAGAATGGTTCGGGCAGGGCGTGGCAATCATCTGCGGCACCGCGGGCAGCGGGCCGCCCAGCAAATTAGGCGGGGAAGCGTGAGTTCCAGCACCACTGAATATACCAAGCGGATGGCCGGGTTCCTGTTGGTCGGTACCATCCTTGGCGGCTGGTCCGCACCCATCCTGGCCCAGGAAGCTCCGGCAGCGACCGCGCCCGCGGTTGCTCAGCCACCGCCAGCGGCTACTCCGTCAGCGCCGGTAGTAACCCAGCCAGCGCCGACAAGGGCGGCCACGGCCGGGACGATCCGGTCGATCCGCGTTGTCGGTTCCGAGCGTCTCGAACCGGAGACGGTCCGCAGCTACTCGAACCTGTTTCCCGGCGGGGAATATACCGCCGAAACGCTCGATCAGGCGCTCAAGGATCTCTACGCCACCGAGCTGTTCGCTGACGTTGTGATCACCGGGGCCGAAACCGGCAACCTGGTCATTACGGTCCGCGAAAATCCGGTCATCAACCGCATCGTTCTTGAAGGCAACAAGCGCATCAAGAGCGACAAGATCATGCCGGAAATCAAACTGTCTCCCCGGCAGATTTTTACGCGTTCCAAGGTGCGCGCGGACGTTGACCGAATCATCGAGCTTTATCGCCGCCAAGGCCGATTCGCGGCAAACGTCGAGCCGAAGATCATCGAACTCGACCAGAATCGGGTCGACCTGATCTTCGAAATCAGCGAGGGCGACAAGTCGCGCATCCGAGCGATCAACATTATCGGCAACAACGAATATTCCGATGGGCGCTTGCGCAAGGAGATGTTCACCAAGGAGGCGGGAGGCCTGCTTGGCTGGTTCAAATCGAACGACAGTTACGACCCCGACCGGCTTGCGGCCGATCAGCAGAAGCTGCGCGCTTTCTACCTGACTCAGGGTTACGCCGACTTCCGTACCGTTTCAGCGCTTGCGGAACTGACACCGGACCGCAAGGACTTCATCATCACCTATGTGATCGAGGAAGGTCCGCGCTACAAATTCGGAACCGTCGACGCGGAAAGCGAGCTGCGGGATTTCAACGCCGATCTTGTAAAGTCCCTCGTCCACATCAAGCCGGGCAGCTGGTTCAACGCAAAGCTGGTTGAAGACACGGTGACCGGCCTCAACGAAGTGGCCGGCGCTCGCGGCTACGCTTTTGCCGATGTTTCGCCCAACTTCGATCGCGATGCCGAAAAGAAGTTGATGAATATCACCTTCAAGGTCGGCGAGTCACCGCGCGTCTACGTCGAGCGCATCAACATCCAAGGCAATACGGTTACACGCGACAAGGTCATTCGCCGCGAGTTTCGACTGAATGAGGGCGATGCATTCAACGCGTTCAAAGTGAAGCGCAGCCAGGACCGGATTCAAAGCCTGGGCTTCTTCCAGGAGAATCTGGAGATCAAGCAGGCCCAAGGCTCATCCAACGACCGGGTCGTGCTCAATCTCGACGTCGAAGAAAAGTCGACCGGCGAGCTGCAGCTTTCGGCCGGCTACTCGAGCCTGGAGGGCTTCATCCTTTCGGCTTCGGTTGCTCAGCGAAACTTCATGGGCAAGGGGCAGCAGCTCCAGACCGGCATCAGCTATTCGAAATATTCGAAATCCATCTCGGCCGGCTTCACCGAACCCTATCTGTTCGACAAAAGCATCCTGCTCGGCGGTGAAATCTTCTACCAGGATTACAACAGCTTCAATTTCGTTGGTAACGAGCGCAACCAGACCTACGGCCAAAACCGGATCGGCGGTGTGGTTCGCGTGGGGTTCCCGGTTACGGAATTCGTCAGCTTCGGCGCGCGCTATTCGCTGTCACAAGACGACATCACGCTCGACGAAGACACGTTCTTCGAGGATGTCGATAATGATCCCGACACTCCTGACGAGTGCAGCCCGAGGCTTGCCGGCCGCTACCTGTGCCAGGAGCTCGGCAAGCACCTGACCTCGTTGGTGGGTTACAACGCAGGCTATGACGATACGAATGGCATTCGCGCAACGCGGGGCCAGCGAATCATCCTAAGCCAGGATTTCGCCGGGCTTGGCGGAGACGTGAAATACATTCGCAGCAGGCTCGATGCGACGAAATACTTCCTCCTGCCCAAGGCCTTCGTCCTGTCGATCCATGCTGAAGGCGGCTACATTCACCCGCTGGAGAAGTCGGAAGGCGATGGCCAGGATCCCATTCGGATCAGCGACCGCTTCTTCGGTCCGCAGATGCGCGGTTTCGACATCCGCGGCATCGGTCCGCGAGTTGAGCGCCGTCCTTACGACAGCCCAACAGAGCTCGACAACAGCAACAAAAATGTAGTCAGCGACGCTCTAGGCGGCCGCGCATACTATATGGGCCGACTTGAGATCGAATTCCCGTCGACCTCCGCGCTCAAGAACCTCGGGATCCGTCCGTCGGCCTTTGTCGACGTCGGCTCGGTGTGGAAGCTAACCAAGCCACTGCTGACCAACACGCCGGGCATTTGCCAGGAACCAGACAATTCGGATCCGGATACCCAGCCGCAAATCCAGACTCTTGCTCCGGGCGACACTTGCAATACCGGCTTCACCTATGTTCCCAATTCCGGCTTCAAGGAGAGCTATCTGGGAGACTCGATCAAGCCGCGTCTCTCGGTTGGCGTAGGCGTCAACTGGGTGTCACCGTTCGGTCCGCTGCGTATCGATATTGCCAAAGCCCTGCTCAAGCAGGATGGCGATGAAACCAAATTCTTCTCATTCAACGTAGGAACACAATTCTAATGATGACTCGTCTTACCGCCGCCCTCGTTGCGGCAACCGCTCTTGCCACCCCGGCGCTTGCCCAGCAGGTGCCGAATGCGCAGGTCGCCGTGGTCGACCTCGATCGCGTTGGTCGCGAATGCAACGCCTGCAAGACTGCGTCGGCGACGCTGCAGGGTCAGGTGAATGCCTTCAATACCCGCCGCCAGCAGCTGAACACCCAGCTGCAGCCGGAACGCACCCAGCTCCAGACTGCGGTCAATGCCCTCAATGGCAAGCAGCCCGATGCGGCGCTGACCGGTCGCATCACGGCCTTCCAGCAGAAGGAAGTGGCTGCGGCCCAGGAGCTTGAGAAGCAGCAGAACCAGATCCAGCGCAACCAGGCCTACATCAGCCAGCAGATCAACGCGAAGCTCGCTCCGCTGCTTCAGCCGGCGATGCAGAAGCGTGGCGCCAACGTCCTGCTCGACAGCGGTGCCGCAATCCGTTTCGTGCCGGCCGTGGACATCACCAATGATGTTCTGGCCTCGCTAAACGCCGCCCTTCCAAGCGTGGCCACAACCGCGCCTGCCCAGCCGGCGACCAACCCGCAGGGCCGGTGAGCGAATTAGGCTCTGCCGCCGCCATCGGCCCGCTGGACGTCCGGCGGGTGATGGCGGCGTTGCCCCATCGCTATCCGATGCTGCTGGTCGATCGGGTCGAGAAGATCGTCCCGGACCAATCGATCACGGCCATCAAGGCGGTGAGCATGAACGAGGGTTTCTTCCAGGGGCATTTTCCCGGACGCCCAATCATGCCGGGCGTGCTAATCGTCGAGGCGCTGGCCCAGGCAGCCGGAGTTCTGGCGGTCGAAAGTCTCGGTCTCGCTGACAGTGGCAAGCTGGTCTATTTTATGGCGATCGAAGGCGCGAAGTTCCGCAACCCGGTCGAACCCGGTTGCCTGCTCCAGCTCGACGTAGAGTTCGTTCAGAAACGGGCGACGGTTTGCAAATTCACCGGTCGGGCTTCAGTCGACGGGAAGTTGGCCGCCGAAGCCAATTTCACGGCGATGATTGCGGATCCGCCTGTCGCCTGACTTCCCAGCCGCCCTGCGTGGCCTGGATCCTAAACACTTGTTCGAAGCGCTCGCTGGCCATCAGGCTTGCGGGCGCTTCGTCCATCTGGACCTGACCGTCGGCGATGAGCAGGGCTCGGCCGAAACGGGGAAGCTGGCCGAGGTCATGGAGGGCGACGAGAACCGACTGACCGGAGTGAGCAGCGATTTCCAGAATCGATAATATCCTGAGAACCCAATAAGGGTCGAGGTTGGAGAGCGGCTCGTCGAGCAATAGGATTTTGGGATTTCCTACAAGAGCTCGGGCGAGCAGCACCCGGGCTCGCTCGCCGGTCGACAGGCGGTTGACCGGGCGGTCGGCCAGCGAGCCGAGTTCCAACAAGCCGATGAGCTCGTCGACACGGGCAGGGTTAGGCCCGTCCAGGCCCAGCGCGATAACGTCGCGGGGGGCAATCGGCCAAATGACATCTCGCGAGGCCGGCAGGAACGAAAGCAGCCGTCGACGGCGGGAGAGGGGCGCGAGGTCGAGATCTTCGCCGTCGATTGCCACCACACCTGAAGCATTCTCGATGCGGGCGAGGACGCGGAGCAGGCTGGTCTTGCCGCCGCCATTAGGGCCGACTAGCGCGACCAGTTCGCCGGCCTGGACGTCGAGATCGGCCGGTTGAAGGCGGCCGGGGATGCCAATTTGGCGGGCAACGAGTGACGTCATGCCGTCACCCTGCGGCGCATGGTCACCACCAGCCAGACGAATAGCGGGGTCCCGAACAGGGCGGTGACCACACCGACCGGGATGGGGCGGTCGAGCGGCACCGAGCGAACGACCAAATCGGCAGCGGCAAGCAGGATGGCGCCGATCAATGCGGCGGGAACCATCGCCGACCCAGGATGACCGCGGCTGATCGAACGTCCGAATACCGGCGCGACCAGGCCGACAAAGCCGATCGCGCCGGCGACTGACACACAAGCGCCAACCGCGATGGCCGACAGGGCGATGACTTCCAGTCCCAAACGGCGCGGCTTGATCCCAAGCGAAGCTGCGACGTCCTCGCCAAGCGCGGTCAGGTCGAGAGCATGGGCACGGCGCAGAAGCAGGATTGAGGCGACGGATGCCGGGACCAGCGCCGCCGCGGCCTGGGCCAGGGAGCGGTCGGCGAAATTGCCCATCAGCCAGTCGTACGCGTCGTAGAAGGCGAACGGAGAGGGTGCCAGCGCGAGCGCGAGGCTGGTCGCAGCGCCTGCAGCCAAAGCAAGGGCGAGCCCGGCCAGCAACAGTGTAGTGGTATCCGCCCTCCGTCCGGCCAAAGCAATGAGTAGCGTCAAAATGCCTAACGCGCCTGCAGCGCCGCAAGCGGCGAGCAGCAACGGTTGGGTCAGCCCCAGCCAATAGCCGCCGATCACCGCGCCCAGCGCTGCGCCGCTCGACGCGCCGCTGATATCGGGCGAGGCGAGCGGGTTGGCGAACATCGCCTGAAGTGCGGCGCCGCTGATCCCCAGCGTGGCGCCATAGCCGAGCGCCAGCAGCGTTCTCGGCAGTCGAAGCTGGATCAGGATCAAGTCTGCCAGTTCCGGATCCACCGCCTGGGCCTCTCGCAGCGGTCCGAAGGGCAGCAGCAGATGCCCGACTGCCGCCACCAACAGGAGGAAGATCAGCAACAGCCTCACATCTGGCTCCTGAGGCGGTCGACCTCGCCGAGCATCAATGGCCCAGCGCAAGTCCAGGGGCGGCCGTCGACGGTGACGATTTTTGACGATTTGGGGCTGGCCAGCGGATGTTCGAGCCAGGTTTGGCCGAGGGACCTTTCGCTCCGGCGATAGGCCGAACGCAGCAGTACGGCCGGCGGACGTGTCGCCAGCATCTCGAGGCTGGCGCGGCCGCCAGGCAGGGACCGTTGCTTGAGACCGGCGAGCCGCATCCATCCCGCCTCGACCGACTGGACGCCGACGCTATTGCCGCCCGCACCAAGGAAAATGGCGTCACGCGTTGCAGGCGCCGACCGCTGGAGGCGGGCCAAACGCGCTTTCCACGGCAGCGCCCTACGCTCATCACCAAGCGCCTGCGCTACCAACGTCATGCCGTTTGCGACGTCCTGGATCGTCGACGGAAAGGGGAGATCGAGTGTCCTCAGCCCCATTTTACCGGCGATCAGCGCCGTCGATTTCCCCCCGCCGCCCATCGTAATCAATAGGTTGGGCCTCGTCTTCAAGGCGCTTTCGAGGTTACCGCGGTTGCCGGGAAAACGCTGGCCAAGGCGCCACAGCGAACTGTCCGCCGGGTCGCGCGACAGGCGGCTGACGCTGGCAATCTCCTGCGGCCTGGCGAGCAGCAGGAGATATTCGTCGGAGCACATGTTGAGCGAGGCGACCCGGACGGCCGCGCTAGCCACCAAGAGCGAGGCGAAGCCCGGCATGGATGGTCCTCCCTTCGGTGCGATAACCGACCACGTCCTGGTAGCGGTCGTCAAACGCATTGGCGACGCGCAGGTGCGCCTCCAGCTGGTCGGTCAAACGGTAGGCGAGACGGGCGCTAGCCAGCCAATAGGGGCGGAAGCGCACTACTGCAGCGGGAAAGACATCGAAATTCGTGTCTGACCGCTCGCCGGTATAGGCGATCGCCGCGCCGTAGGTAAGGCGGCCGCGACTGCCGTCGACGGCGATGCTGCCGCTATGTCTGGGCCGGCGCGGTTCCCTGACCTGACCGCCAGCGACATCCGGTTCGCTGGCATCTAGCCACGCATAGGTGGCGGTCAGCCGGAAGGCGTCGAAAGGCCGGTAATACATCTCGAGCTCCATGCCCTGGCGTTTGCTCTTTCCGTTGGCGTTGACCGCGGTGGAGGTGAAGTCGGGCAGAAAGACGGTGGCGATCTCGTCCTTCAGGCGCTGGCGGAAATAGGTGACCGAACCGCCGAGCGGGGTTCCCGAATAGCGTAGAGAGATGTCGCCGCCTCGACTGGATTCGGGCCTCAGGCCAGCATTGCCGACAAAGGAGCCTGGGAAGAAACCGTAGAGATCGAAAAAGGTTGGTTGCGCAATGCCTTCGCCGTAGTTTGCTGCGATAGCGAATGAACTGGAAACGTTCGCCTTGACCGATGCGCGAAAGCTGGTCGCGTCCTTGAAGCGCGAGAAAATGTCCTGCCGGATTGCAAGGCCGGCGTCGACCGGACCCAGACCCTCTCCGCGCCATTCGACCGTGAGCGATTGATGGTTGCGTGACCTGTCCTGGTTGGTAAAGCCCCCGAAGGCGACGTCGTTCGCCTCGAACCTCTCATGTTCGCTCTCCGCCGCCGCGATCAGGCGATGATTCCCGAAGCGATATCCGCCCTCCAACCCCAGCGTGCGGCGACTGGCCTCGGTCTTGTTGAGGAAATCACCATCCAGTTCGTTACGGTTCGAGGAACCGAGTAGGCTGGCAGAGGCAATGGCATAGGCCCTTTCCCGATCGCCCAGTTCGGCAAAAAGGCGGCCGGCGCCAAGCTGGTTGTGCGTCTCGTCGAGCGTGTCGGCGTGGAGGAAGGTGAAGGGATCGAACCCGTCAAATTCGCTCTTTGCCTTCAGTGCGAAGCCAGATGCACCGAGCAGCAGGACAGGGGAAAGGCGATAACGGCCGGCGAAACGCAAACCGAGATTGTTGTAGCCGTCCTTGTCACCGGTGCCGTCGAAGCTGTCGATGCCGTCGCTACGCTGGCCCGCGACACCGATCGAGAAGCCGCGGTCGGCCCCGCCATAGGTGGTTCGCCCCGCCCCGCGCCAGGTGGCATGGCTGCCGCCCTGAACGAACGCCAAGGTGCCGCCTGAGCCTGGGGCCTCTCCGCTGACCGCGACCACCCCGCCGATGGCTTCCGATCCCCACAAGGCCGATTGCGGTCCGCGCACCACCTCAATCCGGCTGGCCAGATCAGCATTCAGCAATTCGAAGCGAGGCTCATTGCCTGCGGCGGGGTCGTTGGCCCGAATGCCTTCAATGAACAGAAGGGTATGGTTGGCCTCGGCACCCCGGATTCGGACCTGGGTTTGCGAGCCCGCGGGCCCACTGGTCGCGACGGCGACCGACGGCACCAGCCTGAGCAGTTCAGGCACCAGCGGCGAACCGATCCGTTCGATGCGCTTGCCATCGATCAGGCTGACGCTGACCGGCGTCTCGGATGCCTGTTCCTCGGCACGCGATGCGGTAACGACGATGGCAGGTTGTTCGGCAACGGGTAAGTCGATCATTTCTATCCTTCCTTCCATGACAAGTCGTCACGGAGGGAAGGCGCGCCTTACCCACGTCCCGCGGCTGGTCCCGGCCGGGAAACGGACGACGGGCCAAGGCGGGTATCTGACTTCCCACCGCGCGGGCGGTGGTCACAGTTGCGGGCACAGTGCCGGATGTTCGCCGGCTTCCCCCTTCGCCCACGGCATTACACCGCGGGACCCTGGTCGCTGGGCGCGAATTGCGCTTCAGGGCCGCAACTTGTCAAGTGAAGCCGCTTAAGCTAGGGGCGCCGTTCACTTTCAGGCTGGTCGGAACCAGCCACTCAAAAGGAACTGACCATGAAGAGCGGGACGCACCCCGATTATCACTTCATCACCGTCGAAATGACCGACGGCAGCAAGTACCAGACCCGGTCGACCTGGGGCAAGGAAGGCGACACGCTGCACCTCGACATCGACCCGTCGGCGCATCCGGCGTGGACCGGCGGTCGCGGCCAGATGCTCGACACCGGCGGCCAGGTCGCGCGCTTCAACAAGCGCTTCGGCGGCCTCACGCTCGGCAAGAAGTAAGCAACGTTGCAGGCGCCGGTCGTCGAAACCGAGCGCCTGCGGCTGCGCCCGTGGCAAAAGGCCGATTTCCGGCCTTACCATGCCATCCTCCAGCATCCCGACGTCCACCGTCACTTCGGCCCGGAGCCGATGGGGCAGGAGGAGTGCTGGCGGAGGCTGTTAGCTTCGGTCGGCTGCTGGCAGGTCAATGGCTTCGGGACCTGGGCGGTGACGCGCAAGAGCGACGAGAAGCTGATCGGCAACGCCGGCCTGTTCACGGCCTGGCGCGGGCTCGACCCGGAGTTCGGCGAGGACCCGGAAATGGGCTGGATCTTCGCCCAGGAAGTCCATGGCCAGGGGATGGCCGGCGAAGCTTGCCGCGCCGTGCTCGAGTGGGCTGAGGCAAATCTCGTTCCGACCCCGATTTGGGCGATCATCGCGCCGGCCAACGAGCCGTCATTGAAGCTGGCCGGCAAGCTGGGCTTCGAGCAGCTGCACCAGACCGATTATCACGGCGACCCGACCTGGGTGCTGCGCCGCCCGGCGTGGTGATCGGCCTGACGGTTCACTCGTAGGTGATCACTAGCGGAATTGATCCAGGCTCCAGAAAGGGATGCCCGTCATAATATTCAATGTGAAGGTGACTGCCCGTCTCAGGCGAGTTGGTTGTTAGCCAATGCACATTGTCCGCAATGGCGCTGAGTTGGTCGGTCGGGCCAGCAATATGAAGCCGACTGTCTTGGATCTCTATTCGAGTGTGAGCGGCCTCTAACGGCTCAATGGAAATCGAGTTGAGCCAGTTCGGATATGCCGACGCGCCAACGGCGGGATTTAGCGAGATCATGGCTGGGTTCGCTTCGGCTAGGCGAGCTGCGAACTCGCGCAGGGAATCAGCGGGCCCGGATAGCTCGACTTCAGAACCGTCGTGCATGCAGCGCAACATCAAGTTTCGATCTCCCATCCTAGTTGCCAGAAGGGGCAGCTCAACACCTCCGCATCGAAGAAGAAGGTAGATCCCGGGCCAAGCCAGGGATGACGCGTGCAGGCGTATTACCAGCCGCCGCCACCTCCGCCGCCACCGCCTCCACCCGAGAAGCCGCCACCGCCTGAACCGCTCGATGAACCGGGCGCGGTCGCTGAAGAGCTGATCGTGCTGGCAAGCGACGAGCCAAGATCGTCGACGAAGCCGCTGGTATCGTTCCACGGATTTGAGGTGCCGGCGTACCAGCCGAAGGTCTGGGCGGCGCCGGGGGCTGCGGCCGCCGCCGCAAGGAGGCCGGTGTAGCGGTCGGCCCAGCGGTTCTCGACTCCGAGCGCGATCGCATAGGGCAGGTAGCGTTCGAACAGTTGCAGGCTGTCCGCCGGCGCCTGCATCCGGTCGAGCCGCTCGCGCTCCGTAATCGACAGATATTGCTTGAAGCCGGCGATGCGGTCGAGCACGCCGCGGCCTTCCACCGTGGGCGCCGACATCCAGAAGAAGCTGCTGATGACGAACGGCAGGCCAATCAGAGGGATGGCAAGCGGGATCCAGTTGCCGGTGGTGAGCGCGTCGGGGATGACCGGGAAGGCGATCACGAAGGCGATGCCACCGATAATTGCCGCCACCAGCTGAAGCAGGCAGCGGCCCGTGCTTTTGTCGGTAGGGGCCGCATGGAAGAGCAGTGCGGCGATGATCATTCCGGCGGCTGAGAGAAGCACCAGAAGTTTCGTGCTTGCCCCTTCGGCCCAGACCACCGCACCTGCTGCTAGCCATAGCGCGGCGACGAACACCACGACGGAGGCGCCGGCCCAGCCGTAGTTCCTGAGGAACAGCTTGCCGTCGTAGGCCTTGGCAAAGCTTTCGCTGAGATGCTTCTTCGCCAGGGCGAAAATCGCATGGTTTTCCTGATCCATGATCAAAATCTCGTCCGATCCGACCAAGGCGTTCAGGGAGGCCGTCTCCGGCATATCGAGCGGAACGGAACCGGGGTTGTCGAGCCGCTGGATCCAACGTTCGTTTTTCTGGAAAAGACCGCGATCCTCCTCGGCCAGCTTCACATGGCCCTTCACGGCCGCGTCGACCAATGACGCTGCGAAACCACGGTTATCGAACGACCGCTCGACGATGTAGCGCATGGCCGCTGGGGAGAGGTTGTCGGGCGGCGAAAACAGCGGGACGACCGTGCCCGGCCGTGGGTCGCGGCCCGCCACGCGCCAAGCGTAGAACAAATAGGCGAGGATAGCCGCCAGACCCGCGAGTCCGGCCAGCGGCGGCGCCCAGTCGGCCAGGAACCAGCCTAGGCGGGTGGATTCGTTCGGCTCGTCGATGACGCCCTTGGGGAAAGCGGCCGCCACGGTCAGCCCCTCGCGGGAATAAAGCGGGCGGGTGGTTGTGAAGCTAATCGAGCCCGGGGCCTCTTCGGTGACGCGGGCGGCTTGCTCGGTCGAGCCCTGAGCGCCGGTGTAGGCCGAGTGCTGGCCGAACGGCACGGCAGAGGGAAGGGTGATCGTTGCCGAAGCCCGATCGATCGGGAAGTCCCAGCCGTTGCCGGTGACGTTCCAGTAGAGCTCGTCATAGCCCTCGAACCGGCCGAGCATCCGGGTCGCGTGATAGCGGATCCTATATTCATGGTCGCCGACGGGGACGATTTTGTCGGCGCTGCCAATACGGATCCGTACGCCGTTCATCAGCGTCTCGACCTTGTTCGGCTCTTCCTGGCCGTCGAGCCAGGTACCGGCGAGATCGAAGCCGACCCGGACGCGGCGGCCGCCCGGCGCCTTGTAGCGGGTCGGGAAGTCGCGGAGGATGCCGTGGTTGATGACGACGTTTTCAACCCGGACGCGGATTGTCTCCGTGACGTCCAGCGAGCCGTCCTTCCGGATCGCGACCTGGCTGTCGAACGACAGGATGCGCTCCTCGGCCGCCGCGGCCTGGGAAAGGAGCAGGGCTGCGAGCGCGGCGAGCGCGGCGACAATCGAACGCATGGAGCTCAGGCCGGGCGGGCGAAATCGACCTTGGGCGCGGTCTGGATGCTGGCATCGGCATCCTCGTAATAGGGTTCTTCCGTGAACCCCATGGGACGCGCGAACAGCATGTCCGGGAAAGACTGGATCTTGGTGTTCAGGTCGCGGGCGGTGGCGTTGTAGTAGCGCCGGGCCGACTGAAGCTCATCCTCGATCGAGGTTAGTTCGCCCTGCAGCTGGCGGAAATTCTCGTCGGCCTGGAGCTGGGGATAGGCCTCGGCGACGACCATCAGCCGTCCCAGGAGGCCGGTCATGGCGGCGTCGGCCTGGGCGGTGGCGGCAACCGAACCTCCGCTGGTCGCGGCGGCGCGCTGGGCGGTGATCGCCTCGAACGTCTCGCGCTCGTGGGTGGCATAGCCCTTCACCGTCTCGACCAGATTGGGGATGAGGTCGGCGCGTCGGCGAAGCTGGACGGTAATGCCGGAGAAAGCTTCGCGGACCAGCTGCCGGAGCCGAACCAGCCCATTGTAGATGGCAACTCCGAAGAACAGCGCCAGGACGGCTGCGCCGATTAGAATCCAGGTGATCATGTCCCAATCCCCCCGTTAGAGCGGGGGGAGCATAGTCGCGCTTTACCAGCCTAGAAAGCGGGAATCCCTGTGATTGCCCGGCCGAGGATCAGCGCGTGGACGTCATGCGTTCCCTCGTAGGTGTTGACCGTCTCGAGGTTGGCGGCGTGGCGCATGACCTGGAACTCGGCCGAGATGCCGTTGCCGCCGTGCATGTCGCGCGCTTGCCTCGCGATGTCGAGCGCCTTGCCGCAATTGTTGCGCTTGATCAGGCTGATCGCCTCGGGGATCAGCTCGCCCGCTTCGAGGCGGCGGCCGACGCGCAGTGCTGCCTGCAGGCCGAGGGTGATCTCGGTGATCATGTTGGCTAGCTTCAGCTGGACCAGCTGGTTGGAGGCGAGCGGCCTGCCGAACTGGGCGCGGTCGAGCGTGTACTGGCGGGCGGCGGCATAGCAGGCCTCGGCGGCGCCCATCGCGCCCCAGCCAATGCCGTAGCGGGCGCGATTGAGGCAGCCGAACGGACCCTTGAGGCCCTGGACGTTGGGGAGAAGGGCGTCCTCGCCGACCTCGACCTCATCCATCACAATCTCGCCGGTGATCGAGGCGCGAAGAGAGAGTTTCATTCCGATCTTGGGAGCGGAGAGACCGGCCATGCCCTTTTCGAGGACGAAGCCGCGGATCGCGCCGCCATGTTCTTCCGACTTGGCCCAGACCACGAACACGTCGGCGATCGGCGAGTTGGTGATCCACATCTTGCTGCCGGTGAGCTTGTAGCCGTTGGGAGTTTTGACTGCGCGAGTGCGCATTCCGCCTGGGTCCGACCCGGCATCAGGCTCGGTCAGGCCGAAGCAGCCGACCAGCTCGCCGGTTGCAAGGCCGGGGAGGTATTTCTTGCGCTGCTCCTCCGAGCCGTAGGCGTTGATCGGGTGCATGACGAGCGAGCTCTGCACAGACATGGCCGAGCGGTAGCCACTGTCGACCCGCTCGACCGCGCGGGCGATAAGGCCGTAGCTGACATAGCCAAGGCCGGCACCGCCATATTCCGGCGAGATGGTCGCGCCCAACAGGCCCAGCGCGCCCATTTCGCGCATGATCTCCCGGTCGAAATTCTCGTTCAGATAGGCTTCTGTGACGCGCGGCTGGAGGTTTTCCTGGGCGTAGGCCTCGGCGGTGTCGCGGACCATCCGCTCTTCGTCGGTCAGCTGGTGGTTGAGGTCGAACGGATCGGCCCAGTCGAACGGCAGGATGGCAGGCTCGCCCACTTATTGCTCCAGGGTAATGAAGTTGCGTGGGCGCCCTTTAGCCGCGCTAGCCCGCGGGCGCCACCCCGGCGCTACTGCCGCCTCCGCCAAAGGTCTGCTTGAGCGTCAGGCCGAAATTGAGGTGACGGTTGCGCTCGCGAAACTCATTGATTCGAGATTCGGTCTGGGCGCGATTGGGAAAGAACAGCAGCCGATTGCGGTTGCCTGACGTGTCGAAGGCATTGTCGATATCGAAGGTGATCGTCGTTCCCGTCCTCGGCCGATATTCGACGAAGGCCGTTCCATAGGGCCCGCCATTGAAATTGGTGTCGAACTCGTCGGTCCTGAAAAAGGTAATCCGGTCGCGGTCGTTCACCGTAAAGCCGTAAGAGAAGCTCTTGAGGTCGTGCCGGAATTCCACAGTCCAGTCCCAGTCGGGAAAATCTCCGGTAAAGTTGCGCTTCTTTCCGTCGATCGGATCCTCGACGCGAGTCCGCTGCAGCTGACCATTAAACTTGAGGCGCATGCCCTTGAGCCCGATTTTGCCGAGCGGCGCGTCAAGCGTCAGCTTCGCAAAATATTGCTTGCCAGTGCCGATGTTGCCAGGCGCGTCGAAGGCATTGTCTTCATCGTCGAAAACCAGGACGCGGTCCTGTAGATCGCTGATCAGGTTATAGCCGACATCGAGCTTCGCGACGCCGTCGCCGAGTATGGGGTGTTCGATCGTGCCGCGAAATTCCCATGCCTGCTGGGGCACAATATCGGGATTGCCCGCATTGACCCGATCGGTCGAAAGCTCGGCCGAACTGATAAAGTCATAGAAATCGAGCTGCGCGACCGTTCGTTTGACCGACAGCTGACCATGCCAGCCCTTGCCGTCCTTCCAGTCGAGGGTCAGGCTGGGTTTCCAGAATTTGAGCGGCGCCCGGTCAAGCCTGGTGTCACCGCGAACGCTGATCTTGGAATATTCATAGGTCAGGCCGCCGTCGATGCGGATCGATTTGGACAGCTGGCGGCCGAAATTGACGAACGGTTCGACGCGCTTTTCCCTCACGATCGCGGAATCGACCGGCAAGTCGATCTGGACCGGCTCACCGCCCTCAAGGAATTCGAACAGGCGCACATTCTGGTCCAGCGAGTTGAGTACGCCTTCGACGCCTGTCTCGAACGAAAATCCGAATAGATCGGATCGATTCCAGGTCAGACGCAAAAGCGTTTCGTTGCGTTGGGCGTCCTGGAATTGCTCAAAACCGCCGAGGACCTCGCCTCCGCCTTCGGTGCGGAACCGATAGCGCTCCCGCCAGCCATCGCGCTGCTGGCGGTTGACCAGTCCGACCAGCTTGACTGCCCCTTTGGCCAGGGGCCGGGAAATGTCGCCGCCGATTTCCCAAACCGGGCTCTTGAAGTCCTGCAACAAGTCGTCGTCGCGTTCCGGAAACCCAACCGGCACGACGTGGTTGGTTTGCGTCAGGTAAAAGCTGCCGGGCTGCCAGCGGCCATTGAGGTGCATCGCATTGCTGCTCGACCGCTCCAGGGCCCAGCTGGCCGACACATAGGGATTGAAGTCGCGGTAGCTGTTGTGCTTGCGGCGGAATTCAATGAGGTCGCCGGTATCCGGGTCGGTCAGCGTATCCGTGCCTTCCTCAAGGTTTAGGACGTTGCTGGTGCCGGCCGAAAGGTTGAACGTGGAATTCCCACGGCGGATTAATGCAGATCCGGAAAGATCGGGGATGACCCTTCCGGTGTAGAGCCGCCGAATGGAACTCGTGATGTTCCCGTCGATCCCGGCTTCGGCGGACAGGATAACGTCGAGCACCTGGCTCTTGGTGGAATATTCGGCGCCGTATAGATCGCCGGTTCCAACCTCGACGCGGATCACGCGGTTGGCCGGAATGTTCCGGAGCACATCGGTCAGCGATTCCGCCTTGGAGCTTGGACGCGCGCCGTTGATCACGACATTGCCGGCCGCGCCTGCGAAGCCGCGGGTCGCCACATCGCCGAGATCGAGCGAGAAGCCGGGGACGAGCCTTGCGATGTCGAGCGCGGTCTGCGGTGCGGAGGGGGCGAAGAAAGCGGCGTCATAGACGGTGGTGCGCGACGCCTGCGTCTGGCCCGCCGGCGGCGCCTCGCCCTGCTGGGCAAGGGCGGAGGAGGCGAGCACGGTCGACTGGGCGATCAGACTGAGACCCGTGAGGCCGCGACGCATACAAAACTCCCCTTGTTTGATGCGCGGCGCCTACGCCTACAGTTGTAAATGATGGAGCGGCGTTCGATTAATCGACGAACGGTTCTGCGAACGCTTACGACCGTCGCCGTCAAAAACGGGAAAGGCCAAGGATTTTCCCGCAAAAACACCGGATTTCACCCGATTTCGTCAGGTGCAGATTGCTGGGCAATGCATGAGACGATGCGGTCTCGTCCGACCAGGTGAGGGCGCGTCCCATTGAATGTCGAATGGAGGATCGGATGAAGACCATAAGAAAAGCCCTCGTCACCTCAGCATTGGTCATCCTCGGCGGACTGAGCGTCGGGGGATGCGCGACCACCGGCTATGTCGACGAGAAAATCGCTGCCGTGAACGCTCGCATCGATGGACTCGAGGCGCGGGTCCAGCAGAATGCCGACGCCGCTGCGGCCGCCAATTCCGCGGCGCAGGCGGCCAATTCCACGGCGCAAGCCAATGGCCAGCGGATCGACCAGCTGACTGGCCGGGTCGATGCGCTTGAGCAGCGCATGGCTTCGAAGTCGCCGAGAAACTGAGCCTCATCGCCGATCGTGGAGTCCGTTTGCAACCAGGCGCCCCGACTTCGCGTTCGGCGAAGATGGAGTTCAGGAGAATATTGAGCGTGCCCAGCAATCGTGCGTTATTGGCGACGATGGCGCTGGCGCTCGCCGGGGGCAGCCTGTGCTCGCCAGCAGCGGCCCAACCCGCGGCGGTGGGCGGCGTTATTCATCCCAGATCGGTCGAGGGGCTTCAACTCGCCAGCTGGGTGACGGCTTCGCTGGACAACCGGGATTTGCCATTCATCGTCATCGACAAGGACGCGGCGGAAGTGCTGCTTTTCGACCATCAGGGCCTGCTGCTGGGAGCAACTCCGGCATTGCTCGGGATAGCGCATGGCGACGATGCCACGCCCGGCGTTGGCGACAAGGAGCTCAACGAAATCGGACCCGCAGAAAAGACAACGCCGGCGGGCCGATTCAAGGCCCTGATCGGGCCGGCCAAGGGCAACAAGCACGTGCTGTGGGTGGATTTCAACACCTCGGTAGCCTTGCATCCCGTGATCACCACCAATCCCAAGGAGCACAGGCTGGCGCGGCTGCAGTCGCCGACACCGAAGGACAATCGCATCACCTTTGGATGCATCAATGTGCCGGCTGCCTTTTTCCAGGATCTGGTTCTGCCGTCATTCTCCGGACCGGGCGGAATGGTCTATATCCTGCCCGAAAAGAAATTCCTGATCGAGGTCTTCCCGGCGTTCTGGCAATTTTTGCCGCAGGAGCCGCCGTCCGTTGCCGAAGTGTCCCAGGGCGGATAGCGGGCGCTTGCGTCGCTCGCCATCGCTTCACCAGGCGCCGAGCGAATATTCGGCCGTCTGCCCTACGTTCAAGGCGCATCCAAAAGCGTTCTAGGCAAAGCCTTGGCGGATGGGGTGGGATTCGAACCCACGGATGCTTTCACATCGCTGGTTTTCAAGACCAGTGCCTTAAACCGCTCGGCCACCCATCCGCTTTTCAACACCTCTCCGGTGGCGGCGCCTTAGCCGGATAATCGAAATTTCCAAAGGGCCCGCTAATGCCCGCGCCGCGGCAGGCAATTCGGATGAACTCGCAACATATTGGCGTAATTCATGAAAAACGGGTGCGAGCTTGCTGTATTTGACCGCCTCCGGCCACGCAGCTTGCGGCCGGAATGATCATCCCAGGCAGAATGATCGAGTGCGTAAGGGGAGGGCGCAGCGTTTGCCCCCTTTTTCGTTTCGTCCTCCCCAACGCAGACTAACCAGTTTCCATCGGGATTTTATTCAGGACATCGCCCAGAGCCCGCCGCACGGAATCGGGCGTGTAGGGGTCATCCGGATTTGCCGGAGCGCTCTCGCGATCGAAATGGGGCCGCTCATCCATCGCACGCCCCCATTCGACGTCCGCTTCCCTGACGATTTCCTTCAGTCGACCGTCGTTCTCCAAGACCGCACGGCAATATCCTGCCAAGGCCGTCAGCGGCTGGTCGAGGTTGTCGAGCAGGAGCCGGCTTCCCTTGAGATGCCGGTGTAGTACAACACGCAAGGCTCCGCCGGCGTCCGCCAAGTTACTGCCCAGCCAGCTACCGATCTCCGTCTCGGCCTGCTGGACAGGAGAGACCGGCGAAGCGCCCTTCATCGCACCCGGCCCGGCCATGCGCGCCAGCGCCTCCTGCGGGTTGAACTTGCGGCCCTGGCGGATTTCGCGCTCCAGCTCCCCGTCTTCGCCGGATTTTTTGGCGGGATCGTCGTCCATTGGATCTCCCTTTCAGCCGACCCGGCCGAGGCCGAAGAAATCGCTGATGCCAATGAGCAGGAACTGCACGCCGATCGCGATCAGCAGGAAGCCGAAGATCCTTGTCATGGCGTCTATGCCGGACGGACCAAGGATTTTGGCGATCGGGCCGGCCGACCGAAGCACAGCGAAGGCTATCAGGACTGTCACGACCATTCCGGCAATCACGCCGGCATAGACCAGCTGATATTGTTCGGGATGGTTGCCCTTGATCTGCGACGCCGCGGTCACGACGACCGACAGGGATCCGGGTCCGGCGAGGCTCGGCATGGCCAGCGGCGTGAAGGCAATTTCATCTTCATGATCCAGGCCCTGGCTGGAGCCCGCGATCGGGGTTCCATCTGGAAACAGCATCCGGAAGCCGATTACCGAGATGATCAATCCGCCCGCGATGCGGATCCCCGGAACCGAAATGCCGAAGAAATCGATGATCGCCGTCCCAAGAAAGAGAAACGCCATGAGTAGGGCAAAGGCGTAGAGGCACGCAGCCAACGCTATCCGCCTGCGGCTCTTTCCGTCCGTCTTGGGCGTCAGCGCCATGAACAGCGGGAGCGTGCTGAACGGGTTCATGATCGGCAGGAGGGTACCGATCGTCAGTGCCACCGCCTGGCCGAATATATCGATCGGACTTCCTCCACCTGGTCTTGAGCTGACCCAGGCGGACTGGCCTAGGGCCGTGTGATTTGCAGTCTATCGGGGAATGAACCGATGTCGCCGATGGGTGTTCACCCCCGGCCGGCTCCTTAGTAATCGACGCATGAGGTCGCTCGGGGTCATTGCCCATTCACGGTGGCGACGGGCTGTGCAAGGCACGGGATGAACGTGCATGGGCGGTTCACTTGGCCGCCGTTAGCGTAAGTCGATGACTATTGGAGTAGGCATGAAGATGTTGGGTGCGTTGGTGGCTGCAGTACTTGCGTCGAGCAGCCAGTCGGATCCCCTCGCGCCCCTGCCGGAAACGCCGAAGCCGGCACCAGCACCACTTATCCTCCAGCCCCAGCCCCAGCCCGTGACCCAAGCGCCAAGGCCGTTGATCGTTCAGCCACAGCCGACAGTGCGGCAACCGGTATATCTGCCGCAGCCTGCCGTCGCCTCCACCGGCGAGCTGACCGGCTTCGCTGCCTACAAAGTACGACTGTCGGCGCTGGCGCGAAGCGCGGGGATCCGGGAAGCAACCACGCAATCGGTTATTCCCTACCTGCAGCTTAATAGCCGCGTTATCGAGCTCGACCGGTCGCAGCGGCCAACGTCGACGAGCGGCAGCGCGCCGCCTTCGTATGGGCGGTATATCAACCGGCATATTACCGCGTCGCTCATCAATCGCGGCTACGCGCGCTACGCCGGGCACTGGACCAACCTGTCGCGAATCCGCGAACGTTATGGCGTCGAACCGTCGATCGTCATCGCCATTTACGGCAAGGAAACGAGCTACGGATCGATTACCGGCACATTCGACCTGGTCGAGGCGCTCGCCACCTTGGCTTACGAGGGCCGGCGTCGCTCGATGTTCGAGGGTGAATTCATTGCCGCGCTGCAGCTACTCGATGCCGGAGTCCGGCGAAGCACACTCAAAGGCAGCTATGCTGGTGCAACCGGCTATCCGCAGTTCATGCCGTCGGTGGCCTTGCGGCTTAGGGCGGACGGCAACGGCGACGGCTACGCCGACATCTGGCGCAGCGAGGACGATGCCTTCGCGTCCATCGCCAACTATCTGCGCGACGCCGGCTGGAAGCCGAATCTGCCGTGGGGCGTCCCGGTGTCAGTGCCCGGCAACCTTAACCGCGCCGCGATCCGTTCCACCATCAAGTCCCCGCGCTGCCCGGCGGTTTACAATCGCCACAGCCGTTGGTTGACCGTTCGCGAATGGCGGGCAATGGGCGTCGTACCGGCCGATAGCCGGGTTCCTGACAATGAGATGGTGACGCTAATGGAGACGCCTGGCGCCTATGCGCAGGCTTATCTGCTGACCACCAACTATCGGTCCATCCTCGATTATAATTGCTCGAATTATTATGCACTGACCATCGGTTTGCTGGCCGATGCGATCTCCCGGCGCCGATAGCACTCGCGCCGCTTCGAACAGGGCGTTAGACAAGGCTTCGTCCCAACGCTTGAAGGATTCGAAGCCGCTCCATGATCCGCGCCACCTTTTTCATCACTGCCGCTTCTCTGGCCCTTGCCTCGGCCGCCCCCGCCAAGGCGCCGCCGTTCGATACGCCAGCCAAGGTTGCCTATCTGATCGACCTCTCATCGGGTGCGGTGCTGCTGTCCAAAAATGCCGACGAGCGCATGCCGCCGGCGTCGATGGCCAAGATGATGACCACCAACGTCGCCTTCGAACTGATCAAGAAGGGCGACCTCAAGCTCGACAAGATGTGCATGGTGAGGCCGGAAACCTGGCAGAAATGGCATGGGCCGGCGGCCGGATCGACCATGTTCCTGTCGCCCGGCGAGCAGGTTAGCGTCGAGAACCTCCTCAAGGGAATCATCACCCTGTCGGGCAATGATGCGTCGGTCGTGCTGGCCGAGTGCATCGCCGGGTCGGAAGACGCATTCGCCAATGTGATGAACGAGAACGCCAAGCGGCTGGGCCTGACCAACAGCCAGTTCGGCAATTCGAACGGCTGGCCCGACGAGGGGCGGACCTATGTCACGGCGCGGGACCTGGCGACGCTGGCACGGGCCGAGATCGAAAATTACCCGGAGCTCTACAAGAAATTCTACAGCCTGACCCAATTCACCTGGGGCAAAACGCTCGGCAGCGGCTCCGACATCACCCAGGCCAACCGCAACCCGCTACTCGGCCGCGTGCCGGGCGCGGACGGGCTCAAGACCGGGCACACCGACGAGGCCGGGTACGGCTTCACCGGATCGGCCGAGCAGAACGGCCGCCGCCTGGTGATGGTCGTCGCCGGGCTCGGCAGCTTCAACCAGCGGATCGAGGAATCGGTGCGCCTGATGCAGTGGGGCTTCAATGCCTGGCAGGCCAAGCCGTTGTTCAAGAAGGACACGGTGGTCGGCACCGCCGCGGTCCAGCTTGGCGGATCGAGCGAAGTCAACCTGGTGGCGCCGCGCGACCTGTCGATCACCATTCCGGCGGGCGTTCTGTCCAAGGTCAATGAGATGAAAATCCGCTACCAGGGTCCGGTCAAGGCGCCGATCGCCAAAGGCCAGCACATCGCCGACCTGGTGGTGACGACGTCGGATTCGGGCGAGCAGGTGATGCCGCTGGTCGCCGCCGAAGCCGTCGGCGAGGCCGGTTTCTTCGCCCGGGCGTGGATCGGGCTCAAGCAATTGCTTGGCATGGCGTGAGGCGAAAGTGAGCCGGGGGCGGTTCATCAGCCTTGAAGGCGGAGAAGGGGCCGGCAAGTCCACCCAGCTTTCCGCGCTGGCCGAGGATCTGCGAGCGCGGGGAATCGAGGTCGTCGTAACGCGCGAGCCCGGGGGAAGCGACGGAGCGGAGAAGATTCGCGAACTGCTGCTGACCGGCGAGGAAGATCGGTGGAGCCCCGAAGCCGAGGCCTTGCTGTTCGCCGCAGCGCGGGCCGACCATGTCGACAAGGTCATTCGCCCCGCAGTCCTGGCCGGCAAATGGGTGCTGACCGATCGCTTCGTCGACAGCTCGCTCGCCTATCAAGGGGGCGCGGGCGATCTTGGCATCGATGCGGTGCGAGCAATCAATGCCTTTGCAATCGGCGAATGGTTTCCCGACCGGACGCTGGTGCTTGCTCTTGCCGAAGGCGGGGCCCGCGCACGTGCGCGCGACAATGAGGACAGCGACCGGATCGGTGGGCGGCCCCAAAACTATCACCAGAAGGTCGACCTGGCCTTCCGCGAGATCGCCAGCGAGGAGCCGGACCGGGTGCGGATTATCGACGCATCCGGCAGTCCGCAGGAGGTGACTGGGCGATTGCTGGAGGCAATCGCGGACCTGCTGCCGTGATCGTGGGACAGGATAAGGCGGTCGAGGCATTCACGACGGCGTGGGATTCCCGGCGGCTGCATCATGCCTGGCTGCTGGCCGGGCCGATGGGCGTGGGCAAGGCGAGCTTCGCGCGGGAAGCGGCGACGCGGGTGCTGGCGGAGGCAGCGGGACCGCCGATCGCAGAACCAGGGCTGGAAACGCCCCCCGATCACCCGATGGCCAGGCTGATGGCGGCGGGCAGTCATCCCGATTTCCGCTGGCTGGAAAGGCTCGAGAAGGAAAAAGGCGGGTTGGCCCGCAACATAAGCGTCGACCAGGTGCGATCGCTGGGCAACTTGCTTGCCGTCACGCCGTCGATGAGTCCGTGGCGGGCGATCGTCATCGACAGCGTCGACGATCTGGAGGCCTCGGCGGCCAATGCGCTGCTGAAAATGCTAGAAGAGCCGCCGGCCAATACATTGTTCTTCCTGGTCAGCCATGCGCCGGGACGACTGCTACCGACGATCCGCTCGCGTTGCCGCCGACTGGAGTTCTCCAAGCTTGGCGACGACGCCATGACGTCACTGCTAAGCCGTTCATTAACCGAGACAAACGCGTCTGAGATTGGGCGGCTGGTGGAATTCGCGAACGGCTCGGTGGGGCGGGCGCTGGCAATTGCCGAGCTCGACCTGGCGCCGCTCGAGAGCGAGGCGCTGGCGATCCTCCGGCAGGGCGATCCGGACAATGCCCGCCGCTCCAAGCTGGCCTCGGCGCTCGGTCCGAAGGCAGCCGCGGAGCGCTACGCCGCTTTCCTCGACCTGGTGCCCGGCCTGATCGCCAGCGAGGCGGTGGGGCTGAATGGCCCGGCGCGGGGACGGGCGCTGGACGCCTATGCCAAGGCACGGGAAACGGCGGTGATCGCGCCACGCCTGTCGCTCGACCCGGCGGCGACGGTCTTCCAACTGGGCACCATCCTCGCCTCGGTCGCTCCTTAACGGCATTGCGGTTGCCCAGATAACGGCATCCCGTTAGGGGCTTCGGCAATGTCCGATCCCTTCTACATTACGACCGCGATCAGCTACCCCAACGGCAAGCCGCATATCGGCCATGCCTATGAGGCGATTGCGGCCGATGCCATGGCGCGCTTCCGCCGCGCGCAGGGCCGCGATGTGAGACTGGTCACCGGCACCGACGAGCATGGGCTGAAGATGGTCCAGACGGCGCGGGCCGAAGGTCGCGAGACGCAGGAGTATGCGGACGAAATGTCCGGATATTTCCGTAAGATGTGCGATGATCTGAATATCAGCTATGATGCATTCGTGCGCACGACCGAGCCGCGCCATTATGAGGCGAGCAAGGCGATCTGGAAGGCGATGGAGGCGGCGGGCGACCTCTACCTCGACCGCTACGAGGGCTGGTATTCGGTCCGGGACGAGGCCTTCTATGATGACAGCGAGCTGGTCGAAGGCGAGGGCGGCGAGAGATTGTCGCCGCAGGGTACGCCGGTCGAATGGACCAAGGAGGAGACCTGGTTCTTCCGGCTATCCAAATATCAGGACCGGCTGCTCGAGCTCTATCGCGGCAATCCCGACTTCATCAGGCCGGAAAGCCGCCGCAACGAAGTGGTCCGCTTCGTCGAGGGCGGGCTCAAGGATCTGAGCGTGTCGCGCACCAGCTTCGACTGGGGCGTGCCGGTTCCGGGATCGCCGGGTCACGTCATGTACGTCTGGGTCGACGCGCTCACGACCTACATGACCGGTGTCGGCTATGCCCAGGACGCGGAGGAATATGGCCGTTACTGGCCAGCCGACGTCCACCTGATCGGCAAGGACATCGTCCGGTTCCACGCCGTCTATTGGCCGGCATTCCTGATGTCGGCGAACTTGCCGCTGCCAAGACAGGTGTTCGGGCATGGCTTCTTGCTGGCGCGCGGCGAGAAAATGTCGAAGTCGCTGGGCAATGTCGTCGATCCGATGGACTTGGCCAAGCGGTTCGGGGTCGACCAGCTGCGCTATTTCCTGCTGCGCGAGATTAGTTTCGGCCAGGACGGCAGCTATTCGTCCGAGGCGATCGTCAACCGCGCCAACAGCGAGCTCGCGAATAGCTTTGGCAACCTCGCCCAGCGCAGCCTGTCGATGATTTTCAAGAATTTGGGCGGCGTCATTCCTCCGGCGGGGGAAGCCGAGGAAGACAGGCTCTTGCTCGGCCAGGTGGATCAGGCCTGTGCGGAATTAAGCCAAGAATTCGATCGTTTCTCCTTCTCGACCGGACTGGAAGCGTGGATGGCCGCGGTGTTCGCCTGCAATGCCTATGTCGATACGATGGCGCCCTGGGCGCTGAAGAAGACTGACCCAGAGCGGATGGCGAGCGTCCTAGGCACGCTGGTGGTTGCCGTCCGCAATCTGGCGGAGGCGGTACGGCCGGTCATTCCTGCCTCTGCCGAGAAACTGATCGCGCTGATCGATAGCGGCATGGACGGGACGCCGATCGCCCAGCCCACGCCAATCTTCCCGCGACTGGAGCTTGCGGAGGACGAGGAGGAGGCCGCGTGAGGCTGATCGACAGTCATTGCCACCTCAATTACGCCGGCCTGGTCGAGCGCCAGGAAGAAGTGCTGGCCAATGCCCGGGCGCGAGGGATTGGCGGATTCCTCAATATTTCGACCCGACAGAAGGAATGGAATGAGGTCATTGGCGCCGCCGAACGCAATTCGGACGTCTGGGCCACGGTCGGAGTCCATCCGCACGAGGCCGACGCGCACCCCGACCTTGGCGCTACGGCGCTTGTAGAGGCCACCAACCATCCGCGCGTGATCGCGGTCGGCGAGTGCGGGCTCGATTATTATTACGACAAGTCCGACCGTGCCGCGCAGCGCGAGCGGTTCCAGGCCCATATCGAGGCAGCAAGGGAAACCGGCCTGCCGTTGGTGGTGCATACACGGGACGCGGAGGACGACACCGCCGAGATTCTTGCCCGCGAAGTGGGGAAGGGCGGCGTCACCGGCGTGCTCCATTGCTTCACCGGCAGCGCCGAGCTGGCCCGGAAGGCGCTCGACCTCGGCTTTTACATTTCCATTTCCGGAATTGTGACGTTCAAGAACGCCAAGGATTTGCAGGAAACCGCCAGGACCATCCCGCAGGATCGGCTCCTCGTCGAAACGGATTCGCCTTTCCTGGCGCCAGTGCCGCATCGCGGCCAGCCCTGCGAGCCGGCCTTCGTGGCCGATACGGCGGCATTCCTGTCCGACCTGCGCGATGAGCCGCTCGACGAGCTGGCGGAAGCGACCACCGCCAACTTCTTCAGACTGTTCAACAAAGCCGCGGCATGAAGGTCAGGATCCTCGGCTGCGGACCCTCGTCCGGCGTGCCGCGGATCGGAAATGACTGGGGTGAGTGCGATCCCGGCAACCCCAGGAACCGCCGAACCAGGACCTCCATCCTGTTCGAAAGCGCCGGTCGGCGGCTGCTGGTCGATTGCGGGCCGGACCTCCGGCAGCAACTGCTGTCAGCCGACATGGGGACGGTCGACGGCGTCCTGGTCACGCACGACCATGCGGACCATTGCCACGGCATCGACGATTTGCGGCAGGTAGCGGCCAACCGCGGCGAGCCGGTGCCGCTTTACGCGCGGCCGGAGACGCTCGACGGGCTCGCCGCACGGTTCAGGTACGTGTTTGAAGGAAGCGAGCTTTATCGGCCGACGGTGGCGCCGCACCAGCTAGGCAACGGGCTGGATTGGGGATGGGCTCGGCTGCGCTTTGCCGACCAGCCACACGGGCAGATTTCTTCGCTTGGAATAAGGGCTGACGAGGGTGATCGGTCGCTAGTTTACTCTATTGATTTCCATGTCTTAACGCCCGACATGGCAAATCTCTATCAACATGCGAATATGTGGATCTGCGCGGTCACGCCGAACAAAAGCCATCTTACCCATGCCAGCCTCGACGCCGTGCTCGTCTGGGCCCGCGACCTCCAGATCGACCAATTGCTGCTGACGAATCTCGACAAAAGAATGGATTATGGCACGTTGGCCAAGGAGCTGCCGGATTGGGCAGCGCCGGCGTTCGACGGCCAGGAGCTTGAGCTTTGACCAACGACTGGATGCTCGGCAGCCTCTATCTGTTGATGGCGATCATGCTGGTGGCCGGCTCGCTCATCTCGCGGCGGGAGAAATTCGCCAAAATGGCGACGATGGCGCTTGCCTGGGTGGCGATTTTCGGCGCCGGATTTATCCTGTTCACGTTCCGCGACGATCTTGGCTTTGTCGCCCAGCGGCTCAAGGCCGAGGCAACCGGCGAACCGGTGGTCGAGGGCGAGGAAGTGCGGATTCCGATGGCAATCGATGGTCATTTCTGGGTGAATGCCAGGCTTAACGGGCAGAAAATCAAATTCTTGGTCGACAGCGGCGCCACCATGACAACGATCGGCCGGGATACGGCGGCGGAAGCAGGAATATTGGTCAGCGATCGCCGCAATCAGGTAGTGCGGACCGGCAACGGCATACTTCGCGTCGCGACGGCACGAGCCGACAGCCTGTCAATTGGACCGATCGAAAGGAACGATGTCGGCCTGCACGTCGCCGATCATGAAGATTTGAATGTGCTGGGAATGAACTATCTGTCGTCACTCGAACGCTGGGGGGTCGAAGGCCGATGGCTGATCCTGCAGGGCTGAGCGGGAAAATGGAGTGGTTCAGAGGGAGAATGGCCCGCCTGCCTCTCTCTCGCACTTTACATAATATATATTATCATACCCATAGATTGGCGCGAACACAGGGTCCCAAAAGCCCCCTCACGCTCTGGAGATAGACTGAAATGGGCCTGGATCGCCTCGACAATATCATGAAGCGCCTGCGCGACCGGGACACCGGCTGCGAATGGGACAGCGTCCAAACCTTCGAGACGATCGCGCCCTATACGATCGAAGAGGCCTATGAGGTCGCCGATGCCATCCACCGCGGCGACATGGACGCCCTGGTCGACGAGCTTGGCGATTTGCAGCTGCAAGTCGTGTTCCACGCCCGAATGGCCGAGGAAGCCGGCCATTTTACCCTGCAGGACGTGCTGGCGCGGATCTCTGACAAGCTCGAACGGCGCCATCCGCACATATTCGGGGGCGCTGAACAGGGCGGCCATCACTTGTGGGAGGTGATCAAGGCCGAGGAACGGGCCAAGCTCGACGACAAGAGCGCCCTCGCCGGCATTGCCATGGCCCTGCCCGCGCTGGAGCGGGCGATGAAGCTGCAGAAGAGGGCGGCTCGAACCGGGTTCGACTGGCCCGATATCGCGGGGCCCAAGGACAAAATCCGCGAAGAGCTCGACGAAATCGCCGAGGCACCGCCGGAGGAATTGGAAGAGGAGGTCGGCGACCTGCTGTTCGCGGTCGTCAACTTCGCACGGTTTCTGAAGGTCGAGCCGGAAGAGGCGCTGCGCAAGGCCAATCGCAAGTTCGAAAAGAGATTCCGGCAGATCGAAAAGGCACCGGGCTTTGCCGACATGACCCTCGACCAGATGGAAGAGCTGTGGGTGGCGGCGAAGAAGGCGCCGGCGCCCGTATAGGCTTGGCGTTCAGAGCTGCTCGAAGCGCGCCCAATTCTCCGGGCTGAGCTTGACCGACAGTTGCAGCTGATCGCCGTCGTGACGCTGTTCGAGAATCTCGCCGCGGGCGTGCAGCCAGGCGATGCGCTCGCCGTCACCGGCATTCAGCCGGACCTGATGGGTTTGCGAGCCGGAATGAAGCAGGTGTGAGATCGTCTCGCGGAGGCCGTCGACCCCTTCCCCGGTCAATGCCGAGACTGCGGCGACGTCGCTGCGGCGTTCGGCCTCTCCAATAAGCTCCTGTCTTTCGGCGGGCGGGAGCAAGTCGAGCTTGTTCCACACCTCGATACGCGGCGGCGAATCCTCTTCGGCCAGGCCCAGCGAAGACAGCACCGCCTCGACATCCGCCGCCTGAGCGTCGCTGTCGGGGTGGGCGATGTCGCGGACGTGGAGAATGAGGTCGGAAGCGGCCACCTCTTCAAGCGTCGCGCGAAACGCCGCGACAAGTTCGGTCGGCAGGTTGGAGACGAATCCCACCGTGTCTGACAGGATCGCCCGGTCGAAGCCTGGGATTTTCACATTGCGCATGGTCGGATCGAGCGTCGCGAACAACAAATCTTCGGCCATGACCGAAGCCTGCGTCATGCGGTTGAATAGGGTCGATTTCCCGGCATTGGTGTAGCCGACCAGCGCGATAACCGGCCAGGGCGCCCGCTGCCGCCGCCCACGATGTAGCCCGCGGGTGCGGCTGACCTGGCCAAGCTCGCGCCGAATGCGGGCCATGCGATCGCGGATCTGCCGCCGGTCGGCCTCGATCTGGGTTTCACCCGGGCCGCCAAGGAAGCCGAAGCCGCCGCGCTGCCGTTCGAGGTGGGTCCAGCTGCGGACCAGGCGGCCGGCTTGATAGTCCAGGTGAGCCAGCTCGACCTGGAGCCGCCCTTCGGCAGTGGCGGCGCGCTCGCCGAATATTTCGAGGATCAGGCCAGTGCGGTCGATGACCTTGCATTTGGTCTCATCTTCCAGCGTCTTTTGCTGCACTGGGCTCAGTGCGGCATCGACGACCAGCAGCGTCGCCTCATGCTGCTCGGCCAGCGCTGCAATCTCTTCGACCTGCCCCTTGCCGAACAGGCTGGCCGGCCGAAGCTGCCGAAGGCGGAAGGGTTTCTTGCCGATGACGTCAATGCCGATCGCCTGGGCGAGCCCGACCGCTTCGGCGATGCGGGCGTCGAGAGATCTCAGTCCCCCCTCCCCGACCCGTTCCGGCACAACAACGAGCGCTCGCTCACCCCGAGCAATCCCGCTGTCATCAGTACGTTTGAAAACGCTCAGCCTTCGTCCTCCGGGCTGGATTCACCCCCCAGATTAAGCGGATGGCCGGGCTGCAGCGTCGAAATGGCGTGCTTGTAGACCAGCTGGACCTGTCCGCCGCGCTCCAGCACCAGCGAGAACTGGTCGAAGCCGGCAACCGCGCCCTGCAGCATGACGCCATTGACCAGGAAGATGGTCATCGGCTCCGTTTCGCGCGCCGCGGCCTGAAGAAACAAATCCTGCAGCATCGGCTTTTTGCCATTGCCCCCTTCCCCGGTCCCAAATTCGAGGTCCGCCGGCGGCTGGCCTGGCATGATGGTCGAGATGGCGTGCTTGTAGACCAGCTGCGAATTGCCGTCGCGGCGGAGCAATAAAGAGAATGGATCGAACCAGGTGACGATGCCCTGGAGTTTTACACCCTTGACGAGGAAGATCGTCACCGGGGCCTTTGCCCGGCGAATAGAATTCAAGAATTGGTCTTGTAAACTCAGCGGTTTATCGGCCATTTTTGTTTTTATTCCTCATCCCGCTTGTCGCCCAGGCCGAGCGCCTTTAGCTTGCGGTGAAGCGCTGATCGCTCCATGCCGATGAACGAGGCCGTGCGGGAAATGTTGCCGGAGAAGCGGCGGATCTGGATCTTCAGATACTCGCGCTCGAAACTCTCCCGCGCTTCCCTGAGCGGCGAGCCCATGATCGCCATCGATGCCCCGCCGAGCCCGGCGGAACCCTGTGAATCGATGATCTCCGGCGGCAGCAGGTCGACCTCGATGCAACCTACCCGGTCGCCGGGAGTGAGGATCAGCGTCCTCTCGATGATGTTCCGGAGTTGCCGAACGTTTCCGGGCCAGTCGTGCGCCTGGAGCGCGGCAATCGCTTCCTTGGACAGTTCCGGCGTCTGAATGCGACGCTCGGCGGCGAAGCGGGCAAGGAAATGGTTGACCAGCTCCGGTATGTCCTCGCGCCGCTCGCGCAACGGCGGAATGCGCACGGGAACGACGTTCAGGCGATAATAGAGGTCTTCGCGGAAGCGACCGGCGGAAATTTCGTCGGCAAGATTGCGCGAAGTAGCCGACAGGACGCGGACATCGACCTTGACCGGCCGCTGGCCACCGACCCGGGTATAGCTCTGGTCGGTCAGCACGCGCAGGATCTTGGCCTGGGTCGTGGCCGGCATATCGGCGATTTCATCGAGGAAAATGGTGCCGCCGTGCGCCTGTTCGAGCAGCCCGGGACGCGAGACGCCCTGCTGCTCGCTGCCGAACAGCTCCTCCTCGACCCGCTCCGGGCTCATCATCGCCGCCGACAGTACGGTGAAAGGAGCCGACGCCCGCGGGCTCCAATTATGGATCATCCGCGCTGCAATTTCCTTGCCGACGCCGGCCGGCCCGGTGATCATCACCCGGCTTCCAGTCGGTGCTACGCGCTTCAGGGTCGCACGAACCGTGTTGATGGCGACGGAAGTACCGTCGAGCTGGTCATCCGGCCCTACCTGGGTACGGAGGTTGGCGACTTCGCGGCGCAAGCGGTCAGTCTCGGTGGCCCGGCCAACCAAGTGGAGCAGCCGGTCGGCCTTGAACGGCTTTTCGATGAAGTCGACCGCGCCCTCGCGGATTGCGGCGACCGCCGTGTCGAGGTTGCCGTGGCCGGAAATCATCAGCACCGGGAGGGTCGGGTCACGCTTCTTGATCTGCTCGAGCAGCTGCAAGCCGTCGAGCTTCGACCCCTGGAGCCAGACATCGAGCAGGACCAAACTGGGGCGCCGATCGTCAATCGCGTCAAGCGCAGCCGTGCTGTCAGCGGCCGAGCGCACGGAATATCCCTCGTCCTCCAGCACTCCGGAGACTAGGTCCCGGATATCGGCTTCATCGTCGACCACCAGCACTTCGAGCGCCATCAGCTATGGTCCTCCTCATCATATTCATTGTCATCGCCCTTGAGGGACGCCGCAGCTGGGGGCTCCTCGGTTGCCAGCGCTTGCAGCCGGTCTGCGTCAAACGCAATTCGAACCCGGGTCCCTCCCCCGTTCCTGTCGAGAAAGGCGATCTCGCCAAGATGTTCCTCAACTATTTTCTTGACGATGGCGAGGCCGAGGCCGGTGCCGCGCACCCGCGTCGTCATATAGGGCTCGGTCAGCCGCTCGCGGTCCTCCGGCAGGCCCACGCCGGTATCGGTTAGGTCAAAGACTAGCTGGTCCGCTTCGCGCCGAATGCATAGTTCGATGCGGTCTCCATCGGGATTGTCAACGCCGCGATTACGGCGCAATTCAATCGCTTCCACCCCATTCTTGACGATGTTCGTCAATGCCTGGCTGAGCTGCCTCCGATCGCAAACCATCCGGATTTCGCCGGCCGGCGGATCGAGCGAGAAGCTAATTCCGGGATGTGCCACTTCGTGCAGGAACAGCGCGGCTCGTGCGATGTCATGGACATTCTCGTCGCGGAAGACCGGCTTGGGCATACGTGCGAAGTTGGAGAATTCGTCGACCATCCGCCTGAGGTCTGCCACCTGGCGGATAATGGTGTCGGTCAGGCGGGTGAATGTCTCCGGATCTGACGCGACTTCCGCGCTGTAGCGGCGCTGCAGGCGTTCCGCGGCAAGCTGGATCGGGGTCAGCGGATTCTTGATCTCATGGGCGATACGCCTCGCGATATCGGACCAGGCCGCGCGGCGCTGGTCGCTAAGCTGGTCGGTGATGTCGTCAAAGGTCAGCACCGACCCGTCGGCATAGCGCATCCGTTTGACCGCCAGCGTACGCTGGCCATCGGCCAGGTTCACGAGAACATTGGCATCGCGCGTTTCGCCGCGGAGGAACTCGCCAAGTTCAGGCGAGACATCGGCAAGCTCCTTTGCCTCGACGCTCTCTTCGCCCTGCTGCAGCAGGGTGTCCGCGGAGCGATTGGTGAGCAGGATGTGGCCGGAACTGTCGAGAGCGATTACTCCGGCGGTCACGCTCGACAAGACCGCCTCGATAAAGGCCCGCCGGGTGTCGAGCTGCTGGTTGGCGGCCATCAGCGCCCCGGTCTGTTCCTGCAGCTTCCCGGTCATCCGGTTAAAGGCGGTGCCGAGCGTTGCAATTTCGTCGTCGGGATCGCCGATGATCGGCACCCGCGCGGTGAAATCGCCTTCTTCGATCCGCCCGGCGGCATCGACCAGCTGCTCAACCGGTCTCAGTAGCCGATCGGCCAGCTTGAGGGCGGTAATGATTGCCAGGAAGACGATCAGCAACGCGCCTGCCAAGAGAGCGGCATTGAACTTCAACTGGTTGCTGCGGCTCCGCTCAAGCAAACCGCGATAGTCGGTCAAAACGCCCGTGGCGCTTTCAATCTGTTGGCGGAAATCCTCGCTGACCTGTCGCGCGACGAATAGAAATTTGCCTGGTTCGTTGGTCAGGGGAGTAAGGACCGCGATCCGGCCCTGGGTCACGACTTCGGCAGCCTGGGTCGGTCCCTTCAGCTGCGACAGCGCTTGAGCGAGGCGTGATTGGTCGATCAGGCCATCATAATAGTTGACCCCCCGGCTAATCGTCACCTGACCGGTATTGGTAATCGAAATGATGGCGGCTTCATTGAGGCTGCGCTGGTAGGTCTGATAGGCAAGATATTCGTCGAACCGCGGATTCTCCATCGGCCGCGGACCGAGATATTTGTAGAAATCGGCGACCATCGTGACGGCTTCGCCGCCAACCCGGTTGACCTCGCTGGTGTAGGTCGATTGGGCTAGCTGGGCGGTATTTTCCAGCATTCCTCGAGCCCGGTCGGAAAACCAGAATTCGAGGCCCGATTGCAGCAGCAGCGATGCGAAAATGGCGACGATTACCGTCGGAACCGCCGCAATGACCGAGAATAGCGCGACCAGGCGAGTATGAAGCTGGCCCGTGCCGATCGCCCGTGCCACCGCCCGCGCCCTTGCGATCTTGCGCGACAACAGGACCATCAGCGCAATCGAGGGAATGAGATTGGCGATCAGCAACAGCGCGATCAGCAGTGGCGACAGCATCGAGCCCGGCGCCGCCTCGCGGGTCAGCAACACATAGCTGAGCACCAGCATTCCAGCGAGCACGACGGCGCTTGCGACGGTCGCCCAATCGTAAATCCGGCCGCTCTCTTTCTCGCGGGCTAGCCAGCGAGGTAAGGGCCTTCGTTTCAAATCGGATTCGACGGTCTGCACATCCATTCCAGGCTTGGCCTAGCATGGACGCGTTGCATAAAGAACACAGTTTCTGGCTAGGCTGCAGTTCTCGCAAGCCAGGGCGAATAGAAGTCCTGCAGCATCTGCGTCACGACCCTAGGATCATCTTGCATATTGACCCGGTTGCGGAACTCGGCGGAGCCGGTCAGGCCCTTGGTGTACCAGCCGATATGTTTGCGAGCGAGGTTTACGCCGGTCTGGACGCCGTAGAGCGATTGCATCGAGTCATATTGCTCGAGGATCAGGTCGAGCTGTTCGTCCATCGAGGGATCCGGGCGGTGCCCGTCATGGGCCAAATCGGCCATCACCTGGCCGAGCAGCCACGGCTGGCCGTAGGCACCGCGGCCGATCATCACCCCGTCCGCGCCTGATTGGGCGAGAGCCGTGCGGGCATCCTCCAGGCTGCATATGTCGCCGTTGACGATTACCGGCAGCGACGTGGCCTGCTTGACCGAACCGACAAAAGTCCAGTCGGCCGAACCCTTGTACATCTGGCAGCGAGTGCGGCCGTGGACGGTGATCATCCTGACGCCAAGGTCCTCGGCGATGCGCGCCAGTTCAGGCGCGTTGAGGCTGCCATGGTCCCAGCCCATGCGCATCTTCAGCGTCACGGGCACCTTCACGGCCTTGACCGTCGCATCGATGATCGCGGCAGCCAGCGGCAGGTCGCGCATCAGCGCCGACCCCGCATCGCCGTTGACGACCTTCTTCACCGGGCAGCCCATGTTGATGTCGATGATCGCCGCGCCGCGCTGCTCGTTGAGCCTTGCCGCCTCGGCCATCTCATTGGGCGCGCATCCCGCCAGCTGGAGCGACACGGGCTCCTCGCTCGGGTCCCAGGCCGCCTTCTGCAACGATTGGCGGGTTTCGCGGATCATCGCCTGGCTGGCAATCATCTCGCTGACCGTCAGCCCGGCGCCGTAACGCTTGACGATCTTGCGGAACGGCAGATCGGTGACGCCCGTCATCGGCGCCAAGATCACGGGCGCGTCGATGGTCACCGGACCGACGTGGATGGGCTTTACCAGGCTCATGGGAGGGCGCGCCTGTAACGGAATTTGCCTCTGCTAACAACCGTTCGTCCTGAGCGAAGTCGAAGGACTGCCCTTTTCTTTGCTGGGGTTGGAAGTAAGGACGGCCCTTCGACAAGCTCAGGGCGAACGGATTCATGGAAAGCAAGGTCACTGCCCTCATTGTCGCCGCCGGATCGGGAAGCCGCATGGGCGGCCAACTGCCCAAGCAATATCAGCCGATCGCCGGCAAGGCAGTACTTGCTCATGCGGTCGACGCTTTGGCGTCACACCCGGCGATCGACTCAGTGCGGGTCGTCATCGGCAAAGGCCAGGAGCAGCTCGCCGAACAAGTATTGAATGGCCGCGACGTTGGCGCCTTGATCATTGGCGGAGCGGAGCGCGCGGACAGCGTTCGGGCCGGCCTGGACGCGGTCGACGGCGATGTCATCCTGGTCCACGACGCCGCCCGCCCCTTCTGCCCGCATGACGTCATCGATCGCCTGCTGGCCGGCCTGGAGGGCGCCGGCGGCGCTGTTCCGGTGCTGCCGGTAACCGACACATTGGCAAGGGCCGACGGGTTGCTGGGAGAGCCGATCGACCGCGGCCATGCAGTTCGAGTCCAGACCCCGCAGGCGTTTCGGTTGCAGGATCTCAAGAAGGCCTATGCCGTATGGGTTGGCGGCACCCCTACCGACGAAGCGACGGTCGCCCGAGCGGCCGGCCTTGCCGTGGCGACCGTCGAGGGCGCCGCCATGCTGGAGAAGCTGACTGCTCCCAGCGACTGGGCACGGGCGGAGGCGCTGCAATCGTCCCGGCTTATCAGCCGCACGGGCATGGGCTTTGACGTGCACGCCTTTGCCGGCGAGGGTCCGGTGATGATCGGTGGGATCGAGATCGCCCACCACCGCGGACTTGCAGGCCACAGCGATGCCGACGTCGTGCTCCACTCGATCACCGATGCCTTGCTCGGAGCCGCCGGCCTTGGCGACATCGGCCAGCATTTCCCGCCGTCCGACCCACAGTGGAAGGGCGCCGACAGCAGCATTTTCCTCGGCCATGCTGCGAAGCTGGTCCGGCAGGCGGGCGGGATTATCGATTCTGTCGACTGCACGGTGATTTGCGAGGAGCCGAAGATCGGGCCGCATCGGGACGCTGCCCGGGCGCGTATCGCGGTAATTCTGGATATCAGCCTGTCCCAAGTCAGCCTAAAGGCAACCACAACCGAACGACTTGGTTTTGCCGGCAGGGGTGAAGGAATTGCCGCCCAGGCGGCTGTCACGATCCGGATGGAATCAAATGATGGGTGATTATCTGCTGCCTGACGATCTGGTGACCAAGGCTCGAGAGGTGGTCGAGGCCAATCGTCGCGCCGGGCGCCGCGTGGCGGTTGCCGAAAGCTGCACGGGCGGGCTGGTAAGCGCCGCCATCACCGAGATCCCCGGATCGTCGGAAATGTTCGAATCCGGCTATGTCACCTATTCGAACGAAGCCAAGATGTCGGAGCTCAACGTCTGCCTCGACGTCGTCGAAACGTTCGGGTCGGTGAGCGTTGCAACCGCCTGGGCGATGGCGCAGGGAGCGCTCGAGGCTTCGGGCGCCGATGTCGCCGTCGCCATTACCGGCATTGCCGGCCCTGACGGGGGCACCGAGCAGAAACCGGTCGGGACGGTGGTATTCGCCCGGGCGGAGCGGAAGGCCGGCCCGGACAAGATCGTCGCCGACCAGAAACTGTTCGACGCCGCGGAAGGCCGGTCCGGGATTCGCCGTCAGGCGGCGCTCTGCGCGCTTGAACTGTTGATGCCATAAAACTGTTCGGCGCGTTTTTCGAAGGCGCCGGTCATCCGCCTTAAAGCCCGGTCGAACATCTGGCCGGCGAGGGTTTCGAAAATGCGCGACTTGAAGGCGAAATCGACCGAGAAATGGACGTTGGTTCCGCCCTGCGGCGCGGGCTCGAACCGCCATTCGTTCTTCAGGTATTTGAGCGGGCCCTCGACGTAATCGACGCAGATATGCCCGGGCCGCTCCTTGGTCACCCGGCTGGTGAACCGCTCCTTGAAGGCGTTGAAACCGACGATCAAGTCGGCAACCATTTCGGTTTCGCTGTCCGAACGGATGCGAACCGCGCTGACCCAAGGAAGAAACTCGTCATAGCTGCCAACGTCGGCCACCATGCCGAATAGCTGGTCCGGCGTGTAAGGCAGGTAACGCGTCTCGCTGTGCCGGGGCATTTAGGCTGTTGCGCCCACTGTCCTCGCCAGCTGCGCGTTGCGGGCATCGCGCATTTTCTGGAAATCGTCGCCGGCATGATAGCTCGAGCGCGTCAGCGGCGATGCCGCAACCAGCAGGAAACCCTTGGCCCGGGCGATCGACGCATAGGCCTTGAACGCGTCCGGAGTGACGAATTCCTCTACATTCGCATGCTTCGGCGTCGGCTGGAGATATTGGCCCATGGTCAGGAAATCGATGCCGGCGGAGCGCATGTCGTCCATCACCTGGTGGACTTCCAGCCGCTCCTCGCCGAGGCCGACCATCACGCCGGACTTGGTGAAGATCGACGGATCGAGTTTCTTGACCTGCTCCAGCAGGCGCAGCGAGGCATAGTAGCGGGCGCCGGGGCGGATTGTCGGATAAAGCCTGGGAACGGTTTCGAGGTTGTGGTTGTAGACGTCCGGACGAGCCGCGACGATCGCCTCGACCGCCGCCTCATGCTTGTTGCGGAAGTCGGGGGTCAGAATCTCGATGGTGGTATTCGGCGTCTCGCGACGAAGCGCCTCGATCACCTTGACGAACTGTGAGGCTCCACCGTCGGGCAGGTCGTCACGGTCGACCGACGTCACCACAATATGCTCCAGGCCGAGCTTGGCCGCGGCGATAGCGACATGCTCCGGCTCGAGCGGGTCGACGGCGCGCGGCATGCCGGTCTTGACGTTGCAGAAGGCGCAGGCCCGGGTGCAGGTGTCGCCCAGGATCATTACCGTGGCGTGCTTCTTGGTCCAGCATTCGCCGATGTTCGGACAGGCCGCTTCCTCGCACACCGTGGCGAGATTCAGGGAGCGCATCAGCCTGCGCGTCTCATGATAGCCTTCGCTGACAGGCGCCTTGACCCGGATCCAGTCGGGCTTGCGCTGCTTTGCTGGCCCTTGGGGCGGCACGGGGAGCGGAGCGTTCATGCCGGGCCAGATAGCGATTTGGTCCCCGACTTGCCACCCCTCGCCCGCCCGATTAACCCCCGCGCCAGGTCATAAGGGGTTTTCGCGTATGCAAGGGTTTGGCAACCTGCTGGATGGCTATCGGCGGTTTCGCGCCAACCGGTTCGAAACAGAGCGGGGCCGCTGGCAGGAGCTTGCCGAGGGCCAATCGCCCCGCGCCGTTGTCATCGCCTGCAGCGACAGCCGGGCCGATCCCGCAACGATTTTCGACACCAATCCCGGCGAGATTTTCGTCGTCCGCAACGTCGCCAACCTGGTCCCGCCGTTCGAAACCGGCGGAGGGCGCCACGGCGTGTCGGCAGCGCTGGAATTCGCCGTCACCCAGCTGAACATCCCCGAGATTTTGGTGATGGGGCATGAACGCTGCGGCGGCATCAGCGCCGCGCTGACGGGCAAGTTCAAAGGAGCGGCCGCCGGCGAAGGCGGGTTCGTGTCAACCTGGATGAGCCAGGTTGAAGGCCCCGCCCTGGCGATCGCCCGCGATCATGGCACCGGCGAGGACGCCCATCGGATGCTGGAGGAAGTGGCGATCCGCCAGAGCCTGGCGAACCTGCGCACCTTTCCATTCGTGGCGGAACGCGAAAAAAATGGCACCCTTAAGCTACTGGGGTGCCATTTCTCCATTCGCGATGGCGAATTATGGTTACTCGACGAAGCGGACGATATCTTCCGTCCCGTCTAAGCAGTTTCAGCTAAGCCATTAGCACCTAGCGTTATAATCGTAGATCGGGTTGCCGTACTGGTCGACGTAATAGCAATAGCCGCGGGTATCTCGATAATATTGACGGCCCTTGATCACCGCGCCAGCGACTCCACCAAGAACCGCGCCGACCACTGCGCCGGTTACCGGGTTCACGCCCGGAACCACAGCGCCGACCACAGCGCCCGTGGCACCGCCGATCGCCGCGCCGGTCGCTACCCGACGCCCTTGCGAGTCATATTGATAGCCACCGTTGTTGTAGCCATAGGGATCGGTAGCACAGCCCGAGACGGCGATGCTGCTTGCTATTACAGACGCAAAAACTAGACGTTTCATCACAACATCCTCCAAAAACTCATTCCGCCCTTTGTAGGTATGTAAGCGTACAGACGCCGATTTCGTTCCGACCCCGTTGCAACATGAACGTCAGATAAACAGGCCGAAGGACTCGATGACCGACCGTAACGATTACGCCGAATCCGAGCTGAACATTGCCTTGCTAATCGACGCCGACAATGCGTCTCCCGACCATCTCGACGAAGTGCTGCTAGTGCTGGGAGAACTCGGCACGATCAACATCCGGCGCGCCTATGGCAACTGGGCCAAGGCCAGCCTCAAGGGTTGGGGCCAACTCACAGGCATGCACTCGATCGTGCCGATGCAGCAGTTCGACGTGGTCAAGGGCAAGAGCTCGACCGACATGCGGATGACCATCGATGCGATGGACCTGCTCTATCGCGGCCATGTCGACGGGTTCGGAATCATGTCGTCGGATTCGGACTTCCTGCCGCTTGCCCAGCGGATCCGTGAGGACGGGCTGCCGGTCTACGGTTTCGGCACGGCCAAGACGCCGATAAGCTTTCAGCAGGCCTGCACCCGCTTCTTCGACGTTGCCGCGCTGAAGGCGGCGGAGGCAGAGGCGCTCGATCAGCCGGTCGTCGGCGAAGGGCAGCGCCCGGTGGATACCGAGCTGCTGCAGGTGCTGGGCAATGCCTTCAAAGCCTCAAAACGGGACGACGAAGGATATGCCGCTCTCAGCGAAATGGGCCAGCGCGCCAAGGCGGTGTCGAGCTTCGCGGTCCGAAACTATGGCTTCAACCGTCTGTCGGACCTCATCAAGGCACTGCCCAACTTTGGTACCAAAGTTGGTGACGACGGCCGAATGATGGTCAAGCGCCTTCGCTAGCTAGCTGTTGCGGCCGCGACACGGAGAGAAGTTTTCCCGGACGGGCGGAACCCCTGCGTACGAAGGAGGTTAAGGGGTTCAAATCAAATGCCCCAGCCGCCCATGACCCTTGTCCCGACTGCCCAGGAATTTCTCGACCTTACGCTGGAAGCGCTCGATGAGGGCGGCGACCGGTTTCGGCCGCTGCTGGATGCTTTGCCGGTACCTGTCTATTTGACCGACGCTGACGGGCTGGTGACTTACTGGAATGAGGCGTGTGTCGATTTCGCCGGCCGTGAGCCCGAACTGGGCCAGGATCGATGGTGCGTCACCTGGCAGATTCACACCACCGACGACGAACTCCTCCCGCATGACCGCTGCCCGATGGCCGTTGCCGTCAGGGAGCAGCGCGAGGTCCGCGGCGAAGTAGCCATCGCGATGCGCCCGGATGGCAGCCGCAAGGCCTTTGCCCCCTACCCAACCCCGCTGTTCGACAAGGATGGAGAGCTCAAGGGCGCGGTGAATATGTTGATCGACGTGAGCGAGGAGCAATCGGAAGCCCTCGCCCAGCAGGCCGAGCGATGCCACCGCCTCGCGGCCGCGGTCAGCGACCGCCACTCCTGCGAACTGCTACGCGGCATGGCCAAGGGTTATGACCGCAACGCGGCGGCACTGCGGAAAACTTGATTTCGCGTTCGAAGCCACGCAGCAACGGCACGACATTTTCCACCGGGAGCACATCCATGGGTGAAAGCCGTTTTGGACCGCGGGCGCTGAGCCTGCTCCGCATCGTAACCGCATTGCTGTTCCTCCAGCATGCGACAGGCAAGCTTTTTGGCTTTCCGCCAATCGGCATGAATCCTCCGGCGCTGTCGCTCTACTGGATTGCAGGAGTGATCGAGCTGTTCGGCAGCTTGCTGCTGCTTGCAGGGTTCATGTCGCGCCCGGTCGCGTTCCTACTCTCCGGCGAGATGGCGATCGCCTATTGGATGGTCCACGCCCCGCAATCTACCTTTCCCCTGCTCAACAAGGGCGAAGGAGCGATCCTCTTCTGCTTCATTTTCCTGCTGATTGCCGCCGCCGGCCCAGGGCCGTGGAGCATCGATGAGTCGCGCAAGCGCATTGTAGTCAGGACCGAGGATGAGACTGGCGCGCCCCTGCCGGAGGGCTGATCAGAGCAGCTCGAGTTCGACCGTCACGTCATCGCCGGCGGCAATCCCCGCCTTGCGGCACACGTCGATTTTCACCGGCAGGAAATAGCCGCCGCTCTTTTGCGGGAAGACGGACGTGCGCCAGGTCACGTCCCGGATCGTGCATTCGACGCGAACCGAACGGAAGCCCCGCGGGTTCATGAAGGCGTGAGCGCGGATTTCGAGCGACACGTCCTCAGGCAGTGAAAGATAGTGGGAGCCGCCCTCGCTGTTGGACCAATATTGCAGCGGCGCGGTGACGCAGATCATGGCTTTTTGCGCCAATCGTAGCCAGCGATTCGGCGGCCCGCGCTGCAGTCCTCGATCAGCATCGCGAGCCGCTTGGCTCGGGTTTCGGGCCTTTTCGCGGTCGTGATCCAATTGAGCACCAACTTGCAATAGCCTGGCGGCTGGCTTTCCCAATAGGCCCATGCCTTCTTGGACTTGCGAAACTGCTTCGTCTCGCCGGCGTCCAACGAAGCGAGTGGCTTTTCGTAGGAATAGAGGCCGCTCTTGTGCTTGTTCTCCTCATAGGCCAGCTCGCCTGCCGGGGTCATCTGACCGTCGGCCTTCAGGGCATTGAAGCGATCGACATTGACCTTGGACCAAATGCTGCCCCTGCGCCGTGGGGTGAAGCGGATGGTGTAGGCCTCATCGCCCAGTGATTTCCTGACCCCGTCGATCCAACCGAAGCAGAGCGCCTGGTCCCTCGCCTGCGGCCAGTCGATCGACGGTTTGCCGCTCCCCTTTTTCCAAAAGCCGACGAGCAGCTCGGGCGCGGTTTCATGATTGGCCTTCAGCCAGCTGCGGAAGTCGGCTTCGGTGGGGAAGTAGGTGGGTTGCTGGGCCATTGGCCAATGCATTAGCAAAGGCCCATGCACGACGTCGCCATCGAACTTGCCGCTCGAGCCGGATCCCTAGTCCGATGAAAGGTCGAAGGACTGGCGGTTCGGCCCGCGTGTTTGCGCAGGGAAAGGGTCCCGCGCAGCCTGGACCGGCGCTACAGCTTTATCGAGAAATCATTGCCGAGCTCCAAGTGAATGGCCGAACGACACGCCGACCCGCACTCCAGGATGCAATCGCACAGGCTGATGATCCGGCCATTGCCGCGAACCTCTGCAACCTGATGACCCACTGCTGCTTTGTCGAACGGGATTATTCAGGAGCGCTGGAAGCCTGCCGTAAGTGGGTGGAGCTTGCTCCGCACGAACAGCTGGCTCGTGACACCCGGCTGTCCATTCTTTCGCGGTTGAAGCGTTTCGAAGCAGTCATCGATGAGGCGGCGGCGCGCCTGGCAAGCGAGCCGGACAATGAACGCCTCCACTCGTCGCTCGCCAACGCATTCGCTCGGGTCGGCCGGATCGAGGAAGCCAGGACCGCGGGAAACGCCTGCCTGCGCCTGAAGGACGAAGCGGCATACGGCGCGGGCAAAGACCTGAAAGTCGTTGAGGTCCCGTCATTCGATCCCACCAAGCCTGAGCGCAACCTGATCGCTTTCTCGCTTTATGGCGCAGCGCCAGTCTATTGTGACGGTGCCGTTCGCAACGCCATTGCAGCGAAGTTCCTCTACCCGGAGTGGAGCTGCCGCTTCTACATCGACGAAAGCGTGCCGAAGCGGGTTATTAGCCGCCTATTGCAGGAGGGTGCGCTTGTGGTTCGGGTCGGCGGTTTGCCGGCTGGACGGTTCGGCACCTTCTGGCGTTTTCTTGTTGCCGACGACGAAGCTGCCGACCGCTATCTGGTGCGCGACTGCGATGCCTGCCTGAACTTGCGCGAGCGCGCCGCAGTCGATGATTGGCTCGCCAGCGATCGCCATTTCCACGTCATGCGCGACGGACTCACTCATACCGAAGCGATGCTTGCAGGCATGTGGGGCGGAGTGCGGGGAGCACTACCCCAACTTCAGAACGAGATGATCGAATTCTGCCGAACCGCGCCACTCTCAAGGACTGCCGACCAACAGTTCCTTCGAGAAAGAGTGTGGCCCACCGTTCGGCAAAGCGTATTGGTCCATGACAGTCAGTTCTCGCTCCGCGAGAGCCAGCCGTTTCCGAGTGACCCCGACCCCGCCGGTCCGCGCGTTGGCCAGGCAGTCTCCGATCCGCCGATAAGTTGGCCGGACGGTCAGACCTAACGCGTCAGCTTCCGATACGTCGTCCGGTGAGGCCGTGTGGCTTCCTCGCCGAGGCGGCGGACCTTGTCCTCCTCATAGGCCTCGAAATTGCCCTCGAACCATTCGACATGGCTGTCGCCCTCGAACGCCAGGATGTGGGTCGCCAGGCGGTCGAGAAAGAAACGGTCGTGGCTGATGACCACCGCGCAGCCGGCGAAATTCTCGATCGCCTCCTCAAGCGCGCCCAACGTCTCGACGTCGAGATCGTTGGTCGGCTCGTCTAGCAGCAACACGTTGCCGCCGCGCTTCAGCATCTTGGCGATGTTGACGCGGTTGCGCTCGCCGCCCGACAGCTTGCCGACGTTCTTCTGCTGGTCCTGGCCCTTGAAGTTGAAGGCGCCGACATAGGCACGGGTCGACTGGTCGTGGCCGTTGACCTTCATATAGTCGAGGCCGTCCGAAATCTCCTGCCAGACATTGTTCTTGTCATTGAGGTGATCGCGGCTCTGGTCGACGTAGCCCAAATGGACGGTCGGCCCGATGTCGATCTTGCCCGAATCCGGCTGCTCCTGGCCAGTCAGCAGCTTGAACAGGGTCGATTTGCCGGCGCCGTTGGGGCCGATCACGCCAACGATGCCGCCCGGCGGCAGCGTGAAGGACAAATCCTCGAACAGCAGCTTGTCTCCATAGGCCTTGGAGATTCCCTCGACCTCGATGACCTTGCCGCCGAGGCGCTCGGGCACCTGGATGAGGATTTCCGCCTTGCCGGGGACATGTTTTTCCTGCGCGGCGACGAGCTGGTCGAACTTGGCGATACGCGCCTTCGACTTGGTCTGGCGGGCCTTGGCGCCTTGCCGGATCCACTCGAGCTCGTGACGGATCGCCGTCTGGCGGCCGCTTTCCTCTCGCTCTTCCTGTTCGAGGCGCTTGGCCTTCTTCTCGAGGTAGGTCGAATAATTGCCTTCGTAGGGGAAATATTTGCCACGATCGATTTCGAGGATCCAGCTGACCACATTGTCGAGGAAGTAGCGGTCGTGGGTAATCATCAGCACCGCGCCCGGATATTCCTTGAGATGGCTCTCCAGCCACTGGACGCTCTCGGCGTCGAGGTGGTTGGTAGGCTCGTCCAGCAGCAGGATCGACGGCTTTTGGAGCAAGAGGCGAGTCAGCGCGATTCGGCGCTTCTCACCGCCTGAAAGATTCTCAACCGACCAGTCGGACGGCGGGCAGCGCAGTGCCTCCATGGCGACCTCGAGCTGGTTGTCGAGCGTCCAGCCGTCGACCGCGTCGATCTTCTCCTGGAGCTCGCCCATTTCCGCCATCAGCGCGTCGAAATCGGTATCGTCCCTGGGCTCGCCCATCTCAGCCGAGATGGCGTTGAAGCGATCGACCATGTCGGCAACCTCGCGCGCGCCGTCCTTGACGTTTTCCAGGACGTTCTTGCTGGTGTCGAGGTGCGGCTCCTGCGGCAAATAGCCGACGGTGACGTTCTCGCCGGGCCAGGCCTCGCCCTGGAATTCCTTGTCGATGCCGGCCATGATTTTCATCAGCGTCGACTTGCCGGCGCCGTTGGGTCCGACGATGCCGATCTTGGCGCCATGATAGAATTGCAGGTTGATGTGGTTCAGCACCGGCTTTTGCGCGCCGGGGAAGGACTTGGTCATATCCTTCATTACGAATGCGTACTGGGCGGCCATGGGGTCGCAATGTCCTTCGAATGGGGGAATTCGACCGCGCAGATAAGGTGCGGAAAGCCTGACGTCTAGTCGCGGCCGACCATATCGACGGCATCGGCGAAACGGTAATCGCGGAACTGCTCGCGAAGCGTCTTCTTCGAAAGCTTGCCGGTGGCGGTATGCGGCAATTCCTCGACGAACTCGATTGCGTCGGGCAGCCACCATTTGGCGACGAGCTGGGTCAGATGCTCACGGACCTTGACGGCGCAGACGTCACTGCCATCGACCCTGACGCAGACCAGCAGCGGCCGCTCGTCCCACTTGGGATGGGGAATGCCGATCGCGGCGGCTTCCAGTACGCCGGGACAACCAATCGCAGCATTTTCTAGCTCGATCGAGCTGATCCACTCGCCGCCCGACTTGATCACATCCTTGGACCGGTCGGTGATTTGCAGCGTGCCGTCGGGATGGATTGCGGCGACATCGCCGGTGTCGAACCATTGGTCGGCGTCGGTCGCGTCCTCGGCTTCCTTGAAATAGCGCTTCACCACCCAGGGGCCACGCGCCTGCAATCGGCCTGACGTCACGCCGTCGCGGGGCAATTGATGCCCCTCGTCATCGACGATCCGAAGCTCGACGTTGAACAAGGAGCGCCCCTGCTTGGCGACATAGTCCATCTGCTCTTCGTCGCTCATCTGATCCCAGTTGGACGGCGGCGCACCGATTGTGCCGATCGGCGACATCTCGGTCATCCCCCAGGCGTGGCCAACCTGGATGCCCCTGTCCCGAAACCATTTGATCATCGCCCGCGGCGCCGCCGAACCACCGATGGTCACGATCTTGAGATCGCCCAGATCCTCTCCGGTTCGAATGATATGCTCGATCATGCCGAGCCACACGGTTGGAACACCAGCGCTGTGGCTGACCTTCTCGTCGCGGAACAGGTCGCACATTCGATCGGGGCGATAATCTGCCGACAGGATCAGCTTGGCCCCGGTCATCGGAGCCGCCCACGGGATGCCCCAGGCGTTGGCGTGGAACATCGGCACGATGGGGAGAACTACGGAGCGGGCGCTCAGATCGAAACAATCGGGCGCGACCTCGGCCATGGCGTGGAGCAAGCTCGAGCGATGCTCGTACAGCACGCCCTTGGGATTGCCAGTCGTGCCGCTGGTATAGCAAAGGCCGCAGGGATCGCGCTCGTCGCCGTCGACCCATGCATAGTTGCCGTCATGCTGCTCCAGCCAGTCGATGAAGCTGACATCGCCGTTCCAGCCAGCCGGCGGATCGAAGCAGATATAATGCTCGATCGTCTTCCACTTGGGCTTCATCCGTTCGACTACCGGCGCCCAGACATGGTCGTAAAGCAGCACGCGGTCTTCGGCGTGGTTGGCGATATATTCGAGCTGCTCGTCAAACAGGCGCGGATTGATGGTGTGCAGCACGCCGCCCATGCCAATCGCGCCATACCAGCTGGTGAGATGATGGCTGTGGTTCATGGCCAGGGTGGCGACCCGGTCGCCCGGCCTGATGCCAAGCGCTTCCAATGCCTGGGCCATTCGCCGGGCATCGTGAGCGACGTTGCGCCAGTTGGTGCGGGTGATGGTGCCGTCGGCCCATGCCGACACGATTTCGCCGCTGGCATGTTCGCGCTCGGCATGGTCGACCAGCCGCATCACGCGCAGCGGCCAGTCCTGCATTGCCCCAAGTCGCAATTCGCCAACTCCCTCTTCCCGACGCCCTCACAATGTGGCGGCGGATCGTCCAGCAGACAAGCCGTTCGCGCTGTTGAGCACAAGTGACCGGGATTTGCGAAACCGCGACAGTTAGAAGGGTAGTTTGAATCCCGGCGGCAGCGGCAGACCTGACGTCATCGCCTGCATTTGCTCTCCGGCAGCTGCGTCGGCCTTGGCACGTGCGTCATTGATCGCTGCCGCAATCAGATCCTCGAGCATCGACTTTTCATCGGGCACCAGCAGGCTGTCGTCGATCGAGACGCCGAGGATACGGCCCTTGGCTGTCGCCTTGATCTTGACCAATCCGCCGCCCGACACGCCCTCAACTTCAACCTTGTCGAGATTTTCCTGGGCCTGGGCCAATTGCGCCTGTGCGGCTTCGGCCATTTTCATGATTTCATCGAGGCTGGGCATTTCTCAGGCTTCTTTCCGTTCGATCGATTCGAGGGTGGCATCAGGAAACTCATCAAGCAGCGCGCGGACATTTGGTTCCTCAAGCACTTCGGCGCGCACCCGCTCCTCGGCCATCGCCTCCTGCTGCTGGAGCGAGGGCAAGCCACCCTCGTCGGTCAGGCGGACCTGCCAATTTTGGCCGGTTACTTGCTTGGCGGCGGCGGCGAGCTCACGCGGGAAATCCGGGCCGAGCGGCTTCAAGGGCTTGAGCACCAGCTCGCCAGGCTCGAAACTGACCAGTCCGACATGGTCGCGCAGTTGGACGCCGAGCAGTTGCTTCCCTTGCCGCTCGATTGCTTCGACCAGCGAGGCGAAATCGGTAGGCAGGCTGGATTTTGGCTCGGCCGACGGCTTGGCAGACGGGGTCGACGGCGCGGCCGCGACATTGCCGCCGCCAGCAAGAATCGCCGCCAGCGCCGATGGATCCGGCATGTCGGCAGCATGAACCAGCCGTAGCAGAGCCATGGTCGCTGCTTCGTGGGGATCGGGGGCGATGCGGACATCCTCAAGGCCCTTGAGGAGGAGCTGCCAAAGCCGATGGAGACTGCCCCAGCTAAGCCGGGCAGCGAGTTCGGCGCTATGTTCGCGCTCCTCGGCCGACTGCAGCGGGTCGCTCTTGGCCCCCGCCTTGGCGCGGGTCACGGCATGCATGGATTCCATCAGGCCGCGAAGTAGCGAGCCCGGCTCGATCCCCAGTGCATGAGCTTCGTCGAGCTGTTCCAGCGTCGCTGCAAGATCCCCGCCGAGCAACGTTTCGAGCAGGCGGCGAATTCGGCCGCGGTCCGCTTGCCCCAGCATATCGCGAACCTGGTCTGCCGTGACCCTGCCTTCCGCGTGGGCAATCGCCTGGTCGAGGATCGACAGGCCGTCGCGGGCGGACCCCTCGGCGGCGCGAGCAATGGCTTGCAGCGCTTCCGGCTCGACATCGACATTCTCCGCCGCCGCCACCCAGGCGAAATGCTCGGCCAGCTTTTCGGCGGGAATGCGGCGCAGGTCGAACCGTTGGCAGCGCGACAGGACGGTAACCGGCACCTTGCCCACCTCGGTCGTGGCGAACAGGAATTTCACATGCGCCGGCGGTTCCTCAAGTGTCTTCAGCAACGCGTTGAACGCGCTCTTCGACAGCATGTGGACTTCGTCGATAATGTAGATTTTGTAGCGCGCCGAGACGCTTGCGTAACGCACCGCCTCGATGATCTCGCGAACGTCATCGACCCCAGTGTGGGAGGCCGCGTCCATTTCGATCACGTCGATATGGCGGCCTTCAGCAATGGCCCGGCACGGTTCACACACACCGCACGGGTCGATGGTCGGACCGCCCTGCCCATCCGGGCCGATGCAGTTCAGCGCCTTTGCGACGAGGCGCGCGGTCGAGGTCTTGCCGACCCCGCGCACCCCGGTCAGCAGAAAGGCATGGGCAATGCGGCCGCGCTCGATGGCGTTGCCCAGCGTCTTCACCATTGCGTCCTGGCCGATCAGCTCGGCGAAGGTCTGCGGGCGGTATTTGCGCGCGAGGACGCGGTAATGCGCCTCGTCGGCAGGCCGCTCGGGCTGTTCGGGAAGGTCGAGCCCCAGGCCCGGCGATTCGTCATCCATGGCGATGGTTTAGAGCGCTCAATCGGGCTTTGCGAGGCGCGATAGTATTGCTTGCATCGGGCAGCTCATATCCCCATATGGCCCGCGGAAGTCGGCGGACGGCGCTGTCGCCAACCTGGTCAGATCCGGAAGGAAGCAGCCACAACGATTTCGTGCCGGGTCGTCGGCTTCCACCTCTCCCCTCCTCTGCAATCCCCCTCTTCATCGGCCGTTCACGCCGTGCGACGGAAGGGTGCCTCATGCCACTACCAGCGCTCATTTTCCCGATCCTCATCGCGGCCGCCGCAGCGGAGGATTCGCCGATTATCGTCAAGGCATATCCATGGGCGCCGTTCATCAGCCCGATGGGCGAGCCGTTTCGCGCGCCCTCTACCGGCGAAGCGCCGATCGCGCGCTGGTTCGTCCAGGCCGACCGCAACCGGGACGGCGTGCTGACTGCCGATGAAATGCAGGCAGACGCGGACCGTTTCTTCATGAGGCTCGACAGCAATCATGACGGCCAAATCATTCCCGATGAGATCAAGGCCTATGAGTATGAAATCGCGCCCGAAGTCCAGGTGAACTCGAACTGGAAAAGGCCGCGCGGCGAGGCTGCGCCGGAGCCCAAGCCAGGACGAGACCATCTTTCCGGTAACGATTGGGGACGACGGCCGGGCGACCAGCATGACGGATATCGGGCCGACGGCCTGCAGGGCGCCGCCCGCTACGGCCTGCTCAATTTGCCGCAACCGGTGATGAGCGCCGACGCGGATTTCAACCGGGCCGTTACGCAGAGCGAATTCAGGCAGGCCGCATCCTACCGGTTCAAGCTGCTCGACCAACGTGGCCAAGGCCGCATCGCGCTGGCGGAACTTGAGGAGCGCCTCCCGACCCGGCCCAAGGGCAAGCGCGCCAAGCCTCCCAAGAACGCGGTCGATACCAGGGTAGGCCTTCCGCTTCCGAAGGGCGACTAGCGGTCGAGATTATAGGCCCCGCCCGGCATCTGCACGGTCAGCGTCCCGAGGTCCTCCGTCAGCTTGATCTGGCAGGCGAGACGAGAGGTCGGACGCACCTGCCAGGCAAGGTCGAGCAGATCATCCTCTTCCTCGCTGGCTGGCGGCAGGCGGCAGAAGTCGTCCTTGGCGACAACCACATGGCAGGTCGAACAGGCCATCTGGCCCTCGCAGGCGCCTTCTAGCGGCTGCCCTTCACGCTGGGCGAGATCGAGCAAGTTGGTGCCTGCCGGGGCGTCGACCTCATGATCGAGCGTACCGTCGGCCTTCAGGAACCGCACCTTGATCATGGATTCCGGGATCATACAGGCAGGTGCGATTGTTCGTGCGCCGCCTCGTTGATCCGCCGGCACGCGGAGGCCAGTTCCTCCTCGCCGGTATAGCGGCCAAAACCAAGGCGAATGGAGCTGCGCGCCTCGAGATCGGAAAGGCCGATCGCGCGCAGGACGTGGCTTGGGCGGCCGGAACCGCTGGCGCAGGCCGACCCCAGCGAAAAGGCGATGTTGCGCATGTCGGAAATCAATCTCGCGCCATCCAGCCCTTCGCGACGAAGGTTGAGATTGCCGTGATAGCGATGGTTCGCGCTTCCGTTGAGTAGCCAGCCTTGTCCGAATGTTGCGAGTGCAAGTTCAGACAGCTTCTCAACATGAACGGCATCTGCCTCGCGCCGTTCGACCGCAAGCCGGGCCGCTTCGCCCATGCCGACGCACAGCGCAGGTGACAGCGTTCCCGACCGCAAACCTTGCTCCTGCCCGCCGCCATGGAGCAAAGGCTCGGGCTCCGCCCCGGCGCGCATCCACAGGCCGCCGACGCCTTTCGGGCCGTGGATCTTGTGCCCGGAAATGGCGATGAGATCGGGTCCGTCAGGGAACGGCAGGCGGCCGAAGCCTTGCACCGCATCGCACAGCATCCGCGCGCCGACGCGGTGGGCCATTTGCGCCAGTTCGGCAACGGGCTGGATTACGCCGATCTCATTGTTCACCAGCAAGACCGCAACCAGAGCCGTTGACTGGTCGATCGCCGCCTCAGCCATGTCGAGGTCGACCAGGCCATCGGCGTCGACCTGGAGGCGGACCACCTCAACGCCCTTCCCCTCCAGCCATTCGGCGGTGTCGAGCACGGCGGCATGCTCGGTCGCAACCGTAACCAGCTTGCGGCGGCCATTTTCCTCGAATGCCCCCTTGATCGCCCAGTTGAGCGCCTCGGTGGCACCCGAGGTGAAGGCGAACCGCCCGCCCGGAAGTCCAAGCGACCGATCAACCTGCTCGCGCGCCACCTCGATCGCCGCCGCGGCCTCGCGGCCCCACTTTGACGGGCTGTGCGGATTGGCGAATTTCTCCTCGACCCACGGACGCATTGCCGCCGCCACTTCGGGCGCCAGCGGCGTTGTCGCCTGATAGTCGAGGTAGATCATGCTGCCTTTTGGCGAGACGCAATGCGCCCCCACTCGGCCACGAACGCGTCAACCTCTCCCTCGGTCGTATGCGGGCCGAAACTGATGCGCAGGAAGCCGTTGGCGATTTCCTGCGGCACGCCCATCGCCGCCAGCACGGCGCTCTCCTTCATCTTGCCCGACGAGCAGGCACTGCCGGCAGAGACTGCGACGCCGGCAAGGTCGAACTGGACCAGCAGCGAGGCGCTCGACGCGCCTGGCAGCGATACGGCGCCGATCGTCGGCAGCCTCGGGCTCTCCTCTCCAATCACCACGCCACCTGCCGCTTTCACGCCCTCATCGAGACGCGCGCGCAATGCGGTGATCCGGTCCATGTCGTAGGGCCTCGCGCCCAGCGCCGCAGCGAAGGCCAGAGCGCTTGGCGCATCCTGCGTGCCGCGGCGATAGCCCTTCTCCTGCCCTCCGACCGGCTCGATCGTTCCGAGATCCTTGACCAGCAGAGCCCCGAACCCCGGCGTCCCACCCAGTTTGTGGGCCGACAAGGCAATAAAATCGGCGTCAGGCAGCGGATATTTGCTGGCGCTTTGCGCACAATCGGCGAGCAGTAGCGATCCCGCCTCGTGGATCTTCGGGGTGATGCGCTCGAGCGGCTGGATAATCCCGGTTTCATTGTTGACCATCTGAATCGCGACCAGAGCGGGACCCTGCGCCAGGATCGCGTCGAGCGCCGCCTCGTCGATCAATCCATTCGTGCCGACCGGGATGACTTTGGAGCTCGGACTCATTGCATGCGGGACGATGGTGTGCTCGGTCGCGCCATGCGCACGGCCCGGAATACGGGCACGGGCAGCGACCAGCTCGATCGACTCACTGGCCCCGCTGGTGAAAATGACGTCATGACGCCAGCCCAGCACTTCGGCGACCCTCGATCGCGCTTCCTCCAGCAGGGCTCGCGCGGCCCGGCCTTCGGCATGCGGCGAGCTGGGATTGGCCCAGGCGTCGTAGCCGCGTGCCAGCGCCGCCCGCGCCTCGGGCAGGATATTGGTCGTCGCGGCGTGATCGAGAAAGATTCGGGTCGTGGAGTCGCTCATTGAAACTGTTGGAATCCTGCCGTTGCCAGAGTTTGCGCCAGCCCTATATAGGAGCCGCCGCCGCGGTGCATCCCTTCCGCGGTTTTTCAGTTCCTGCAACAGGCGAAGCGAGCACCCATGCCCGAAGTGATTTTTCCCGGACCCGAAGGCCGTCTGGAGGGCCGCTTCAGCCCAGGCCCGCGTCCGCGCGCGCCGGTGGCAATGATCCTGCACAGCCACCCCCAGGCCGGTGGGACGATGAACAACAAGATCGTCCAGCTGCTCTACAAGGATTTCGTCCGCCGCGGGTTCGCCACGCTGCGGTTCAACTTCCGCGGGGTCGGCAAGAGCCAGGGCACCTTCGACAACGGCATCGGCGAGCTCAGCGACGCGGCATCGGCCCTCGACTGGGTGCAGCAGATCCATCCCGAGGCCGAACAGACCTGGGTAGCGGGCGTCAGCTTCGGCGCCTGGATCGGCATGCAGCTATTGATGCGCCGTCCCGAGATCCGCGGCTTCATCTCGATCGCGCCGCCGGCGAACATGTATGATTTCAGTTTCCTCGCGCCCTGCCCGGCCAGCGGCATCATCATTCAGGGCGAGGCCGACGAAGTGGTGACGCCGGGCGCCGTCCAGAAGCTGGTCGACAAGCTCAGGACCCAGCGCCACATCACCATTGCCCACGACACCATTCCGGGCGCCAATCACTTCTTCGCCAACGAACTCGACCTGCTGATGAAGAGCGTCGACGGCTACCTCGACTATCGCCTCGACCCGAGCTGCCCGATCCGTTGAGGCACTAGAGCGTCCAGATCAGGACGTTGCCGATGAAGATGATCCCGCAGGAGATCATCAACAGGCCGCGCTGGCGGTCGGCGGGCCGGCGGGCCAGTTTCACGCCGAAAATCAACAGCAGGATCGCAGCGATCATGGTGATGGCGAGCGCGGCGGAAGCAATCGTTCCCAACGGTCAGTCTTTCACTGCTTCTTAACCC
>Ga0207691_10000103_pt1 | contig 75136 bp, 65 predicted proteins | sample KBSM13metaG_FD_184327 | JGI IMG/M metagenome (GOLD analysis project Ga0207691, IMG submission 184327) | Miscanthus rhizosphere microbial communities from Kellogg Biological Station, Michigan, USA - KBS M1-3 metaG (SPAdes) (version 2) | ecosystem: Host-associated > Plants > Roots > Rhizosphere >...
CTCGGCGACCGACACCATCGCAGCGATCAATGCGAACGCGTAGCGGGTGATTCGCACCACGACCTCGAGTGTTGGTTTTGGGGACTCGGGACTAGGGACTCGGCCGGGATGCTATTAGCGCCGAGGAGCTTTCCTAGCCAGTAATAGCCTCCCGGCCGAGTCCCTAGTCCCGATGTCCCTAGTCCCTGTAGTTCAGTAGACCTAACGCGGACTCCGTCATCGCCTTTTGCGCGGCGCGTGCGCCGGGCGTGCTCCGTGCTGCCGTCGTGTTGAACCCCACCAGCACCGCCGTGTGCTTCACCGGATCGAAGTACATGAACGCGCGGAACCCCGCCTGGCTGCCGGTGTGCCCGAGAATCGTCGCACCGTCCCGCTGCATGCCGAAGAACGACAAACCCATCCAGTCGTTCTCCGAGCCGTAACCGTTGCCGTTCGTATTGACCACGGGCCGCCACATCTCCTCGAGCGTCGAGCGCTTGAGAATCACGTCGTATCGCTCCTTCGGGAGCCGACCGCCGGGAGAGTTGGTCAGAAAAACGAGATACGTCGCGAGGTCATCGAGCGGCGCGTTCCAGCCGCCGTTCGGAATCGTGATCCCCGGATCGAAGTCCGCGCCGTTGTCGATCACGCTGTCCCGGCCGGTCACCGAGTCGCGCTGGATGTAATAGTTGTGCGACCGGTCCGCGGCGAGATAGTACGGCGTTCCGCCGAAGTAGCTCCGGTCCAGCCCCAACGGCGACAGGATGTTCTTCTGCACGTACGACTGCCACGGGTCGCCGCTCAGCTTTTCGATGATCCGTGCAAGGTAGATGAACCCGGGGTTGGAGTAGCTGTACTTCGACCCCGGTTTGAAGAGCAGCTGCTCGTACGGCATCATCGCGACGAGCTGGTTCCACGTCGTCGGCTCGAACGGTTCCCACGGCTCGCCGTTGCCCCACGGCCACGTCGGGTTCTGAAAGCCCGACGAGTGTGACAGCAGCATGCGGATAGTGATGCTGTCGATCATGCCGTACGGATCGTGGATCTCGCGCAGCTCCGGCACCCACCGCGTGACCTTGTCATCGAGCGAGAGCAAGCCTCGATCTCGCAGCTGCATGATCGAGATCGCGGTCAGCGTCTTCGTGATCGAGCCCCAGTGGAAGATCGAGCGGTCATCGATGCGCTTGCCGCCGCGCTTGTCAGCAAATCCGTAGCCGTGACGGGCGAGCACCTTGCCGTCCCGCATGACGAGCGCGCTGGTGCCGATCACCTTGTCGCTGTCGGCATACGTGTCGAGCAGTCGGGTGAACGCCGCCCAACCCGCAGGAGGCATGGCGTTCTGCGCGAGGACGGACGAAGGCTGGCCGGTAAAGACTGCCGCGAGCAATGTGGTGACGACAGCGGATCGGGCTCGACTCACGTGAGGTCCGGGACGGAGGCTCGGCGATGATGCGGCCCGCGTCCCGGATTTGCCAGCCTTCGCGTCGTTGATGCCCCCGACCGAGCTGTTTTTTACCGTCCGACGACGCGTTGCTGCGGCATCTCGGGCAGCGACGTCGGGATCAGCCAATCGGTGCCGATCGCCGCAGGAATTTGCGGGGCGTCCGCCGGCTGCGTCAGGCGGACAGTGCCGAGCGAGGCGACAACCTCCATCTGCTCGCGCGACCGCCGAACCGCTGCCTCCAACACCCACTCCCAACCGGCGCGCTCGCGGTACTCGTCTTCGGTGGCCCCGAGCAGATCGCGCATCGCGTTCACCGCCTGCGTCGACGCGGGATTCCGGCGAACGAGGAGTCGCCCCATCGCTTCGCGATTGGCGGCGAGGTCTGCCAGGCGCGCGACTTCCTGCCATTTGCTGGCGGACCAGGTGCCGAGCGTCTGGATTGGCGTGTCCGACCACGATGAACCGAGCGGCGCGCGATCCGTTCCCGCGAGGGCGCGGGCGAACACCGTCGCGAGTGGCGTCCTGATTCCCGGCGCGCGCACGCGATCCGCCAGCCACTCCGCGAGCTCCATCGGTGCGGGGCGAGGTCTGTCGCGCACCGCCTCCAGAATCGATGCCGCACCGCCACCGCCCGCGAGCGTGCTGACTGAGCACATGCGCGGCGACCGCGGAACACGCCTCCGCTCGTGAGTTGCGTGAAGCAGCACACAGACCGGGCACCACGGCGCAAGCGTGAAGAGATCGCGCAGTTCCTCCGCCGTCGCCGGACGGTCGGCGACATCGGCGAGAAGGATCGACCCCAGTGGCGGACGCCCGTCGCCAAGCCGTCGGACGTGCATGAACGGGGGCGCGGTCACGTACAGCGCGAGGCGATTCATGGACCCTAAGGTACGACTCGAGACTCTCATTTGCACCACTCGGAGATGTACTCGCCGGTTCGTCTGAATCCAGACGGGCGACTGAGCACGTCAAGAATCAAACGGATAGACCGTGTGCGATTCTCTCACTAGACGGACGCATGCCCATCGTTTCCCGGATCTCGCGGATGGACTATTGGACGTCAGGGCTATATGGGATGTTACGTCTTTAGTAGCGATTCCCCGACATGGCCGCGTAACGATGGAGCCTCTTTCTCGATTCGTCGCACAGGGGTTGCGGGCTGTTGGGTGTGCGAACAGGGTTTGGCGCTGTACGCCCGCCCACTGTTAGATGTCATCAGCCATCAACCATTCTCGAACGTGAACGGTTTAACTCGCGTGGTCGCGTGCCCATTCGCCGCGACGACCGTGGCCTGGTTTGCGGCAGCGGGTCAGAGCACCGGCAAGGCTCCACGGCCGGATACGCTGCCGCCGGTCGAAGTGACCGTCACGCGTGATGCTGCCCGCCCGGCGCTCGAACTTCCGTACGCGCTTTCCCGTGTGCAACCGGACAGTGTGCGACCGGGGCTGCGCCACGTCTCCTTCGACGAGATGCTGCTCGCGCTCCCCGGCGTGACGGTCGCGAACCGCAATAACCCGACACAAGACCCGCGCATCTCGATTCGTGGCTTCGGCGCCCGGTCGGCGTTTGGCGTGCGCGGCGTGCGCGTCATTCGCGACGGCATTCCGCTGACGCTTCCGGATGGGCAAACTCCCATCGACTACCTCGACCTCGAGTCGATCGGACGGATCGAGGTGATTCGTGGGAGTGCGGGGTCGCTGTATGGAAACGCCGCGGGTGGTGTCGTCGAGGTGCGGACCGCTGATCCGCCCCTCGACCCGGTGGCCGGACGCATCACGGGGTACGGTGGATCGTACGGGCTCAAGCGCTGGTCGGCGGCAGCAGGAGGAACGGCGGGCACCGTCCGGTACCAGGGCGACTTGTCGCGCACCGATCAGGATGGGTTCCGCAGCAACGCGCGGCAGCAGTCGACGAGTGGAACCGCGCGCGCGATGCTCTCCGGGCCGCGGGGGGAGCTCGCGCTGACGTATACGGGGTACGACTCACCGACCGCTGAAAATCCCGGCGCACTGACGAAAGCCGAGATGTCGGCGGATCCTCGTCAGGCCGACCCAGCGCAGATCAGGAAGGGTGCGCGGAAGTCGGTCGACCAGTCGCAGCTCGGGCTCACCGGCACGCGGCGGACGGCGGGAGGCGTCGAGTGGTCGGCGTCGGCGAGCCTTGGCTGGCGAACGCTCGACAATCCGCTGACCTTCGCCGTGGTCGCGGTCGACCGCACCACGTCAGGTGGTACCGCGCGCGTGACGGCACCCGCGCGGCTGTTTGGGCTCGATCATCGGTTCAGTGCCGGGATCGACGCCCAGTTTCAGGACGACGACCGGCTCAACTTCACGAACTGCAACAACGTCCCGCCGCTCACGCAGCCGACGCCGACCTGTCCGACCGTGGGGGAGGAGCGCGGAACGCGGACGCTCGACCAGCGGGAGCGGGTGTCTGGCTTCGGCCCCTACGTGCGCGACGAGATGGCGTTCGCTGCCGATCGCTACCGCCTGACGTTAGGCGCCCGGGCCGATTACGTGCGGTTCCGGGTGGATGATCATCTCATCACGGCGACCAATCCGGACGACTCGGGCGAACGGAAGCTCCACGCGATCAGCCCGCTCGTGGGGTTCGTCGCGCGGCTCAACGCCACGCACTCCGCCTACGCGAATCTCTCGACGGCGTTCGAAACGCCTACCGCCACCGAGTTGGCCAACAAGCCTGACGGGTCGGCCGGCATCAACCCCAACCTCGACCCGCAGTACGCGACCACGGGCGAGGTGGGCTTCAAGGGCATCGTGTCGGGGCGCGTGCGCTACGACGCCGCCGTCTTCACGACGCGCGTGAAGGACGAGCTGGTTCCATTCGAGGTGCCGGGTGGCGGCGGACGGCGGTACTACCGGAACGCCGGGTCCACGCGCCGGCGCGGCGGCGAGCTCGGGCTGGCTGCGTCGTTAGGCATGACGACGCTGGGGGCGTCCTACAGCTACTCCGATTTCAACTTCCACGACTATGTCGTGGGCACGAACGACTACGGCGGCAACCGCATACCGGGCGTGCCCATCCAGCAGCTCCAGGGGTACGCGACATACACGTGGCGCGGGTGGTTTGCGACGGTGGAGGGTCAGACCCAGGGCGGGATGTACATGGATGATGCGAACTCGCTTCGCTCGTCGAGCTGGGAGATCATGAACACACGGGTTGGTGGGCGGTTCGTCTGGGGCGATGTGGCGCTCTCGCCAGTGTTCGCGGTGTCGAACCTGTTCGACCGGACGTACGCGGGCTCGATCGTGGTGAACGCGGCGGCGGGGCGCTACTTCGAACCGGCGCCCGGGCGGACGATATACGGAGGGCTCTCCATCGCGGCGGGACGTTAGGCATCCCTTGTCTATTTCTTTCTCAACTCCACATCGCCATTCCCCGATCGCATCGTGAGGCGCCGGCCCCCGCGGCCGATCTTCGCGCGCACATGCTGGGGATCGATCCGGCCCTGAAGCGTCATCGGGAAGTCGCTGTAAAACTTGCCTGAGCCGGTCGACGCATCGAGCTCGCCCGCGAAGTCGGCCGGCACGGTAACGGTGATCGTACCGTTCCCGCTCGAGAGCTCCATGTCGTCCGTGACGTCGGCGATTGCGTCCATCGTGACTTCGACGTCGCCGTTGCCGCTCGACGCGTTCACCGGGCCACGAGTCGTCGCGACCGTGACGCGGCCGTTGCCGCTCGATGCCTTCACGGGGCCGCCCGCGCGATCGACGTTCACGTCGCCATTGCCGCTCGACGCGTTGACCGGGCCACCGGCACTCACGCGAACCTTGCCATTGCCGCTGCCTGCGCGCACCTCCGCGGTCGCACCGCTGACCGAGATGTCGCCGTTGCCTGAGCCGACTCCGAGCTTCACGCCCTTTGGAACACGAATCGTGAAGTTGACCCGACGGCCGTTGTAGTCATCGTTCCAGCGGCCGTGGTGCCGGACGCCGTCATCATCGCAGTCCTCATCGGCGATGATGGCGCAGATCGTGACGCCGTCGCTCGTCTTGCGAACCTCGAAGGCGATATCCTCCGGTTTTCCTCGGCGCAGCTCCTTTTCTCCGACGACCTCGGCCGCGTCACCCGTGGCTTCTGTCACCTGGATGCGCCCGTTGTTGCCGTAGACACGCAGCCACTGGCCGGCTGCGACGCGCTCGGACCAGGTGAATCGCGTGCCTTCGCGGCCCTGCAGGTTCTGGGCGGCGAGCGGCGAGGCGAGCACGCACGCGGCGACGAGCGCTGGTGCGAATCGAAGAGTCATGGACGGTTGGCTCCGGAAGTGGACTGCTGGATATGACAGGCAGGAGCAGGCCAGGGTTTGAGCCTCAAACAGGCTGTAACCATCGGTTTTCACTGCTTTGGGATAACGTCGAGCGGCACCCGCGCCCCATACGGCGTGGACCGCGCCAACACGTGAAAGTACCCGTACGCCGCGTCCGCAATCCGGCGCAGCGCCTTCATCCCCTCATCGGCATCGCTGTAGTTCACCATCCCCACCACGACATATGGCCGCCCCGGGAGGTCCACGAGCCCCCACGCCGTGTTCACGCCCTCGATGTCACCGGGCTTCCAGGCGACCCGCACGCCTTCGGGGACCGACGCCTCGATTGGGCCACCCTTCGGGATCTCGAGCAGCTGGCGCAGCTCGCCACAACGCTGCTTCGACATGGGCAGCTCGCACTTCGCGATCTTCGCCATGATCGTCGCCGCTGACGCAGGCGTAGCGATGTTCTCGTTGCCGGCGAAGCTGTCGCGCGGCCGGATCATCTTCCGCTGCAGCTTCACGTCCGGTACACCGAGGGCGCGCGTCGTCGCGTTCACCTTGTCGATGCCGACGCGATCGATGAGCATGTTCGTGGCCGTGTTGTCGGACACGGTGATCATGAACATCGCGAGGTCGCCTAACGACAGCTCGCTCGTGCCGTCGCCGAGGTTCTGGAGCAGGCCGCTGCCGCCGGTCCGATCCGCCAGACGAACGGGCACACGCGTCGAGAGCTTGAGCGCGCCGGTCTCGTCCTGGCGGTAGAGCTCGATGAGCAGCGGGATCTTGATCGCGCTCCCCTGCGGGAACGTGAGCGTGTCGTTGACCCCGATCCGTTCACCGGTCGCCAGGTCGATCACCTGTGCTCCGACGACGCCCTTGGTCTCGTCGGCAATCTGGCGAAGCTCCGTGCGAAGCTTCGCGGCGAGAATCGCGCGCTGCGCCGGTTGGGCAACCGAGACGCTCGGCGCCGCGGAGAGCATCAGGGCTGCACCACACGTCGCGATGAGGCAGCGCCTAACGCCGATCCGGCGACGCATCGCGCTGGTCACCAGTTGAACCCCACCGCGGACCGCAGGACGTAGCCGTTGCGTGCCGGCAGCGGACGATCGGCCGCACTCGCGAAGTTGCTTCGGGTCGCCCGAAGGATCGGCCCGCCGCCAACGGTGAGCTGCCAGCGGGCTGCCGGCGGCGCGATGGCGAGCGTCGGCCCGGCCATGAGTCGGGCGCCGCCGTCCTTCTCGGTCGGGTCCCAGAAGCCTTCCAGATCCTGGCCGACCGCCTCGATGCTGAGCGTCACGCTGGACCCGAGCTTCCGGCCGGCACCGACGGTGGTGATGAGATCGACCGCGTCTCGCTCGCCGGACATCGGCTTCTCGAGCATCAGGTTCCCGTTGATGAGCGACCGCGATGTCGTTCGCCCCACGCCGAATCGCGCGAGCATCACCTCGGTTCGGCTGTATTCGCGCGCATAGCCGAGACCTCCCGCGATTCGAACCGACGAGCCAACCGACCGACTGTAGAGGACCTCGGCGCGAGGCGAGACCCGCATATCGCTGCCGACCGTCGATACACCGGTTCGCGCGAGCAGCATGAGCGACGAGCCGATCGTGGCACGCACCCCGATCGCCTGCTCCAGTCGATCGCCGGCGACGGGTTCGAACGTGCGCTCGCCGTATCCCAATTCGTAGTAGCCGTACGCCGCGGCCGACTTCGACGGTCCGGCGGACGGCGTGACGCTGAAGAGGAGTGGAGTCGCCTGTGCGCCCAGCGCGCCGGAAAGCATGACCAGGCTTACCACAAGTGATGAAGTCCGGATGAAATCCATGATGCCGACCTCTCCGCGTGAGCCTTCCCGATGCCACGGTGGGTGCAGATTTTCGGGTTGGCGGGTGTCCTACCTTATACCGTAGTCCCGCAGATGAGGGTAGACTGACCTCGGCAACAGATTCTTCAGCGATTCAAGGAGACGTCGTGAGCGCTACACAGGAACGCGCCGCGGTTTCGAGTGAGAGACGGGAGGCACCGGCCGAGATCGACTCGGCGCAATTCCGGGCCGCGGGACACGCGCTCGTCGATCGGCTTGCCGATCTGCTCGGCTCCATATCTGACCGACCCGTCACGCCGCACACGACACCGAGCGCCATTCGTGCGCGTCTGGGCGATGGGCGGCTGCCGGAACAGGGAAGCGATCCGGCCGCGCTGCTCGAGGAAGCCACGTCGATCCTGGTCGATAACTCGACGTTCAACGGTCACCCTCGCTTCCTGGGCTACATCACGGCATCCGCCACTCCGATCGGTATCCTGGGGGACCTCCTCGCCGCTGGAATCAACGCGAACGTCGGTGCATGGCAGCTCGCGCCCGCGGCCAGCGAGATCGAGCGCCTCGCGATTCGTTGGATTGCCGACTTTATCGGGTTCCCGACGTCGTGCGCCGGATTGTTCGTGAGCGGCGGCAACATGGCGAACATGGTCTGCTTTCTCGCGGCGCGAACCGAATACGCGAGACGCGCAGGATGGGATCTCCGCACGAAAGGGATGAGTGTGGATGGAGCGGCCAGGCTCACGGTGTACACGTCTGCCGAGACCCATACCTGGATTCAGAAGGCGTCCGAGCTGTTCGGGCTCGGCGCTGACGCCGTTCGCTGGATCGAGGTCGACGACGAGCAGCGCATGCGCATGGACCGACTTCGCGAGCGCATTGCCGAAGACCGCCGTGCTGGGTATCGGCCGTTCATGGTGATCGGGACAGGTGGCACCGTCGGGACCGGCGCGGTCGATCCGCTGCCGGAGATCGCCGCGCTGTGCCGGGCCGAAGGGGTCTGGTTTCACGTCGACGGCGCGTACGGCGCGCCGGCGGCGCGCGTGCCTGGTGTGCCGCCGGAGCTTGCCGCGTTAGGCGAGGCCGACTCGGTGGCGGTGGACCCGCACAAGTGGCTTTACGCGCCGCTGGAGGCCGGTTGTGCGCTCGTGCGCGAACCCGAGACACTGCGTGCGCCGTTCTTCCACAAGCCGACGTACTTTCACTTCGAGGGCCTCGCGGAGGATCCACCGATCAACTTCTACGAGTGGGGCCTGCAGAATTCCCGCGGCTTCCGCGCGCTCAAGGTGTGGCTCGCATTCCGACAGATGGGCCGTGCGGGCTACACGAAGATGATCGGGGACGACATCGCGCTCGCACGCCGGATGTTCGAGCGAGTAGACGCGCATCCGGACCTCGAAGCCCTCACGTGTCGGCTGAGCATCACCACCTTCCGCTACGTGCCACCGGACCTGCCGGCGTCGCTGTCGCCTGACGAGCGCGCACAGTATCTGAACGACGTGAACGAGGCGCTGCTCACGCGCCTTCAGGAAGGCGGGGCCGTGTACATGTCGAACGTGGTGATCGACGGCGTGTTTGCGTTACGCTCGTGCATCGTGAATTTCCGAACGTCCGCAGCCGACGTGGACGCCATACCGGAGATAGTGGCGCGTGAGGGGCGGCTGGTGGCTGCAGGCATGCGCTCCTAGCCGGTTTTGCGGATCTCGAACCGCCCCGCCGCGCCTCCCGGATCCGAGGTGTACCGCCACGTCCCCACGATCGTATTTCCGCGAAATACACCGTGGACCTCGACGAGCCCATGATCGACCGTCGGATTGAGCGTCGCGCGCATCGAGTCGTCGCTTACCGACCAACCGAGTGCTTCCTGCGTGGAAAGCGTGAACCCGAACCGGCCGAAGTCGATCTCGAACGTGCCGGGATGCACTGACCGCGCACTGGAGGTCGTCGGCGACGCGTCACCGACCGGATTGAAGTGAAGCCGCGCCGCCACGGCGCGCGCCGAAGGCCGCTCCGGGAGCCTCCACGTCGAATCGAGAGTGAACGTCCCCTCCCATGTCCCGGAGATGTCCCGCGCGACGGCGAGGCTGTCGCGTAGCTCCAGGTCGGGCGAGGTCTGAGCCCTGAGGCCGAGCCCGGTGAAATCGGCTACCAAGCCGAGCGCAATCAGTCGAATGAGCCTTCTTCGGGTCCGCACCATGGCGGACCCTAACGCAAGGGATGGGCTCGCGTCCCAACTTCAACCCCTATAGCAGGATGAGCCCCTGACGAGCGCCGATCGCCACGGCCTCGGCCCGCGAGAAGGCGTCGAGCTTCGTGAGAATGGACGCCACGTGCGTCTTCACCGTGTGCTCCGAGATCCCGAGTCGCGCCGCGATGTTCTTGTTCGCGAGCCCCTCGGCCAGCATACCCAGCACCTCGATCTCGCGCCGCGTGAGGGGCTGCGTTGGCGGACCGACCGATCGTGTCGCCGGGCCGCGCGTTCCGGACACGAGATCCACCGCGAGATCCACGGGCAGCGTCACGAGCCCCGCGGCAGCCGCCTCCACCGCGGCCAAGATCTCGTCCGGCGTCGCGTCGCGCGGGAGGACGCTGCGCGCGCCGGCGCGCAGCGCCTCCGCGGTCCATGCGAGCGATGGAGCGTCGGCCAGGAGGACGAACGACGGGGTGCGTGGGACGGCATCCGGCGACAGCGCGATTCGGGTCATCACGTTAGGCACCGCATCGGCGCTCGGCTCGACGGCGAGCAGCACGACCTGTGGCTCGTGCGTCTCGATGTCGTCGGCGAGCGTGTCGCCGGATGTCGCGGCAACAATGGCGAGGGAGGCGCTCCTGGCCAGGAGCGCCTCGAGCCCCGCTCGCACGACCGGCGACGCGGCCGCGATCAGCGCCCGGATCACGCGGCGCGATACCCGGACCTGGTGCGTCGCGCCTCGACCTGATCGAGAAAGCGCGAGACGGTCGTGGTCGGGACGGCGACGCCGAGCCCGCCGGCGATCAGGGTGTTGACTCCCACCACCCGACCGCGCGCGTCGGCGAGTGGCCCCCCCGAGTTGCCTGGCGCGAGCCGAATGTCGGCGCGGATCCAGCGGGGCGCGCCGCGCCGCGTTTCGACCGCGTGGACGATGCCTAACGCGAGCGCGCCGGTGATGCCCCACGGGTGTCCGAGCGCGACCACGACGTCGCCGGTGCGGAGGTCGGTGGGGTGGCCGATCGCCGCCGCGGTGAGTGTGACCTTGCCGGGATCGATCGCGATCGTCGCCAGGTCGCGCCGCGGGTCGTGCGCCGTGACGGTGCCGTCGAGCTCGCGCCCATCCCACAGCACGACCGTGGCGTGCTCGGTGCGGGCAACGTGCGCGTTGGTGACGATCAGCCCGGTCGCCGACCAGATAATGCCCGAGCCGGCACCGGCACCACGCGTCCGAACCTCGACGACGCTGCGCCGAAGTGTCGACGCCAGCGCCTCGAGCTCACTGCCTAACGGCCCGATCGGTGCATCGATCATCGGCCCCTCCTGGCGCCGCGCGCGTCACGCGGCTCGCGCGGCCGCTCGCCGATCGTGATCGAGACGTTCTTGGACTCACCCGCTCGGATGATGCCCGTAGCCAGCGTCTTGCCGATCTGATCGCCTCCGAGGAGGCTGAGGACGTCCGCCGCGTCGCCGACGGGCTTCTCGGCAACGGCGATGAGTACGTCGCCGATCAGGATGCCTGCCTTGTCGCCGGGCCCGCCCGGTTCGGCGCTCACGACCATGAGGCCGATGTCGTTAGGCAGCGAGAGCTTCTCGACGAGGGAGGCCGGCAGACGGACGGCCTGCATGCCGAGCCCGAGGTACCCGCGCGCGACGCGCCCCGTCTTCACGAGTTGATCGACGACGCGGTTCACGGTGGCGACAGGAATCGCCAGAGCGGCGCCACGAGAGAGGCCGGACGTGTTGACACCGAGCACACGGCCGCCGGCGTCGACGAGCGGACCGCCGGAGAAGCCGTCATAGATGGACAGGTCGAGTCGCACGAACCGATCGATGGTGCCGCCGTGCCACGTGCGCCACTCGCCACCAACCGTGCTGATGACGCCGAGGCTCGCCGTGACGGCGGTGCCGGGGCGTCCAAGGGCGAGGACGAGTGCGCCAACCCTGATCGCCGACGCGTCGGCGAGCGAGGCGACGGGCACCTTGGCTTCGTCGACCTTGAGGACGGCCAGATCGGTGCTCGGATCGCGGCCGGCGAGAGTCGCGGCGACCGTCGAGCCGTCGGCGAGCGCGATGGTGATGTCTTCCTCGCGCTGGATCGTGTGATGCGCCGCGACGATGATGCCGGGCCGCCAGTGGACGCCGGACGCGGGGATACGTCGCCGGGCGTGAATCGCGACGACGGACTGGCCTGCGCGGTCGACGGCGCCGGCGAGGTCGTTTGAGAGGGATTCGAGAACGCCGCCGGTGGGTGGCGTGGTGGTCGATGGTCCAGCCATGGGATCTCCCGTGTTCGAGGCGTCGTGTTTTCGAACGCCTACCTGAGCGGAAGAATGCGATGGGAGTTTAACGGCGGGGATCGCTCGATTGGCTGAGGCGAGCATCCCGAAAGAGAGTGATCGAGTTCGTCAGACGGCAGACGGCAGAGAACTGCAGACGGTAGACAGCAGTCGGCAGATGGCGGATGGCAGAACGCGTTGTTTCGCCTGCCGCCTGCCGCCTGCCGCCCGTCAACAGGAGGTCCTTAACGATGGTATAGAGCTTTAGTCCAACCGGGCACGTACCCGACTCTCGATCTCCACCCGTGAAACTCAGGCTTCGTCGCGCCGCCCTGGCCGCCGTTCTCGCGCTGCTCGCACTTACCTCGTCGCAATCGAGCGCGCAGGTCGGATCCACCACCGACATCCTGACCGGCACCGTCACCAACACTGCGGGCGCAGCAATCCCGGGCGCGACCGTCGAAGCGAAGTCCTTCGACACCCAGGTCACCCGCCGCGCCCGCACGAACGCCGAGGGACGCTACACCATCCTCTTTCCTGACGGCGGCGGGCAGTACCAGATCACCGTCAAGTTCCTTGGAATGGCGCCGGCGACAATGAACGTCACCCACGTCGCCGACGAGGACCGGCTCGTCACGAACGTCCGCCTGTCGGAAAACCCCACCGAGATCCAGGGCGTTGTCGTACGCGCGCGGCAGACACCGCGCGACGCTGGCGATCGCCCAACACCCGGCTCCCAGGAACGAAACCTCACGCCCGAGCAGTTGGCCCGCCTGCCGATCGACCAGTCCGACCTCGCCCTCCTCGCGACCCTCGCGCCTGGCGTCGTCGGCATCGAGGCCACCGATTCCACAGCGTCCGCCTTCTCGGTCGCAGGCCTGCGTCCCGACGCGAACAGCGTGACGCTCGACGGGCTGACGTTCGGTGCGTCCACCATTCCGCAGGACGCCGTCCGCAACACCCGCGTGATCACGAGCAGCTATGACGTCGCGCGCGGGCAGTTCTCGGGCGGGCAGATCGCGTCCACGACGCGCAGCGGCAGCAACTTCGTGCAGGGCACGTTCAACTATTCGCTGCGCGACCAGCAGCTCGCGTGGGAAGCCGGGAATCCCACCGCATTCAATAGCGGCTACACGCAGAACCAGTTGAGCGGCGGCTTCGGCGGACCGATCGTCAAGGACAAGCTCTTTGTGTTCGCGTCCGCGCAGGCGCGGCGGAGAACCGACGCCGTTCCCTCACTCGTGAACGCCGACGCCACCACGCTCGGCCGCGTTGGCGTGAGCCGCGACTCGGTGGATCGATTCCTGTCCATCGTGCAAGGCTACGGCCTAACGCCTGACGCGAGCCTCGTGGACAACCGCGATGCGGACAACTACTCGGCGCTCGTGCGCGTGGACTTGCTGGCGTCAGCGGGCCAAACCCTCACGCTGCGAGGAGACTTCCGCGGAACGGGGCAGGATCCCACTCGCGTGGGCACGCTGTCGCTGCCGCAGACGGGTGGCAACCAGAAGTCGAGCGGCGGCGGCATCATGGCGGTGCTGTCGTCGAACTTCGGGGGGCGGTTCATCAACGAGCTTCGCGCCTACGCGCAGACGGACCAGCGTCACTCGGACCCGTTTTTCCTCGTGCCTGCCGCTCGCGTGCAGGTGAACTCCGATCTCACGGACGCGCGTTCCATCACGACGCTCGCGTTCGGGGGCAACGCGGGGCTTCCACAGCGATCGCTCACCAGGAGCCTCGATATCTCGAACGAGCTCTCGTGGCTCGAGGGGAATGGCGCACATCGCATCAAGCTGGGTGCGCTGTTCAGCGGGTCCCGCTTCTCGCAGGACGTGACGTCGAACCGCCTCGGCACGTACACGTTCAATTCGCTCGAGGATCTCGCGGACAATCAGCCGTCGATTTTCACGCGTACACTCTCGCCGGCCATTCGCGTTGGGACGAGCCTGAACTCCGCGCTCTACCTTGGCGATACGTGGCGCAAGTCGCGGTCGCTCCAGCTCACGTACGGCGCGCGGCTCGAGCATACGCAGTTCGACGGCGCGCCAACGTACAATCCGGAGGTCGAGCAGATCTTCGGCTACCGGACGAACGAGATTCCCACGGAAACCCACGCGAGCCCGCGGGTGGGATTCACGTGGGTGCTGGGCGGCAGCGGAGCGGCCGGCGCTTTCGGGGGTGGCGGGCTTGGTGGGTTCGGCGGTGGACGTGGTGGGCGAGGCGGTGGCGGCGGCGACGGAGTCGGCGGTGGAAACAACGCCAGGCCTAACGCGAATCCGTCCGCCAGCGTCCCGCTCATCATCCGTGGTGGCATCGGAGAGTTCCGGAGCGTGATTCCCACGTCACTCTATTCGGGAGCGCAGAACGCGACGGGACTCTCCGAGTCGGAATCGCAGCTCTATTGCATCGGCACGTTCGTTCCCACGCCGGACTGGAGCATCTGGTCGGGTGACGACGCTGCCATCCCGACGACCTGCACCAACGGAACGGTCAACACGCCGCCTATCACCGCTCGCCCGAACGTCACCGTCTTCGACCGGAACTTCGCCGCGCCGAGGGCGTGGCGAGCGTCGTTAGGTGCTCAGCGCCGCGTGTTCGATCGGATGCAGCTGTCCGTGGACGCGAACGTTGCGCGCGGTGTCAGCCAGTACGGTTTCCACGACCTCAACCTCGACACCACGCCAAAATTCACACTCGGCGCCGAGGGTGGGCGGCCGGTGTTCGCGAATCCGTCGGATATCGTACCGGCGACCGGCGCCGTGTCGATCATCTCGTCGCGCATCGCCCCGCAGTTCGGGCAGGTGATCGCCGTCGGCTCGGACCTGCAATCGGAGAGCGAGCAGCTCATCGTCTCCGCACAGGGGATCACGCGTGTCGGCGCGATCTTCAACATCTCGTACACGCTCTCGCGGGCGAAGGATCAATCGTCGGCCTCCGGCGGCTCGGCCACCGGCGGGTTCTCGGCAGCAACCACCGCGGGCGACCCTAACGTGCGCGAATGGGCACCGAGCAACTTCGATCGTCGTCACTCGTTCGTGGGAACCCTGACGTATCCCTTCAACGAAGGGCTGGAGATGACCGCGATCGGCCGGCTGTCGTCAGGCGCTCCGTTTACGCCGATGGTGGCGTCGGACATCAACGCCGACGGCGCGCGCAACGATCGGGCGTTCATCTTCGACCCGAACGCCACCGCCGACACGAGCGTCGCGAACGCCATGCGACGCCTGATGAGCCAGAGTGACTCGCGCATTGCGGACTGCCTGCAATCGCAGATCGGCACCGTGGCCGGCCGCAACTCGTGCACCGGGGCATGGCAACCGTCCCTCGATTTTCAGGTGAACTACCGGCCGTTTGCGTTTGGGCTCAACCGTCGCCTCATGTTGTCGCTGACCACGATCAATTTCCTTGGCGGGCTGGATCAACTGATCAACGGCCAGAAGAACCTGCAGGGTTGGGGCACCTCCCGCGTGGGTGATCCGACGCTGCTCTACGTGCGCGGGTTCGACCCCGTGACCGAGCGCTATCAGTATCAGGTGAACGAGCGGTTCGGCGCGCAGCGCAGCGGGCAGGGAAGTGTCGTGCTGCCGTTCCAGATCGGGTTCCAGGCACGCTACACGATCGGGCCAGATCGCACGCGCGACGCAGTGCGCGGGGCGCTGGCGCAGCGCGCCGCCGGCAGATTCGGCGGTCCGGGCGGAGCCGGTGGCCCTGGCAACTTTGCCTCGCGCTTCGAGCGCATCCTGCCGAACCCGATCACGCAAATCCTCGCGCGAAAGGACTCCATCGCGCTCACCGACTCGCAGGTCGTGCGCCTAACGACGATCCGCGATTCCCTGGACGCGAAGAACAAGCTGGTGTCGGACGAGGTCAAGTCGGTGATCGAGAAGGCGGGCGCCAACCCGGATCCGGGGGCGTTGTTTGGCGCCCTGAGGCCGAAGCTGGACGAAGGGCGCGCGAACGCCCAGAAGGCGGTGGCGGAGGCGAAGGGGATTTTGACGGCGGAGCAGTGGGCGAAGCTGCCGGAGCGGATCAAGAACCCAGGTCAGCCGGGTCCCGGGGCTCGCGGGCCCCGCAGTCAGTGAGTTTTGGTACGTCAGGAGTCTGACCCCGTTCGGGGCGAAACCATGCGTCGAGGCGACCACCCGAAGCGGTAGTGCTGGCCACGGCTTTTCAAACGGGGTCAGAGTCGTTTGAATTTCAAATGACTCTGACCCCGTTGAAACGCGATGCGCTACCGAACGTTCGGCCGGCTCGGCTGGTCAGTGAGCGAAGTTGGGTACGGAATGTGGGGGCTCGCCGGCTGGACCGGCTCCGACGATGACGAGACTCGTCAGGCCCTCGAGGAAGCCGTTAGGCTCGGCTGCACCTTCTTCGACACCGCGTGGGCGTACGGCGACGGGAAGAGCGAGCAGATGCTTGGCGAGCTGATTCGCGCGCATCCGGACCGCCGTCTCTACACGGCCACCAAGGTGCCGCCGAAGAACCGCACATGGCCGTCGCGCGCCGACTTTCTGCTCGACGAGGTATTTCCGCCCGACTACATCCGCGAATACGCCGAGTCGAGCCTCGAGAACCTCGGGCTCGATTCGGTCGACCTCCTGCAATTCCATGTGTGGGAGGACGCGTGGGCACGGGATGACCGATGGCAGCGCGTCATGGAGGACTTGAAGCGCGAGGGGATGATCGGCGGCATCGGTATCAGCGTGAACCGATGGGAACCCGAGAATGGGATCGAGACGCTCCGCACGGGGATCGTCGATGCCGTCCAGGTGATCTACAACATCTTCGACCAGGCGCCGGAGGATGAGCTGTTCCCGGTGTGTCGGGAGCTCGACGTCGCAGTGATTGCGCGCGTGCCATTCGACGAGGGCTCGCTCACCGGCACTCTGACGCGAGACACGCGGTTTCCCCGGAACGATTTTCGGCACGTGTACTTCGGTGCTGAGAACCTTGGACCAACGATGGATCGGGTGGACGCGCTGACTCCACTCGTGCCCGAAGGGTCATCGCTGCCAGATGTCGCGATGCGGTTCATCCTGGCGAACCGCGACGTTGCCACGGTGATTCCCGGGATGCGACGTCCGAAGCACGTGCGAGCGAACATCGCGACGAGTGATGCGACGCCGCTCGATTCGGAGCTTTTGAGCGAGCTGCGCGCGCATCGCTGGGACCGACGTCCGGCGACGTGGTCGGCCTGAAGGGCCTCTGATTGGCCCCCGCTACGACCGGCTGTTGCGCCGCCTAACGGCGGCCAGTGCCACGGCCGCGATCGCCGCGACCGCCGCGCCGGCGACCGCGCGGCCGACAACATCGGGAACCGGTGGCGGCACGTACAGCACGCCGGAGCGATCCGCCACCGCAGGCTGACGGACGTACCGGCCGCGCGAGGGTACCGCGAGGTGGCGGAAATTCGCGGCCAGCTCGTCGAGCCCGCGCTCGAGCCGCCTGCCGCGCATCGCGATCCCGTGACCGGTCACGACGACGCTCGGATGCAGCTGCGCGAGCCTTTCCACGGATTCCTCCGCCGCGCCCCAGTCCATGGTGTAATACGCCGGCGGGCCGTGCACCTCGGGCCGCTGCGCCAGCACTGCCGACAGCGATTCCTGCTTGGTCGTGACGAAGGCGTCACCAGCCACGAGCGCACGGTCATAGTCGCGGAAGAGCGACACGTGGCCCGGCGCGTGTCCGGGAGTGTGAATCCATCGCCATCCCCCGATCACGGGCAGCGCCCCGTCCGCGGGCAACGACAGGACCGACGTACCGAGGTTGATGGGTCTTCTCGGAAAGAAGCGCGACATCGTGGCCAACGCGCCTCCGCCGACGGCCGGGTCCGGAGGTGGATACGACGATCGGCCGGTGAGGTACGGCATCTCGAGCTCGTGCGCGTACACGGGCACCCGCCAGCGTCTGACGAGCTCGCGCACGGACCCGACGTGATCGAAGTGTCCGTGCGTGAGGATGATGGCGTCCGGTGTCGCGTCGGGACCGTAGAGCAGCTCCGCCGCGTTGAGGATCCGTGACACGCTTCCCGGGAGGCCTGTATCGACCAGGAGCCACGGCCCGTCGTGGCCGTCGAACGAGCCGAGGAATGCCACGTTGACCATTCGGTCACGCAGATACGCCAGGCCTGGCGCGACTCGAGTCGGCTCGTCGGTGGAGCTCCTCAGGTCGACGAATTCATCCGTTGTCATATCCGGCTGGCTAGGGGTTGGCTTGTCGTCGTCTGATCGGGATAGTGACGCCGAGACAACAGCAAAAAGCGGGCAGAGCGTTAGGTCGGGCAAGGCGGCAGCGTGAAGGCCTCGAGCGTCGTCCTCCCAGCCGTCGTCGGATCCGTTACCACGATAGTGGTTGCCGTGCCCGCCGCCAGGCTCGGCACCGCGATGTCCTGCAACAATGTGGTTTGCCCCGTGTTCGTCAGTCGAACCATGTTCGTTTGCTCCGCCGGGACCGTGAGGAACGGCGACGCCGAGTTGCGCGTGACCGCCGTAGCGTTAGGCGTGCCGAGCGACTCGGCAGGATTGACGTAGATGTCCCACGTGCCCGCGCCCGGGCTCGCGTCCGTCGTCGCGTTGACGATGCGAACGCCCGCTGTGTTTGCGCCGGACGGCGTGAACTGGTCGTCGAGTGTCGCGAACGACGGCGCCGAGTCGGTGCCCGTCACGAGCACGGTGTAGGTGTTGCCCGCCGTGAAGGACGGGGTGAAGCCGGTCAGGTCGCTCGAGCTCCCTGCCGCTCGTATCGAGAGCTGTGGGTTCGCGTCGTTGACTTTCATGCACGTGGTCGCCGCCCCGAACGGGATATTGCCGTTTCCGCTGCCAACGGTGCCGTTCTGTGCGACGTCCAGCACCAGGGTGCTGCTTGCGTTGAAGAAGCGGACGGTCGTGTTGGCGTTCGGTGCGGCGATCGGATTATCGCTGTCGCTGCACGCGGCCACCGCGGCAGCGGTGGCGAGCGCGAGTACGGAAGCCGTAGCGCGTGGTTGCACGGTCCCTCCGGAGCTAACTGAGTGCGCACATTCGTGGCCTTGCTTCGCGGTGCCGCTCCGCACATATCGAACCCCGAGTGCCAACCTTATTAGGAGCCATGACCCGCCGGGGCTTCCGCGTGCATGCAGTCGCCGTTCGACCGAGCGGCCCGACTCTGCCGTTTCCCTGGCGGTCTCGTCAGGTCCGAAAACGTGGAGGACGGATGAAGACAATCGCTGCCTTGTGTGCCGTCATTGCACTGGGCTCGCGCGTGACCGGGGCGCAGACGCTCGACCTGCGCCGCTACCAGATCATTGATCTCACGCATCCGCTCAACTCCAAGACTCTTTACTGGCCCACGTCGCCCACGGGGTTCAAGCTGGACTCGCTGTCGTACGGACCGACGCCGGGCGGATGGTTCTACTCGTCGTTCGCGTTCTCCGCACCGGAACACGGCGGAACGCACCTCGATGCGCCGATCCATTTCGGCGAAGGCCACATGACCGTGGACCGCGTCCCGCTCGACCGCCTCATTGCGCCAGCGGTCGTCATCGACGTCACGGCGAAGACAAAGGCGGACCAGGACTATCGCCTAACGAGCGACGATGTGCTGGCGTTCGAGCGCGCGCACGGGAAGATCGCATCGGGCACCATCGTGCTGCTGCGAACGGGGTGGAGCTCGCGGTGGCCCGACAAGAAGAGCTATCTCGGCGACGACACCCCCAACGACGCCACCAAGCTTCATTTCCCGAGCTACGGCGTCGAAGCGGCGCGACTCCTGATCCAGGAGCGGCGCGCCGCCGCGATCGGCGTGGACGTGGCGTCGATCGACTATGGCCCGTCTGCGGACTTCATGGTGCACCGCATTGCCGCCGCGGCCGACGTGCCGGGGATCGAGAACCTCACGAACCTCAACCAGCTGCCGGCGACCGGCGCATACGTGTTCGCGTTGCCGATGAAGATCGAAGGGGGATCGGGAGGCCCCGTCCGGGTCGTCGCGTTGATCCCGAAGCGCTAGACTTCGGCAGACACATCAGGAACTGCCGGGCGCGTTGGGAGTACGCCTAACTGACCGCTCGCCGAACGACACTGAACGAACCAGGACTCGATGACGCAACCGGCGAAGAACGCGGCGCCTTACGACAGCCCCCGCGCAACGATCTTGTTGGCTCTCGCGCTCTCGGCGACGCTCGCCTGGGCGTGTCACCAGGGGCCGCCGCCCGAGACATCGGGAATTCCGGGGTTCGAGCCGACAATTCAGTCGGTCCCCATTGGAAAAGACGAGCACTTTTCCGTGATCGACAGCAACGAGGTCGTCGTTGCCTCACGCGACCGGTCGCTCATCGGCGGCATCTTTCTGCTGATCGACGACGCGCAGCTCCCCTATCGCCGGTACTTTCAGAAGCTGCCCCCGCGTACGGCCGTGGCCATGCTGCTCCAACCCGGGGACAGCATCGCAATGGATAGCGTCATCCGCGCGAGCAAAGCCCCGATCGTCGTGTACGAGCACGTGACCGTCCCGCGCGACGCCGCGGGTAACCCGCTCCCGATCGCGCGGTTCCTCGTGGTGTCAGTTCGGAACAAGGTGGCGCGCAAGTGGGTGTTGGCCGAGGACACGGCAGGCGGCCCCCCGATTCCGGACTGGATCCTCGCCGGCGCCACGCAACTCGTGACCGGTTTCCCCTCGGCCGGCGCGCGGAACGCTCAGCTGGCGTCCCAGATGAACGATCTGATCCCGATCGATACGCTGATAAAAATGTCGATCAATGAGAACGCGATCCCATCTGGGGTATCGGGCGACGTCGGCCTCGGAGGACTTCAGCGAAGGGACCAGCGAGGGCGGCCGGTGGGGTTGCCGCAAACGCCGCCAAAGCGGTTACCGCGGGAAAACGTCGCCGCGCTCGAGGCCGCAAGCCTCATGGAATTCATGTGGGCGCGTGAGGGCCGTGGCATCGTCAGGCGTATCGCCGAGGTCACGCGTCGCGGCGAGCCGCTGAGTGTGGCGCTTGCCCAAACTCAGTCGCTGCCTCACGACGTGCCGGGGCTCGAAGCGGCGTGGAAGGCGAGTCTGGCGCCGCCGAAAAACACGGACAAGAAAGGCGACAAGAAGCCGCCCGAGAAGCCGAGGGGGAATAAGTGAAAGTGGGCAGTGGACGACCGCGTCCACTGCCCACCACCGGCTCGACGGATCACCCGATGTTCGAGTGACCGCCTAACGAATCGTTCGCTCGGGCGTCAGCCGACCTTGAACTGCGTCGTCATCCCGTGCTGGACATGGGGCTTCCCGTCCTTCGCGTCGGGCACGAAACAGATCATCCCGTACTCACCGGGTGCGAGGTTCGCCTCGAAGAAGGTGTTCTTCCCCTTCACGAACGCCGGGATCCCACCGATCGGCTTCCCTGGCGGCGGCCCCTTCATGTCGAATACCCACTTGCCCACGTCCTGGATCGTCTTTCCCGGGGCGAGCTGGATCAGCACCACCTCGTGTGGCTGCGCGGCGGCGTTCTCCACCTTGATCATCTGCCTGCCCGCGACGAGCGGCTTCGAGAGGGTGAACGTGTAGTCGCTGAGAGTCAGCGTCACATCCGCCGTGGGTTCGGCCGTGTTCGCGTTCGCCGACGGCGTGACAGTGAGGGCGCGCATCATCCCCTTGGCCATGTGCGGGACGTGGTCCGGACCTTCGACGAAGCAGACCACCGCGTAATTGCCCGGCTCGAGCACCTGCATCGCGGTCGTCGTGGCGCCAGGCGCAGGCGGATTCACGCCGCCGTACGGCACTCCCCACGCCGGTGGGGGGCCCTTCTCCTTTGTCGCCGCCTGAAAGTCCGCGAAGGTCTTGCCCTCCTCGAGCTTGATCAGCTGCACGTGATGGAGCTCCTGACCCGCATCGGTCAGATGAATCATGGTGAGTCCCGCCGGAATGGTGTCGGGACCCTCGAACGAAAACTCCTTGGCCGTGAAGCTGACCATGTTGGGGGTCGCGGCCGACGCGGGGGTCGATGCCGCCGCGGCCGCCTTCGAGGCGGTATCCGTCGTTTGAGCTTCGGGCTTCGTGCAGGCGCCGAGTGCGAGCAGGGCAGCAATGGCGGCTGTTGCATGCATGGCGGACTTGCTCGAGACGCGATTCATGTTGGTGACAACTCCCAGGGTTAAGTGGACCGATCTGTCGGGCGCGGTGTCAAAACCGCCGGACCCCTGACGTATCGGCTTTCATGAGCGGGCTCGGAATGGCCCGACGAACATGGCGCATAGCATCGGGGCCGCAACCCCCGACGAACCCCTGCGCCGAACTCCGGGTCGGCAACCCCGGACGCGTGTCGCTTGTCTCACAATGAGCAGGACGCGGCCTTTCCAGACCGTGAACGGTCGATTCTCCCGATCCCTCTCACCCCGTGACGACCTCACTTACCGACCTTCAGCTGGCGATCATGCGGGTCCTCTGGGACCGCGCGGAAGCCACCGTGGTGGAGGTCCAGACTCGCCTCCGGCCGGAGCGCGACCTCGCGCAGACGACGATCGCGACGCTGCTGTCGCGACTCGAGAAACGCGGCGTCGTGGAACACCGGTTGGACGGCCGGCAGTTCGTCTATCGCCCGCTCGTGACCGAGCAGGAAGTGCGACGCTCGATGGTCTCGGAGCTCACTACACTGCTCTTCGACGGGAGTCCCGAGGCGCTCATGAGTCATCTGCTGCGTTCTCGCGAGATGGCCCCGGGCGACCTCGATCGCGTCAAGCGGATGATCGCCGATGCGGAGAACGGCGGAGCCCACAACGGCGCCGCCGTTTACGAGTCAGCTCGGCGAGCAGGTAGCGGTGATGCTGCCTGACCTGCAGACCGTCGTCCGGCTCACGGACTCCACCGCCGGGTGGTTGCTCACCTACCTCGTCCACAGCACGGTCATCCTTGGCGCGGTGTGGCTCATCGCCTCACTCCCGCGGGTCGGCGATACCGTTCGCGAGATCCTGTGGAAGTCCGCGCTGCTGGGCGGAATCGTGACCGCCACGATACAGACCGTGGTCGCTCGCGAGCCGCTCGGCGGCCAGCTGCGCCTCGCCCCGCGGACGACCGGTTTCTTTGTGCCGGCGATGCGCGTGGTGGTCCGAAGCGACGTCCTGGACGCGCACCCTCGAGTCGTGCTGATGCAGCCGGGTGGGACGCGGTGGACCAATGCGCTGATGGTGTTCTGGCTCGCGACATCGGGCGGTGGCCTTCTGCTGCTCACGTTAGGCCACGCGCGAGCGCTGCGGGCGTTGGGGCCGCGCACCTCGCTCCATGGAACGCCGATCGGCCAACGCCTGCGCGAGCTGCTCGCGCGCGCTGGCGTAGACCGACCCGTGGAGCTCACCTGCGCGTCGGCACTCGCGAGTCCGGTTGCGCTCCCCGGCAACGAGGTGTGCCTGCCTCGGCGCGCGCTGCTCGAGCTCCAGCCCGAGGAGCAGGACAGCATGCTCGCCCACGAGCTCGCCCACCTCGTGCGGCGTGATCCGCAGTGGCTCGTGCTCGCCCGGGCGATCGAGATGCTGTTCTTCTTCCAGCCGCTCAATCGCCTGGCACGGCGACGGATGCAGGAAGTGGCGGAATATCTGTGCGATGACTGGGCGGTCGCCCGAACCAGTCGGCCGGTGATGCTGGCGAAGTGCCTGGCTGCGGTGGCGGAGTGGGTTGGGCGCGCGCCGAGGACGACGACGCCGCGGCTGCATCCGATGTCGGCGATGGTGGATGCGGGCGGGTCGCCGCTCGTCCGCCGCGTTGGACGCATTCTGGGCGGGCGCAGGGCACCGAATGCTGGGACGCCGCGCGTCGCGGTCGCGGTGAGCGTATGTGCGCTCGCAGTCCTCGCGGGCGTAGCCCCGCGCGTGTCGGTAGCGCATCCGGCGATGATGGCGAACCGATTTACGTTCCTGCGAACGGTGGTGCGGGAAAGTGGCGCCGTGACCGACCGGGACGTGCTGTTCGTTTTCCGAACGCCGATGGGTCCGGTCCCGTTCGATGCTCTCTTCGAGCGAGGAGTGGTGCGCTCGGCACCCTAACGGTTCGGCCTAACGTTTGCAGGGCCAGGGATGAGGGAGGCCTGGCTGGACGAACCGCGGTCCTCCTCTCATTCTTGATGCCCGCTCATGCCGACCGCTCCCGACTCCGGCATGTCAGCGCTGACCCTCGCCGATGGGAGGTTCGCGTGTGCTCTGGCGTTAGGTGCTCAGGCAATGGAGTGGTGTCCCTCTTCGCGTTGGCGGCGGCGGTCCTGGCCCTAACGACAGGGCCGGCGCAGGCGCAAAACGTCACCTTGAGCATCCGTAGCTTCATTGATGCCACGGGCACGGTGACCTCGAGTCCCGCCGGTATCAGCTGCACGACGGCCAAGTACAACCCGGTCGAGCCGTGCAGCGCGACGTTTCCGGTGGGCACGGTGGTAACGCTCACGGCCGTGCCTGGTGAGCAGAACACGTTGCAGGGCTGGACTGGCGGTGTTTGTAACGAATTCGGGGCGTGCCAGGGCGCGAAGATCTGTGCCGACACCGAGACGTGCCAGGTCACGCTGACCCACGACTTCGAGGTCTGGGCGCACTTCGTCGCCACCCGTTATCCCGTCACCATCGTCGCGGAGGGGAACGGCGACGGCATTATCGAGGAAACGCCGGAAGAGACTTTCGGAACGCCTCGGCTCGCATGTGTGATTCGGAACGGTCGGCCGGACGCGGAGTTTGGCACGTGCGCCGCCACAGTTGCGTATAACTCGGTCATCACGCTGATCTTCGAGAATAACATTACTGGCACCAACCGGTTGGTAGGATACAGCTCGGAGTGTCAGGTCCAGAATGGGGGCACCTGCAATGCGCGCATCACCGGCCCGACCACGATCACGGCAACGATCGTAGCCGCCGAGTTCCGCGTGAAGAGTGCAGGTGGGACGGGGACGGGGACCGTGACGAGCAACGTGACGGAGATCAATTGCACGGTCACCAGCACCGGCGTGACTGGGGGTTGCGTGAAGACCTACGTTCGGGACCCGTCCCGAGAGGTCACTCTCATCGCCACGCCAGCTGAAGGCAGTCGGTTCGTGGGATGGTCGGGTGCGTGCACATCCGACCCCTGCACGCTGATTCCGGACTACCCACCCAACGTCCCGGAGGCGGTCGCGCTCTTCGAGACGCTTCCCGAGACGTCCCCACTGGTCTTGACGGTGGTCGATGATGGAACTGGTCGCGGGACCGTGAGGGTCGCACCGGGCAGCACACAATGCACGTTCAACGGTATCGTCGCCGACGATGACTGCTCGGCCACGTTTTCTCAGCCCACTGAGGTAACGCTCACGGCGACGCCGCAGTTCGGCAGCACGTTCGGCGGGTGGACGGCCGACGGGTGCTCGAGCGCTCACCTCACGTGCACCTTCACCCTCGCGGCCGCGAAAACCGTCTCGGTGAACTTCATTTCACCGCATTCAGCGCATGACCTCGGGCTCGCACTGATCGGCGGGGCCACGCTCTCGCCTAACGACCGTGCCGGCCTCGATCGGCTCGGCAATCAGAATGGCGTTTACGATCTGGGCGATCTGCTCGCGTACCTCGACCGCACGGGGCAGAAGCTCACGGCCACCGAGGCAGCCGCCGTCCTGGCCGCCCCACCAGCTCCGTCCGGCGCGCGAACGACCCGGAGAATTCCGTGATGCGTATCCCACACACGATCCGGCTCGGCACCACCCTCCTGGCGATGGTCGGCTCGATGGCAACCGCCGTCGCCTGCGGAGGTCGTGAGGCGCCCTCGGAGACGCCAACCCGACGCCGACTCCGGCGGAAGCAACACTCACGCTCAGTCTCACGACGCCTAACGCCGGAGACGCGGGGATCCTGTTCACGGTCACGGGGCCGAGCATTCTAGGCGTCACGGCTCGGCCGGGGCTGGAGATGACCGAGCGCACCACGACCGAGAACGGGTTGGCGACGAGCACCATTCTCGTCCGCGGTGATCTCGTGAGCGGACCGATCGGGTCGATCACCGTTCGCGGGGCAGATGCGCGTGGCGCGTACACGACGCAAGTACAGCAGGTCGCCGCGGGAGCCAGCGGCGGCTACGCACAACGAACGGACGTGGCGGCTTACCGACTCACGACGGGACAATGAGGGTGGACACGGCCCGGCGAAGATCCCATCTTCGCCGGGTCCCTCCACCCAATCATGACCCAGCCGACAACGCCAGGTAGCGGCGCAGAGCTCGACGCGCCCACCACCGTAGAGCCGAAGAAGCCGGAGAAGGCATCGCTGCTCGATGACTTCATGGACATCTTCTACGCGCCGTCCGCGGTGTTCGCGCGGCGCGCGAACGCGAGCTTCTGGATCCCGCTGCTGATCGTCTCCGTGCTGCTCGGGGTCATCTTCTTCGCCAATCGCGATCTGATCGACCCGATCATGGAGGCGGAGTTCGCGCGCTCGATGGCCAAGAGCCCCCAGGCTCAGCAGATGACGGCCGACCAGATGGAAACGGCGCGGAAGTTCGCCGGCACGCTCGGGATGATCTTCGCCTTCGCCGGACCACCGATCGTGATGCTGATGCTCGGCGTCGTGATCTGGATCGTCGGCAAGTTCTTCGACGCCAAGCAGTCCGTAAACGCCGCGGTGGTGGTCGCCGTGTTCTCGTACGTGCCGCGCGTCGTCGAAGGCGTCGTGAATCGCGTCGAAGGGCTCCTCATCGACACGTCGAACCTCAACAGCCGCTACAGCCTAACGCTGGGACTCGGCCGCTTCTTCGATCCCGACACGACGTCGCCGATCCTGCTCGGTCTCATCGGGCGGATCGACGTGTTCACGATCTGGATCACGGTGCTGATCGCCATCGGGTTGGCGGTCACCGGGAAGATCAGCCGCGGCAAGGCCGCGATCGCCGCGGCGATCGTATGGCTCGTCGGCGCACTCCCGACGCTGGCTGGCACCCTGCGCCAGTGATGTTGCGGGCGATCATCGCCTGCCACGCCGGGCGCTTCGGCTGGCGATGACGCTCGCTCGCGCTCTGGATCTCGCCGGCATCTTCGTGTTCGCCGTGAGCGGTGCGCTCGCGGCGGGCCGGAAGCGGCTCGACCTGCTCGGGGTGTTCGTGCTCGCGTCCGTAACCGCGATCGGCGGCGGCACCATCCGCGATCTTCTGATCGCCCGTCACCCGCTGGTCTGGCTGAGTGACGCGACCTACCTGTTCGTGATCATGGTGGCTGTCGCGATCACGTTCGGGTACGTGCGATGGCGTCGCCCGCCGCTCGCGTCGCTGCTCGTGGCGGACGCGCTGGGGCTCGCTCTGTTCAGTGTTGGCGGCGCGCAGATCGCAGAGAGCGCCGGGTTGCCGGCGATCGCCGTGGTGGTGCTCGGCACCGTGACAGGCGTCGGTGGCGGCGTGATCCGCGATGTACTCAGCGCGGAGATCCCGTTCGTGCTGCGACGCGGCAACCTCTATGCGAGCACAGTGATCGTCGGCGTCTCGGCGTATGTTGCACTCGAGCTCGCGGGTGTTGCGCGACAGACAGCGTCGCTGGTTGGCATGGTACTGATTGCCGCCGTAAGGCTGGCGGCAATTCGCTGGGAGCTCGCACTGCCGGTGTTCGAAGTCAACGAGTGAGTTGGGGACTAGGGGACTGGGGACTCGGCCGGGAAGCCATTAGCGCCGAGGAGCCTTCCTCTGCAGTAGGAGCCCCCCGGCCGAGTCCCCAGTCCCTAAGTCCCCAGTCCCTCCTTCAGATGTCATGGAGAGATGATCTCCTCGGAGTCTTCGGCGAGCTCGCGTGGCAGGCGCGGCGCACCGCCGGCGCGATCGGCCGCGCGATCGACCGCGATCCGATTCAGATCGTTGGCTACCGAGGATTCGGCACGGCCGACCGCGCCCTCGTGCTCGGTCGCGTGCTCCAGGACGAAGGCGTTCGTGCGCCGCACGCCACGCAATCGCGGTGGCGCAACCTCCTCGCGACACTCCGCCGAATCGAGAGCGACCCGCTGCCGTTCGCGCGCGTCCGGGCGAAGCTCGCCGGGCGAGACGATTCGGCGCACACGGAGATCGTCGCCGACGGCGAAGGCTTCCTCCGACACTGGCTCACGGCCCCCGGTGCGTTGACACCGTCAGGGTGGCACACCGTCTCGCTCGACCTCGCCGATGCGCCTAACGGGCACCCCGTTCGGGCGACGGCTCAGGTGCTCGCGCCCGCACCGACGGCAACGTTCGGCGTCGTGAGCGACATGGACGACACCGTCCTGCAGTCCGAGGTGACGAGCTTCCTGCGAGCCGCGCGGATGGTCCTCCTCGAGAACGCACTCACCCGCCTTCCCTTTCCGGGCGTGGCCGCGTTCTACCGCGCGCTCGACCGCGGAGCCACGGGCGCCGAGGCGAACCCGATCTTCTACGTGTCCAGCAGTCCGTGGAATCTGTACGACGTGATCGACGGCTTCCTCGAGGCACAGCGGATCCCCACGGGCCCGCTGCTGCTCCGCGATTGGGATCTCGGAAAGCTCAACGAGCGACACACACGCCATAAGGGCGTCGTCATTCGCGAAATCTTCGACACGTACCCGGAACTGCCATTCCTGCTCGTGGGCGACAGCGGCCAGGAAGACCCGGAGATCTACACGGAGTTGGTGCGCGAGCGGCCCGGCCGCGTGAAGGCGGTGTACATCCGAAACGTCAGCACGAACCCGGAGCGCAGCCAACGCATTCAGGCGCTCGCGCGCGAGGTCGCCGAGGCGGGTTCGACGCTCGTGCTCGCGGACGATACGCTCGCCGTCGCGCGTCATGCCGCGATGCATGGCTGGATCGCATCCGAGGCGCTCGACGAAATCGGCGGCGAGAAGCGTGATGATGAAGGTGCGACCGGCGCGAAGGCGAACGCGCCCGGTGTGGATACGAAGCCGGCGCCGACTGTCGTCGTGGACCCTGACGTCTCGGCGGACGACGTCAGCTGAAGATCGCCTTGGGGCCCGGCCGGCTGTACGTTACCCTCACCATGAACCGCCAATCGTGATGCGTCGCTTTTCACTGGTGCTGCTCCCGTTCCTCGCGGCCTTCGCCCTGGTGTTCGGCCTCTACTACCTGTTTGCTGCGTACCGCCTCGTTCAGCTTGGCCGAGTCGTACCTGCCGCGCTCTGTTTCGTGTTCGGCTGCATGGGCCTGGGCCTCGCAGTCGCGATCTGGGTTGCACGCAAGCGCGTTGGCCGCGGTGGTGGCCCGCCGCATGCTGCGTAGCCGAACCGGCCCCGTGACGGGCAGCGCGGCAACCTAACGACAGGGATACGAAGGCGACGGATGCGATTTCGACGATGGGTGGGCGCCTCGATTGCCATCGTGACCGGATTTTTCGGCAGCGCCACCGGCGTCGCGGCACAGATCCCCGCACCCACGAGATGTGCCGTTGGGATTCCTGCGAGCGAAGTGTCGGGATACGTGCCGTTGCCTCGAGGCGACGTGTTCTGTCCGCTGCTCGCGGATCCCAAGGGTCAGCGTTCGTTCGTCAGCTATCTGCACGAGACGAGCGATCAGGGCGACATGAACGTCGGGTCCGTGGGGATCAGCGACGCGTTCGGACTTCTCCGCGTCGGTGGCCCGAAGCCCGGCGACGGTTTCCAGGTGAGCCTTGCCGGCAGCGTGTTCGCGCAGTTCGACCTCGGCTCGTCGTCGTACGATCTCATCAACGCCGACTACATCATCGGACTTCCAATCAATTTCCGACGTCGTGCGTTCTCGATGCGGTTCAGGCTTTACCACCAGAGCTCCCACCTCGGCGATGAATTTCTGCTGCGGGAGAACAATCCGACGTTCGTCCGCGAGAACATCTCGTTCGAGGCCGCGGAGATGATCCTCTCGCTCGATGGCGGTCCATTCCGCGTTTACGGAGGAGGTGAGTATCTCCTGCGACGCGACCCGAAGGACCTCGAGCGTTATGTCGCGCACGGCGGTGTGGAGTTGCGGCCCGCGCGGCGTCTGGTACGATTCGGCACGGTCGCCGGCGTGCGATTCGTCGCGGGGGGCGATGTCAAGGCTTCCGAGGAACAGGACTGGAAGCCTGCCGTGAGCATTCGGACGGGATTCGAGTTCGACCGTCCGCGCGATACGGATCCACCCGGACGACGCTGGGGTCTCCTGTTCGAGGCGTACACGGGCCCGTCGCCGTACGGCCAGTTTTTCCGGAATCAGGTCCGTTACTTCGGCGCCGGCATTCACTTCACGCTATGACGAGTCACGAACAGTCGTACGACGTCATCGTCGCCGGGTTGGGCGCGATGGGGAGCGCGACGGTGTACGCGCTGACGCGCGCGCAAGCCCGAAGTCCTCGCGTGTTAGGCATCGATCGATTCTCGCCGCCGCACCGCCTCGGCTCGTCGCATGGACGGACGCGCATTATCCGCGAGGCCTACTTCGAGGGCCCGGCGTACGTTCCGATCGTTCGCCGGGCGTTCGATCTCTGGCGCGAGCTCGAGCAGGCGGCGGGTCGCACGCTGTACAGCCGGACACGCGGAATAACGTTAGGCGCGCCGGATGGGATGCTGGCGAGCGGCGCGCGCGCGAGCGCCGAGCAGTTCGATGTGCCACACCGTGTGCTGTCGGCCGCGGAGGTGACTCGCAACTTTCCGGGGCTGCGGCCGGCGGCCGGCATGGTCGGCGTGGTCGAGGAGCGAGCGGGGGTACTCTTCCCGGAGGATTGCATCGCCACGATGCTCGGGCTGGCGGAAAAGGCGGGCGCGGAGCTCCGACGCGACGAGACCGTCGTGGCGTGGGAGGCGAACGGCGACGGCGTCGTCGTCCGGACCACGGACAACGAATACCGCGCAACGCGGCTCGTGATCGCCGGTGGCGCCTGGATGCCGCGGCTGGTGCCGGAGCTGGCCGGTACGCTCGCGGTCGAGCGCCAGCCGATTCACTGGTTCGCCCCTGATTCGCATTCCGAGGACTACTCGGCGCCGCAGTGCCCGGTGACGCTCTGGGAGTATGCTCCCGACCGCACCTTTTATACGTTGCCGGACTTCGGCGATGGCGTGAAGGCGGCCGTGCACTACGAGGGGCAATCAGTCGATCCCGATCACGTGAACCGACAGACGTCGCCGGAGGACGTTGCCCGGGTTGCCGAGCTTTTGCGGTGCTTCATGCCGAATGCCGAGTGGCAGCTGCGGGACTCGCAGGTGTGCCTCTACACGAATACGCCGGATCTCCATTTCATCATCGACCGGCATCCGTCGCACGCTGACCGCGTGGTCGTGGTGAGTGCGTGCTCGGGGCACGGGTTCAAGTTCGCGACGGCGATTGGAGAGATCGCCGCGGACCTGGTAGCGGAGCGAAAACCGCGGTTCGATCTCGACATGTTCCGCATGACGCGATTCCAGGAATGACCGCATGCAAATCAAAGGGGTCAGAGGCGATTTTCAAACGACTCTGACCCCTTGGTTTCCCGGGCTAATACGTTAGGCGGCTACTGGCACTTCTTCGGGTTGCACGTGACGCTCTGGCTCACGGTGGTCGTTCCGGCGGCATTCCTGACGTCGACGGAGACCGAACCGCTCGTCCGACTGCCATACGTGAGGGTATACTGGGTCGTGCCGACCGAGCTCTTCACGGTGCCGCCAACGAAACGCCAGACCGGTGCGAAGGTCCCTCCCGACGACGTGAGCGTGAACGTACAGGTGAATCCGACGCACGTCTTCGAGAGCGTCGCGGTCGGTTTCGTCCCACCGCCCGGGGCCATAAACCCGACGTACAAAAGCTTGTTAGGCGTCCCGTTCGGCACCATAGTGATGGCGTTGCTGGTCGCATTGGTGACCAGTGCGTTCGTCACACCGGTTACGGTCGCGGTCGGGTTGGCCGAGAGATAAAGTGCCGCCGCGCCGGCGACGTGAGGCGACGCCATCGAGGTGCCGCTGATCGTGTTCGTCGCGGTCGCGCCTCCGATCCAGTCCGACGTGATGCTCAATCCCGGGGCCAGTATGTCCACGCAGTTCCCGGAGTTGGAGAACGTCGCCAACGTGTTCGATGACGTCGTGGCGCCGACCGTGATCGCACTGCCCGCACTCGATGGCGAGTAATTGCAAGCGTTGGCCGTGCTGTTCCCGGCGGCCACCGCCATGACGATACCGTCATCGGTCGCCCGTTGGACGGCGTCGTTCAAGGTCTGCAGGAAGTCACCACCCAAGCTCATGTTGGCAACCGCCAGCTGGCCGGCCTGGTGTTGACCGACGACCCAGTCGACGCCTGCGATCACATCGGCGTCGCTCCCGTTGCCGAAACAGTCGAGCACGCGAACGGCAACGATCGTCACGTTCTTCGCGACGCCGTACGTCGTCCCTCCCACTGTCCCGGCGACGTGGGTGCCGTGACCGTGGCAGTCGTCAGGCGGATCGGCGTCCACGAAATCGGCACCGGTGCCAAGCCGACCTGTGAAGTCCGCGCTCGAGGAATTGATACCGGTGTCGATGATGTAGGCCGTGACGCCGGTGCCGTCGTTAGGATAATTGTAGCTCCCGTCCGTTCCCGTCCTCGAATCGATGCGATCGAGCCCCCACGACGCAGCGGGCGTCTGCGTGCCATCGACCGTCACGATCCCGTCGCGCTCGATGCGTGCGACATGAGGGTTCCGCTGCAGCGCCGCAACCGCTCCATCCGACAGATTCGCGACCGCGAACCCCTTCAGCGCATAACGATACACGTGCCGCAGCGATCCCCCGTGCGTCTTCACGAGCCCGTTTGCCTGTCCCTCAGGATCTGCTTCATCGTCCCGAAACGTCACGATGTAATCGTTCTGCGCGGCGTTGCGCGCCGCGCTCACACGGTCCAGCCTGACCGTCGTCGGAGTCGGCGACGTGGAGTCCTGACAAGCGGCAACGACGAGCATCGCGGGAGCCAGGACCGCGTACTTACGCATGGATCTTTCTCCTCGGAGTGGGACGGCGATATGACCGCGAATTGTGACGCACATCACAATACGTCCCCCCGACCACACGGTCCAGCATCAAATTAGGGCTCCTTCATGCCCCACCCCTGGGCGACCTGCCTCTCGGCGACTCTCACACGCATTCACCCTCCTCGGCCCGCCTTTCCCTTCCAACGTCTCCCGTTATGCGTACGAAACTGGTCGTAACAGCCCTGGCCAGCTGTCCCGGTCTTTTCCTCGCCCACTTCCCCCTGGTTGCACAAGAACCGGCAGCGTGGGGAGTTAGCTCACGTGACGCCCTCGAGTTCCATACGTTCTCGATCGCCGCGATCGATCCGCGGACCGGCGAGGTCGGCGTCGCCGTGACGACCCGGGTACCGTGTGTCGGCAACGGAGTCCCGTGGGTTCGGGCAGGGGTCGGCGCGGTCGCGACCCAGGCCAATACACGAACCGAGTACGGGCAGGTCCTGCTCGATGCCATGGCGAAGGGGGAGGAGCCGGCCAAGGCGCTCGCGCGAGCGCTTGCCGCCGACTCGCAGGCCGTCTCGCGCCAGGTGGGCGTGATCGCGGTCAGCGGCAAGAGCGCCCAGCACACTGGCGCGAACAACAGCCCATGGGCGGGAGGTCACGCGGGCACGAACTACGTCACCCAGGGCAACCTGCTCGTGGGCCCGGAGGTGGTCGACGCCGTTGCGGCATCGTTCGAAGCGAGCGAAGGAACGCCACGACATCTCGCGGACCGGCTCATCGACGCGATCGCCGCGGGCTACGCGAAGGGTGGCGACGCGCGCAAGGGACGTACGCAGTCGGCCGCGGTGATCGTCGCGGATTCACGACCCGGCCGCTCGCGCCGGGCCGACGGCGTCACGGTGAACATCAACGTCTGCGAAAACCCCGAGCCCGTCGCCGAGCTGCGACGTATCTACGACACGATCTCGCAGACGCTCGGCTTCCGGCAGCTGGAACAGTTTACCGGCAACGACATCTGGCAGCTCAAGGTGATCCTCAACGCGCTCGGGCTGTTCAGGCCTAACGAGAAAGAACTGCGGCGCGACGTCCCCGACGCGCTGGTCTACACCCCCGAAGCCATCGCGGCGGTGGACGCGTTCCGGGCGGGCGAGCACCTGTCGCTTCCGGCGTTAGGCTCCCCGCCGGGCCTGGTGGACGAGGACACCGTTGCACGCCTCTGGGCGGCGCTGGCGCGGGCGGGGAAGGCGGACTCGGTCAGGCAGGCGCTGCTCGAGACCGTCGCGGTCCGTCGGTAGTGGAACATCGGGACTCGGGACTCGGCCAGGATGCTTTTAGCGCTGAGGAGACCTCCTTTGCAGTAATAGCATCCCGGCCGAGTCCCGATGTCCCGAGTCCCGATGTCCCGATGTCCCGATGCCGAGTCCCCAGCCCCCAGTCCCGGAGTATAGAATAGGGTCATGGACCTAGAGTCCGGCGCCTCGCCGCCGCGCGCGCTCACCGCGCCCGTCGATTCCGCGCGTGTGGTGCTCGACCGCCAGCGCGATCGTGCCGAGCGGATGCTCAATCGCGCGCGGCTCATCGTGCTTGTGCTGCTCGGGATCGCCGCGCTGGTCTACGCGCCGAACCTCACGCGGGCCCTCAACTGGGTCAACGTCTCCGTCCTCGTTCCCATCCTTGCCTGGACGATCCTGCAGGGCGAGCTGTTCTACCGGCTTCCGAAGCTCCCCGTCTGGATCGGCGTGGCGAACCCCGTCGCCGACATCGCCGGCGTTACCGCCATCATCGGCGGCTACGCATTCGCGCAGTCGGCCACGCTCGCGCTCAAGACGCCGATCTTCCTCATGTATTTCGTCATTCTCGCTGCGCTGCCGATTGCCGCGTCCACGCGCAAGGCGGCCGCTGTCGCGTGCATGACGCTCTGTTGCTACGGCGCGCTCGTCGCGTTCTTCTTCCTCACGGGGCGACTTCCCACCGTGCTCAATCCCGTCGCGGCGAGTCAGGCGGCAGGCGTTTCCCCGCTCGACGAGGGGGCGAAGCTCTTGCTCCTCGCGATGGCCGGTGCGATCGCGACGTATGCGACGAACTGGCAGGAGCGTCTGGCGACGAGCTTCTCTCGCGCCACCGAGGAGCGCGAGCAACTCGAGGCACGGCTCGCTCGAGCTCAACTTCAGAGTCTGCGGCTGCAGCTGCACCCGCACTTCCTGTTCAACACGCTGAACACGATCAACGCGCTCATCGGCACCGATCGGCACGCGGCCGAGCGCGTCATATCCGGCTTGAGTGAGCTGTTGCGCATGTCGCTCAGCAGCGCAAGCGAACAGGAGGTGACGCTCGCCAAGGAGCTCGAGCTGCTCGCGCACTACATTGAAATCCAGCAGATCCGCTTCCAGGATCGCCTGACGGTCAACTTCCGGATCGACCCCGATGCGCGATTCGCGCTCGTGCCGAATCTCATGCTGCAACCACTCGTCGAAAACGCGATCCGCCACGGCATCGCGCCGCGCGCGGCGCCAGGGCACGTGATCGTCAGCGCGGCCCGACGTGGCAACCGGCTCGAGTTGAGCGTCGTCGACGACGGCGTCGGCGAACGGGCGACGCGCGAGCATCGCGACGGCGTTGGACTCGGCAACACGCGGGCGCGATTGCTCTCGCTGTACGGAAGCGAACATCGCTTCGAGGCCGGCGGCGGATCGACGGGTGGGTTCACGGTTCGTATCGACATTCCGTATCGCACCGACGGATCGTCGAAGGACCTCGCCCGGCGCGAGGCGCAGCACGAGGCGCTCGTATGACGGCGATCGAGTCCCGCTCGGCTGTCCGCACATTGATCGTGGATGATGAGCCTCTGGCGCGCGCCCACCTCAGGTCTCTCCTGCGCGAGCGTGGTGATGTGGACGTCGTCGGCGAGTGTGGTGACGGGCGGTCGGCGATCGACCAGATCAAGCGCCTCGGCCCCGAGCTCGTGCTGCTCGACATTCAGATGCCGGAGCTCGACGGGCTCGAAGTGATTCGCGAAGTGGGCCCGGAAGCCATGCCCGCGGTCGTGTTCGTGACGGCCTACGACGAGCATGCGCTCGCCGCGTTCGAGGTCCACGCGTTCGACTACATCCTGAAGCCCGTGAGCCGGCACCGTTTCACGCAGGCGATCGATCGCGTCGTCGGTCTCATTCGAGCCGACGTGAAAGATCAGTCACTGGCGGATCGTCCGCTCGCGGCGCTCATCGAGGCGATGCGCAGCGAGCGGTCGGCGCTCGATCGCATCGCGGTGAAGGCGGACGGGCGGGTGCTGTTCATTCGCGTTGGCGAGATCGACTGGATCGAGGCGGACGACGATCTGGTTCGCATCCACACGGGGAAAGCCGTGCACACCCACCGCAGCACGCTCACGCATCTGGAGGAGCGGCTACCGGCGTCAAAGTTCCTGCGTGTGCACCGGTCGACGCTCGTGAACGTCGATCGCATCCGCGAGATTCAGCCGTGGTTTCAGGGCGATTGGGTGCTGATTCTGAACGATGGCACTCGGCTTCATTCGGGGAAGAGCTACCGCTCGAAGGTGCGGGAGTACATCGAGCGGTTGACGTAGATTCCCCTCGCCTCGTTGCTGGTGCCCTTCGCCGCGTGTTGGAGGGCCCTCACCGTTGTCGTGTTGTCCGGGGTCCTCATGGCGGCGCACGTTTCCCGATGAAGGGTTCGCGCCAGCACGTGAGAGGCTCGCGATCTCTCGGCTCATCACGGTGTAGAGAGCGACGCGAGCACCGTTGTCGATTCGAAATCATTAAGGAGGTTTTATGCAGAAAGCGCGTGTCCTGGCGGTCGCGGCTCTGGTGGCGTTTGCAGGATGCAGTGGCGGTGGCGATGGTGGCGGAGGCACGGGTCCGACTCCGGTGTTCACGTCGTTGAGCGTGACGCCAGCAAACGTGAGCGTTGTCGTGAACGGTACGCAGAATTTGACGGTGTCGGCGAAGGACCAGAACGGGGCGACGATGAGCGGGCTCTCATCGACGTTCCAGTCAAACGACGTGTCCGTCGCAACGGTGACGTCGGCTGGTGTGGTGACTGGTGTCGCCGCTGGGACGACGACGATCACGGTGAACGGGACGGTCGGCACCACGACGAAGTCGCAAACGGTCAACGTGACGGTGTCGACGCCTGGTTCCACCGCGACCGTGGCCGCGACGACCTCGAACGCATTCGACCCTTCCAGCGTCACCATCACGGCGAATGGCCAGGTGACGTGGAACTTCGCCAGCGTCGCGCACAACGTGACGTTCGACAACGCAGCGGCCGTGACTGGAGGCAATGTTGCCACCACCTCGAATGGCTCCGCCTCGCGCACATTCCCGACAGCGGGCACGTATGCGTACCACTGCACCATCCACGGCGGGATGAACGGTGAGGTGAAAGTGCAATGATGGCGGCTGCGCGTTGCGCGCACCGCACGCCACGGCGGTCTCGCTCGCGGCGAGTGCGGAATCGACACCGCGCGCAACGCGTTTCACGCAACGGACCAATCATCGCATGTCTCGTCTCCGCGTTAGGGCTGCCGACGGGGGCCCTTCCGCTAGCGGCGCAGGAACGTGAGCTCAGGAGCTATGGCGCGGGTGCGCCGGAAGCGAAGCTCATGGTGTTCTACTCGTCCTCCATCGCTTTCTCGCCCATTGGCGTGCCGTGGGGTGCCACGGGGCTGTCGGCCATGGCCGTTCCGTCCGGTCGCGCGATCCCGCGGACCGAGGTCGCAATCGAGGTCTCATACATTCCTCGGCTCTCCGCTGACCAGCGCACGGTGGGCACCGACAAGCCAGAGGCGACGAACCTCGCACCGGTATTCCCACGGCCTCGACTCGGGATCCGGTTGCCGTGGGGGCTCGGGCTGGAGGGGAGCTGGATTCCGCCGTTCCGGGTGTTCGACGTCAAGGCGAACGTGATCTCGGCGGCCGTGTCGCGTGCGTTCGCTGTCGGCTCCGGTGTCCGCCTAACGCCGCGTCTTTCCGTTCTTACGGGGCGGGTGGAAGGGCCGATCACCTGCAATCGGAACACCGCCAACCAAGGCGACCAGTCGCTCATGACCTATTACACGTTCGTCTGCCACGGCAACGATAGCCGCGATTACTTCGACCCAAGGCACGTCTCGGGCGAGGTGATCGTGGCGCGAAGCTTCGCGAACGGGCGATGGGAGCCGTACCTGACCGCGGGGGCACGTGGCGAGCGCACCCGGTTCGATGTCGGTGTGATTCGCGACGACGGCTCTCGCGATCTCGACAACCCGATCCTCGAGGTGAAGACGACGCGTGCGTACGGAACCGCCGGCGCGTCGTGGCTCGCGCTTCCGCGCACCCGACTGTCAGGCGAGTTGTTCTACGCACCGGGGAGTGTGTTCACGGTGCGGGCCTTCGCGGGCGTGCACCTGTGGTGACCTCGGCCATGGGCGCCGTGACGCGCGCGCACTCGGCCGCCCGGCTCGGCGTCGTCGCGATGGCGTTAGGCTGCGCCGACTTCGAGACGCCGGTCGATCCCACGGGTGGCGCGCCCGATACCCTCGTGCCGACGCCATCCTTCGCGATGAACGTCGCGCCGATCTTCCAGAAGCGATGCGCCGTGGGTGGATGTCATTCCATCGCGACGCATCAGGCGGGGCTCACGCTCGACTCCACACAAGCGTACGAGTCGATCGTGGGCGTGCCATCGACGTTGCAGCCGTCGGCCAAGCGGGTGGTCCCGCTCGAGCCGTCGGACTCGTGGCTCGTCACCATGATCAGCGCCGACGATGCGGCGCGTCAGGGTTTGAGCCGCATGCCGCTCGCGACGCAACCGCTCACCGACAATCAGATCACGACGATCATTCGCTGGATCGAACAGGGGGCGTTGCGAAATTGATGGACCCCGCTGGACCGATGCCGGAGAGCAGCCGGCCAACATCGGGCGCTGCACGCGCCGGACGACGCCGAGCCGGCGCGCGGGATGGGCTCGTGGCCGGTTCCGAGAGCTACTGGGCGTGGCTGGCCGAGCTTGGCACGTCGCCGATCCGCCTAACGCCCGACAACGTCGCCGTATCGATGTCGGTGCGGTGGCTGGGCGGGATGATCGTGCGCGGCCGCTTCACGGACGTCCGGGGCGCGATTCACTTGCCCATCGATGAGGACGATACGGTGGCCGTCACGGTGGAGGTGTACGCCGACAGCGTGCGGACCGGCGTCTCGCTTCGTGACCGCCATCTGCGCGGCCCGTTGTTCCTCGACGCCGCACGTCACCCGACGATCATGTTTCGCGGCGCCGACGCGATGCGACTGCCGACGCACATCGCAGTGCCTGGCTCGCTCACGATCCGCGGCATCACCCGCACCGAGGAGCTGCGCTGCTCGATCTCGCGTACGCCAACCGGCCGCGAGCTGCTCGCTGACCTCACGTTGTCACGCCGCGCCTACAACGTCGGGGTGCCCCGCGGCCTGCGCCGACTCGACCCGCTGTTTGTCGTCATCGGGGACGAGGTCCGGATCTCGATTCGGGTGGCGCTTTAGCGAACCGGGATGAGGGATGAGGGATGCGAGGAAGATGCGGAAACCCTATTCCGCATCCCGCATCCCTCATCCCTCAGTTCAGCTTTCGATAGCCGCCTCGGTCTCCGTCCGCCCGCGCGCCGCAACGACCCAGCTCGTTTCCACAATCGAGTCCCGTACGCCGAAGATGACGTCGTTCAGATGAACCACGACGCACACATGGTTCGGGATGATCCGGACCTGATCCCCGACCTGCGGGTTCCAGTCGGACGTCGAGAGGTCGAGGATCCCGTGCTCCTCGGACATCCGTGCGACCACGACGTCGGGGTGGTCCAGCACAACGCCGAAGCCCTCGCCGGCGACGCCACGCATCGGCTCCCGACCTAACGCCTTCGACCCGGCGTCGATCACCGCCTGGCCAGGCACCGCGCGGCTCACGACCGTTGCCAACACCGTCAGCGCGCAATCCTCCCAGGCACACGCGCCCAACTCCGCCGTCGTGCGATCGTTGTAGACGTACGTCCCCGGACGCACTTCGGTGACACCGGGTACCTCGTGCATCCGCCAGGCTGTCGGCGTCGAGCCCCCGCTAACCACCCGCGGATGCACGCCCGCGCGATCGAGCTCGGCGATGTACGTGCCGAGATCCGCCCGGAGCCGATCGAGGTTCGCGTCCTGTTCCTTCACGTGCTCACGCACGTGGCCGGGATAAAATGCGATGCCCGCGTAGTTGAGCGGAGGATGCTGGAGGATCTGCTTCGCGAGCGCCACTGCGTCGGCAGGGCTCTGGACTCCCACACGGTGCATCCCGAGGTCGATCTCCACGTACACGTCGACTTCGCGCTGCGACACCTTGCTTGCCGCGGCGAGCTGACCTAACGCGGCAGTCGAATCGAGCGCCACCGTCAGCTTCACCTGATGCGGGATGTACATCACACGCGCGAGCTTCGTTGCGCCGACGAGCGGGTACGCGAGCAGCAGGTCGTGCGAGACGTCGCCCATGACCTCGAGCTCGCGCGGCGTCGCACACGTGAGCCCGATGGCGCCCAGTCGGATCTGGTCCGCCGCGATCCGCGGCGACTTGTGCGTCTTCACGTGGGGCCGGAGCGACAGCCCGTGGAGAATGCAGTACGACGCCATTCGGTCGAGGTTGTGTGCCAACCGGTCGAGGTCGACGACTGCCGCCGGCGTCTCGAGGGCCGAAAGCTGCTTCGGGGGTTCCGCGGGTTCGAGCGTCGGGAACGGCGCTCGCCGCTGAGTCGTTGATCGCTTCATTTAGAAGATGTCCGCGCTGGAAATGAGTCCCGGATTGCCACCGCGCGGGCGGCCGTCTCAATGCAACGCAATATGGACCGAGAACCGGGGATGGGTTAGAGCACGCACATCACCGGCCTTGATTGTGACGCGATCATAGCCCTTTTGGCCGAACGGCTCGCTCGCACCCGGCGAGCGCCACGTCCACGAGCAGTGCGAGCACGGCGGCCGGCACGGCCCCGCTCAGGATCAATCCGGTGTCGGAGAGCGCGAGTCCAGTGACAATTGGCTCGCCAAGTCCACCGGCACCAATGAACGCCGCCAGGGTCGCCGTCCCGACGTTGATCACCGCGGCCGTCCGCACGCCGGCCATGATCGTCGGCGCCGCGAGTGGAAGCCGCACCAGCCGCAGCACCTGGGCCGGCGTCATCCCGAGCGCGTGGGCCGCGTTCACCGCGACGGGATCCGCATCGCGCACACCCGAATACGTGTTCCGAACGATGGGGTACAGGGAGTACACGAACAGCGCCACGAGGGCCGGCACGATCCCGATCCCAAGCAATGGGATCATGAACGCCAGCAGAGCGATGCCGGGAATTGTCTGGAGCAGGCCCGTCACGCGAACGAGCGGCTCCGCCAGGCGTCGGCGGCGCTCCAGAACCAGGGCGAACGGGATCGCCACGAGCGCTGCCGCGACGAGCGACACGGCTGACAGCACGAGGTGCCGCCACGTTCTGCGCGCCAGCGCGGCACGGTCGTTCACCATGGCGTGCACGAACGAGTCCCACGCGGACATCCGTCCAGCGGGCGCGCGTTGAGCGTCGGCGGTGGCCCGGGAGGTACTCCCCAGGCCTAACGAATCCAGCGCGCCACGCGCGACCATGTCGACCGACACACCATCGACCTCGAGCTTCCGGTTGAGGGCCCGCATCGTCGCGCCGTCGATGCGGCCGCTCAGCTCGGCCAGCGCGGCGACGGCCCGCGGGTCATCTCGCGCGACCGCCGCGCTCACGAGCGCCGCCGCCTGATACGGTGGGAAAAAACCGCGATCGTCGGCGAGCACCACCAGGTCGTACCGCGCGATGAGCCCATCGGTGGAGTACCCGTCGATGACGTCGACCCCACCCGAAGCGAGCGCCTGGTATTTCACGGCGGCGAGGAGTGGCCGCACTTCGCGAAATCCCAGCCCGTACGCGCGCGCGAGGCCCGGCAAGCCGTCATGGCGGCCAATGAAGTCCGCCGTGAATCCAGCGCGCAGCGACGGTGCCACTCGGGCGAGGTCGGTCAGCGTTCGCAGGGAATACTGCGTCGCGGTCTCGCGCCTAACGCTGATCGCATACGTGTTCTCGAAGCCGAGCGGCGGAAGCCAGGTGACGCCGAATTGCCGACGGAACTCGGATGCCACGTGGGTAAACGCCTGCGCAGGGGTTCGGCGCGTCGTATCCGCAAGGATCGCGAGCAGCCCCGTGCCGGTGTATTCGGGGTACACATCGATCGAGCCGTTCCGCAGCGCCGCGAACGCGATCTCGGTCGCACCGAGCCCCGGCCGACGATCCACTCGAAAACCCCGCGCCTCCAGCAGCTGCGCGAACATCTCGCAGAGGATGTACGATTCGCCGAACGGCTTGGACGCGACGACGATGGGGCGGGCGCGCGGGGCGTCCTGCGCAAGCGCCATGGCGAGGACGAGAACGATCAGCAGTTTCATGCGTGCCGATCGACTCGATTCAGGCCGGCCTTTTCCACGAGGCGCGCCACGTAGGTCGTTGCCGGCGACCCGATGATCTCGCGGGGCTCGGCGAGCTGCTCGATGGCGCCTGCTCGCATCACCGCAATGCGATCAGCCAATCGCTGTGCTTCGAACAGGTCATGCGTCACGAGCACGCACGTGACCGGGCGCTGCTTCCGAACCGCCATGAACATCTCCTGAAGGTCCGCCCGGGTGATGGCGTCGAGGGCGCCGAACGGTTCATCGAGGAGGAGCACCGTGGGTCGGGCCGCGAGCGCCCGCGCCAGCGCGACACGCTGACGCTGTCCGCCGGAGAGCTGTCGCGGGTATCGACCGTAGAAGCTGCCGTCCGTGAAGCCGACGAGGGCCATGGCCTCGCGGACCAGGGCGTCGGCGTTAGGTATCCCGATCAGCCACGGCACGAGCTCGACGTTCCGGCGCACCGTCCAGTGCGGCATGAGACCGCCTTCCTGCATGACGTAGCCGATGTGCCGCCTGAGCTCCACCTCATTGGCCCGTCGGACGTCTGCGTCGTTGACGGCGATCGCCCCGCTGTCGGGTTCCACGAGGCGGTTGAAGCACCGGAGCAGGGTGGTCTTGCCTGACCCGCTCTCCCCGACGAGCGCCACGCATTCCCCGTCGGCGACGTCGAGCGACACGCCCGCAAGCGCGTCGACCGGGCCCGCGGGTGTCGTATACCGCTTCATGACATCTCGGGCGGTGAGTGACACGTCGGCAGGCTCCAGGGTGGGCTTTCGTCGGCCCGAATATGCTATCGGCTGAGACCAGGGATCAAACGACTCTGACCGTGACCCCTTTGATCACCTTCCCAATCTCAAGGCCCGGTTCCCTATTGGTTCAGGCCAGGCAAGGCTGTCCGAGGGAGAACCGGTGACAGAAAACCAATAACACAGGACCCACCACTCCTGACTCGCCGAGACATCTCGTGATGTCATGGCGAGTTATCGGTATTGGGTAATGGGTCATTGGTTTTCTGTCATCGGTCATACAGTTCCCGGAACGCGCAACCCTCTACCCGGTAAACGTGTCAACCAGGCAAGTCAAGAACAGACCGGTATTTCCGAGCCGACGACCCGAGTGGACGAACGTCAATTGATCGCCGCAGCAGTGGCTGGTGAGGTCACAGCGCAGCGAATGCTTTATGACCAGCACGTGGATCGAGTCTACCGCCTGGCCTTTCGCCTGGCAGGGGAAGACGAGCTCGCGCGCGACTTCACCCAGGAGACGTTCATCCGCGCGTTCCAGCGGCTCAAGGACTTTCGCAGCGATTCGTCGTTCGGGACGTGGATTCACACGATCGCAACGTCGGTGTCGCTGAACGGGCTCAGAAAGGTCAAGAAGTTCAGGACCCGGGAGTCTTCGCTGGACGATGCGCTGACGGTTGGCGCGGTTACTCGACGCGCCGAGCCGGACCTGAAGGAGCGGCTGAGGCAGGCGATCGACAACCTGCCCGAGGGATACAGGACCGTGTTCGTGATGCACGACGTGGAAGGCTACACGCACGAGGAGATCGCGACCGCGCTGGGCGTCCAGCCAGGCACCTCCAAGGCGCAGCTCTTCCGGGCGAGGGCCAAGCTCCGTGAGGCGCTTGCCGACTTTGCAGGAGAATGGGTGTCATGAGCGACGAAGACCGAATGGACGCGTTGCTGCGGCAGCTGGCGGCGGAGGAGTACAACCGCCCGCCCGAGATCGTTCCGCGCGAACAGATGTGGGAAGCGATACGGCAGGGAAGCGGGAAGCGGGAAGCGGGAAGCGGTGAGACGGCGGGAACCGGGAACGGGGAACAGGGAACCGTGCTTCCGTTCCACCGCCGGGTTCCGCGGTGGGTGTACTACGCCGTCGCGGCAGCGCTGCTGCTCGCGTTGGGTATTCAGCTGGGCCGACTCCTTGGTCCGTCGCCAACACAGCAGCTCGCGCCGCGAACCACCCAACCTGACTCGTTAGGCCCCACGCGCGTCTCGCCGGAATCGGTGTCCGTCGGCAATCCGCGCAGGGACCTTGCCACCGACAGCCGTAGCGACAACGGCGGCAAGGGGCCGCCACCGCCGAAAGGCAGTAGCCCCGAACGCCAGCTCACGCCCGACAGTGACGACACGCGAGCGCGCGCTTACACCGTGGCTACGGCCCAGCATCTCACCGAAGCCGAAGCCATGCTCACCGCGTTCAAGGGCGATCTCTCGCAGGGTCGCATGGACGCCGAGATCTCGGCCTGGGGGAAGGACCTGCTCTCGAACACTCGACTGCTTCTCGATTCGCCCGCGGCGCGCGATCCGGTTCGCCGCAGGCTGTTGCAGGACCTCGAGCTCGTGCTCGTTCAGATCGTTCAACTGTCTCCGAAGTCCTCGGCGCGCGATCGCGACCTGATCAAGGGCGCTCTGACCGACGACCAGGTGCTGACGAGACTTCGCACCGCGATTCCCGTGAAGGGAACGTGAGGACCACCACCATGAAGATGATCTCGATTGCTGCCGCGATGGCGCTGGCGGCAACCCCGGCATTCGCCGCAACACAGGTTGGCACCTCGTACGAGCGTTCGGTTCCAGCGCGCGAGGCGCGCGCCGCGCGCTCCGACCTCGGGTCGCCAAGAGCGGGCCCGGAGGTTCCGGAGCTCCAACAGGGCGATCCGGCCGATTCGCTCTATCGGCGCGCACGTGAGGCGTTGAATCGGCGCAACTACACGCAGGCCGCGGACCTCTTCCGCCAGGTCGCGGATCGCTACCCGAAGTCGCCGTCGGCGCCATCCGCGTTGTACTTCCGCGCGTTCTCGCTCTACCAGACGGGGAGCGTCGATCGGATGCGCGAGTCGCGTGACGTGCTGACCTCGCTCGAAAAGAAATACCCTAACGCGGATCTCGCGGACGCGAAGACGCTGCGCACGCGGGTGTGCGGCGAGCTTGCACAGCGCGGCGACGCGCAGTGCGCGGCGGAGGTTTCCAGGATCGCGAAAGCGGACGGAGACCAGGATCGGGGCAAAAGTGGATCCGGCACCAGTCAGGGCGCGCGATGCTCCGAGGATGATGACGACGAGCGCGTCGTCGCGCTGAACGCGCTGCTGCAGATGGATTCCGATCGCGCCATGCCGATTCTCAAGAAGGTGCTCGAGCGCCGGGATACATGCTCGTACGTGCTGCGCCGGAAGGCCGTGTTCCTCGTGTCGCAGAAGGGCGGTGAAGAAGCCGCTGACATCCTGATGCAGACCGCGAAGAACGACCCCGATCAGGAGACGCGCGAGCAGGCCGTGTTCTGGTTAGGCCAGGTCCACTCCGAACGGGCGGTGCCGCTGCTCGAGGACCTGCTCAAGAACTCGAAGGACAAGGAGACTAAGGACAAGGCGCTGTTTGCCCTCTCGCAACAGAGCTCGCCCAAGGCCAGCCAGATCCTGCGCGACTTCGCGGAGCGCGAGACCGAAAACGAGGAGCTGCGCGAGCAGGCGATCTTCTGGCTCGGCCAGAAGCACTCCGAGGACAACGCGACCTACCTCAAGGGTCTCTACGGTCGCGTGAAGGCGGAGGCGCTCAAGGACAAGATCATCTTCTCGCTCTCGCAGCAGCGCGGCTTCGGCAACGCCGAGTGGATCATGCAGATCGCGCTCGACCCGAAGGAAAGCATCGAGATGCGCAAGCAGGCGCTGTTCTGGGCGGGACAGAACGGCGGCGCGTCCACCGAAGCGTTCGCGAGCCTGTACGACAAGATGACGGACTCCGAGATCAAGGAGCAGCTCATTTTCGTGCTCTCGCAGCGCGGCCGCGACGGCAAGGCCCTCGAGAAGCTCATGGACATCGCGAAGAACGACAAGGACAAGGAGCTGCGCACCAAGGCCGTGTTCTGGCTTGGCCAGTCGCGCGATCCGCGTGCGGCGAAGTTCCTGGAGGACCTGATCTCGAAGGAGATCAAGTAGGAGGCGATGATGGGACTGACGCGCGCGCGGCTGGGTATGGTGCTGGCAATCGTCGCCGCGCCACACCTCGGCGCCCAGTCGATCGCGGACCGAGTGGCCGCGGTGCGAGAGGGCACGCTGCAGATGACGTACGCCTCGAGGCCCGAGGCGTGTGGCGACGGCCGGGACATAACGGCGTTAGGCCGGCTGTTCATGGTATACCCGTCGGTCCAGGGACACGGCTGGTCGCGGATGGACTGCACGTTCGGTCCGGCGCGCGCGGTCGTGACGCGCCGCGATGGCGAGGTCACCCTCGTGCGGGTCCATGTCGGTGCGCTCCGCCGGAGCGATGCGGGTGTGACGGATCTCGGCACGGTCTCCGCCCGCGAGGCCACGGAGTACTTCCTCGGGCTTGCGTCCATCGCACGCGGTCGCGTTGCCAGCAATGCGATCATGGCGGCCGCGTTCGCGGACAGCGCCGACATCTGGCAGCGGCTCCTATCGCTCGCGCGCGACGAGGACCGCACGCAGGACGTTCGGAGCTCGGCGCTGTATTGGCTGAGCGGCGTCGCGCCGGCGGACGCGGCGGCGCCGCTGGCGGCGCTGGCCAGGAGCGGCACCGAGTCGCGCCAGCTCCGCGAAGGCGTCATCATGACGTTAGGCCAGCTCCGCAACGGCGCAGGCGTGCCGTCGCTCATCGAGATGACGAAGCGCGACGATGACTCGCGCTGGGTGCGCGAGCGCGCGATCTTCTGGCTGGGCAACGCCTCTGATGACCGAGGGCGCGCCACCCTGCGCACGATCGCGTCGAGCGACACGATCGCGCGAGATCTCCGTGGCAAGGCGATCTTCGCGCTCGGGTTCCTTGATCACGACGGCGGCAACGGGCCCTTCCTGCGCACACTCTACGCTCGGCTCGACGACCCGCAGCTCAAGGACAAGGTCATCCAGGCGGTCGCGCAGCTCGACGAGGACGATGACCAGCGCTGGCTCGTCCAGCGCGTGCTCGATGCGAACGAGTCGGTCGAGCTTCGCAAGCAGGCGCTCTTCTGGCGCGGCCAGAAGCAGTCGGCACCGTTAGGCGATCTCGTCGCGATCTATCCGCGGCTGGACTCGCGCGACCTGAAGGAACACTACGTGTTCGTCCTCTCCCAACGGCGCGAGTCGGACGCGGTGGATAAGCTGATCGACCTCGCGAAGAACGACCCGGATCGCGAGATCCGCGAGAAGGCGACCTTCTGGCTTGGGCAGAGTCGTGATCCGCGGGCTGCGAAGTATCTCGAGGACAGGATCTCAAAATGACGCGACAACTCTTTGCCTCGCTGGCGCTCGCGTGCTCGGCCTCATCGGTCGCCGGCGCGCAGTCCATCGCCGATCGCGTCGCCCGTGCCGGCGACGGGTCGGTTCGAATGAGCTTCGCCACGAAGCCCGAAGTGTGCGGACGCGGCGGAAGCATCAGTCGCGGCCACAACTGGCGCCAGCAGTGGGGCGATTACGATCAGACGCGGGACGTCGAATGGGATAACGTGTGCGACTACGGTCCTGGACGCCTCGTGCTCGACAAGCGCGACGGCGAGATCGTGGCGCTTCGCTTTGTCGTCGGCGGACGATGGCGTTCGGCGGGGACGGGCGTGACCGATTTGGGAACCGTCCCCGCGAAAGAGGCGGCGGACTATCTCATGTCCCTCGCCACGAAGCTTCCTGGCAAGGCGGGCCGCGATGCGATCTTCCCGGCGACCTTGGCGGACAGCGCGGTCGTGTGGCCCGCGCTCATTCGTTTGGCGAAAAGCGACGACCGCCCTCGCGAAACGAGAAAGCAGGCGGTGTTCTGGCTCGGCCAAGCTGCCGGCGACGCGGCGACGGCCGGTCTCGATTCGCTGACGAACGATGCGAGCGTCGACCGCGAGGTGCAGAAGCAGGTCGTGTTCGCGCTCTCGCAGCGGCCGAAGGACGAGGGCGTTCCCATCCTCATTCGCGTGGCGAAGACCCATCGCGACCCGGAGGTTCGGCGCGACGCCATGTTCTGGCTGAGTCAGTCGAATGATCCGCGAGCGATTGCGTTGTTCGAGGAGGTTCTTACGAAGCGGGACTAGGGACTGGGGACTGGGGACTCGGCTGGGAAGCCATTAGCGCTAGGAGCCTTCCTCTGCCGTAATGGCCTCCCGGCCGAGTCCCCAGTCCCCAATCCCCAGTCCCGTTAGGCCGGATATGCCCACGCCGCCAGCTCGTCCTCGTACGCCGCATACAGCGTCTCAGGCGCCGGCACCGGCTCGTCGCGCACCATGCTCTTGAGCTGAATCGCGTTTACCGCCGCCTTCGCGCGGTAGTGATTGTTGGCCACCGCGTAGACTTCCTCCGCTCCCGCCTCTGCGACCTCCACGCTCCGCTCTGCCCATCGCGTGAGCTCCGCCGGTGTGTAGAGATAGTCGTACCGCGCCTCCACGCCCGCGTCCTTGCGAAACCAGTCTCGGTAGTTGCGACCGTGAATGCGTACATAGCCAACGGGCGCCGTTGCCGTCGCGCTTGGCTTTATCGAATTGTGGAAGAGCGGCTGGTCGATGTTCACGAACCCGATACCGCGTTCCACGAGCTCGGCATAGAACTCCGGAACCGCCCAGGACGCGTGGCGCACCTCCACCACCAGAGGAAATTCCGCGAACGCGCGCGTCACGTCGTCGAGCCAGATGCGGTTGTCATCCGTGCGGCGAAACGACCAGGGAAACTGCAGTAGCACCGCGCCAAGCTTGCCCGCACCCTGGATTGGCCTGAAGCCGCGGCGCACTTCGGCGACTTCCGCGCGCGTGAACGCCGTATCCCGCTCGTGCGTGAACCGCTTCGACAGTTTCGCGGTGAATCTGAAATCCGCCGCGTCGGCTACGCGATCCACCCAGCGGCGCGCGACGTTCGCGTCCACGGGACGATAGAACGTCGAGTTCACCTCGACGACGTCCACATAACGCGACAGGTATTCGAGCGCATCGAACCCCCGCGGATGCGGCTTGGGATAGAAGACGCCTTCCCAGTCGCTATAGGACCATCCCGCGGTTCCAACGTGGACGAGCGCCGCGACCGCGGATCCCGATGCCGAGCTCGCCGTCCGGGCGCGTGACAGTGACGTGGCCATGCACGGCTTCAGTGCAGATTCCCGGCCGTATCGCCCCCAATTAACGCGAGTCCACGCTCCGGGATCCACTCCGGGCGTACCAGCCTCCGCCGACGATCGCCGTCAGGAACGCCACCACGCCGGCGAAGTGCACCCAGCGCGCAATCGTTAGGTCCCGCGGCAGCAGGTCCCAATTGATGAGCAGGTACCACCAGTCGTGGATGCTGTCCTCGCCACCCAGCAGCGGGAGCTCCTGTGCGCGCGCATCCCCGATGTAGCGCGCAACGTTCAGCAGGTTGACCGCTACCCACGACATGGTGACCGCGGCGGCGTAGCGCTGCCTCGTTCGGGCGAAGTACGCGACGAAGGCCGCTGGTACGATGACCTGGAAGAGCGATCCGCCGAGAATCGTCATGGTCTCGCCGAAGGCGGAGAACACCAGGTGCCCGGCTTCGTGAATGGCCAGGTTCAGATCGTCGAGCGGGTCCCAGTACTCCGGGTTCCTGAGCCTCGCGACAGCGTAAATCGCGATGAGGACGAGAGCTGCGAACCGAACGCGTGTCCGGAGAACGTTAGACGTTTCGTCAGCCGAGCTGCCGACGGCCTCGATGGACCCGGACTTCCGTTGCGGCGCATGCATGCCTAACTGACGATCAGACCTCGATTCCCGATTCCCGTTCCCGTGCTGTTCCGTCGCCTGTCCCCCGTACCCCGTCCCCGGTAGTGCCTTCCCGATTCCCGATTCTCGACATTGATTCCGGTACCCGACCAGAAAAGCGAGCATACACATGCCCGGTGTGGTTTATCTCAACGGTGAGTTCCTGCCGCGCGAACGTGCGACCCTGTCGGTCGACGACCGCGGCTTCATCTTCGGCGACGGCATCTACGAGGTCACGCGCGTCGTGAACGGCCGCCTCTTCGAGGCCGACCGCCACATGCAACGGCTGCAGTACGGGCTCGGTGGCATCGGGATCGATCCACGCATGACGCCCGAGCAGATCCTCGACGTCCATTACCGGCTCATCCAGGAGAACGGCCTCACGACGGGGGAGGGCACCGTCTACCTCCAGATCACCCGTGGTGCCGCGCCGCGAACGCATTACTTCCCGCCGGCGTCGACGCCACCGACCGTCTTCATGTCCACATCGCCGTTCACGCCGAATCACGAGCAGCGCGAGCGAGGTGCGACGGCTGTCACGTACCCGGACATCCGCTGGTCGCGCTGCGATCTCAAGACCGTCAACTTGTTAGGTGCCGTTCTTGCAAAGCAGCACGCCGTCGCCGCCGGATCGCTCGAGGCCGTATTCATCCGTGACGGCGTCATCACGGAAGGCTCCCACACCAATGTTTTCGGCGTGATCGACGGGGAGCTGCGTACGTACCCGAGATCGAACTACATTCTCCCCGGCATCACGCGCGACGTTGTGCTCGAGCTCGCGGTGGAGCAGGGCGTTGCCGTGCGCGAGACACCGATCCTCCAGCAGGAGATCGGCCGGCTCGACGAGCTGTTCATCACCGGCACAACCAGCGACGTCACGCCGATCGTCCAGCTCGATGGCCGCCCGATCGGGACCGGCGAGCCGGGCCGCATAACGCGAACGCTCACCGCTGCGCTCGAACGCCGGCTGTATGCCGCCAAGCCGGCCGGGGACGCGCGACTCGCTGCGGCTCGCTGACGCGCATGGGTCCCGTTCGCATCGCGGACGCGCCCGCACGCGCCCTCGGCCGCCTCCTCGTGGCCGCGGGCGCCATCGGCGTCTCGCTCGCCGCGCCAGCGCGCGCGCAGTCGGGCTCGACCGCGTCGGTCGGCCGCGCGCTCGCTCGCATCAAGGCCGACAATGCCTGGACCCTCGGCCAGCAGCAATCGATCTGCGAAATCCCTGCGCCTCCCTTCAAGGAATCGGTCCGCGGGGCGGAGTACAAACGCCGGCTCGAGGCGCTCGGACTGACGGTCCGCACGGATTCGATCGGCAACGTCATCGCCGCGCGCACGGGTACGGGCTCCGGGCCGACGGTGCTGCTCGCCGGCCATCTCGACACCGTCTTCCCCGAGGGGACCGACGTGAAGGTGAAGCGCGAAGGCACCGTCATGCGAGCGCCTGGCATCGGAGACGATTGCCGTGGCCTTGCCGTGGTGCTCGCCGTCGCGCGCGCCTTCCAGATGGAGAAAGTACCCACCGAGGGCACTGTCATCTTCGTCGGTAATGTCGGCGAGGAAGGTCCGGGCAATCTGCGCGGCGTTAGGCACCTGTTCACCCGCGAGTACCAGGGCAAGATCGACTATTTCATCTCCGTCGATGGCACCGGTTTGGGCCTCACGAGCCGCGCTGTCGGCAGCAACCGTTACCGCGTGACATACCAGGGCCCCGGCGGGCACAGCTACGGCGCGTTCGGGATGCCCAACCCCATACACGCGTTAGGCCGGGCGATCGCTGCGATCTCGGACATTCAGGTGCCGACGACCCCCAAGGCGACATTCAACGTCGGTGTCATCGAGGGTGGCACCTCGGTCAACACCATTTCGCCGAGTGGCGTCATGGACGTCGACCTGCGATCCGAGTCGACGCAGGCGCTTGCCGACCTCGACGCAAAGTTCCACACGGCGATTCGCAACGCACTCGCGGCCGAGAATGCGCGATGGCCGTCGTCGCGCGTGAAGATCTCGGTCAAGATCGACACGATCGGGATTCGCCCCGCCGGGGCGCTCCCGGACAGCGCCTTCATCGTCCGCACGGCGATCGGTGCTGGCAGGAGTCTTGGCTTCACGACAACAACCAGTGCGTCGAGCACCGACGCGAACTTCCCGATGAGCCTTGGCATCCCCGCGATCACGATCGACGGCGGAGGCGATGGGCGCGGCGCCCACGCCACCTCCGAGTCGTACGATGACGGTGATCGCGGATGGCTCGGCCCGCAATGGGCTGCTCTGATCGTGGCAACGCTCGCGAAAGCACGCTGAACCAAGTCTCCAACGCCGGAGTCGTTTCTGCGCTACGCTCCCGTCATCGCGCTCGCGCTCGCCGTCGGCCGCCTGGCCGCGCAAGACACGACAGCGGCGGCGAAGTCGGCGCCGCCACCGTTGGGACCTCGATGCAATGGCGAGACTGTCTCGGTGGTGACCATAACCCGTGGCGAGCCGGTTATGGTCGAACGGTCGACCGGCGCGCTTCGACCGTTCCTCCGGTTCGCGCTTGCCGGAGTGCCCACGCGCGAGTCGGCAATTGCGCCCTTCCTGCTCGTCAAGCAGGGGGACAAGTGCAGCGAGCTCGCGCTACGCGAGTCGGAGCGAGTGCTTCGCGCGCAACCCTACCTCGCCGACGCGAAAGCCGTCGTCACGCCGGACGCGAACGGAACCATTCGGGTGGACTTCTCGACCACCGACGACATCCGGCCCATCCTCGGCCTTGGCATGAACGGCGGTACGCCTACCCGCATCAAGCTCGGCAGCGCCAACCTCGCTGGCTACGGGATGGCGCTGGCCGGGCAATGGAAGCAGGGGTTCGCGTTCCGCGACGGATGGCTGCTCCAGTTCCGGGACTATAGCACGTTCGGCCGGCAGTGGCTGTTCGACACCTATCTGGAGCGGGCCCCGTTAGGCGAGGTCGAGACCGCGACGCTGTCGCAGCCCCTGTACTCGCAGTTCCAGCGGATCGCGTGGTCGGCCAACGTCGTGCACCTGGACAACTATCAATCCTTCCTTCGCGGCGAGGGAGACATCGATCCGCTATCGTTGGAAGTCAACCGGACCGGCTGGCAGGTCAACGCGCTGTACCGTCTGGGTGGCGGAGCAAACGGCGTGTACGGCGGTGTGCAGGTGGGCGGCGAACACGTATCGCCAGCCGATCGCGGCGTCATCATCACCGATGATGGGTTCGTCGACGACCCCGACACGACCCTCGGTCCGCGCTACACCACGCAGGACCGGACCCTGGTCTCGCTGATCCTCGGTGCGCGCGGTCTTCGCTTCTTCAAGGCGCAGGGCTTCGACGCGCTCGAAGGCGCACAGGACGTCGCCAACGGCATGCAATTCGGTGGTGCCGTTGGACACGGCGTCGGATCGGATTTCACCGGCTGGTATGGCGCAACCCAGCTCTACGCCGGGATGGGCACGACGCGTTTCTTCGGCGGCCTGGAAGGCAACGTCGAGGCCAGGCGAGAGGGAGACGACTGGAGCGACGTGATCACCGAGGGGCGGCTGGCGTTCTACTCTCACCCGACGAAGCGACGGACACGGATACTGAGCATCGAGTACGCGGGCGCGTGGAGGACGACCGTACCGTTCGAGCTGCGGTTAGGCACGGCACGCGCTGGCCTCCGCGGGTACGAAGATTCGGAAACGAGTGGTGGGCGACGCGCCGTCGTGCGGCTCGAAGACCGGCTGGTCTTCCCCGGCATCAAGAATTACCTGGGACTGGGAGCCGCGGCCTTCGTCGACGCGGGCAAGATGTGGGCTGGCGACGTCCCCTTCGGGGAGACGGTGAATCCGCGCGTGGGCGCGGGGATCGGTCTCATCATCGCCATTCCGCGCTCGAGCCGGCAAAACCTGCGCGTCGACTTCGCCGGACCGTTGATCTCCGATGCGGGCTCGAAGTGGGGCGTAAACTTCACGATCACTTCGGGGCGTCCACGCTTCTGGCGGCCGGCGTCGGACCTGGCCCGCGCGCGATCGGTCGCGCAGACGCCTGTGGTGTTCGGGTGGCCGTAGCCGCCCTTCGGGCGGCAGCGATCAGCCATCAGCCATCAGCATCAGCCATCAGCTTATGCGGCGAATTTCATTAGTCGGCGTGTTTTTCTTGAGCGCGTGTGCATCTACGGGCACCCTTGCCTCACAACCACCGGCGCCTAACGCGCAGGGACACCTGGTCATCGTCGGCGGCGGACCGATTCCCGACGAGGTCAATCGTCGATTCTTCGATCTCGCCGGCGGTGCGGGGAAGGCGCGCATCGTCGTGCTCCCGATGGCCAGCGAGTCGGGAGCCGAATCGGGTGCGGAGAAGGCGGCGTCATTTCGGAAGCTGGGTGCCGCTCACGCCGTGTCGCTGAACCTGGCGCGAAACGACACGGGCTCTGACTCCGTCGCGCGGTTGCTCGGTCAGGCAACCGGGATCTGGTTTCCGGGGGGCGACCAGAACCGCCTGACAGCTGCGATCCTCGGCACGGCCGTGCTGGACTCGATCCGCTCGCGATACCGCCGCGGCGCGGTCGTGGGCGGAACCTCAGCCGGCGCGGCGGTCATGTCCGACCCAATGATCAGTGGAGACGAACGCCGGCCCGGCGGCAGTCGCCCGCCAAGCGACTCGAGCGATGGCTGGATGACCGTCGATCGCGACGACGTGGTGCTCGTTCCGGGCTTCGGTCTGCTGCCTAACGTGACGGTGGATCAGCACTTCCTTCGTCGGCGCCGCCACAATCGCCTCATCAGTGTCGTGCTCGAGCACCCGACCGTCGTGGGCATCGGCATCGATGAATCCACGGCGCTGGTCGTCTCGCCGCAGGGACCATGGGAGGTGATCGGCGCGTCGCAGGCGACGATCTACGACGCGCGCCGCGCGACCGTGACCCCGCCGGGCCGAACGTTAGGCGCCTCGGAGATTCGCATGCACGTGGTGCCCGCCGGTGGGACGTTTGATCTGGCGACGGGAGCCGCGACGGTAGGGAATCGGGAATAGCACTGGCGGCAGGCGGCAGGCCGACGGCGTTTAATGCGCAGCTCGTAGTCAACAGTCGCCTGCCGCCTGCCGCCTGTCGCCTCTTACTTCAGCCCATTCGCCTTCTCGAGCTTTCCGAGCTCGTCTCTCACGTACTCCACCTCGGAGCGGAGAGGAGGCTCGGGCGCCGCGCGCAGTGTGACGTAGTGTCGGTATGCCTCGATCGCCGCGTCGTTCTCGCCCGCCAGCGCCGCGAGCCGACCCTCCTCGCGCAAAAACGTCGACAGGTACAACGGCCGCGTCAGGAACGTCTCGCGACGACGGACCGCCGCCAGCGCGCCGCGCACGTCCCCGTGCTTCTCCTTGAGACGCGCGAGGATCAGGTTCCCCGCATCCTGTACGAAGCCGCCGGGGCCCGTCTTGAGGAGGGAATCGAGCCGCGCGAGAGCAACTGGCGCGTCGGGTCGGCCAGTGCGTGCCGATGCAATCGCATCGAGCAGCGTTGCACACGCGTTCGGGAAGCTCGTCGTTGGCATTTCGGGCGACGCGGTCGCCGCGTGACGTAGCCGAACGATGCTCGTGGTCAACGTCCGCAGGTCGTCATGTCCCACGCGCCACAGCTCGACGTTGCAGAGGTCCACGATCTGACCGAAGCGATCCGACGGCTTCTCGGGGGTCGGCCCGAACGCCGTCCGCTCGAGCTCGCGCACCGCGGCTGCCGCTACGGCGCTGTCACCATCCCAGTACAACGCGTCGCGCACACGCTCGCGCAGGTACACGCGGGTGTTCGCCGCGGCCACCTCACGGCCCCGCGTGTTCGCGCGCACAGCCGCCGCTGGCTGCCCGCGATTCAACGCCAGGTCGTGCGCGGTCACCAGCGCGGCGTACTTGTCACCCTGGATCCGCGCGTTCTCCACTGCTGCATCCGAGATGCGCTGCGCGCGATCGAGATCCACGGCGTCGAGCTGGCTCATCTGCGCCATGGTGTGCGCGCTGATCGGGGTCAGCGTATCGCGCCGGCGGGTGATGTCCGCCAGCGACTGGGAGTCGCCTAACGCAACCGCCATCCGCCAGCGCACGCCGTCGGCGTTCTCGCTCGCTGGATCGATCGAGAGGAAGTGGTGACCGAGCTGGCGCACCGCCGTCGTATCGCCGTCGTGTGCTTCGATCAGCAGCAGGTGTTCCGCCGCCGGGGCGTAGGTGGAGTCCAGCACGAGCGCGCGTTTGAATGCGTCTGCTGCCCGCGCGTCCGCATCGGCATACCCCACGACCGCACCGAAGTGGAACATGCCGTCGCCAAGCTCGAACCACGCATCTGCCCGATCAGGCGCGATCTCCACGTAGTGCTGCTTCGCCTTGAGCACGTCGAGGTAGCTCGAGGGCGAGGGATAGTTCGGTCCCGCCGTTGCGTCGAGCAACGCCCGGTCACGAGGCCCGAGTCGCTCGCGTCCCGCCCATGCCAGACGAAGCCCCGTTTCCCGCATCGTCGGGACGCCGAACCAACCGCTTGCCGATGCAAGCCGAAGCCCCGCCAGCGCGAACGTCGAGTCCAGATCCACTGCGGTCGAATACGCCCGCGCCGCCTCGCGGTAGCGCCCGCGACGATAGAGCCATTGCCCATTGAGGAACGAGCGCAGGGCAGGCAGCGAGGTGCTCGTCAGCGTCGAGAGGTTGTCCACCTCACCGGCGTCTGTCGCGAGCAGCTGCGCAGTCAGCATATCCACGAGTTTCGGAAGACTGTCGGGGTCTCCCGCCACGGTGGCCGGCGGACGTGCCCGCCCATCGGCCACCCTCACCAGCACGGCGTGCAGCGTGATGTGCGACGAGTCCCCGGTCACGTCGCCGATGAGCAGCTGTCCCGCGCCTAACGTCTCCGCCACATCGAGCGCACGCTCGCGCGGCAGGTCCGCCGAGTCGGCGCCGGCGGCGCGTCGCCACGCGGTGAGGAGTGAGCGCGGGTCGGCCGATCGCGGGCCCGCGGCTCCCGTCAGCTTCGCCGAGAGCAGGTCCAGCATGCCCTCGCGGAGATACTTGAGCGACCCGTCGGTGCTCACGATGCGGAACGGCGCGACCGCAACGAGGTTCTCGTCCGGCGGCGGACGCGCGGGCTCCCGTTGCGAGAACGCGACCACACCGGCAACCAGCACGAGCGCAGCCACGACCGTCATCGCGACCGCGCGACGAGCCGACCGGCGTCGGTGAGCCGATGGCCCGATGACCGTTCCAGCGCCGGGCGTCGCGAGGGCCTCGATCGCGCTCCGCACGTCCGCCGCAGCCTGGGGTCGATCGATCGGACGCTTGGCGAGACAACTCATCACCAGCGCCGCGAGCGGCGGCGGTACATCCGCCCGCAGCGTCTCGATGGGCTGCGGCAACTCCGCGATGTGCGCGGCGAGAATCTCGCTTGGAGGCCGGCCCGTGAACGGCGCGCGTCCCGCTAACAGCTCGTACGCCAGAACCCCGAACGCATAGATGTCGGCCCGATGATCGGTCGACGGGTCGCCAGCGGCTTGCTCCGGCGCCATGTACGCCGGCGTTCCGATGGCGAGCCCGCTGCCGGTGGTGGTCGGCCCGGTGCTCCCGACGTCGCGCTCACCGTGTCCGTTAGGCGCAGCGGCGCTCAAGGCCTTCGCGACGCCGAAGTCGGTCACCGTCGCGTGGCGGCGACTCACGAGCACGTTGTCCGGCTTGATGTCGCGATGAACGACCCCGCGTTCGTGCGCATAGGCGAGCGCATCGGCGACGTCGTGCAGCACGCGAATCGCATCATCGATCGACAGGCGGGACTCGCGCAGCAGCCAGGCGCGCAGGGATTCCCCGTCGATGTAGGGCATCGTGAAATACAGAATGCCCTGCGCCTCGCCGGCGGCGAGAACCGGGACGATGTGCGGGTGCTGCAGCTGCGCGACGACCTGGATCTCCCGCCGGAACCGGTCGAGGTTGACCCCAGCGAGCTCGGGGTGCAGCACCTTCACGACGACCTGGCGATCCAGCGCGCGCTCGCGCGCCAGAAAAACCCGGCTCATCCCTCCGCCCCCGAGCTCACGCTCGATGGAAAAGGCTTCGCCTAGTGAAGTCTGCAGCCGTTCGCTCAGCTCTCCCGTCCGTGTCACGAACCGGTGCTCCGAGGCCAAGGTCACTCGAGGACAACGCCTGCCCGCACTCCCATCCCCCAGAGGCGGCTCTCGCTCGCCCAAAATTAGATGGCGGTCGACCAAGAACCGTTTCCCACATCGCGTCGTCGACACGCGTCGGACGGCGCATAGGGGGGTGACGTGGTCACACTACCCGCATAGACGAGGTTTGGTGCCACCACGTTCGTGAGAAATCGGTTCAGAATCCGTCACGAAACGGCCAATGACGAACCGAAAAGGGCCAAGCGGCTGGACGCCTTCCATCACGCCGGCGATTTGTGATGCCCGATTCCCGATTCCCGATTCCCGACGTTGGCGTTACGCGTGACGGACCGTCCACGTAACTTCAACCACCCACGAAGCGATTCCGTCAGCTCCGCCCGCCGCCCGCTGTGAACGACACCTTCCGCGACCGACTCGCCGCAGCGTTGGCGGCCACGTACCGGATCGACGACGAGTTGGCCGGGGGTGGGATGAGCCGTGTCTTCGCGGCCACCGAGTACGCACTCGGCCGGAAGGTCGTGGTGAAGGTGTTGCCGCCCGAACTGTCGGCCGGAGTGAACCGCGAGCGCTTTCAGCGCGAGATCCAGGTCGCGGCGCAGCTGCAGCACCCGCACATCGTCCCCCTGCTGTCGGCCGGCCGGGTGCCATCGCCCGATGGGACGACCGAAGGCGAGCTGCTGTTTTACACGATGCCCTTCATCGAGGGCGAATCGTTGCGGTCCACGCTTGCGCGCCGGGGCCCCCTGCCAGTTCGCGACGTCGTCAGGATCGTGCACGATGTCGCGGAAGCGTTGGCCTACGCTCACGGCCGGGGCGTGGTTCATCGCGACATCAAGCCCGGCAATATTCTCACGATGGGATCGCACGCGCTCGTCACGGATTTCGGCGTCGCGAAAGCGCTCAGCGCTGCCATGCCCGCGTCCGGGATGACGTCGGGCGGCATGGCGATCGGCACGCCAGCCTACATGGCGCCCGAACAGCTGGCGGCGGACCCGGCGGCGGATCACCGCATCGACATATACGCGGTTGGACTGTTGGCGTACGAGCTCCTGTCGGGGCGGTCGCCGTTCGTCGGGACATCGCCACAGGCGACGATGGCCGCACAGCTCACGCGCGTTCCCGATCCACTCGACACCTTCCGAAACGACGTGCCGCCGGCGTTGGCCGCGCTCATCACGAGATGCCTGGAGAAGCTACCCGAGAGCCGGCCGCAGACGGCGATGGCGCTTCTGGACGAGCTGGAAGGCGCAGCAACGCCAGCCAGCGGTATCGGCCCCTTGAGCACGCCGACGATCAGACCGGGGATGGCGTCGACGTCGGATGGCCGGCAGCGACGCGCGCTGTTCGCCGGTGCGCTTCTCGTGATCCTCGCGGGCGTCGCCGTCGCGATCACGTCGTGGAGTCGACGTGGCAACGACGCCGGGGTCCAGGCGGTGACCGCGAACAGCGCACCCGCTTCGGCTCCGGCGCCCGGCACTTCCGGAGCCGTAGCGGCAATCGCCGGCGGGGCAGTGAATGCGCCCATCGGCGACTCAGCGACCCGGCTGCCGATCGTGCTCACTCGCGCCGAGTCGCTCGCGATCGCGGAGGCCGTGAAGAAGCGCATCACCGCGCACCGAGACTCCCAGGTGGCGAAGGGCGAACGCGCGTTCGCCGATTCGCTGTCACGCCGGTTCGAGCGAGCGTTGAGCGACTCGCTGGCTCGCATCATGGCGGAGCTTCGTGGCGGCCGGCGGATCGACACTCGGGGTTTCGACCCCGTGGAGCTCGAGCGGTTGCAGGAGATCGCGAAGCGGTCGGCGGCGGGCATGCCTAACGTGGCGCCGACGGTGACCGTTCCCGGCATGACGGTTGGGCCCAGGGGATTGCCGGATCGCCCGGGGTATCGGGGCGCGCCGCCCGGGGAGCCCATCCCGTTTCCTCCACCGGCGCCGGGCGTGCGGCGCGTGCTGGTTGGCGTCGCGCGGAACGCGTACCGGAGTGAGCTGTCGAGCATCGGCGCCGCCGTCGCGGACAGCATCCGCCGTGCGATCGGCGCCCAGCCAGGTTACGAGGTGATCGATGCGGCGCAGCTCACGGATCCGAGGTTGTACGGTTCGCGGTCCCGTACGTCGCTCGGGCGCGCGGTGGGTGCCGGAGCGGTGCTGACGGGTCTGTACTTTCCGCGTCCGGACTCGACGATCGTGCTGCAGCTGCAGTTGTTCGACGTACAGCGGAATCGGGTCGTACGCGTGATGGAGAGCCACCCGATCGATCGCAAGGCCCCGATGCGAGGCGTCGGCGACATCGTTACCGTTGCGCTGACGGCGATGAACGACATCGACTGGCGAACCGCGGTAGCCGACTCGTTAGGCCCGAAACGCCCCTGATCAGCCCGGGGTCATCGGCCCCGCGCGTACGGCGAGATCACCGTCTCGACGTCCCGCCGAACCCAGTCGACGACCGTCCCGTCCCGGTGGATCGCCCAGTTGAGCAGGGATCCGGCCGCGACACCCTGCAGAGCGCTCGCGAGGGCGGCGGTATCGCAGGCGTCGAGCTCACCTGCGGTCACTGCCTCTTCGAGCAGGGCTCGATAGCCGGCGCGCACGCGGCGCGAGTATTCGAGGGCGAGGCCGTGAAAATCCGGGTCGCTCAGGTCGATCTGAAAGAATGCGAGGTTGTTGGCCAGTTCCTCGGGCGTGCGCACGTGCTCGGCCATCTCGCTCGCCGCCGCCACCACCGCCTCGAGTGCCGACTCGGCGGCAGCGCGCCGGTCGCGGAAGTTCCGGTCGACCGAGTCGACGCTCCGCTCGACGAGCGCGAGCAGCAGGCCACGTTTCGAGCCGAAGCGCTGGAGCAGCGTCGCCGGCGACAGGCCAATCTCGCTGCCGACGTCGGCCAGCGTTAGGCGCACCGGCCCCACGCGGCCGATCATGCGTGCGGTCGCCGCGAGAATCGCGTCGTCCGAAACGGTCCGTGGTCGCGGCGACATTCGTCGCGTGGCGTTCGCTACTCGAGGTAGATGTTTCGCCGCATGATCTCCATCTGGCGCTCCGGATTCGCGACGACCTCGAAGCCGAATTGCCGGTAGAGCGCGTGGGCATCGCGGGTCGACAGCGAGAAGCGACGAAGGCCCTGGAGCGCGGGGTGGGACATGATCACTTCCATCATCCACCGCGCGAGCCCGCGGCCGCGGTGCGCCTCGAGAACATAGACGTCCGCGAGATAGGCGTACGTCGCCTGATCCGTGATCACGCGCGCAAACCCGACCTGCGCGGGGCCGTGATAGATCCCGAAACAGATCGCGCCCGCGATACCGCGGCGGACGAGGTCCTCGGGAATGCCGGGCGACCAGTAGCTCCGCGACAGGAATGCATGAACGGCGGCGACGTCGATGCGCGAGCGGTCCGTCGAGATGACGTAGTCGCCGCGCGCGATCTCGATCGCCGCCCCGCCGGGTCCGGCCTCGCTCGTGTCGCGAACGGAGGCGGTCATCGCTATGTATCGGAGTGACGACGCGCCGCGGCCGCGGCGTCGGCTTCCGCCACCCGCTGCTGGGCGACCTGCCAGTCGACGTTAGGCGCGACGTCGAAGTCGTCGAGCTCGAGCGATGCCAGGGCGCGTTCCACCACCGACTCCGCCCCCGGAACCGAGAGCCCCAGCTCGAGCTCGGCCTTGCGGCACAGCCGCTCCTCCCGCGCACCGCATCCGGGATGTCCCGCGAGTCCCATGGTCAACAGGCGTGCGTGGACGCCCTCGTGCACGATCGACGCCGCGACCTGCGCGTCCGAGAACTTGCCTTCGCCCGCGAACGTGAGCTCGATGAGGCATTCTCGCGTCTCGCCGAAAAACGCCGCCCGACAGGCGAACCGTTTCACGATGATGCCGCGAACGTCCCGTCGAAACCGCCGGAGCCGGTGCGGTTGATACCGTTCGATGACGCCCAGCGCTCCGTCGAGCTTCTCGAAGACGCGGGTGGTCTCGATGTCGGGACGTGTGTTGGTTACGGTCACCCGCACGCCGCGAATCATTCGATGGTCCGTCATCAAACGCTCCTTCGCGGCGCTCACTGCGTCGCTCCACCAGCCCATGGTCGCCCTCCTGTCGGCGCCGCGCTCGGCGGCGGTCGGCTGCTCCTTGCAACCTACACGGCGGCGATGGGCTGGTGAACTCCGGGTCGGTCACCGACGTCGCGTCCCGTGGATCTCGCCATTCCATTCGGTCGTGGACCATTGGCCAACGAGCGAGTCGCCGGCGCCGCGCAGGTCCACGACCATTTGTTCGGTGCCGAGGTTCCAGACCACGTGCGCCGAGTCGCCGGCGACTTTGAAGGAGATGAGCGACCCGGGCGGACCGTGAAGTGAGGCCAGCGCGTACGCGGTGTCCGTTCGCTTGATGGTCAGGACCGCCCATCGGTCGCCGTCGGGAAACCCGCTACCGACAACGTCATAGGTGCCGGCCCAGCTGAACTGTGCCAAGATGCGGTCGAGCGGCCCGGCAAAGCTTGCCCGGGCGCGACTCGCTGCGGCAACGAGCAGTGCGGCGATGACGAATCGTCGTCGGAGGGAAGCGCGGTGTTTTCGCATCTGCATACCGTCCGTGTGATTGACCAGTGAAGCGCCCAACCGGATTGGCGTTAGGCGGTAGCTGGAATCTGGACGGTCCCGCGCAGGATGGACGTGGGCCGACGACCGATTTCGGTCCTATCGATGGTCAGGGGCCGTCACCCACCCGCGACCGGCGGTTCGGCTGATTGGCCGGTGGACTTCACCTAACGAATCAGGTCACCCGTAACGCATTCCCGGGTAGAGCAGGTTCACCGCTCCGAAGAAGACGGGGTCGAACACGTACTTGAACAGCTGCCACGCCACGACCAGTCCGAGCAAGCCGAACGCACGGTTGCTCCACATGAACGTCTGGTACTTCCGGGCGGCGTCGTCGCTCAGGAGGATGGGAACCGCGCCGCTGCCGTCGAGTGGCGGGAAGGGAAGCAGATTGAACGCGGCGAGCAGCAGGTTGAGGGAGAAGAAGGCGCTCACCATCACCGCGAGCGCGGGCCACACGCCCTCGGCGTTGCTTGCCGTCACCTCACCGAAACGAATGCTGTTCGGTGCGTAGAAGACGTCGGCGGCTACTCCAGCGCGGATCAGCGCGGCCGCAATCACGACGAGCAAAAGATTGGCGGCTGGCCCCGCGAGCGACATGAGGGCCGCGCGCTTGGGGTGTCGCATTGCCCACTGGGGATCGAATGGGGCGCTCGCGTAGCCGAACGGCCATCCGGTTGCCAGCGCGCTGACGAGCGGCAGAATCAGCATCCCGAACGGCTCGCGCCTGATGTGCGGGATCGGATCCAGTGACACCTGGCCGCCATGATAGGCGGTCAGGTCTCCACCACGTGCGGCGGCCCAGGCGTGGGCGGCCTCGTGCAGGGTGGTGGAAAGCAGGAAGACGACGTAGTAAACGAGGGCGTTCGTTAGGTTGGCCACGAAGTCCAGTTGCAGGTCGTGAGTCGAAACTTCTCCGGGTCGTGATCGCTGTCGATGTCGTGAAGGTCGCGGGTTGACGACCTTGACTCATCGCTCACGACTCGGTCCACCCGTCCCGACGTGCTGCTTCGGCGCGGAGTGATGGTCCGAAATGTAGGCGGAGCACCTCGTTGGCTGGGCTCGCGTCTACCGAGTCGAGAAAAGACAGTGCGATCAACTCGCGCACTTCGGCGTCGCCCGACGTGAGGTGGGTCTCGATCACGCCGACCAGCGTCCGCGCGGCCTCGCCTCCAGCGCCGCCCTCGATCGTGTGTGCGCCGGGCGCCTGCATGGTACCGCTGACCCAGCTTGCCACCTGCGCCATGAACAGATCCGGGAGCAACGCGTCGTGCAGCGCGAGGTGCTCGCGATAGATCGGCACGAGTGCCGGCGCGGTCGAAAGCAGATCGACGAGCAGATGCGCGAGCGTGCTCACGGGCTTTGTTGAGACTGGTAATTGGTTACTGGTATTGGTGACAGGTAATCAACCCCTCGGGATGTCTCTTTAGGCGAGATGAGCATCCCGAGGGTTCAAATAACCAATAACCCGTACCAGTAACCAATAACCAGTGTTTACTGGAAGTCTCGTGACCGGGTCGCGATCTCTCGCGTGCGCAGTGCACGGAATCGACGACCCACCACGTTCATGACCTGCCCGTCGCGCTCGAATTTCCCCTGCACGGCGATGAACGGCGCGAACTTCACCACCTCGGCGTTGTCTTCCACGAGCGACTTCGGCACGATCACGTTGATGAACCCGAACTCGTCCTCGAGCAGCAGGAACAGCGTCCCGTTCGCCGTCTGCGGACGCTGACGCACCGTCACGAGACCGGCGACCGCGATGATCTCGCCGCCGCGGAGCGATGGCAGGTCGGCGCTCGACTTCGCCCCCTTCGACTTCAGAAAGTCGCGCAGATGCTTCATCGGGTGGCCATGGATGCTCGATCCGGTCGTCGCGTAGTCGAGGAAGATCGTCTCCGTCTCATCGAGCGGACGTGGTGCGTGATGCGCTGGTCTCGCCGGTGCGAGCGGCAGCGTGTCGCTCACGCACCGGAGCGCCTCCCATCCTGCCTTGCGGCGATCGGGTTCCCACGCCTTGAAGGCATCGGCGCGCGCGAGGTACAGCGCGTCGGCCCGTCCAAGCCCCGCTCGGCGTACCACGTCCTCGATGGACGCGAACGGCTTCGCTTTCCATGTCGCCTCGAGCGCGTCGAGCGCCTTCTCTCCAATGCCGTGCACGTATCGCCATCCCACACGCAGGGCGGGCCGGCACGGGTCGGCGGTCTCCTCCGTGGTGCACATGCGCTGCCCGTCGCGCATGCAGGGGGACCGCACGTCCACGCCGTGCCGCTTCGCGTCGTGGATGAGCGTCGCCGGCGAGTAGAAGCCCATTGGCCACGCGTTGAGGATGCCGAGATAGAACTCTGTCGGGTGATGCGTCTTGAGCCACGCCGTCGCGTAGGCGATCAGCGCGAAGCTCCACGCGTGCGATTCAGGGAAGCCGTAGTTCGCGAAGCTTTCCAGATCCTCGCAGATCTGGTTCGCGATGTCGGGCAGGACGTCGTTCTCGACCATGCGGTTCGCGAGCTTGTGCAGGACGGTCACGAGCTTCCCCTTTTTTCGCATGTGCCCCATCGTCCGACGCAGTTCGTCGGCCTCGGCGGCGCTGAACCCGCCTAACGCCATCGCGACGGCCATCGCCTGCTCCTGGAAGATCGGGATCCCCTGCGTGCGCTCGAGGATGGGCCGGAGGTTGGGGTGCTGGTAGAACACCTCTTCGTGCCCGCGTCGGCGGCGCGTGTAGGGGCGCACGAACTTGGCCTGGATGGGGCCGGGGCGGATGAGCGCGACCTGGACGACGAGATCGTAGAGTCGCTCGGGGCGCGTGTGCAGGATCGACGCGATCTGTGCGCGGCTCTCGATCTGGAACGTGCCGATGGTCTCACCGCGGGCGATGAGGTCGTACGTCGCCGCGTCGTCAGGCGGGAGTCGGTACATCGCCGGCCGGTCACCGGTGCGGCGCTCGATCTCGTCGAACGCGTAGCGCACGAGCGACAGGGCGCCGAGCCCCAGGAAGTCGTACTTCGGAACGCCGATGAGGTCGAGGTCGTCCTTGTCGAACTGGATGATCGTTCGTCCCATCGTCGTCTGCTCGATAGGCATGTAGTCGCCTAACGATTCGGACGAGAGGACGAACCCGCCGACGTGGGTGGATCGCAATCGCGGCAGTCCCTCGAAGGCGCCGATGGCCGCGAGCAGCGCGCGGCCTTTGGGTCCGTCGATGTCGAGGTCGAAGCGCTTGGCGAGACTCTCGCGGATGGCGGCGACGGCCTCCGCCGGCTCGGCGTAGTGCAGCCGCTTGGAGAACTGCGTCGCGTACTCGGCGGGGTAGCCGAACGCCCGCATCGCATCCAGGATGGCGTTCGGCGCCCGGTAGTTCTGGATGGTGCACGTGATCGCTGCCTTCGCCCGCTCGTACTTGTCGTAGACGTAGTCGAGCACCTCTTCTCTCCGGTCGTGCTCGAAGTCGACGTCGATGTCCGGCGGCTCGGTCTTGCCGTCGGTGCGCTTTTCGGAGAGAAAACGCTCGAACAGCAGGCCGTGTCGCACGGGGTCGACGGCCGTGATGCCTAACAGGTAGGCGACGACGGAGTTGGCGGCGCTGCCGCGACCCTGACAGAGGATGCCCTGCGTCTGGGCGAAGTTCACGGCGTCCCACATCACGAGAAAGAAGCCGGAGAACCCGAGACGGTCGATCACCCCGAGCTCGTGATCGACCTGCTTCACCTGCGCCTCGCTCAACGTGTCACCCCAGCGTTCCTTCGCGCCGATGAGGACGCGTTCGCGAAGGTAGCTCGAGTCGGTATGATGGTCCGGGACGGGGAATTTCGGCATCGGCGGACGCATCCAGGCGAGCTCGAAGTCACCACACTCGGCGGCAATGCGCTCACTCGTCTCGATGCCCTGCTCGCGGCCCTGCCATCGCCGCGCCATCTCCTCGGGAGAAAGGAGACGCCACTCGCCGTTGGGGTGGAGGAAGCCGCCCTTGGTCGCGGTCTCCAGATCGACGTTGTAGCGGAGCGCGGTGAGCGCGTCGTGAACGAGACGGCCATCGTTGTCGATGTACCGTGGGTCGTGCGCGACGACCCACGGGATCCGGCGCCGCTCGGCCAGGTCCACGAGCGCACCGGCGAGCGCTCCCTCCGCGCCGCCGGTGTAGTGAAGCTGGACCTCGACGGCAAGGCGCTCGCCGAACACGTCACGCCATTCGTCGAGCAGGCGGCGAGCGTTGGCCCGGTCACCGCCTCGAACGAGTGAGGCGATCGGCCCCGTCGCTGGCCCGGTGAGCGCGACGAGCCCGCCACTCAGCTCGGCGACTTCCCGCCACGTGACGTTAGGCCGGCCGCGTCGCTCCTGGCCGTGTTCCTTGGTCCAGCTCGCCCACGCGCCCATGCGCCCGCGCGTGACCAGCGCAGCCAGGTTACGGTAGCCTTCGGGCGTCCGCACGAGGAACGCGGCGGGCCGCCCATCGACGCGGAGCTCGGCTCCAACGACAGGCCGGAGCTGGCCGCTCGAGCGCGCCGCGTTGACGAAGCGCGGGATGCCTCCCAGATCCGCCGTGTCGGTGATGCCGAGCGCCGTGAAGCCTAACGCGATCGCGCGCGCGACGAGCGCTTCGGGCGATACGGTACCATCGCCAAAGGAGAAACCGGTGTGGGCGCGGAGCTCGACGAAGTCGGGAATCGGGAATCGGGAATAGGGAATCGGAATGGGCGGCGCGCCGTCGACGCGCGTCGGGAACGGCGCACGCAGCCGTCGGCACCAGCCAGCAGCCGCACGCAGCTAGCAGCTACTTGCTATTTCTTCCACGAGTTCGAGTCCAACATCGAGCATTCGTTCATCGTAAGTCGGATCGTACGCCGTCAGCGCCGCGGCCACGATCGAAAAACGTTCGGCCACGACCCTAACGAGATCACGAACGGCACTAGCCGGCACCCCACCCGGCGCGGCGTACTGATTGGCCTGCGCTTCCGCCGGATCGTGAACATCGAGGTCGATGTGCAGGTAGACCCGCGAGACGTGACGGGCCAGCTCGGTCAGCGCCGGGTCGAGTGCCGCGCGTGCACCGTCGGTCCGCATCCGTGCCGCCTCCACCCGCGTCACTCGCGATGAGGCCAGCAGCCGTTCCTCCTCCGCGTCGATGTCACGCGCGCCCACGAGCACGACGTGCGCGTCTGGCACCGGTCGAAACCCCGGAATGGACGCAGTGAGCGCGTTCCAGCCCCGTCCGGTGAGCGCGGCGAGCACTGTGCCATCGAGAAAGCCGCTCGTCGTGATCTCGGGCGTATTGAAGTCGGCGTGCGCGTCGAGCCAGATGACGCCGATGGCGGAATCATCGTTAGGCGACGCGGCGCGAACGCCACTCACGGTCCCGAGCGAGCTCCCGCAGTTCCCGGCGAGAATCATCGGGAAGCCGCCACCCGCGACCACCGCACGCACCTGGTCGGATAGCGAACGGTAGACCGCGAACGACGTCCCGAGCTCGGTCGGGAACGCCGTGGGCACGTCGATGGTCGTCTCGGAAACCTGGTGCCCCCCGGTGCGCAGCCGGTGGCTCACCCCATGCTCGGCGAAGTGCAGCGGCCCTCGCCCCATGCGTGCGCCGCGGTGCCCGGAATCGTACGGAACGAGAATCGTGTGGATATGCATGACGTTCAATCCCACCATCCGTGCAGGTACCAGCCGTCGGCGCGGGCGTCGTGATAGAGCCAGACCATGCCTCCATCATCGACGATGCACCGAAAGTATTCACGTGCGTAGGCTTCCCCCCATCGCTCCCCGGAAACGCGATCCGGCCCGGCCGCCGAGAGGATCCCGTACCACGCGCCGCCATCGCGATAGCCGGTTGGCAGCACATGGTCTCGCCGCTCCTCCGTCCGCGCCTCGATCGCGCGCGGGGTGGGAAGAAGGTAGAGGGTGAGTGTAGAGGAATCGGGAGACGGGACTAAGGAAACGGGAGACGAACTGCCGGGGACGGGCGACGGGCGACGGGCGACGGGGAAGATGCGGAAACCCTCGGGAGGCTCATCTTGTGTAGAGAGGCCTCCCGAGGGTGCTCGCTTTCTACCCGTCGCCCGTCGCCCGTCGCCCGTCCCCGGTCGTTCAACCCACTTCGTCCGTCGCTCCACCAACGGATGCGCCGTATTCTCCGGCACCACCACCACATCCCCCTGCTCCTCGGCCAGGGACGCGAGCGCTGCTTCCGTTGCGGCCGCGGTCGCGAACCCCCGGTCGAAGAGATCACCCTGCTGCCCGACGTCGGTCACGACGGTCGCCGCCCGCAGCGTTAGGCCCACGACTCCGGCGGGAAGCACCATCCGCTCCAGCAGCGTGCGCACGAGTCGCAGCCACGTCTTCCGGCTTGCCGTCGCCCGCCCCGACCGCACCGCGTTCGTGAGCGTGGCGCCATTCGCGAGCGCGAGGTCGAGCGTCATCTCGCGCGAGAGCGATCCACGCTCCATGAGCTTCTCGCACACGGTGCCGAGGAGCGCGTTCACGGAGAAGACGAGCCGCTCGGTGTCGGTGAGCGTATAATCGCTCCACTCGAGCGATGCGTGGGGCAGCTCCCGCGGCATGGGCGTGAAAATCAGCCGATCGTCCTCCCCTCGCGCGAGCTTCCACAACCGCACGCCCTCCGCACCGAGTCGTACCTCGACCGACTCGCCCTCGAGCGCCGCCAGCTCGCCACAGGTCTCGACGCCAATACCATCGAGCAAAGTGGCGAGGGCGGGGTCGGGTTCGAGCACCGAGACGGGGAGGGTGCCTAACGATTGTCGGGAATCGGGAATAGGGAATCGGGAATCGGCGGGAACCGGGAACTGGGAACCGGGAACAGTGACCCCTCGTGGAGCCTCGGTTCCCGGTTCCCCGTTCCCGGTTCCCGCTATCACTTCCGCGACAATCGGCGTCTCGCCCACTCCCACTCGCACATTCGACAGTCCAATGCCTCGGAGCACTTCCAGCGCCGAGTGCGCGATGTGCTCGGCGTCGAGGCCGCGGGCGTCCACCCACACCAAACCTCCGCGCCGCTCCTCCGTGACCACGCGTGGCGCGACCGTGAGGAGCGCAGGCGAAAGCTCAGCGAGGGAGTCCGCGACGGTCCGCCAGACCGGGCTCCAGAGACAGACGAACATCGTGAGGTGTTACCGGGACCGTGATATCCGCATGGGCATTCCACCCCGCTGCCCGTGCGCGCACCCGAATGGTTGCTTCCTGAACCTCCACTGGATCATCGAACGGCCCCCGCGTCCAGCGATAACTGTGCGGAATGATCTTCGACTCCATCCGCAGCTTCGCCAGCGATGGGTTTGGCGTGATCGCCACGAACGCACCGCCTCCCTCGCGCACCGCGCGGGTCAGCCGCACCATCTCCGTCCCTTCGGGTTCCGTCCCGTCGAGCACCACCAGCGCAAACCCGCCACATCGCAACAGCTCCTCCGCGCCCTTGAGTGCATCCTGTCGGCTCTTGGGCTGTACGAGGTACGGCCCGTTTTCCCAGAACGCGCCGACAATGGTGCCGGCGGTATCGATCCAGACTGCCCGCTCACCGTTCGCAACCGTCGAGCGACAGGCCGCTCGAAGCATCGAGCAGGCGCCGCCTTGCGGCGTCCACACCGTCAATTGCCCGCGCGGCAGCCCACCACCCGGAAGAACCCGGTCGAGCGCCCCCACCCCAGTTGCAACCGGCTCCGCCGCCCGCCAGTTCGCCGGCGTTGCGTCGGGGAAGCGCTGCTCGATGAGCTCGCGAAGAGCGGCAATGGAAAGGGCAGGCATTGGCGAGACGGCGACCCAGCGACGACGACGAACGACGGCACCTGTCTGCTCCGTACAACGCCGAGCAGGCTAAGCAGACTTTATACCGAACATAGACCGAAAGCAAGAACGCGGGAACCGGGAACGGGGAACCGGGAACAGAAGCTCCCGTAGAGCCTCGGTTCCCGGTTCCCCGTTCCCGGTTCCCGTCGTCCCTCCGATGATATCTTCCTTCCCCATGGCCAAGATCCTTGTCACCGGCGCCGCCGGGTTCATCGGGTATCACACCGCGACGCGCCTCCTCGCGCGAGGCGACACCGTGGTCGGGCTCGACTCCCTGAGCGACTACTACGACGTATCCCTCAAGGAAGCCCGCCTCGCGCGGCTCCGGCCCAACAAGACCTTCCGGTTCGAGCATCTCGACGTCGCCAATCGCGACGCCATCGCCGGGCTGTTCGCTCGAGAGCGCTTCGATCGCGTCGTCCACCTCGCCGCACAGGCGGGTGTGCGATACTCGCTCCTGAACCCCCACGCGTACATCGACGCGAACATCGTCGGCTTCCTGAACATCCTCGAGGGGTGCCGGCACAATCCCGTCCAGCACCTCGTGTACGCCTCATCATCGTCCGTGTACGGGGCGAACACGCAGATGCCGTTCGCCGTCCACGACAATGTGGACCACCCCGTGAGTCTCTACGCCGCGACCAAGAAGGCGAACGAGCTCATGGCGCACTGCTACAGCCATCTCTACGGGATCCCGACGACCGGCCTCCGCTTCTTCACCGTCTATGGTCCGTGGGGCCGTCCGGACATGGCGCTGTTCCTGTTCACGAAGGCCATTCTCGAGGGCCGCGAGATCGACGTCTTCAACCACGGCCGCATGCAGCGCGACTTCACGTACATCGACGACATCGTCGAGGGCGTGGTGCGCGTGACCGACCATACCGCCACGCCTAACGCGGCCTGGAGCGGCGATGCCCCCGACCCGGCCACCAGCCGGGCGCCGTACCGCCTCTACAACATCGGCAACAACTCGCCGGTGCAGCTCGGCCACATGATCGGGGTGCTCGAGGACGTGCTGGGGCGGACCGCCCGTAAACGCATGCTCGACATGCAGCCCGGTGACGTCGCCGCAACCTACGCCGACGTGGACGACCTCGAGCGCGATGTGGGTTTCCGGCCGGCGACGAGCATCGAGGAAGGCATCCGGCGCTTCGTGGACTGGTACGTCGACTACTACCGAGCCGAGCGCCTGGCCAGCACGGCCTGACTGGTCGTCGGTTTCCCCCTGCGATCTGACTTGTCTTGGCGCTCGTTAACGTTGCGCCTGGGCTCGTCGTCCGTCGATCTCCGGGTGCGTTTGTGATGTTCGTAACTCTCGACGTGTGGAGCTCGACGCGTGCGTGATCTCTTTGGCGACCGCATTCAACCGGTCGTCGTGTATGGGGCAGGTGGATACGGTCGCGAGACCGTACAACTGATCGAGGACATCAACGCGCACCGCGCGCGCTGGGATCTGCTCGGCTACATCGACGACGATCCCTCCACCCACGGACGCGAGGTCAACGGCCTGCCCGTGCTCGGCGGCCTCGAATGGCTGAACAGCGAAGGCCGGAACGTTCGCATCGCCCTCGGCGTCGGGAGCCCGACCGCGAAGCGCCGGATCGTCGCCCGCGTCGGCAGCGACAACCAACGGTTCATCACGATCGTTCACCCGAGCGTCCGGCTCTGTCGCTGGCTCGAGATCGGCCCCGGCACGTCCATCGCGGCTGGCACGATGCTCACCGTCAACATCCACATCGGGGCGTTCGTGTCGGTGAACCGCGTCTGCAACATCAGCCACGACTGTCGCGTGGGCGACTTCGCCACCGTTGCCCCGGCGAGCAACCTGTCCGGGGGCGTGGAGCTCGGGACCGGCTGCGAGATCGGCAGCGGCGTGACGACGATTGAAGGCGTCCGAATTGGCGAATGGACGATCGTTGGCGCCGGCGCCGTCGTCGCCTCCGACCTGCCAGCGAATTGCACTGCAGTTGGAGTCCCGGCACGACCAATCAAGCAGCGCCGGAGCGGCTGGCAGCTGGAAGCCTGACCTGAGTCGGAAGTCGTTAGTCGGTAGACTAACAGCTAACGACTCTTCGATTAACGACTAATGAAAGCTGGCGCTGGCGGCGGCCATCCTAGCATCCGGGCAATCCGCACGGCCGGATTGACCCGAATTGCTGGAATGACCGCGCGCCGGCGCGGGACCATGTGTGTTCCGTCGCGCGCCGAGAAGAGCAACCGATGTGCCGAATTGTTCGGGAGATCGGTTGGGCCGCAAACTGTCGGCGTTCGTGCGCGCTAGACGCCCACTGCGCCGTTCTCTCACCGCATGGCCGCAGCCTTGCGCTCGTTCCGGCTGCGGCGTGGCGGCGACATGTGTCGACCGAATTCGACACCTTCCGCGAAGCGGCGCGTCCGCGCGAGTCCCGCACCGACACCGCGAGGCTTGCCTGCCCCTCCGGCAGGCGTGTTGAATTCACCATGGCTGTCCCGGCATCGAACGCAGAAAAAACTGCCGCCACCGTGACCAATGGCGGTGGTATCCGCGAGCGCTCCCGGCCCGTGCTGGTCATCGAGCCGCCGAAAGGTCGGATCTCGCTCGGATTGCGCGAGCTCTGGGAGTACCGGGAGCTCAGCTACTTCCTCGCCTGGCGCGACATCAAGGTGCGGTACAAACAGACCGCCCTCGGCGCCAGCTGGGCGATTCTCCAGCCGGTTTTCGCGATGGTCGTCTTCAGCCTCTTCTTCGGGAAGCTGGGCGGGATTCCGTCCGACGGGTTGCCGTACCCACTCTGGAGCTTCGCCGCGCTCGTGCCGTGGACGTTCTTTTCCCAGGCCCTGATGCAGTCGGCAAACAGCCTCGTGCTGAATCAGGGGCTGCTCCGGAAGGTCTACTTCCCTCGGCTCGCCATCCCGATCGGCACGGTGCTCTCGGCAGCGGTCGATTTCGCCCTCGCGTTCGTGGTGCTCCTCGGCCTCATGGCGTTCTACCGTGTGGGGCTGACGTTCCGCTCCCTCTGGGTGGTAGCGTTTGCCGGGCTGTCGTTCATCGCCGCGTTAGGCACCGGGCTCTGGCTCGCTGCCGCGAGCGTTCGGTATCGCGACGTACGATACGTCGTGCCCATCCTGGTGCAGTTCTGGCTTTTCGCCACGCCGATCGCATATCCCGCGACACTCCTGCCGGAGCGCTGGCGCGCCATTTACGCGCTCAACCCGATGACCGGGGTGGCCGAAGGCTTCCGGTGGGCGCTCCTGGGCGCGAACACACGCCCAGGCCCGATGATCGTTGCCTCCACGATGGCCGCGTTCCTCATGCTCGTTGGCGGCGTGCTCTACTTCCGGCGAACGGAGCGCACGTTCGCTGACATCGTCTGAATGATGGGGGCCGACGTCGTCATCAGCGCCGCCGGACTCGGAAAGCGCTACCAACTCGGTGCTGCGCCTGCCTCGGACTCCCTTCGAGAGGCACTCGCGGCAACGTTTTCGTGGGCAGCGATCACTCGCGCCGCGCAGGCGCTCACGGCGTTCGGACGACGCGAGGACAATGGCGATGATGCGAACACCCTCTGGTCCCTCCGCGACGTCACCTTCGATGTCATTTCCGGGGCGACGCTCGGCATCATCGGTCGCAACGGCGCCGGCAAGAGCACGCTGCTCAAGATTCTCTCGCGAATCACGCCACCAACGACGGGCCGCGCCCGCATCGTCGGCCGTGTGGGGTCGCTGCTCGAAGTGGGCACGGGCTTTCATCCCGACCTCACTGGCCGAGAGAACATCTACCTGAACGGCGCGCTACTTGGCATGCGCCGGCACGAGATCGCGCAGAAGTTCGACGAGATCGTCGCGTTCGCCGAGATCGCGCGGTTTCTCGACACGCAGGTGAAGCACTACTCGAGCGGTATGTACATGCGCCTCGCGTTCGCTGTCGCCGCGCACCTCGAGCCGGACATCCTGGTCGTCGACGAAGTGCTCGCCGTCGGCGACATCGACTTCCAGCGCAAGTGCATCGGCAAGATGGGACGCGTGGCCGACGAAGGGCGCACGGTGTTGTTCGTGAGTCACAACATGGCAGCCATCCGCTCGTTATGCAGGACGGCAATGGTGCTCGACGCCGGCCGGATCGTGCGGCAGGGGGATCCTGGGACCTGCATTGCGTATTACGTCGCGCAGGGGTTCGACGAGGATGCGTCGACCTGGACGCGGCCGTCGAACGCGCGCGACTCGGCACTCGCATTCACGCGGGTGGATTCACGCGTCACGGGCCATCAACCAGCGCTCGCGCTGGAGCTCGATGTGGTGCTCGAGCCGCGGGGGCGTCACAAGCCCGCGCTCATCGCGGTGGACATTCTCGACGGCTCCGGCGTCGGGTTGATGCAGGCGCTCCCCCGTGTCGAGGGCTTCATTCGCGAAGACGCTGGTCCGCAGCGGACACGAATCGTCATAGACCTGCCGCCCCTCATTCCCGGCGCGTACTTCGTGACGCTGTGGGCCGGCTCCTACTTCACCGAGACGCTCGACGTGGCGGAACGCGTCATCCGCTTCGAGGTGCACGAGTCGCCGACGCCCGGCCGCTCGGTGCAACATTCGGCCGAGCAGGGCCACATCGTGCCGCCATCAACGGCAACGTGGGAGCCAGTCCGGTGACGGCCGCACGTACGCCGGCGGCCCCGCTCGTGTCGGTCGTGATCGCATTTCTCGACGGCGAGCGCTTCCT
>Ga0207691_10000104_pt1 | contig 75014 bp, 76 predicted proteins | sample KBSM13metaG_FD_184327 | JGI IMG/M metagenome (GOLD analysis project Ga0207691, IMG submission 184327) | Miscanthus rhizosphere microbial communities from Kellogg Biological Station, Michigan, USA - KBS M1-3 metaG (SPAdes) (version 2) | ecosystem: Host-associated > Plants > Roots > Rhizosphere >...
AGCGGATGGAGCTTCCCGTTCTTCGCGAGGCCCTCGATGGTCGTGATCTTCGCGCCGTCGGCCTGGACCGTGAGGACCGTGCAGGACTTCACGGCTTTCCCGTCGAGGAGCACGGTGCACGAGCCGCACTGGCTCGTGTCGCAGCCGACGTTGGTCCCGGTCAGGCCGAGGGTTTCGCGGAGATAGTGGACGAGGAGGAGCCGCGCCTCGACAGGGTGCTTTCGTGGAACGCCGTTGACGGTGATCGAGACGGGGTACTGCATGAAGGCCTCCCGCTCAGCGGCGGGATCTTAGCACCGGGCTTACGTCAGGACGACGTTTCGATCTCGTCGCGCACCTTGTCGAAGAACGCCGACGTGAGTTTCTTCGTCACGCCGCCCATCAGCCGCGCCGCCATGCTCGCCACGGTGCCGACGACCTGGATGTCGGCGGACCACGCGAGGTCCGTCGCGCCGTCCTGACCGTCGGTCAGCGTCATCGACGTCGTCGCGTCCACGCCCGAGCCGGGCGCGGTGCCGTGCGCCTTCATGCGCGCGTTCGACGGCGGAGTCATCTCGACCCACTCGACGTCATTCACGAACCGGACTTTCACGGCTCCGAAGCCGACGGAGGTCGTGGCGCGGAACTTCTTGCCCGGCTCCACGATCTCGAGCTTCTCGAGCCCCGGCGCGGCACCCGCGACCTTTTCGGGATCCGTCAGGAAGTCCCAGACTTTTTGGCGGGGGGCTTTGATCGAAACCGTGCCGTCGAAGCGCACGCTAGTACCCGGCGAGAGCCCTGGCGGCTTTGCAGAGCTTTTCCGCGTTGGGAAGAAAAGCCTCCTCCAGCGGCGGCGAGTACGGCACCGGCGTGTCGGGCGCCGTGACGCGGACGAGCGGTCCGTCGAGGTACTCGAAGCACCGCTCCGAAAGCACGGCCGCGATCTCGGCGCCGATTCCCCCGGTCCGCGTGGCCTCGTGGAGGAGGATCGCCTTGTTCGTTTTCGCGACGGAGGCGAGGATGGCCTCTTCGTCCATCGGGAAGAGGGTCCGCAGGTCCACGACCTCGACGTCGATGCCTTCGGCCTCGAGCGTCTTCGCGGCTTCGAGCGCGGTCCAAACCATCGCACCGTACGTGATGACGGAGAGGTCGCGGCCGGTTCGCCGCACGGCGGCCTTGCCGATCGGGACCACGTAGTCCTCCGTGGGCAGCTCTTCCTTGATCCGGCGGTAGAGAAACTTGTGCTCGAAGAAGAGCACGGGATCGTCGTCGCGGATGGCCGCCTTGATCAGGCCCTTGGCGTCGTAGGCCGTGGCCGGCTGAACAATTTTCAGGCCGGGCGTGTGCGCGAAGTAGGCCTCGGGGTTCTGCGAATGGAACGGTCCGCCGTGCACTCCGCCGCCGGAGGGGCCGCGGATCACGAGCGGCACGCCGACCCCCGTGCGGTAGCGGGACTTGGCGGCGAAGTTCGTGATCATGTCGAAGGCGCACGAGATGAAGTCGATGAACTGCATCTCGGCCACGGGGCGCATCCCCATCATGGCGGCCCCCACCGCGGCTCCGACGATGGCGGTCTCGGCGATCGGCGTGTCGATGACGCGTTCCTCCCCGAACTCGGCAATCAGGCCGTCGGTCACCTTGAAGGCGCCGCCGTAGACGCCGATGTCCTCGCCGAGAAGGAAGACCCGCTCGTCCCGCTGCATCTCCTCGCGGAGGCCCTCGCGGATGGCATCGACGTACGTGGTCTGGCCCTTGGCGGGAGCCGCGGCGTCGCCTCCGAGGTGAGGCGCGCCGCTCATCGCGGCCTCCGGGGGCCCGCCGGCACCGTTTCGACCCGGGCGGGCGCATACACGCCCTCGAGCGCGAACTCCGGCTGGGGCAGGGGACTCTTCTCGGCGTGCTCGACCTCGCGGTCGACTTCCTCGGCGATGGCCTGGTCGATCGCGGCGAGCTCATTGGCCGAGGCCGCGGCGGACTCGACGAGCGTGCGCGCGTAGCGCGCGATCGGGTCCTTCTCCCGCCACTCCTCGAGCTCTTCCTTCGGGACATACGCCTGGGCGTCGTGCTCGGCGTGCCCCTTCATCCGGTACGTCACGGCCTCGACGAGGGTCGGGCCCTCTCCCGAGCGTGCCCGGTCGACCGCTCGGCGCGCCGCTTCGTAGACCGCGAGCACGTCGTTGCCGTCGATGGTCTCGCCCGGAATGCCGTAAGCCGCGGCCTTGTCGGCGAGACAGCGGGCCGCCGTCTGCTTGCGAACGGGCGTCGAGTACGCCCAGCCGTTGTTCTCGGCGATGACGACGAGCGGGAGCTTCTGCACCGCGGCGAAGTTGATCCCTTCGTGGAAGGCCCCGGTCGAGGTCCCGCCGTCGCCGATCCACGTCATCGTGACGATGTCCTTCTTCTGCATCCGGGCGGCCAGAGCGATTCCCGCCATGACGGGCACCAGCGCGCCGAGCATCGAGATGGGGGAGATGACGCCGCGCTCGGGTTGGCCGAAGTGGAGGTTGCAGTCCTTGCCTCCCGAAGGCGACGTCGCGCGGGCCATGTACTGCGTCATCACGTCGCGGGGCGAGTAGCCCATCACGAGGACGACTCCGAGGTTGCGGATCAGGGGGCCCACGATGTCGCCCTTCTTCAGGGCGTAGGCGGTCCCGACGGAGGTCGCTTCCTGGCCGAGCGAGCGGTAGAGGCCTCCGACGACTTTGCCCTGCCGGTAGAGGTTGACGAGCCGCTCCTCCACGACACGATTCAGCCGCATGAAGCGGTACAGCTCGAGCTTCTGTTCGCGACTCAGGTCCAAAGGAGCCCTCCGAAGGCTCGAAGATTATATGAGGAGGAGCTGGCCGGACTGCGGCGCCCGCTTATGATCCCGATGTGGAGCCCGACCTCTCCGTCCTGATCGCCTCGGACCGCGTGCGCACGCTGCTGCCCGAGTGCCTGCGTTCGTTGCAACGGGAGGTCCAGCGCGGGGGACCTGCAATCGAGGTCGTCGTGTGCTCGGCGGAGCCTCCCGCAACCGAGGGCCTGTCGATTCCCATCCGCTGGGCGCGCGCCGACGCCGGCAATCCCGCCCGGAGGCGCAACGCCGCGGCGCGCGAAGCGCGGGGCCGGCTCTTCGCCTTCCTCGACGACGACGCCACGGCCGAGCCGGGGTGGCTCGCGTCCGGCGCGGCGGCTCTCGAAAAGGCCGACATCGCCGGGGGACCGGACCCCGGGCCGGGCGACGCGCCCTGGGGCGAGCGCCTCTCGAACCTTCTCCTCGCGACGCCGGGGATCGGGAGCGGTGTGCCGGCCCACGAGTGGAACCCCCGGGGAGGTCCGGTTCGGACCGCGCATGACGTCGCGCTCTGCAACCTCTTCGTGCGCCGGGAGACTTTCGAGAAACTGGGCGGCTTCGACGAGTCTTTCGGCTACATCGGGGAAGATACGGACTTCGTCCGCCGGGCCATGGATGGCGGCGCGCGCGTGGTCCTCGAGCCCGCCGCGCGGGTGCGGCATCGCCGGCGCGCGTTCCCGGGTCCCTACCTCGCGCAGCGCTGGAGATACCGCGTCAAGACGGGGCGGCTGCTGGTGGAGAAGCCGGGCCTGCACGCGCGCGGGCGCGTCGTCGCGTTTCTCGCGGCGGCATTCGCAGCGTCGGTCGCGCTCGTGCTCTTCGGCCCGCGCTTCCTGCTCCCGGCCGCGGGCCTGTACGCGGCCCTGACCTGGGCGCTCTCGTTTCCGATCTGGCGGCGGGACCTCGCCCTCTTTCCGGCGGTCCCGTTGGCCTTTGCGGCCCACCACCTGACGTATCTCGCGGGACTGATCACCGGCATCGGCCGGGGAGTCTTCGCGACTGTCTTCGTAGCGGCGCGATGAACAACCTCGAGCTCGCCGCTCACTGGGTGCGCGGCCGGGAGACCCTGCCGCGGTATCTCATCCTCGGGATGACGAACCTCTGCAACTCGAAGTGCGTGACGTGCTTCTACTGGGATCATCTCAACGTGAACCGCCACCTGGAAATGAAGCTCGACGAGTACGACCGGGCGCTGGCGGATCTCGGCTCGCTCTACTCTGTGGTGCTCACGGGCGGGGAGCCCACGCTCAATCGCGAGCTGCCCGAGATCACCCGGCTCCTCTACCGCCGCCACGACGCCTCGAACGTGACGATGCCGACCAACTCCATCATTCCCGAGCAGGTCGAGAGCATCGTGGCGCGCGTGCTCGAGTCGCGGAAGGACGAGCGGCAGACCTTCACCGTCGGGCTCTCGCTCGACCATCTCGGCGAACGGCACGACTTCATCCGCGGCGCTCCGGGCAACTTCGTCAAGATCGAGGAGACCTACCGCCGCCTGGCGGCCCTCAAGGCCCGTTCGCGCGGCTTCACCCTGAACGTCCAGACGGTGCTCGCGTCCTTCAATAAAGACGACCTGGCCGAGATCACGGAGTGGGTTTCGCGGAGCCTGCCGGCGATCAACTTCCACTCCTTCGAGCTGCTCCGGCCTCCGTTCCCGGATCCGTCGATCCGGGCGCTGACGCCGGCCGAGTACGCCGAAGCGCTGCGGTTCCTGAGGCCCTACTGGGCCCGGTTCGGGGACTACAGTCCGGTCCTGCGCAACCTCAAGGTCGGCGCCCGCACGGCCGAGCTCGAGACGCTCACGCAGGAGCGCATGGTCTACCCGTGCTATGCGGGAACGATCTCCGGGGTCCTGAACCCCGAAGGCACCGTCTCGCTCTGCGAGGTGCAGTGGGAGATCGGCAACATCCGCGACTTCGGCTATTCGTTCAAGAAGGCCTGGTTCTCGGAGAAGGCCGGCGAGATGCGCCGCCGGATCGCGCATCGCGAGTGCTGGTGCACGCACTCCTGCTTCATGACGTCCTCGTTGCCGTTCTCCTTCCAAGGGGCGGCGCATCTCGTGAAATCCGCCCTGCTCCCCGGCGTCTGAAGGAGCTCGATCATGGCGAACGACTCCGGCCGGAGCGCCGCCGATTTCTCGCGCCGGACGCTGATCGGCCTCTCGACGGCGACCGGACTGGCGTGGGGAAGCGGGCTCCGAGGGGAGGCCGCCGCCGCCCGCGCCGCCTCGCCGCAGCCCGTTCGCATGGACGTCGACGGCCTCGGCCTGGCACCGACGGAGTTCGCGGCTCTTCTGCAGAGACTTTCGGCCGCAATCGTTCCGGACGAGTACTCGCTGGGCGGCGAGGTTGCGCAGCTCGAGGCCTTTTTCGCGCAGGCCCTCGGCAAGGAGCGAGCCGTCTTCCTCCCGAGCGGGACGCTGGCGAACCAGCTCGCGGTCCGCAAGCTGTCGCGGGGGAAGCCGCGCGTCATCGTCCAGGAGCAGAGCCACCTCTACAACGACTCCGGGGACTGCGCCCAACGACTTTCGGCTCTCAACCTCGTGCCGCTTGCGACGGGGAGGGCGACCTTCACGCGCCCGGACGTCGAGAGGGAGCTCGCGCGCACCGCCTCTGGCCGCGTCGCGACGGGAGTGGGGGTCATCTCGATCGAGTCGCCCGTGCGGCGGCTCCACGGCGCCATGTTCGATCTCGCAGAAATGCGGGCGATCTCGGCGCTGGCCCGCGAGAAGGGGATCGGCCTGCACCTGGACGGCGCCCGACTCTTCGTCGCCTCGGCCTACACGGGCGTGCCGCCGGCCGATTACGCGGCGCTCTTCGATACCGCCTACGTCTCGCTCTGGAAGTCCTTCTCGTCGGGCAGCGGCGCGATCCTCGCGGGCCCGAGCGCCCTCCTCGACGACATGTTCGAAGAACGCCGGATGTTCGGAGGCGCGCTCTATTCCGCCTGGCCCTTCGCGGCCGTGGCCCGCCACCACGCGCCGGGCCTCATCGAACGGCTTCGCGCGGGCATCGCCGCATCCGACGCTCTCGTCGCGGCGCTCGCCGCCTCGGACGCCTTCGCGGTGGAACGGGTGCCCAACGGGACGAGCAAGATGAAGCTCAGCGTGCGAGGCGTCGCCGCCGCCGACTATCGCGGACGACTGGGATCCCGAGGCATCGAGCTGCCGGAGCCCGGCGTCGACGGCGCGTTCTGGCTGACGGTGAACGAGACGTGGGCCCGGATGTCCCCGTCGGAGCTCGCCGGCGCCTTCCGGGCGGCGCTCGGCTGAAAGGTCGTCGCTAGTCTCCGCCGCCGTCGATCTGTTGCGCCATGTAGTTCTCGGCGCCGATGTCCTTGATCTGCTGGATCTGGGCTTCGAGCCAGTCGATGTGCTCTTCCTCGGAGACGAGGATCCTCTCGAACAGAGCCCGCGTGCCGTTGTCGCCCTTCTGCGTCGCGAGGTGTATTCCGTGATTCAGGCGTTTGACCGCGTCGAGCTCGAGGTCGAGGTCGACCTTCATCATCTCGGGGACGGTCTTGCCGACGTTGATCTTCATGTACTTCTGCATGTTCGGGATGGAGTCGAAGTAGAGGATCCGGTCCATGGCCTCCTGGGCGTGCTTCATCTCGCCGATCGACTCCTTCTCGGTGTGGTCGGCCAGCTTCATGTAGCGCCAGTTCCGGAGCATTCGGGCGTGGATGAAGTACTGGTTTATGGCGGTCAGCTCCGCCGACAGCACTTCCTGCAGGACTTTGAGGATCTCCGGCTCACCCTTCACGCGCACCTCCCAAGTGGCAGACGCCGGGCATCTTATCGCCTCCGCCCGCCCGGCGTAGAATTCGGCGCATGAGCGAGAAAGATCCCCTCGTGCCGGCGTCGGTCGCGGCCGGCCGCAAGCGATCGGCGGAGAAGGCGTCGAAGGCGTTCGAGAAGGCGCCCTCCTGGAAGAAAGACTGGACGACGGTCTCGGGCGCTCCGGTCGAGCCACTCGCGGCTCCCGACACGCAACCCGGCTTCGATTTCGACCGCGACCTGGGATGGCCGGGCGAGTTCCCCTACACGCGAGGCGTCCAGGCGACCGGCTATCGCGGAAAGCTCTGGACGATGCGGCAGTTCGCCGGTTACGGCACGGCGAAGCAGACGAACGCCCGGTTCCACTACCTCCTCGAGCACGGACAGACGGGACTCTCCACGGCGTTCCACCTCCCGACGCTCTACGGCTACGACTCCGACCATCACATGTCGCGCGGCGAGGTCGGCAAGTGCGGGGTCGCGATCGATTCGCTCCGCGACATGGAGGTCCTCTTCGATCGGATCGACCTCGGACGCGTGACGACGTCGATGACGATCAACTCGACCGCGCCGATCGCTCTCGCGATGTACCTCGCCGTGGCCGAGAAGCACGGCACGCCGTGGGAGAAGGTCGGCGGAACGCTCCAGAACGACATCCTCAAGGAGTACATCGCCCAGAAGGAGTACATCTTCCCGCCGAGGCCTTCGATGCGCCTCGTCACGGATCAATTCTCCTTCTGCGCGAGGCACGTCCCGAAGTGGAACACGATCTCGATCTCCGGGTACCACATCCGAGAGGCCGGTTCGACCGCCCTGCAGGAGCTGGCATTCACTCTCCGCGACGGCGTCGAATACGTGAAGTACGGGATCGACGCGGGGCTGCCGGTCGACGAGTTCGCGCCGCGGCTCTCCTTCTTCTTCAATTCCCACAACGACTTCTTCGAGGAGATCGCCAAGTTCCGCGCGGCGCGCCGGATCTGGTCGAAGACGATGCGCGAGCGCTTCGGCGCCAAGGACCCGCGCTCCTGGATGTGCCGCTTCCATACGCAGACGGCGGGCTGCTCCCTGACCGCCCAGCAGCCTTACAACAACGTCGTGCGCACGGCGATCCAGGCCCTGGCCGGTGTGCTCGGGGGGACGAACTCCCTCCACACCAACTCCCTCGACGAGACCCTCGCCCTGCCCACCGACTTCGCGGTCAAACTGGCCCTGCGCACGCAGCAGGTCATCGCCCACGAGTCCGGCGTCGCGAACACGATCGATCCTCTCGGCGGCTCCTATTTCGTCGAGGACCTGACGACGAAAATGGAGCGGGGCTGCTTCGATTACTTCCGCCGGATCGACGCCCTCGGCGGAATGGTCGAGGCCATCGAGGCCGGATTTCCGCAGAAGGAAATCATGGACGCGGCGTACGCCTATCAGCGCGCCGTCGACGCGAAGGAGAAGATCGTCGTCGGCGTCAACGACTTCGTGGACGCGGAGGAGCATCCTCTCGAAATCCTGTACATCGACGACGCCGTGGAGGAGCTCCAGAAGAAGGCCGTCGCCGAGCTGCGCCGGACCCGGGACGGCAAGGCCGTCACGTCGGCTCTCGCGGTCCTCCGCCAGGCCTGCGCCGATGGCAAAAACGTCATGCCGCCGCTCATCGAGGCCGTCAAGACCTATGCGACGGTGGGGGAGATTTCCGACGTCATGCGCGAGGTCTTCGCGACGTACGAGGAGCCCGCCGTTTTTTGACGGCGCGTTGTCTCCGGTAATCCCGCGGCGTCAGACCCCTCCACCTCTTGAAGGCGCGATGGAAGGCCGCGGGCTCGGAGAAGCCCAGCAGATAGCCAACTTCGGCGCAGGAGAGCGAAGAGTCCGCGAGATAGCGCTCGGCCGCGTCGCTGCGAAACTGGTCGAGGATCTCCTGGAACGTCGTGCCTTCTTCTCCGAGGCGTCGCTGCAGCGTCCGCGGACTCGTCCCGAGACGGCGTGCGAGGGCGGGCAGATTCGCGCCGCGGCCCGATAGGCCGCGCGAGAACGCGCGGCGGAGCTGGATCGAGGCGCGCTGGTCGGGCCCGCGGCGCGCCAGCGTCTCCTCGGCCTGGGACGTCAGCACGCCGTGCAGAAGCGAGTCGCGGCGCCGCAGCGGCTGGCGCCAGGCCTCGGGCGCGATGGCAAGCTCGTCCGCCGCGGCGCCGGTCTGAACGGGGCAGCCCAGGAGGCGCTCGAAATCGGCCGGGTCGTCGGGCCGGTGTCGGAAGCGCACGGCGGCGGCGCCAAACGCGCCGTCGGTCTCGCGACGGAAGTGGAGGACGGCGAGCGAGAGCGTGAACTCCGAGTTGAAGGGGCTACAGACCGCGAGGCGCACGATGACCGGGTCGCGTTGGTCGTGGATGCGGAGATCGCCGGGGGAACCCACGAGTCGGAGGTAGCGAGCGAGTTGATCGAACCCTTCTCCAACCGTCTCGGACGTCATCACCAGGTAGTCGAGAAGCGGGTAGGCCCCCAGCGGGATTTTCTCGGCCACGCGGAGCGCGAAGTTCGGAACGGAGCAGGTGCGCGCGGCCTCGCCGAACAGCGCGGTGCAGGCGGCGTCCGACAGGATCGTGTCCGGGTCGTCGAAGTCGCGCGCCGTCAGGCCGGCCGCGCGAATCAGGTCGGCGCGCTCGCAGCCCAGCTTCTCGAACGCATCGAGGAACGGCCGAAACCCCGACAGGACTTGCGGGTTGCGCGGCGTGGCCGGGCGAGGGGCCTTGGCGCGATCGGTCAATGAATTGACGCCGCCGGTCATGGTTCTCCGGGCTTCTCGAAGCGAGGATCTTCCCACGAAGGAGGATGCGATGACGAGAATCACGGCAGCGATCGGGTTGATGGGATTTCTGGCCGCCGCGCTCGCCGCGGGCGTTCCGCTTCGCGGCGGAATGATCGGCACGGCTCCGGCTTCGGTGGATCCGGCAGTGGCGAAGGTCGCGGACGCCTTCGCCGCGGCCATGAACGCAGGCGATGCGGCGGCCGCGGCGGCCGTCTTCGCCGAGGACGGCATCGAGATGCCTCCCGACCGGCCAGCCCTCCGTGGACGTGCGGCCATCGAGAAGTACTACCGGGAGATGTTCGCCGGTCCGGTGAAGCTCTCGGGGTTCAGCCTTACGCACCGGGAGAGCGAGGTCGCGGGCAACGTCGCCTACCTGTCGGGCGTCTCGACGGTGACGGTGACGCCTCCCGGGGCGCCTCCCGCCCGGCAGACCGGAAAGTACGTCGTCGTCCTCAAGAGGATTGGAGGCCGGTGGTTTGCCGCCGATGCGATTCACAACGCGGACGGTCCCTGTCCGCCGGGACCAGCCGCCGACCGTTGAGCCCGAGCGGCACGAGGGGCCGGGCACCCTCGGCGGCCCGGCCCCCGCCGTTCTACAATAGCGGGCTCATGTCGAATACGCCGTTTGCCACCATCGAGCAGGCCCTCGAGGACCTCCGCGCGGGCAAGTTCGTGGTCGTCGTGGACGACGAGGACCGCGAGAACGAGGGCGACCTCGTGCTTGCGGCAGAGAAAGCGACGCCGCAGGCGATCAACTTCATGGCCCGGGAGGGGCGCGGGCTGATCTGTCTGGCGCTGACCGAGGAGCGCTGCGCGGAGCTGGGATTACCGCCGATGGTCGAGGAAAACACCTCGAACTTCGGGACCGCCTTCACGGTCTCGATCGAGGCGCGGGGGCGGACGACGACCGGCATCTCCGCCGCGGACCGCGCGGCCACGGTGCTCACGGCGATCGATCCGGCCACGAAGCCCTCGGACCTGAACCGGCCCGGCCACATGTTCCCGCTGCGGGCCCAGGCGGGCGGCGTGCTCAAGCGCGCCGGCCAGACCGAGGCCTCCGTGGACCTCGCCCGCATCGCCGGCCTGAATCCGTCGGCGGTGCTCTGCGAAGTGATGAACGAGGACGGGACCATGGCACGCGTCCCGGACCTGGCCAAGTTCTGCGAGGCCCACGGGCTGTCGATGGTCACTGTGGCGGACCTCATCCGCTACCGGATGAAGACCGAGAGGCTGGTGCACCGCATTGCCTCGCCGCATCTGCCGACACGTCTCGGGGAGTTCCAGCTCCATGCCTACAAGAGTGAAGTGACGCACGAGGAGCACCTCGCCCTGGTTCACGGCGAGATCCACGAGGACGAGCCCGTGCTCGTGCGGGTGCACTCGCAGTGCCTGACCGGGGACGTCTTCGGCTCGTCGCGCTGCGACTGCGGCGAGCAGCTCGAGCTCGCGATGGCCAAGATCGTGGAGGCCGGCAAGGGAGTCTTCCTCTATCTCCTGCAGGAGGGCCGGGGCATCGGACTCGTGAACAAGCTCAAGGCCTACGAGCTGCAGGACGAGGGCCACGACACCGTCTCCGCCAACGAAAAGCTGGGCTTTCCTCCCGACATCCGGAACTACGGCGTTGGCTGCCAGATCCTGCGCGACCTGGGCGTGCGGAAGATGCGCCTGATGACCAACAATCCCTCCAAGTACGTCGCGATCGACGGCTACGGGCTCGAGATCATCGAGCGCGTGCCGCTCGAGGTGCATCCCACGGACCGGTCCCGCAAGTACCTCGAAGCCAAGAAAAACAAGATGGGGCACCTGCTGAAGCTCGTCTGAGATCTCGCGGCTTCGCGTCGCGCTTCGCAGCCCGCCCGACACAGAGGAGGTTTCATGGTGGGGAAGACCTTCGAGATCGTTCCGCCTTCCGCGGGCGGCTCGCGCTTCGTGCGCAACGCGATCATTGCCCTGATCGTGTTCGTGTTGATCATCATCGGAGGGCCGATCAAGGTGGTGCCCGCGGGCCACGTCGGCGTCAAGGACTTCTTCGGGTCGGTCTCGCCCAGCGTCCTGACGCCGGGCGTCCATCTCGTCCTGCCGTTCACCCGCGTGATCAAGATGTCGATCCAGACGCAGGAAGTGAAAGAGACCACGGAGGTCCCGTCCAAAGAAGGTCTGATGATGGATCTCGAGGGCTCGCTGCTCTTCCGGCTGGACCCGGCCAAGGCGGCGGAAATCTACAAGACGGTCGGGAAGAACTACGAGGAGATCGCCGTGCATCCGCAGATGCGCTCAGCCATCCGCGAGATCACGGCGTCTTATGAGGCCAAGGCCTTGTATTCGGCCGAGCGTGAGCAGATCGCGCGCGAGACCTTCGAGCTCTTCCAGAAGATGTCGAGCGGCCGTGGAATCATCACGGAGGCGGTGCTCCTGCGGAAGATCGGCCTGCCCCCGATCGTGGCCAACGCCATCCAGGAGAAGCTCAAGCGCGAGCAGGAAGCCGAGCAGATGAAGTTCGTGCTGCAGAAGGAATCGCAGGAGGCCGAGAGGAAGCGCATCGAGGCCCAGGGCATCTCCGACTTCCAAAAGATCGTGGGGCAGGGTCTCTCGCAGCAGTACCTCGAGTGGAAGGGCATCGAGGCGACGGAAAAGCTGGCCTCGAGCCCGAACACCAAGGTCGTCGTGGTCGGCAACCCCAAGAACGGGCTGCCGATCATTCTGGGCGGACAGTAGGCGCGTCGCCGTAGTACCAGCGGGCGAGCCGCTCCGGGGACACGCCCGCGTAGAACCCGAGGAGGACCCGCCAGACGCGGAGCACCTGGCGGAGGGCGCCGCCGCGATAGCGGCGCGGCGAGGTCCGCGTCGCCTCCGGCCGAATGACGAAGCGGCCGTGCCGCTTCAGCCGCCGGACGAGGTCGACGTCGTCGCAGACGGGAAGGTCTCGGAAGCCGCCCGCCTTCTCGTAGGCGTCGCGACGGCAGAAGAGCCCCTGGTCTCCGAAGGGAAGCCGCAGGGCCCGCGAACGCAAATTCGCCCACCACGCGATGCGCCGCATCGTCGGATCGGCGGGCTCGTAGGCCAGGGAGAATGCGCCTCCGGCCGCACCGCCTTCGATCTCCCTCTCGATGATCGCGAGCGCGTCTTTCGGAGGACGGGAGTCGGCGTGGACGAAGAAGAAAATGTCCCCGCGAGCGCGGCCGGCCGCGGAGGCGAGGCTCGCTCCCCGGGTCCCGGCGGATGCGTCGGCGATCACGGCCTCGCAGTCGGGACCGGCCGCGAGCTCGAGGAGCCCCGCGATCTCGGCCGGCGACTCGTCCAGCACCGGGACGATCAGGGAGATCATGCGGCGTCCGGATGCTAGCATCCGGTGGCATGCGGATTCCGATTCCGGCGGCCGTGCTCGCGGGCGGCGCGTCGCGGCGGATGGGACGGTCGAAAGCCGCGCTGCCGTACGGCTCGGGGACGCTTCTCGAGTTCCAGACCGCGCGGCTCGCCGGGATCTTCGAGGAGGTCTTCGTCGTCGCGAAGGAGCCCCCGTCCTTCGCCGCGGGACCGGCGGGCATTCTGCTGGACGGAGCCCCGGATCACGCCGCGATCCACGGCCTGGTCCGTGCGATCGAGGAGTCGACCGACCGTGTCTTCGTACTGGGAGTGGACCTCCCGGCCCTTCCCGAGGCCCTGATCCGGGAGATCGCTCGCCGCGGGATCGCCTCGCCCGCCGCGGCGGTCGTCCCGCGCGCGGGCGGCCGGCTCCAGCCTCTGGCCGCGGTATGGCGCCGCGCGGCCCTTCCGGCGGCCGCGGAGAATCTCGCCGCGGGAGAGCTCGCGCTCCACGCCCTCGTCGAGGCGGTCGGAGCCGAGATCCTCGAGGAAAGCGAATGGCGGGCGCTCGATCCCTCCGGAAACGCCTTCGTGAACCTCAACACCCTCGAACAGTACGCGGCCCTGCGGGAGCGGGCGTGATCGCGTGAGCGAAACGCCCAAACCCGGCCGTCGCGTGCGGCCCCGGCGACCGCGAGACGCGTCGCGCCTGCGTGGCAGCGTCGTCCTGCACGTGGATGCCCGGGGTCGGGCCCGGATGGTGGACGTCGGCGGCAAGCGGGTCACCCGCCGGGCGGCGGTGGCTCGCGGCGTCGTCGCGATGGCTCGGCCCGCGTTCGAGGCGCTCGCCGAAGGGCGGCTCGCGAAGGGCGACGCTCTCGCGGTCGCGCGCCTGGCCGGGATCCAGGCGGCGAAGCGGACCTCCGAGATCGTCCCGCTCTGCCATCCGCTCTCTCTCGAGTCCGTCGAGGTCGACGTGGACCTCGACGCGTCGCGGGGCGAAGCGGTCGTGACCGCGACCGCCCGCATCACGGGAAAGACGGGTGTCGAGATGGAGGCCCTGACGGCGGTCTCGGCGGCATGCCTCGCGCTCTACGACATGATCAAGGCCCTCGATCGCGGCGCGTCGATCCGCGAGATCGCGCTCCAGGAAAAATCGGGCGGCCGCTCCGGCGATTACCGGCGCGCCTGAACGGACCCGTGCGCTACCGGTTCGTCTTCTGCGACGTCTTCACCGACCGGCTGTTTGGCGGCAATCCTCTCGCCGTCCTTCCCGACGCACGGGGCCTCTCCAGCGCGCGCATGCAGCAGATTGCCCGCGAGTTCAACTTCTCCGAGAGCACCTTCGTGCTTCCGGCCGAAGCCGGGCACACGCGCCGTGTGCGCATCTTCACGCCGACCAAGGAGATCCCTTTTGCGGGCCACCCGAACGTGGGCACGGCCTTCGTGCTGGCGGCGACCGGAGAGCTGGGCCCGCTCGGTGCTGTCGGTGTCGAGCCCATGACGGTGACGTTCGAGGAGAAGGCGGGCCTGGTCCCGGTCGCGATCTCGAAACGCGACGGCGGCGCGATCGCGTGCGAGCTGACCGCGCCGGAGCCGCTGACGCTCGGAGAGCCGCTCCCGGTGGCCGAGGTCGCGGCCGCTCTCTCGCTCCGGCCGGAAGACGTGGAGACGGGCGCGCATCCGCCCCGCACAGCGTCGGTCGGGCTGCCTTTCGTCATGGCGGAGGTCGTCGACCGCGGGGCGCTGGAGCGAGCCCGCTCCCACGTGGGCACCCTCGACGCCCTGGCCGCGCGAGGCGTGACCACCGACATTCTTTTCTACGTGCGTTGCGAGAGGGGCCGTGACGACTTCGACGTGCGGGCCCGCATGTTCGCGCCCCTCGACGGCGTGCCCGAGGATCCCGCGACCGGCAGCGCGAACACGGCGCTCGCCGGCCTGCTCGCCTCGCTCGACCCGAAGGCCGACGGCGAGCTCCGCTACCGCATCGCCCAGGGCGTCGAGATGGGACGGCCGAGCGTGCTGGAGGCGCGGGTCGAGAAGCGGGGCGGAGCCGTCGCGTCTGCGCGCATCGGCGGCACGAGCGTGCTCGTCGGCGAGGGTTGGATCGAGGTTCCCGAAGAGCGGGACGTGGAGACGGAGACGCGCTGACTCAGCCGCCCCGAGTGTGCATCTCGAGGTGCGGGTCCCGGGCGAGCTCGGAGCGGGGCAGGAGAGGCGAACGTCCGGCGAGCGCGAGCCGCTCCTCGGCGCCGCGGTCGTCGCGGCTGCGCCAGGCGGAGGCGAGGATCTCCCGAAGCTCGTCCGCGCTCGCGCCGGCGCGCAGCGGCGCCCGCAGGTCGATCCCGCGCTTCGCGTACAGGCAGAGGTACCACTGGCCGTCGGCCGTCAACCGGCTCCGGTCGCAGGCCCGGCAGAAGGGCGCGGTGGTCGAAGCGATGATCCCGAAGGTCGCCCCGTCGGGCAGGCGGAAGCGTTGCGCAGGTGCCGAGCTCTGTTCGAGGACGGGCGCGACTTCGCCGTAGTGGGCGGCGATGCGGCCGAGCATCTCGGCGCGAGAAACCACGCGCTCGGGAGACCACTGCGTCGCGCCCCCGACGTCCATGTACTCGATGAACCGGACCTCGGCGCCCCAGGCGCGGCCGCGCTCGAGAAGCGGCACCAGCTCGTCGTCGTTGACTCCCCGGATCACCACCGAGTCGATCTTCAGGTCGGGAAAGCCCGCGGCGACCGCGGCATCGATCCCGGCGAGGACTCGCGGCAGCTCATCGAAGCGGGTGAGATCGCGGAAGCGGGCCGGGTCCAGCGTGTCGAGGCTGACGGTCACCCGGTGCAGTCCCGCCAATTTCAGGGCCGCGGCCTGCTCGGCGAGAAGGATGCCGTTCGTGGTCATGGCGATGTCGCGGAGGGCCAGTTTTCCCGAGAGGATGGACACGAGGTGGGACAGATCGCGGCGCACGAGCGGCTCGCCGCCCGTGAGCCGGACCCGGTCGACGCCGAGCCCGGTGAACGCGTCGACGAGACGGCCGACCTCCTCGAAGTGGAGGATGTCCCCGCGGGGGAGCCACGCGTATTCGGTTTCGGGCATGCAGTACGCGCAGCGCAGATTGCACCGGTCCGTGACCGAGATCCGGAGGTTACGGAGGGGCCGTCCGAGAAGGTCGCGCGTCGCCACGAGGGGTCTATAGTAGCCCGCGTGAGCGTCCGCGTGGCGATTGTCACGGTCTCCGACGGCGTCTCCGCGGGGGCCCGGTCCGATCGCGGCGGCCCCGCCTGCGAGGAAGTCCTGCGCGGCTCCGGCATCGAGCATCGCATCGTCGCACGGGAGACCATCCCCGATGAGCCCAAGCAGGTGGCCCGCGTCGTGCGGATGCGCGCCGACGCCGAGGACGCGGATCTCATCGTGCTGACGGGAGGCACCGGCGTCTCGCCCCGCGATCGAACGCCCGAGGGCGTGCGCGAGGTCATCGACTTCGAGGTCCCGGGCCTCGCCGAGAAGATGCGTTCCGAGACGTCCCGCGGTTTTCCGGCGGCCTACCTCTCGCGGCAGGTCGTCGGCGTGCGTCGGAAGACGCTCGTCGTCGCGCTGCCCGGCTCGCCCAAAGGCGCGGCCGACTGCCTGGCGTCCATTCTCGGCCTGCTTCCGCACGCGCTCTCGCTGATCCAGGGGAACCGGCCCGAGCATCCGGCGGCCCCGTAGTCGGTGCGAGGCAGTCCCGTGAACCGCGGTTCGCGACGCCTCGCGCGCGACAGGTAAGATCGCTTCTCCGATGAGCAAGGCGCGCTTCGGCATCGACGTACTCCTGGAGAACCTGTGGCCGCTCGCCGGCCGCCGCATCGGGCTCATCACCAACTCTTCGGGCGTCACCGCCTCCGGCGTGCCGACCTGGAAAGCGCTGCGCGCGGCGCCCAACGTGCGGCTCGTCCGCCTCTTCGGGCCCGAGCACGGCCTCGAGGGCGGGGCCGTCTACATGGAGGCCGTGGCGTCGGCGATTCACAAGCCCTCGGGCCTTCCGGTGGTCTCGCTCTACGGCGCCACCGCGGAGGACCTGAAGCCCCGGCGCGAGGACTTCGCGGACCTCGAGGCCATCGTCTTCGACGTACAGGACGTGGGGAGCCGCTACTACACGTACATCTGGACCATGCTCCTGGCGATGGAGGCCTGCGCGGGCTCGCGCCTGCGCTTCGTGGTCTGCGATCGCCCCAATCCGATCGGCGGCGCCGTGGAAGGCGCGTCCCAGGCCACGGGCTACCTGACGTTCGTCGGCCTGCATCCGATTCCCGTCCGCCACGGCATGACGGCCGGCGAGCTCGCGCGGCTCTTTGTATCCGAGCGGAAAATGGACCTCGATCTCGTCGTCTGCCCGGTCGCGGGCTGGACGCGCGAGACGGAGTGGTCCGACACGGGGTTGCCCTGGGTCGCGCCGTCGCCCAACATGCCGACCGTGGACACCGCGCTCGTGTATCCGGGCATGTGCCTGCTCGAAGGGACGAATCTCTCCGAGGGCCGGGGCACGACGCGGCCTTTCGAAGTCTTCGGCGCACCGTGGCTCGACGGGCCGGCTTTCGCGGAGGCTCTCAACGCCCTCGCGCTTCCGGGCGTCCAGTTTCTGCCCCATCGCTTCCGGCCCATGTTCGACAAGCACGCCGGAACCGTCTGCAGCGGCGCGCAGATCCACATCACCGACCGAGCGACGTTCCGGCCTTTCCAGACGGGATTGCGGGTCATCGAAGCCGCGCGGCGTCTCTCCCCGCTCGACTTTCACTGGCGGACGGAACCCTACGAGTACGACACGCGGCCGGCGATCGACCTGCTCACGGGTTCCGACCGCTTCCGCGACATCGTCGAGCGCGGAGGAAACCTGCGCGCCGAGATCACGCGGCACTTCGAGGCGGCGCAGCCTTTCCTGGCGCGGCGGGAGGCCTGCCTGCTCTATCCGGATCGCAAGCCCGCCGCCGTCGCGTTCGTCGGAGGCCACGACTCGGGCAAGACGTCGGTCATCGTCGAGGTCGTTCCGAGGCTCAAGGCGCGAGGGCTGACGGTCGGAACCGTCAAACACTCGACGAAGGACGCCGAGGACGACGTGCCCGGCAAGGACTCCCAGCGTCACGTCGCCGCGGGTGCGGCGGCGGGGGCGTTCGTCACGCCCGAGCGCACGACCGTCCGGCGCTTTCGCGAGACCGAGCCGCTCGAGGCCCTTCTCGAGCGGGACTTCTCGCACTGCGACGTCGTGATCGTCGAGGGCTACAAGTCGCTCCCGATCCCGAAGATTGAAGTCGTGCGCACGGGGATTTCGCGGCCCGACATCGTCGAGCCCGCGGCACGCGTGTCGGATGGGCCGTTTTCGGGTTCGGTGCCGACGCTCTCCTACGGAGACTGGGACGGGATCGCCGCGATGGTCGTGCGGCTCGCGGGGCTCGACCGTCGGGAATCTCCGGTGAGCTCGGGCACGCCGGTCCCGGGCGGCCGCGCGAGCCGCGGCGCGCCGGACGCCGCCGCACCGAACAGCGCCGGGCCCGACGCCGGGGCGGTCCGCAAGCCGAGTTGAGTTGAACCGCCCGTTTCTGGTCTTCGACCTCGACGGCACGCTGATCGATGGCTACGAAGCGATCGCCGACGCCCTGGCGTTTGCGATGGGGAGACTCGGCGAGGCGCCACTGCCGCTGCCTCGCGTCCGGCGGATGGTCGGCCACGGCCTCGAGTCCCTGCTCGAAGAAGCCGTCGGCAAGGATCGCGCCGCGGAGGGCGTACGCCTCTTCCGCGAGCGATACCCCGAGGTCGCCGTAGAGAAATCGCACCTCATGCCCGGCGTCGCCGAAACGCTCGACGTGCTGGGATCCCGCGGCCATCGCATGGCTCTGGCCTCGAACAAGCCCGCGCGATTCTCCCGGATGATTCTCGAGGCGAAGGGGGTGGCCGGCCACTTCGGTGCGGTTGGGGGACCGGATGCGCAGACGCCCGCCAAGCCGGACCCGACGATGCTGTGCCGGCTGATGGCGGAGGCGGCCGTGTCGGCGGACGAAACCATCGCCGTCGGGGACATGGAGGTCGATTCCGATTTCGCGCGGGCGGCCGGGTGCCGCATCGTCCTGATCCCGGGAGGCTCCCGTTCGCGGCAGGAGCTGCTGGGCGTCGACGCGGATGCCCTTCTCGACTCCATCTCGGCGCTTCCCGCGTGGCTCGCGTAGAATCGCGGGCCTCATGACGACGGCTTTCGATTCGACAGGCGGCGTCCCGGGACAGGTCCGGTTCTTTCTGCCGGGGCCCGTGTGGGTCCGGCCGGGCGTGCGCCAGGCGATGGCGCACGAGGCGATCGGCCACCGCGGCAAGGCCTTCGCCGACCTGTACTCCGACATCCCGCCCCGGCTTGCCCGCGTGTTCCGCACGAACTCGAAGGGCTTCGTATTCACGGCGACCGCGGCCGCGACGGGACTTTGGGAAGCCGCGCTTCTGAATCTTGCGCCGGAGCGGGTTCTCGCGATCGCCTCGGGCGCGTTCTCGGAGCGCTGGGCGCAGTGCGCCCGCGACCTCGGCTTCGCCGTCGACGTCCTGGAGTCGCCGTGGGGAAGCCCGGTCGATCCCGACGCGGTGACGGCGGCGCTGAAGAAGGCGCGCTACGACGCCGTGACGGTCGTGCACTCGGAAACCTCGACCGGAACGCTCAACGACCTCGAGGCCATCGCCCGGGCCGTCCGCGCGGGCTCCGAGGCTTTCGTGCTCGCGGACGTCGTGACCTCGCTCGCGGGCTCGCCCGTCGAGAGCGACGCCTGGGGCGTCGATTTCGCACTGGCCGGCTCGCAGAAAGCCCTCGCGCTGCCTCCGGGCCTGGGCGTGGCGTTCGCATCCGACCGTTACCGCGCGCTCTCTCGCGAGCGCTCGCGGGCGCACTACCTGCGCCTCTCGGAAGCCGAAGCCTTCGCCGAGAAGCATCAGACGCCCTACACGCCGTCGACGCCGCATCTCTTCGCCCTCGACGTCCAGTTGGACCACATCCTCGCCGAGACGGTGGAAGGCCGTTGGGCGCGCCACGACGCCATGCGGCGGCGGGTGGAGGCGTGGGCGGCGGAGCGGGGACACACGTTCGCGCCGCCGGTCGGAGCTCGCTCGTGGACCGTCTCGTGCCTGAAGCCGCGGTCGGGCGTTTCATCGGAGGCCCTCGTCGCCAAGGTCAAGGAAAACGGCTTCACGATCGGCGGCGGCTACGGAAAGTGGAAGCCCTCGACGTTCCGCATCGGCCACATGGGAGACGTGGACCTGGCCTCGCTCGAGACGCTGCTGTCCGCGCTCGATGCCGCGGCGGGGGACGCCGCCGCGTGAGCCGGGTCGTCGTCGCGGAAAAAGTCTCGGAGGCGGGCCTCGCCCTTCTCCGCGCGGCCGGCCACGAGGTCGTGGATCTCGGCGGTGCCCCGCGCGAGAAGCTGCTCGAAGCCCTCGCGGACGCTGACGCGCTTCTCGTGAGGAGCGCCACCAAGGTGGACGGCGCCCTCCTCGCGGCGGCGCCGAAGCTGACCGTCGTCGGGCGGGCGGGCGTCGGCGTCGACAACGTCGACGTGCCGGCGGCCTCGGCGCGCGGCGTGCTCGTTCTCAACTCGCCGACCGGCAACGTCGTCTCCGCCGTCGAGCACACATTCGCCGTCCTGCTCGCCCTCCTGCGGCGCATCCCGGAGGCCGCGGCCTCGATGGCTCAGGGAAAGTGGGAAAAGTCGAAGTTCGTCGGCACGGAGCTCGCCGGCAAGACGGTGGGCATCGTCGGTCTCGGCCAGGTCGGCTCGCGCGTCGCATCGCGGGCGCGGGCATTCGAGGCCCGGGTCCTGGGGCACGATCCGTTCCTGCCGGCGGAGAAAGCCCAGGAGATGGGCGTGCCTCTCGTGCCCCTCGAAACGCTTCTCGAGCAGTCCGACGTGCTCACGCTGCATTCGACGGCCACCGACAAGGGCAGACCGCTGATCGGCGCGGCGGAGCTCGGGCGCATGAAGCCGACGGCTGTGCTCGTGAACGTCGCGCGGGGGAGCCTCGTCGATCGCGCCGCCCTGACGGAGGCGCTGCAGGGCAAGAAGCTCGCGGGCGCGGCCCTCGACGTTTTCGATCCCGAGCCTCCCGACCCGAACGATCCGCTGGCGAAGCTGCCGAACGTCGTGGCCACGCCGCATCTCGGCGCATCGACGGTCGAGGCGCAGGAGCGGGTCTCGATCCAGACGGTCGAGGCGCTGCTCGAGGCCCTGGCGGGCGCCGCCTACGTGCCCGCGGTCAACTTTCCCTTTCGCGGCCCCAAGGACGCGAGCGGCGCGAAGGGGTGGATGCGGCTCGCCGAGAGAACGGGTCACTTTCTCTCGGCCATCTCGAACGGCCAGCTCTCGCGGCTGGCGATCGAGACGTGGGGCCTGCCCGAGGATCTCGTGCGGCCGGTCGCGGTGGCGGCGGTCAAGGGCGCGCTCGAGGCCCAGACGCCGGACATCGTCAACTACGTCAACGCCCTTTACATGGCGAGCGACCGCGGCCTGGCCGTCAGCGACACGCGCCATGAAGAGCCCGGGAACTATGCGCGGTCGATCCGGGTGACCCTCACCGGAGGCGGGTCGAAGGGAAGCGCCGATGCGACCCTGTTCGCGGGCAGCGACGCCCGCGTCGTGGAGGTCGACCGCCTGCCGCTGGAATTCCGGCCCGAGGGCACCGTCGTGTACCTGCGCAACCACGATGTGCCCGGCGTCGTCGGCGGCGTCGGCACGATCCTCGGCGAGGCCGGGATCAACATCGCGGACTTCTCGCTCGCGCGCGGCGATGGCCAGCGCGCCGCGGCGGTCATCGCCGTCGACACGGCGCCGCCCCCGGCGGTCCTCGACCGGCTGCGAGGGCTCGCGGCCGTCGAGGAGGTCCGCGTCGTCACATGGTGAGCGGGTGAGCCGGACGCGCGTCGCCGTCCTCTTCGGCGGGAGATCGGTCGAACGGGAGGTCTCGCGCATCTCGGCGAGGACGATCGCCGGAGCGCTCGATCCTTCGCGCTACGAAGTCGTTCCGCTCGCCGTGACGTCGGACGGCCGATTCCTCGCCGCCGGCGAGTCGGCGAAGCTGCTCGCCGCGGGTCTCGTGCCCGACCGGTTCCGTAGCGACGGCGATGAGACGCAATCCCTCGTGCCGGTCGAGATCGGGCCCGGGCGGGTGGACGTCGTGATTCCAATCATCCACGGCACCACCGGCGAGGACGGCGCCCTGCAGGGGTTTCTCGAGACCCTCGGCGTTCCGTACGTCGGTGCGGGGATCGCCGGCTCGGCGATCGGGATGGACAAATCGATCTTCAAGGCCGTGATGCGCGACGCGGGTATCCCGACGCCTCGGACGGCCGTCGCCGATTCCGTCCAGGACGCGGATCGCGCGCGCGGAGAGCTCGAACGGGCGGGCGTCCGCCTCCCGGTCTTCGTCAAGCCGTCGAACGGCGGCTCCTCCGTCGGCGTCGCAAAGGTCAAACGCTGGGAGGACCTGTCAGCGGCGATCGCGTCGGCGCTCCGTTACGACGAGAGGACCCTCGTCGAGGAAGGGATCGACGCCCGTGAGCTCGAGTGCGCCGTGCTGGGAGACGAGGACGTCCGAGCGACCGTGCCGGGGGAGATCGTGCCCGGCCACGAGTTCTACGACTACGACGACAAATACCGGGACGACAAAGCGAAGCTGCTCATCCCGGCGGACGTGAGCGCCGGAATCCGGGATGAGGCCCGGGAGCTGTCGATCCGCGTGTTCCGGGCCTGCCGTCTTTCGGGAATGGCGCGGGTCGACTTTTTCTTGGAGAGGGGGACGGGACGGCTTCTCGTGAACGAGGTGAATACATTGCCGGGCTTCACGGCGATCTCCATGTATCCGAAGCTGTGGGAGGCGAGCGGGTTGTCGCTGCCGGCTCTCCTCGACGAGCTCGTCCGGCTGGCTCTCGCGCGACATGCGCGTCGCGCGAATCTCCTGACACAGCCTCCGGCGGAGCTGGCGTGAATCCTCGGAAACTTCTTGCCCTGGCCGTTGGAAGTACCGCACTGGCGCTCGGCACCGCAGCCTCCGGCGCGGCCCAGGAACGGGTGCACGAGGACGTCACGGTCTCCCAGGTGGAGATCACGCTCCACGTCACGGACAAACAGGGACGCGTCGTTCCGGATCTGGGGAAGCAGGATTTCCAGCTCTTCGTCGACGGTCAGCCCGTGGCGATCGAGGCGGTGGAGTGGGTCGGCTCGATCTCCGACGCCGTCCCCAGCCGCAGCACGACCATCGAGCCTCTCGGCAAGCCCGCCGATACGGCTGCCGCGGCGCCCGCGGAGACTCCCGCGGCCCCCTCCGGCCGGCTGTTCGTCATGGTCTTCCAGTCCCACATCGAGGGCCAGAAGGACGAAGGGCTCATGCGCATGAAGCGGCAGGCCCTGAGCTTCCTCGACACGCTGGGGCCCGACGACCAGGTCGCGCTGCTCGTCTTCGGCTCTCGCCTCTGGCTCTCGCAGGACTTCACCTCCGACCGCGCCGTCCTGCGCAAGGCGATCCACGCCGCGCCGCGCAAGGAGGAGATCGAGCGCACCGAGAGCCCGTCCGCGATCTCGATCGGGGCCAACCTCTCGCACGAGGAGGAGCGCCAGGCGACCTCCATGGAAAAAGGGTTGACCGCGATCGGCCGTGCCCTTCGTCCCGTGCCCGGATCCAAGGCGATCCTGTTTTTCGGTTACGCCGTGGGTCGCTGGAACGCCCTCTCGGAAACGGCATCCAACGCCGGGATGGGGCACTTCGTGTCCACGCGGGACCTCGAGGCGGCGCAGCGGGCGCTCGCGGCGGCGCAGTCACCGGTCTTCTCGCTCGACATCAGCTCGGGAGCGCACCAGCTCGGCGCGGGCCTGAAGCAGCTCTCCTTCGAGACGGGCGGCTTCTACATGCGGACGGAGACGTTCCCCGACTGGGCGATGGGCGTGGTCCGCGAGGCCGTGAAGGGCCACTACACGCTGACGTTCCGCAAGCCGACTCTCACGCCGGGGCCCCACCGGATCCGGATCGACAAGATGCGCGGTGCGGAGCCGTGGATGCTGCTCTACCGGCAGGAGTACGACGACAGCGTGCCGATGGCCACCGCGGGTTCGTAACGAGGGCTACTCGCCGTCGACGCCAGCGGCGTCCAGGACGAATTTCGGAACCGCGGGCTCGTCGGGCAGGACGAGCGTTTTCCCTCCGCGCGTCAGCGCCCAGCGGTGCAGCCAGCTGATGCCTCCGGCGCCGGTATACGTATCGGGCGTGTCGCGGAAGACGGGATCTTTCAGGGCCTCGGCGAGCGGGATGAAGCGATATCCGCGGTCCTTCATCATCCGGGCAAGCTCCGGGTAGGCGTCCGCGTTGAGCGAGTTCGCATGGATGAGCAGGATCTGCGGGATCTCACGAGAGAAGAGGGTTTTCGACTCGCGCTCGAAGTAGTCGAACTTGGCGCCCATGTACGGCACGTACGCCTCGAGCACCCTTTTCCGGGTCGCCGCATCGCCGGCGTTTCCGGCGTCGGCGTAGGCTGCGGCGAAAATCCATTCGCCGTTGTCGTGGGTGACCGGCGCGATTTCGTAGCCGCGCTCCGCGAGGAACTCCTCGAGCCCGTGCTTCACCTCGAGAGAACGCCCGGTGTGGAGAAACGGATGGCGGAAGTAACGGAGCGTCTGTCCGCGCGCCGACAAGAGGCGCTTCGTCGTGTCTTCGCCTCGCACGAGGTCCTTCTCGAAATCCTCGAGGGGAATGCGATGCAGGTCCGGATGGGAGTAGGTGTGGTTGCCGAGCTCCATGCCTGCGGCGAGCCAGGCTTCGAGCAGGGCCACGCGCCCGGGCTCGCGAACGCCCTGGGGCGCGAGCTTGCCCTCGTTCACGAAACCGATGGCCGGCGTGCCGCTGGCCTTGAGCGCCGCGAGAAGTTTCGCGGTCATTGCCTGGAACGCCTCGAGATTCCCGCCGACCACGCAGCGCGGAGGACCGGGCAGGTCGTCGATCGTCACGGCGACACGGCGGTCCGCGGAAGGGCTCGCGACGGACGCCGCGAGGAGAAGCGTCGCCAGGAAGGTCATCCGCCGAAAGCGCGGATGTTCTCGCGCAGGAAGACGTCGAGCGGGCGCGGCGGCCGGTCGAGGACCTCCTCGACGCCGGGAGAGACGGCCGAGCCGTTCGTCGTTCCCTCGCCCTCCTGGAACCACGCCAGGAGCTCGATCCAGGCATCCGCGCTCCACTCGCTCTCTCCGGCCGTGATCAGGGCCCGCCGGCCCTCCTCCGGCGAAAGGTCCACGAAGCGCACCTCGCGGCCCGAGATCGTTCCGATCCGCCGCGCCACGTCGTCGAAGGAGTACGCCTCCCGGCCCGTGAGCTCGTAAGCGCGTCCCTCGTGACCGCTCTCGGTCAGGACGCGGGCGGCGACCTCGCCGACGTCCCGCGCGTCCACGTCCGCATGCCGGCCGGTGCCCGCGGGGGACGCCAGGACGCGCTGGGTGCGGATCGCATCGGCGAAGTCCAGATAGTTCTGCATGAAGAAGCTCGGGCGGAGGAACGTCCACTCGAGGCCCGAACCCTCGATATGACGCTCGGCGTCGCGATGGAGCTTCAGAAACAGGGGCGGCTCCAGCGCGTCCGCTCCCGATGTGGAAACCTTCACCACGCGGGTCGCGCCCGCGGCCTTCGCGGCATCCACGATGCGCGCCTCCGTCTCGGGCTGATCCGGCAGGGAGTTCGTCAGCAGGAAGAGCTTCTCGACGCCCTTGAGCGCGGTCTTGAGAGCCGCCGGGTCCGCAAGATCTCCCACCACGGCTTCGCCCCCGGCCTCCCGGATCGCCGCCGCCTTGCCCGCGCTCCGCACCAGCGCCCGGAACCCCGCGCGCCGTTCCGACAACCGCCGCACGAGCTCCGAGCCGACTTTCCCGGTCGCGCCGGTGACGAGGATCATGGAGAGGGGGAGTCTAGCGCGGCCGCAACGATTGGGCGCGGGCCTACGAACCGACGATCTCTTCGAGGCCTTCGATCACCTGTTCGAGCTCCTCGGGCGAAGCCGAGCCGATCCGCTTGCCGATGCGTTCGGTGGAGAGCGTCCGGATCTGACCGACCTTCACCCACGATCTCTTCGGAAGAGCGCGGTCGTGCAACGCGACGGTCAGGGGGAATCCCGCGCGCGGTTCCTGGCTCGTCACGGCCATGGCGATCACAGTGCCGGACCGTTGATTGAAAACGTGGTGACTGACGACCAGCACGGGCCGACGCCCCGCCTGTTCCCGTCCCCGCACGGGATCGAGCTCCGCCCAGTGGACGTCCCCCCTCAGTACTCGGGCCATCCCTCGAGATCGTAAGAAGCCCCTTCCTCGGCGAGCGTCTGCTCGCCCGTGGGATCGAGCTTCAAGGACTCCTGCGCCAGGCGCCGTCGTTCGACACGGTCGATCTGGGCCTCCACGGCGAGCTGGATCGCTCGACTGCGGCTCGGGAATCGACCGGCGGCGACCAGCTTGTCGAGGCGGTCGAGAAGATCGCGTTCGAGCGTAATGGCGATTTTGGCGGCGGTCACGCGGTATGACTATCTATCATACCGCGTTCAAAAATCAACAGCATCGCAAGCGCGGAGGGCTCAGCGGCGTCAGTCCTCGCGGGCCGGCGCCCGGAATCGCTCGGCGCCGGGTTCGGCGATTTCCCCGACTTCGGTGACCTCCCCGAGATCCTCTTCCTCGCCCTCGGGGATCTCCCACGGCTGGAACACCGTGAGCGCGTCTTTCGCGCGGACGCGCTCCCAGGGCTTCGCGTTCACCGCCTGGCTGTAGACCTCGACACCGTCGCCGGGCTGGCTCGCGGCGAGCTCCATCAGATCGGCAAGGCCGAGGTAGCGGAGGCTCATCTCGGCGCCTTCCTCGTCGTTGTAGGTATCGACGGCCGCCTCCCCGAGCGCGACTGCCTTTTCGTACGCCGCTTCCGCGTCGGGCGCCTCGACGAGCTTGTAGAGCAGGTCGCCCATGTGTTCCCGATCGAGGCCGGCCTGGGTGAACGAGCCGCGGACGATCACGGCCATGTACCAGCTCATGCGCGGCCCTCCTGAGGCTGCTCCGACATCTTCACCGGCGACGCCGCAAGCCGGTCCAGGACCGGCAATCCGTTTCCGCCGTAGCGCCCGAACGACAGAACCCCCGTCGGGCACATCTGCACGCACGCCGAGCAGCGCACGCACTGCGGGTCTTCCATCGGCAGGCCCTTGTTCGCGAAGTTCATGATGTCGATGCCCTGATGGCAGACGGTCGTGCAGACGTTACACGAGATGCACTTTTCCTTCTCGGGAAAGATCCGGAACCTCGAGAAGCGCGTGTAGATGTTCATGAGGGCCGCGAGCGGGCAGGCGAAGCGGCACCAGATGCGGCCCGAGAACCAGAAGTAGAAGCCGACGCCGACGATCCCGGCGAGGAAGATGTCCACGGCGTGGTAGTAGTTGAGCTCGATCCCCAGGGGATGCCAGCCCGACAGCATCCCGTCGTAGAACTTCCGCGCGGCCTCCCCGACCCGCGTGCCCGGCCAGGTCCAGGAAATGGCGCGCCCGACGAAGAGCAGAAGCGCCAGCGCCAGGATGACCTGGCCGACCATGTTCACGCGGTTCCAGAAGGGGCCGTGGGGCATCTTCTGGCGGTGGTCGTCGCCGAGCGTTTCGGCGAGCGCGCCGCAGGAGCAGATCCAGCCGCAGTACGCGCCCTTGCCCCAGCGGCGAATGATGAGCGGAATCAGAACGAACGTCTGGACGAAACAGATGACGAGCCACCAGGTCATCGGCTTCCAGGAGAAGACGTTCCAGATGAAGAGCGGCCAGGCCAGGATGAAGCCGAAGGCCCTCCAGTACTCGCGGCCGTGGAGCGCGGCGTCGGATTTCGGGAAGAGGTTGTCGGCGAACGTGAGACCGAACCCCGAGTCGAAATGGGCGTTGTGGCCGAGCCACGGCAGAAGCAGATACGGCAGCAGAAACAGCGGAATCCACTGGATGGCCGTAAGAACGATCGTCTGCAGCCGGACATACGGAGTCTTTCGGCGCCGGATGCGGCGGATGCCGAAGACGAGCACGGCCATGCAGTAAGCGAACGAGTAGTAGAAGCCAGGATCCCGCAGCGAGATCGACAGCGTCCCCACTAAGGTCGACGGATCGGTCGAGAGCGGACGGACGTTGTACGGGAAGAGTTCGTGTTTCTGGAAATACTGGTTGACCGCTCCGTTCGATTTCCAGTTGTACAGGAAGACACAAGAGAGAACGAACGCCGCGAAGGCCAAAGCGGTGGTGACCTTCCACTCCCCTCGGATCGAGATCCCGGACCGGCGGAAGAAGTCCAGCGGCGCTTCGCGCCCCAGCATGGTGAAGACGACGTCGTTTTCGAGACGTGTCTCCTTCCCGGCATCGTCCTTCAGCGCGACGTGTTCCGGTTCGATGCGCACGACCTCCGTTCCGAGGGCGAGGCGGACCGCGCCCCGGCGCTCCAAAGAGCGAAGCTGCGCGAGACTCTCGGCTTTCGGACGGCCGAAGGATTTCCTCCGGTAGGAGAGCGTCACGGCGGCGCCGGCCGCGGCCAGCGCGACGGCGGTCTCGACGGCGGAGTCGCCGCCTCCGAGCACGAGAACCTTCCGTCCCGCGAAGTCTTTCGGATCGTGGAGTCGGTCGAAGACCTTGTCGAGCTCCTCTCCGGGCACGCCGAGCCGGCGGTGCGCGCCGCTCTTTCCGATGGCGACGATCGCCCGCCGGGCTTCCGTTCTTTCCCCGTCCGCGTGGTGGAGCACGAGCCGATCTCCGGCCCGCTCGATGCGCTCGATCCGCGTGCTCGTGATCTCGACTCCGGCCTCTCGACGCTCCCGCTCGAGGTCGGCAAGGAGCTGTTCCTTCGGATGCACGTCCTGCCGGAACTGCAGACCGCCCGACGGGGTCATGCCGACCGGATACGTGTAGATCGGTTTGCCTTTCGGGAAGTTCACGACGGTCGCGAAGGGCTCGGCCGCCTCGTAGACGCAATAGCGGAGACCCGCCTTTTTGGCCTCGATCGCCGCGGCGACGCCCGACACACCACCGCCGACGATGGCCACGTCCAGGATGTCCAGGATTCCGGATGGGGACCGCTCGCCTCCGCGAAAATCCGGCTCGGCGAGGATCGCGCGCACGGCTCGCGCGCCGCTGTCCGAGGAGAACTTGAGAAGCGGGATCCCCGTGAGGTCGCCCGTGATCCTCACGCCCGGGATGGCCGTGGTGCCGTCGTCGCGGACTTCGGGAAGCTTATCGACGGTTCCGGCCGGCCACATCGTGTGGAGCCACCGCGTGTACCGCGCCAGGACGTTCATCGGCCTCCGTAGGGGTCCGCGTTCGCGACCGGATTGTAAGCTTCGATGCCGTGCCGGAGCTGCCGGACATCCTGGGCTATCTCACCGCGCTCGAACCGCGCGTCGTCGGTCGACGACTCGAGTCGGTGCGGCTGTCGAGCCCGTTTCTGCTGCGCTCGGTCGCGCCGCCGCTCCGCGAGGCCGACGGCCGCCGGGTCCTCGCGCTGCGACGGATCGGCAAGCGAATCGTCTTCGCGCTCGAGGGAGATCTGTTCCTGGTCCTGCACCTGATGGTTTCGGGCCGGCTGCACTGGAGAAAGCGCGGGGCCAAGGTCGGCGGCCGCGGAGCACTGGCGGCGTTCGACTTTCCCGACGGCGCGCTCGTGCTTTCCGAGGCCTCGACGAAGAAGCGGGCGTCGCTCCACCTGGTTGCAGGCGAAGCGGCTCTCGCGGAGCTCGACCGCGGGGGGATCGAGGTGCTCGGAGTGGACCTCGCCCGGTTCCGCGAAGCGTTGACGCGGGAAAACCATACGGCCAAGCGCTCGCTGACCGACCCGCGCCTGTTCTCGGGCATCGGGAATGCCTATTCCGACGAGATCCTGCACCGCGCTCGGATGTCTCCGACAAAGCTGACGCAGAAAATGTCCAACGAGGAGATCGACCGGCTGTACGAAGCGGTGCAGGGAGTCCTTGGCGAGTGGGTCGGCCGCCTCTCGGAAGAAGCCTCCCGGGCCTTTCCCGAGCACGTGACGGCATTCCGCGAAGGAATGGCGGTCCACGGCCGCTACGGGAAGCCGTGTCCGGCCTGCGGCTCGCCCGTGCAGCGCATCGTCTACGCCGAGAACGAGTCGAACTACTGCGCGACGTGCCAGACCGGCGGCAAGCTGCTGGCGGATCGGGCTCTCTCGCAGCTGCTCCGCGGTGACTGGCCGAAGACGCTCGAGGAGCTCGAGGAGCGAAGGAAAGCGCCGGCTCCGGAGGCGCGCTCCGGACGATGAGGCTCCGCGGGACCTCCAGTGCGGTTGTGCTCGGACTGGCTCTGGCGGGCGCCGGAACGGTCCTCGCCCAGCCGATCCTGGAGGGCCGGCCCCCCGAGTGGGGCGTGGCCGCCGGGTACGGCTTCCGCTTCGTTGGGCCCGGCACGACGGATTTCGGCGTGGCCGTGCTTTCGCCGTCCGTCGGGTTTCGACTGTCGTCCCGCTTCGAGTTCGTCAGCTCCGCAACGTTCGAGCGGTACGTCAGTCCGGGCGGTTACTTCGTGGGCGTGCTTCCCGCCGGAGTGAGGCTTTCGATCGGGAACGGCCGAACACTGCCGTACCTCGGGCTCGGGCTCGGCTTCGGGTGGACGGACCTGGACGACAAGATCGTCGAGATCAGCCGGCGGTTCAACTTCCGGATCGAGGGGAGCGTCGGCGTTCGGATTTCCGCGGGCGAGACCTGCGCGTGGACGATCGAGGCGCGCTACCAGCACACCTCGAACGCGGGGACCTCGTTCCCCAATCTGGGCCTCAACACCCTCGTGTTCCTGGGAGGGTTTCGCTTCCGCTGAGACCGTCGCCTTCGCTTGCGCGGAGAAGGGAACCGGCTGTCCTAGCCCGAAGCGCCTCCGAGAATGCGGGCGAGGACGGAGGCGTCGATGTTGCCGCCCGAGACCACGCAGACGATCTTCTCGACTGACGGTCGACCGGACAGCGCCGCAGCGACCGGAGCGGCGCCGGCGCCTTCCGCCACGATGCGCGCGCGCGCGGCGAGATGGCGGATGGCCGCCGCCGTTTCCGCCAGGGAGACGACGAGGGATCCCGCGAGAAGCGTCGAGGCCATGTCCCAGAGCTCGGGCAGGACGCTCCGGGCGCCGATGCCGTCGACGAAGCTCGCGGTGTAGTCGACGCTCGCGGGACGTCCGGCCGCGAGGGAGACCGTCAACGGCGCCGCGGTCTCGACCTCGCAGGCAAAGACACTCGCCGTCGAGCCCGTTCCGTGGAGCGCCGAGGCAATGCCGCAGGAGAGGCCGCCTCCGCCCCACGGCACGAGCACGGCGTCGAGATCGGGGAGGTCCTCCAGGATCTCGAGGCCGATCGTCCCATTGCCCGCGACGACGGCGGCATCGGCGGTCGGGTGGATGAAGAGGCCCTCCATGCCGGGATAGGCATGCTCCACCAGAATCTGCCACCAGGTCGCGTAAGGGACCTTCAGGATTCGCGCGGAGAGCCGAGTGATGGCCGCGAGCTTGGTGTCCGGAGCATTGTCCGGCACGACGACGGTGCAGAGAATGCCCCTGCGCCGCGCTTCCCAGGCGACGCCCTGCGCCATGTTGCCGGCGCTCGCGGTCCACACGCCGCGAGAGAGCGCCTGGTCGGTGGCAAGACCCATCGCGTTCGCGGCGCCGCGGATCTTGAAGGAGCCGATCGGCTGGAGGCACTCCAGCTTGAGGAAGATCTCGCTCGACGTATCCGCGTCGAGTCGCAGCAGGGGACTTCGGAGAGCCGATCCGGCGATCCGGGCGCGCGCGGCGCGGATCGCCTCGAGGCCGGGGCGTTCAATCGGCGTCGTGGCGGCCTCCTCCGAACTCCACGAACGTCCCGATTCCCGAGCCCCGCGCCTTCGAGTAGATGTGGTGCGCCGCGGCAACGTCCTCGATCGCGAGCCCCACGGACTTGAAGAGCGTGATGTCGGACGGAGACTGGCGGCCCGGAACCTGGCTGGTCACGAGCTGACCGAGCTCGCCCGCGATGTGATCGTCGCCCACGGCTCCGTCGGCGCGCGCCAGCAGGAAGTCGCCGGCCTCCTCGAGGGCGGAGGGCCGGTGGTCGACGAAGAGCCGGGCCTTCGCGACGGCCTCGGAGTCGAGCTCGCGCGCGGTCGGGACGCTCGACCCGACGGCGTTGACATGGACGCCGGGCGAGAGCCACGCGCCCCGGACGACCGGCTCCCGGGAAGAGGTCACCGTGCAGACGATGTCGGCGCCGGTGACGGCCTCCTCGACGGACTGGCAAGGCGTGATGGAGATCCCGTGGCGTTTGGACTCCCGGTCGGCGAATTTCTTCGCGCGCTCGGGCGTCTTGCTGGCGACGCGGATCCGCTTGAGCTCGCGTACCGCCAGCATCGCTTCGAGGTGCGTGCGGGCCTCGACTCCCGAGCCCACGAGCGCGAGGTCCGACGCGTCCGGCTTCGCGAGCAGGCGGGTGGCGAGGCCGCTCACGGCCGCCGTCCGGACCGACGTGATCGAGGTGGCGTCGATGATCGCGAGCAGGCGGCCCCGTCCCGTCTCGAAGAGGAGCACCGCTCCCTGGTGCGAGTCGAGGTCCGTCCCTTCGTTGCGCGGGAAGAACGTCACGGCCTTCAGGCCGAGCGCCGCGAGGCCGCCGAGGTGGGCGGGCATCAGGCCCAAGGCCCCCTGCTTCTCGGCCATCCAGAGGATCTGGCGGACCGGCATGTCGGCTTCGCCGCGCGCAAGAGAGGCGAAGGCGCGCGCCATGACGTCGACGCATTCCTTCATCGGGAGGAGCTGCGGAACCTCGGCCTGATTCACGATGAGCACTTCGATCACGATTTCCCCCTGTCGCGACATGGACCGAGGAGAAAGCCGACGAAACGTCGAAAGTGCGGCCGAGGATATGCCTTCGCCCCGGCAGCGTCTACTGCCAGCGAAAGATCCTCAGAGCGACGGCGAAGCTGACGAGAGCCCACGCGGCCAGGACCGCGAGCGGGCCCGCGATGGCGGCCAGGCCGCTGCCTTCGAGCATCACCGCGCGCAGGGCGTCGTTGAGCGCGGTCAGGGGAAGCGCTTTGATGAAGGGCTGGGCCGCCGCCGGGAAGCGCTCCGAGGAGAAGAAGACTCCCGAGAGAAGCCACATCGGCACCATCACCAGGTTCATGAGGCCGCTGGCAGCCTCCAGCGTGCGCGCGCGGGCGACAACCAGAAGCCCCACACCCGCGAAGGTCACGGACCCGACGACCGTGGTCAGGCCGAGCAGCCAGAGGGCGCCGCGAATCGGAACCTGAAACGCCCAGACGCCGAACGCCAGGATGATGCCGACCTCGAGCACGAGGAAGATGAACCGCGAGAGCATCTGCGCGAGCAGGAAATCGCTCTTGCGCATCGGCGTCGCGACCATGAGCTTCAGGGTCTTCTTGAGGCGCGCATTGACGATCGAGAAGCCCACACCCCAGATCCCGGTGCCCATCAGGTTCAGGCCGAGGATGCCCGGCAGCAGGAAATCGATGTAGCGGGAGCCCTTCTCCTGGATGAGGACGACGCGCGCCGGCGCCGGGTCCGTCCGTCCTCGCGCCCGCTGGATCGCGTCGTCCACTTCCAGCCGCGCGAGGCGCGCGTCGGGGCGCGTGGTGTCGAAGAGGTACACGGGGCCGGTCCCGTCCGGCTCTTCGACGAGGAGCGTGATCTTGCCGGTGCGGAGGCCGTGCAATCCCGCCTCGCGGTCCGGATACACGCGCGCTTTCACGAGGCCGGACTTTTCGAGCGCCTGCGAAATCGCGGATGCGGCCGGCCCCTCGACGACGCCCACCGCCAGCGGATCGGGCGGCCGGTCGCGAAAGGCGAAGCCGAGGACGAGCGCCATGATGATCGGAAACGCGAACACCCAGAAGAGGGCCTCGGGCTCCCGGACGAACTCGAGGATGCGGGCCCGGGTCAGGGTGTAGAGCGGCGGCTTGCGCTCGCTCGGCTGTCGTTGGTGGGGCCGGCTCTCGCCGGGCCGGCGCTCGTCCAGTTCAGGCCTACTCATCGCGGAGCTCGCGGCCCGTCAGTGAGATGAAGACGTCTTCGAGCGTCGAGCGGTGGGTCGACAGAGTGACCAGCCGCGCGCCGGCCTTGTCGAGGGCCGAAAGCAGCGACGGCACCGTGTCGGCGAGCGACGAGGAGCCGACGAACCAGCGGCCGTCGCGCCGGCGGCGCTCGCCGATGCCGGCGACGGCCGTGAGGAGCGCCTCGTCGATGGGAGGCTCGGTGGTGAACTCCACGAAGTGCGGCGCCTGGAGGCCTGCCACGAGCTGTTCGGGCGTGCCGAGGGCGATGATGCGGCCGTGGTCGACGATGGCGACCCGGTCGCAGAGCCTCTCGGCTTCTTCCATGTAGTGCGTCGTGAGGAGGACCGTGCGGCCCGCGGCCTTGTAGGCGGCGATCCGCTCCCAGAGCTGGAGGCGGCTCTGGGGGTCGAGCCCCGTCGTGGGCTCGTCGAGAAAAAGGATTTCGGGGTCGCCGGCGAGCGCGCACGCGACGGCGAGACGCTGCCGCTGGCCGCCCGAGAGCTTGCCGACGCGGGCGTCCCGCTTTTCCTCGAGCGAGAGGTCGGCCATGAGCTGCTCCGGCGACCTCCCGCGTTCGTAAAAAGAGCGAAAGAGTTCCAGCGTCTCGTAGACCGTGAGCTTCTCGGTGAGCCGGCTTTCCTGCAGCGACACGCCGAGCCTCTCGCGCAGCTCCCGTTCGTGGCTGCCCCAGCGCCGGCCGAGCACGGTGACCTCGCCGGAATCCGGGACCGTCAGGCCTTCCAGGATCTCGATCGTCGTCGTTTTCCCGGCGCCGTTCGGCCCGAGAAGGCCGAAGCATTCGCCGGGCGCGACCTCCAGATCGAGGCCGTCGACGGCCTTCACGTCGCCGTAGTGCTTCTTCAGGCCGACGCAGGAGATGGCGGGGGTCGACATGGGAAGCGGGATTCTACCGTCCGGCGCGGCACCGGCGGCGCGCAGCGCACGCCCGCGCGCGACGAAGCGCCCAGGAGCCTCAGCGGTTCGCGGGCACCACGATCCCTTCGAAGCCCGCGTCTTCGGCCTTCGCGAGCATCTCCTCGGCAGCCGCGCGAGAGTCGAGCGGGCCGATCTTCACACGTGTCAAACCATCGTACGGCTCGAGGTACACCGTGAAACCGGCGGAGCGGAGCCGTTCCGCGTGACGCGTCGCGCGGTCCGGCTCGCCGAACGAGCCGACCTGCACGGCCCAGGGGCCCGCGGCCACCGCCGGCGGCACCGGTGTCGGTGCGACGCCCGGCGAGAGGATCACGATGCGCACCGGCGCCACGCCCGGGCCGATGATGTCGAGGCGCCGGGCGGCCGCCTGGGAGAGGTCGATGACGCGTCCGTGGATGAACGGGCCGCGGTCATTGACGCGCACCTCGACCGATTTCCCGTTGTCGAGGTTGGTCACGCGGACCAGCGTCCCGAGCGGCAGGTCGCGGTGCGCGGCGGTCATCTTCGAGGAGTCGTAGATCTCGCCGGACGCGGTCGGCTTGCCCTCGAATCCGTCGTCGCCTCCGTACCACGAGGCGAGACCCTCTTCGGTCCAGCCCGAGATCGCCTCGCTCGGCGGGACGGGTTTCGAAACGGGGCGGCTCGCCGCGCGCGAAGCGCAGGCCACCTCGAGACACAGGAGAAACAGGAAGGCGCCGGAAGGGCGGCGCCGCTTCAAACGCGGACGGGCGCGCTTTCCGCCGCCGTCGCTCCGGCGAGCGCCGGATCCAGCTCCTCCCGGACGAATGCCTCGACCTGGGCGGCGCTGCGGCCGACGAGCGATTCGGGCCGGCCCACCTCCTCGAGAGCCGACCGCGTCAGGCCGAAGGCGGAGTCCGCGGCGATGCGATCGAAGAGATCGGTCGCGGCCCCGGTGGAGGCGCGGAGATCGGCGGAGGCGCGGGCGTGCACGCGCAGGCGCTCGTGGAGCTCCTGGCGGTCGCCGCCGCGGCGCACCGCCTCCATCATCACGTTCTCGGTCGCGAGGAAGGGGATCTCGGCTTCGAGCCGGCGGCGGACGACCTCGGGGTGCACGACCAGGCCGCCGAAAACGTTCTCGGCGAGGACGAGGATCGCGTCCGTCGTCAGGAAGGCCTCGGGAACGGCGATGCGCTTGTTGGCCGAGTCGTCGAGCGTCCGCTCGAGCCATTGCGTTGCGGCGGTCATCGCCGTGTCGATCGAAAGCGCGATGACGTGGCGGGAGAGGGCGCAGATCCGCTCCGCCCGCATGGGGTTTCTCTTGTAGGGCATGGCCGAGGAGCCCACCTGCGTCGTCTCGAACGGCTCCTCGATCTCGCCGTCGTGCTGGAGCAGCCTGAGGTCGGTCGCGGACTTGTGCGAGGACTGGGCGACGCCCGAGAGCGCGTGGACGACGAGATCGTCCTGCTTGCGCGAGTACGTCTGGCCCGAAACTCGCTGGCGCCGCTCGAACCCGGCGCGGCGGGCGAGCGCGGCGTCGAGCTCCTCGACCTTCGCGGAATCGCCGCCGAAGAGGGCGAGAAAGGAGGCCTGCGTTCCCGTGGCGCCCTTCGCGCCGAGAAAGCGGAGCCCCTCGCGGGCTGCGCGGACCTGCTCGAGGTCGATCAGGAAGTCCGAGGCCCAGAGCGTGGCCCGCTTGCCGACGGTCGTGGGCTGGGCAGGTTGAAAGTGCGTGTAGGCGAGGGCGGGGAGGTCCCGGTGGGCGATGGCGAAATCGCGGAGCTTGCGCAGCACGGACACGAGCCGGCGCTCCGTGAGGGCGAGACCCTCGCGCATCTGGAGCAGGTCGGTGTTGTCGGTGACGTAAGCGGAAGTCGCGCCCCAGTGGATGATGCCGCGCGCGGCCGGCGCCGCCGAGCCGAAGACACGGACGTGCGCCATGACGTCGTGGCGACTCTTTTCCTCCTCGACGGCCGCCGCGGCGAAGTCGATGTCCGAGAGATGCGCACGCATCTGCGCCAGCGCCTCGTCGGGGATCGGAAGCCCCAGCCGCCGCTCTTCCTCCGCGAGCCACAGCCAGAGCCGGCGCCAGGTCTCGAACTTGTACTGCGGGGAGAAGATCGCGGACATCTCCGCCGAGGCGTAGCGCTCGGTCAGAGGGTGGACGAACGCGTCAGTCTTCATCCGGTCCGGCTTCTTGGCTGATTTTGATTGCACTAACCCTAGTCTTCATCCGGTCCGGCTTCTTCGCCGAGGTTGAACATGCCGATCTCGTCGTTGCCGCAGACCAGGCAGGTCGCCTCGACGATGCGGCTGCCGTCCATCTCGAAGACGTAGCAGGGCGTGCCGCACTGCGAGCACATCAGGTAGTCGATCTCCCGATCTTCTCTGGAGTCCTTCTTCTTGGGAGGGCCGCCGGCTTCGGTCAAAGTCACCTCCGTTCCATTCTCCCATCCCGGAGGAGAAGGGACAAGGCGCGGCGCCGCGCGCGAGTTCGCGGCCCGAACCGTTCCGCACGGACATCATTTGTCGCCAGCGTGGTTATCCTTGAAAAAGGATGGGTACTGGGACGGTTGTGCTCGTGTCGGCGGCGGGGCTCGCGGTGCTGGCCGCGGCGGGCCTGGTCTTCTTTTGGACCCGCTCGCGGGAGTCCGCCGCGGTGACGCGTCTCGACCAGGTCCTGGCGGAAACGGCGCGGACGCGGGAGGCTTCGCAGTCGATCGATCGCCGATTCGAGGACCTCCGCCGCTCGATGGACACCCGGGTCGAAGGAATCGAGAAGAGGGTGGCCGCCGGCCAGCAGAGCTTCGCGGACCACCTCGGGAAGTCGACACATCTGCTCGAGCAGGTGGGAGAGAGGCTCGGACGACTGCACGAGGCCTCTCAGAAGATCGAGAAGCTCGCGGGGGACGTGACCCGCCTCGAGGACCTCCTCAAGCCGCCGAAGCTGCGGGGCGCGCTCGGGGAAATGTTCCTGGAACAGGCCCTCGCCCAGGTCCTGCCGCCGGCCGCCTTCGCCATCCAGCACCCGCTGGGCGACGGACTCGTCGTCGACGCGGTGGTTTTCATCCAGGACCGGCTGGTGCCGATCGACAGCAAGTTCCCGCTCGAGAACTTCCGGCGGGCGCGGGAGACCGAGGACGAGTCCGAGCGGCGCCGGGCGCGGCAGCAGTTCGGCCGGGACGTCCGCAAGCACGTCGATGCGATCGCCGAGAAATACATCCGGCCGGCCAGCGGGACCTGCGACTTCGCCCTGATGTACATCCCCGCGGAGGCCGTCTACGCCGAGATCGTCACGGACGGGGAGGAGGGCTCCCTGGCGGACTATGCCTCGACCCGGCGCGTCATTCCGGTGTCACCGCGCCTTCTCTATGCCTATATCTCGAGCGTCGCGCTCGGACTGCGGGGCATGAAGCTCCAGGAGAGCGCCCGCGAGGTGTACCAGAACCTTTCCGAGCTCGCCCGGCTCTGGGATCGCGTCGCCGGGCCCTTCGACAAGCTCGGAGCGCATCTCCAGAACGCGCAGAAGCAGTACGAGGAAACCTCGCGGGCTCTCGACCGGTTCTCGACTCGCCTGGAGACGATCGCCGACAAGGCTGCGGACAAGGACGAGGAGGGCGGAGAGCTCGGCCCGCACGGACTCGTTCTGCTGCCGCCGTCCTGAACCCTCCGGACTTCATGAACCCGCCGGGGCGGGATCCGTACAAGCCTTCGATGCCCGTACGGCGATCGCCCGGGACGATGACCATGGCGGCCTGGATTGGACTCGGCCTTCTGCTGGCAGCCGGCGCGTCGAGTCTGCGCGCGGTCCCGGATCCTTCCGCCTCCGACGCCGCGACCCTGCGGGCCGTGTCCGAAGTGAAGCAGGCCATCGTCGCCGGCCACAAGGCGCGGGATCGCGCGGCGCTCGAGAAGCTGTACGCCGCCGATTACACGGCGACAGACGCGAGCGGCAAAGTCACGACGAGGAAGGAGCTCCTCGATGGGCTCGAGACCGGGCCCGAGATCGTCGAGGGCCGCTACGAAATCCGTTCCGTGCGGCTGTGGGGCAGCGTCGCCGTGGCCCCCGGCCATGGCCGGCTCGTCTACCGCAATCCGGACGGATCGACGCGCGTGTCCGAGTACGACTCCGTCAACGTCTTCGTGCTCGTCGACGGGCGATGGCTCTACGCGGCGGCCTACCTTCCATAAAGCATGAAGAGGAAGTCGACCTAGTCCTTTCTCGGCGCGAGACTTAGCCACGTTCGGCACGGCGCCCGGGTTTCCTGAAACACCCGCCCCTCCTGTACTATCCGCCCTTCCTCTCGGGGCCTGCATGACCCTCAAAGTCACTTCTGAAATCGGCAAGCTCAAGTCGGTCCTGGTCCACCTGCCTGGACCGGAGATCGACCGTATGGTCCCGGCCATGATGGAAGAGCTGCTCTTCGACGACATCCTCTACGGCAACCGGGCGCGCGAGGAGCATCGCCGCTTCCAGCAGGTTCTCGGCTACGTCGCCGACGAGGTTCTCGAGATCCAGGACCTTCTCGAGGAGGTCCTCCAGGTGCCCGAGCAGCGTGGCGCGATCCTGGACGATCTCGGCAAGACGCTGGGATGGGGCCCCGACATGGACTACCGGCTGCGGGATCTCTCGGCCGAGCAGCTCGCCTCGGCCCTGATCACGGGCATCGAGCGGCCGGCGCCCGACATGGCGACCGCGGCATCCGAGCTGTACTGGCTGCCGCCGATTCCCAACTACTTCTTCCAGAGAGACCCCCTGGTCGTGGTGGGCGATCGCGCGGTCCGCGGCTCGATGGCGACGCCCGCCCGCCTGCGCGAGCCTCTGCTCTCGGGCTACGTGCTTTCGCTGCATCCGCGGTTCGCAAATCCCGAAGGCGGAAAGTTCTGGTTCCAGGAGTTCTCGGCGGATTACGCCAAGCCGTCCTCGTACGCGCGCATGCGCCCGACGCTCGAGGGCGGAGACGTCCTGGTGCTCCGCGAGGACCTGCTCGCGATCGGCTATTCGGAGCGCACCGAGAAGACGACGATCGAGCGCCTCGCGGAGTCCCTGAAGAAGCTCAAGTCGCCCATCCGGCGGATCATCGTCGTCGCGATTCCGCCGGAGCGCTCGTTCATGCACCTCGACACGGTCTTCACGATGATTTCCCAGGACGAGTGCCTGGTGTACGGGCCCATGATCCTGCCCGACGGGGCCGAGGAGGCCGACGTTTACGAGTGCGATCTGGGCAAGCGCGAGATCACGTGGACGACCGAGAAGGATCTGCTCTCCGCGCTGAAGGCGGTCAAGCTCGACCTGAAGCCGATCCGCTGCGGAGGCCAGGACCCGATCGCCGAGCGCCGCGAGCAGTGGACGGACGGCGCCAATGCGTTCGCCCTGGCGCCGGGCGTCGTGCTGATGTACGACCGCAACGAGGCCACGGCGGCCGAGCTCGGGCGCGCCGGATACACCGTCGTCGACGAGGCCGACCTCCTCCTCGGCCGGAAGGAGCTCGAGCTCTGGAAGCCTTCCAAGAAGTACGTGATTCTCCTCGCGGCGCACGAGCTCTCGCGCGCCCGCGGCGGCCCGCGCTGCATGACGATGCCGCTCGTGCGCGAAGACGTCCAGCCGTAGGCCCGCCGCGACCGTTGCCCGCATGAATCCGACGCCGTTTTTTTCGTTCGTCCGCCCGCTCGCCGTCGTGGCCTTCGGCGGGAACGCGCTCCTGCGCCCGGAGGACTCGGGAACGACCGCCGAGCAGCTCGAGCGCGCGCGGGAGGCCGTGCGCAAGCTCATCCCGATCCTCGGAAAAGGCTACGAGCTCATCGTCGTGCACGGAAACGGGCCCCAGGTCGGCAACATCCTCATCCAGGCCGAGGAGGCCGCCGAGAAAGTGCCGCCGCAGTCGCTGGACTTCTGCGTGGCGCAGACGGAAGGCTCGATGGGGTTTCTGCTCGAGCTCGCCTTCGACAACGAGCTGCCGCGCGCCGGCTTCCGCAAGCAGGTCGTCACGATCATGACGCAGGTCGAGGTCGACGCCGCCGATCCTGCGTTTCTCAAGCCGTCGAAGCCCGTCGGACCGTTTTTTCCGAAGGAGCGGGCCGACATTCTCCAGAAGACGGCCGGCTGGACGATGGTCGAAGACGCCGGCCGCGGCTGGCGCAAGGTCGTCGCCTCGCCCAAGCCGCGCGCGGTGCGGGGAGTGGAGGTCGCGGCGGCTCTGATCAACCGCGGGCACATCGTGATCGCGGCCGGAGGAGGCGGGATCCCGGTGGTGGTGACCGACGAGGGCGAGGTCCGCGGCGTCGAGGCGGTCATCGACAAGGACTACTCGGCCTCGATGCTGGCCGCCTCTCTCTCGGCGAACCTCTTCATCGTCCTCACGGGCGTCGACCGCGTGTCGAAAGACTTCGGCAAGCCCACGCAGACGGAGCTTGCGACGGTCGAGGTCGGCGAGGCCCGGCGTCTGCTCGCCGAGGGTCAGTTCCCGCCCGGGAGCATGGGCCCGAAGATCGACGCGGCCATTCGCTTCGTCGAAGCCGGGGGCCATGAGGTCCTCATCACGCGGGCGGAATCCCTGTCGGAGGCTCTCGAAGGGAAAACGGGCACGATCATCCGCGCGACGCGATGACCGACGAGGACGTTCCCTTCGTCGGCGAACCTCCGGAGGAGCCCGCGGAGCTTCCCGTACCGGAACCCGCACCCGCACCCTCACGAGGTCTCGAGCTCGAGCCGCCCCCGCTCGCGGCCGCCGATTCCGACTCCGGCGCCGCCGCGGACTCCGACCCTCCGTCCGAACCCACCTTTCTGGGTAAGTCCTGGCCCCTCTTCGCCGCCGCTCTGCTGATCGCGGGGACCCTGGTCGCCGTCTTCTCGCTCCTGAGCCCGCGTCCTGCCGGGGCCACCGCCGCTGCGGCCGCGGGCACGCCCGCCTTCGTGACGCTCGACGCGGTCGAGTTGCGGCGCGAGCCGTCGGCGACGGCGGAGGCCCTCGCGACACTCGGAGAGGGGGACCGCGTCGAAGCGTTCGGCACGCGCGGAACCTGGCTCGAGGTCGAGTCCGGTGGAAAACGCGGGTACCTGCCGGTCGACGTGGTCGAGCGGGAGTCGGACCGAGAGGCCCGGCAGCGACGGGAGAAGACGCTGCTCGCGTTCGCGCCCGTCTACGGAGTCGTCGGAGACGCGACCGACGTGATCCTCGCGCCGTACCCGCTGGCGCCGCGCGCGGGCCGCCTCGCGAAGGGAGCGGTCATTGCCATCCACTCGGTGGACCACTCCTACTTCGCGTTTCGCGACAAGAAGTGGGAGATCGCGTTCGTCAGCTCGGCCGCCGTGGATCTCATCCCGCCCGATCCGAGCCAGCCTGCGATCGAGCCCGAGAAGGGGAAGCCGCTCAAGAACCTGACGGTCATCGATCTCGAGGGCGAGCCACCGCCCGACGAGCCGCTCGATGAGCTCACCGGAGAAGACGCCGCTTCCGAGGAGAGCCCCGCGCCCTCGCGGCCATCCCCGGCCCCTGCGGTTGCGGGCGTTCCGGCCGCCGGACTTCTGGAAGGTCCGACGCTGACCTCGCGCGTGGAGCCCTTGTACCCGGATCTCGCGCGCCGCGCCGGGATCGAAGGCACCGTCGAGCTCGAGGTCTCGATCGACCCGACCGGAGCGGTCACCGACGTCGAGGTCGTCCGGGGCCTGCCCCTCGGGATGTCCGAAGCGGCCGCGGCCGCGGTGCATAAGTGGAAGTACAAGCCGGCGCGAACCGCGGCAGGCCCGGTCGCGTCGCGCAAGTCCGTGCGCATCCGTTTCGTGCTGAGAAGCGAGTGATTCGCCGACCCCATCTATAATTTGCGAACTTCATGCTCCAGGTCATGTACGAAACCGAGGGGCGGACGCAGGTCTTCAGCCTGTCGAAGGAAGTCGCGTTCATCGGCCGAGCGAACGACAACGACATCGTCCTGAACGACTTCTCCGTCTCGCGCCGGCACGCCTACCTCAAGAAAGAGGACGGCGGCTGGGTCCTCTACGACAACCAGTCCACCAATGGAGTGAGGGTGAACGATCAGGCCGTGCCGCATGCCGACGTGCGCGACGGGGACCGCGCGCTGATCGGCACCTTCCTGCTGCGCTTCCGCGACGATCCGACGGCGGCCGGGAAGGGCAAGCGCGTCGTCGACTCGACCTCGACCCGCATCCGCCCGATTGCCGAGCTGAACCAGGACTTCGGGCTCGAGAAGAGCGCGGTGCCGCTTTCCGATTCGACGGCGCAGCGGCGGCGGGCGGAGCTGGACGTCGCGTACAAGAATCGCGTCTTCGAGATCCTCGTCCAGGTCGCGAAGGCCCTGATCTCGGCCGACGACCTCTCGGCCGTGCTCGACAAGGTCATGGACCTGATCTTCGAGTTCCTTCCGGCCGACCGCGGCTACCTTCTGCTCGAACAGGCCGACGGGAGCCTGACCCTCTCGAACTCGCGCTTCAAGTCGAAGAAGCGCCAGACCTCGGACGGCTCGACGCCGTACTCGCGGACGATCGTGGACATGGTCGTGAAGCAGAAGGTCGCGATCCTGACGTCGGATGCCCAGACGGACCAGCGCTTCGAGAGCGGCGACTCGATCCGCCTGCAGCAGATCCGCTCGGCGATGTGCGCGCCGCTCTGGAGCGGCTCGGCGGTGATCGGGGTCATCTACATCGATTCCCCCCTGCACGCGGGGAGCTTCTCGGAGCAGGACCTCGATCTGCTCGGGGCGCTCTCCAACTTCGCGGCCGTCGCGATCGAGCGGGCCCGACTCCACGACCGCGTCGCCGAGGAGAAGCGCATCCGCGGCCGCCTCGAGCGTTATCACTCGCCGCAGGTCATCGAGGAGATCATCACGGAGGCGGAGAAGACCGGGGACCAGGCCGTCAAGACGAAGGTCGTCACGATCCTCTTCGCCGACATCGTGGGCTTTACGAGCTGGTCCGAGAAGATGGGGGCCGACGAGCTCTCCCGCCTGCTGACGGAGTTCTTCACTCTGGCTTCGGACGCCGTTTTCGCCTGCGGGGGCACGATCGACAAATTCATCGGCGACGCGGTGATGGCGTTCTTCGGCGCGCCGCTCGAGCAGCCCGATCACGCCGAGCGGGCCGTCGCGGCCGCGCTCAAGATCCGCGAGGGCATGGCGGCCTGGAACACGGAGCGCGCCTCGCGCGGCGACGCGCCTCTCGAGGTCCGGATCGCCGTGAACACGGGCGAAGCGATCGTCGGCGACATCGGCTCCGAGCGCCGCGTGGACTACACCGTCCTCGGCAACGCCGTGAACGTCGCCGCGCGGCTCGAGGAATTCGTCGCACAGCCGGGGGACATCGTCGTCGGTCCGGAGACCTGGGCCGCGGTGAAAGATCGGTTCGAGGTCGCCCAGCTCGGATTCTTCGCGCTCAAGGGTCTGTCGGCGCAGGTTCCGCTCTACAAGGTCCTGTCGGCCCGGGATCCGGGGCGCTGAAGGCCTCGCGGACCGTCTCGATCCGCGCCGCCATTCGCGGTTTGCGCGTGTCAGAATCCCGGCGTGGAGCGCCTGCCGATCGTCTTCGTCACGAGCCGCGCCGAAAAGGCGCGTGAAGCGGAGCGGCTCGGCTTCTCGATCGAGCGGCTGGACGTCGACCTTCCCGAGCCCCAGGCTCTCGATCCGTCCGACATCGTGGCGGAGAAGGCGCGCTCCGCGTACGCGATGCTCTCGCGTCCGGTCCTCGTGGAGGACAGCGGCCTCGCGATCCGGGCGTGGGGAGGTTTCCCGGGCGCCCTCGTGAAGTGGGTCGAGGCGAGCGCCGGCATCCCCGCGCTTCCACGCATGCTCGACGCGTTCGAGGATCGAGGCGCGACCGCGATCTGCGCCATCGCCTACTGTGACGGGGGCGAGATCGTGACTGCGCGCGGGGAAGCCCGGGGCTCCATTGCCGCGGCGCCGCGGGGGAGCGGTGGCTTCGGTTGGGACACGGTCTTCGTGCCGGAGGGCGGCGACCGGACGTTCGCCGAGATGGCGCCCGCGGAGAAGGACCGCGTGTCGCATCGCCGTCGGGCCTGGGACGCGCTCGCCGGCCGGCTGCCGATCGCGAAGAAGGCCTGAGCATGCGCCGATCCGCCGCCCTGGGCATGATCGCGGCCGCGGCCCTCACGTGGGCGTGCGGGAAACCGCCGGCCGCGGCCGCGACGGCCGCGAGCGAAAATCCCCGGACCGTCGCGACGAAATCCGGAGCGCGCCTCGAGGTCCAGACGTTCGTCTCGGGCCTCGAGGTGCCGTGGTCGATCGTGTTCACCTCTCCCGGTCGCATGCTCGTCACCGAACGGCCCGGGCGCGTGCGAGTCGTCGAGAACGGCGTTCTCGCAGCGAAGCCGCTCGCGGTCCTCGAAGACGTGGAGGCGAAGGGCGAGAGCGGCCTCATGGGCATCGCGCTCGCACCGGACTACGCGACCTCCCGCTTCGTGTACCTGGCCTACGCGTACGACTCTCCGGACGGACCCCGCGTCCGCGTCTCTCGCTTCCGCGACGACGGAACTTCGCTCTCGGGCCGCACCGTGATCATCGAGGGGATCCCGGCCGCGCGGAACCACGCGGGCTGCCGGATCCGTTTCGGTCCGGACGGCAAGCTCTATGTCACGACGGGAGACGCGACGGACCGCAAGATCGCGCAGGACCTCAAGTCGCTCGGAGGAAAGACGCTTCGCTTGAATCCCGACGGCTCCATCCCCGCGGACAATCCTTTTCCGGGCTCGCCCGTGTTCTCGTACGGCCACCGCAACTCGCAGGGGATCGACTGGGATCCCCGCACCGGCCTGCAATACCAGACCGAGCACGGGCCCTCGGGCTTCGACGGCCCGGGCGGCGGCGACGAGGTCAACCTCGTGGAGAAAGGCAAGAACTACGGCTGGCCCGTCGTGCATCACCGGGAGTCGGCGGAGGGAATGGTCTCGCCGCTGCTCGAGTACACGCCCGCGGTCGCGCCGTCGGGAGCATCGTTCGCCACCGGGAAGGCGCTGCCCTCGTTCCAGGGCGATTTCTTCTTCGCCAACCTTCGCGGCGAAGTCCTCATCCGCGTGCGGTTCGACCCGAAGGACCCCCGGAAGGTCCTCGAAACGGAAGAGCTCTTTCGGGACGTGTACGGGCGTCTGCGCGACGTCGTCGTCGGTCCCGACGGGGCGCTCTACGTCGCGACGAGCAACCGTGACGGCCGAGGACGCCCCCGCCCGGGCGACGATCGCATTCTTCGGGTTGTCGAAGTCGTTCCCGTGCATTAGATTGGCCGCCTCCCAATGGAACTTGCAGAGGTGGTCGGACAGCTGGCCGTCCTGCGGCGCTTCCCGGTGCGCGCGCTGGGCGGAGAATCGCCCGACGAGTGCCTCGTCCAGGGCTCGGGCCTGGCCGGGGATCGGATTTACGACGTCTTCGACGAGAAGCAGGGCGCGCTGCTGAATACGGCCGACGCGCCGTTTCTCCTGCGCTACCACGCCCGCTTCCTCGACTCCATGGTCCGGGGCACGGAGCTCTCGGCCTGGGTGCGCATCATGATGCCGGACGGCGCCGAGACGGCTCTCACCGACCGGAGCTGGCTCGAGGACGTGGCGCGGCGCCGCGGACACCCCGTCAGCCTCCGGACCCGTGCCGATACGGACGCGGATCCGGCGCCCCTCCACCTGATCTCGGTGCCGACGGTGCGGTTCCTCGAAAAGCAGTACGGAGGGACGCTCGAGACGGAGCGGCTGCGTTCGAACGTGCTCCTCGACCTGCCCGATGGCCGTCCTTTCGAGGAAGACCACTGGCTCGGCCGCCAGCTCTGGATCGGCGACGTGCTCCTCGAGATCGTCGGCGGCTCGGATCACTGCGTCATTCCGACCCTCGACGGCGAGACGGTCGAGCGATCGCCCGGGATCCTGTCGGCGATCGCGCGGGGACGCGGCGGCCGGATCGGCGTGACGGCGCGGGCGCTCGCCGGTAACCGGCTGCGCGTCGGCGATCCGGTCGCGATCGTCGACTGATAAACTCGGGATCCGTCACGAGGAGCACCCGCAGAAAGCATGTCCCGACCAATCCGCGTCCTCATCGCCAAGCCCGGCCTGGACGGGCACGACCGCGGCGCCAAGGTGATCGCGCGCGCCCTGCGGGACGCCGGCATGGAGGTCATCTACTCGGGGCTGCGGCAGACCCCCGAGCAGGTCGTGGCCGCCGCGATCCAGGAGGACGTGGACGTCATCGGGCTCTCGATCCTCTCCGGAGCGCACAACGTCCTCTTTCCCGAGATCATGAAGCTGCTGGGCGAAAAAGGCGGGGACGACATCCTGGTGCTCGCCGGCGGCATCATTCCCGACAAGGACATCGCGCCGCTCAAGGCCATCGGCATCCGCGAGATCTTTCTGCCGGGAACGCCGACGCAGACGCTCGTGGAGTTCATCCAGCGCGAGGCCGGGGCGAAGGTCGGGCGGGCCTGACGTCGTCCTGATGGATCGACTCCCGACGAACGTCGACCCCAAATCCCCGGAGTTCGGAGAGCGGTTCCGCGCCATGGAGGCCCTGACGGCGCAGCTCCGCGAGGAGCTCGCGCGCGCCCGCCGCGGCGGAGCGGGCCGCGAGCGTCACGCCGAGCAGAAGAAGATGTTCGTCCGCGATCGTGTGGACGCGCTGCTCGATCCGGGCTCTCCGTTTCTCGAGCTGTCCGCGCTCGCGGCGCATGGCATGTACGACGGAGAAGCGCCGGCCGCCGGGCTCGTGACCGGCATCGGGCGCGTGTCGGGGCGGGAAGTCGTCATCATCGCGAACGACGCCACGGTCAAGGGCGGCACGTACTTCCCGGTGACGGTCAAGAAGCACCTGCGCGCCCAGGAGATCGCCGAGGAGAATCGGCTGCCCTGCGTGTACCTCGTCGACTCCGGGGGCGCGTTTCTTCCGCTTCAGGCGGACGTGTTCCCGGATCGGGAGCACTTCGGCCGCATCTTCTACAACCAGGCGCGCATGTCGTCGAAGCGCATCGCCCAGATCGCGGTCGTCATGGGCTCCTGCACCGCCGGCGGCGCATACGTGCCGGCGATGTCGGATGAGGCGGTGATCGTCAAGGGCAAGGGAACGATCTTTCTGGCCGGACCGCCCCTGGTCAAGGCCGCGACGGGGGAGGACGTCACGGCCGAGGAGCTCGGCGGCGCCGACGTGCACACCCGGATCTCGGGCGTCGCGGACTATCTCGCCGAAGACGACGCGCACGCCCTCGAGATCGCGCGCACCATCGTCGAGACGATCCACAGCCATGGTCCCAAGCCGTTCCCCGCCGACATGGCGGAGCCCGAGGAGCCGGCCTACGATCCCCGGGAGATCTACGGGATCCTCTCGCGCGATCTCCGCGAGTCCTACGACGTGCGGGAAGTGATCGCGCGCCTCGTGGACGGCTCGCGCTTCGACGAGTTCAAGGCGCGCTACGGGACGACGCTCGTCTGCGGTTTCGCCAGGTTGTCGGGCTTCCTCATCGGCATCGTCGCCAACAACGGCATCCTCTTCTCCGAGTCCGCACTCAAGGCGACCCACTTCATCCAGATGTGCGCCCGCCGGAAGGTGCCTCTGCTCTTTCTTCAGAACATCACGGGCTTCATGGTGGGCAAGGAGTACGAGCGGGGCGGCATCGCCAAGGACGGCGCGAAAATGGTGCACGCCGTGGCCAACGCCGCGGTGCCGAAGCTCACCGTGATCATCGGCGGCTCCTTCGGCGCCGGCAATTACGGCATGTGCGGCCGGGCCTACGGGCCGCGATTTCTCTTCATGTGGCCGAACGCCCGTATTTCCGTCATGGGCGGGCCGCAGGCCGCGTCCGTCCTCTCGACGGTCAAGCAGGATCAGCTCGCGCGCGCCGGAAAGCCGGCCATGACGGCCGGGGAGGTCGCGGAGTTCGAGCGGCCGACGCGCGAGAAGTACGAAGCGGAAGGCCATCCTTTTTACTCGACGGCGCGCCTCTGGGACGACGGCGTGCTCGACCCCGCGGAGACCCGCACGGCCCTGGCCCTGGCGCTCTCGGCGGCTTACAACGCGCCGATTCCGGAGACGGAGTTCGGCGTGTTCCGGATGTAACCCCATGTTGCTCCTCTCGGCTCTCCTCGCGGCTGTTCTCGTTCCCGTTCCCGCGTCGTCTTCCGGCGTCCTGCGTTTTTCGATCGAAGTCGCGGGCGTGACCGACGCGCGCGTGACCATCAGCGGGCCGGAGGCGGAGCTTCCCGAGGGCCCGTTCCGCGGTTTCGCCTCGATCAACGGTTCGGCGACCGAGCTCCCGATCTCCGGCGTCGTCGCGCATTCGGAAGGGAAGTTCCGTCTGCCGGTGACCGTGCGTTACACCGAGCTCCCGGAAGCCTGGACGGAAGGCTTCCGCACCGACACGTTCACTTACCGCATTCGCAGTGCGAGCGGATCTCCCCGCGAGTGGACCGGCACGCAGCCGTTCCGGGAAGTGGAGGTCGCCGGCGAGAGCTCGGACAAGTTCCTCGCGCTCCAGAACGTGCGCCTGACGGATGTCTCGCTCCTCTCGAGCGAGGCGGTCGGCGAGCTCATGCTGGTCAATCCGCTCGGTTTCGACGTGAAGATCGCCGAGGCGACGTACGTTCTCCTCGCGGAGGGCGAGCCGGTCGGGGAAGGCTCGGCGCACGGGTTGATCCTGCGAGGCCAACGCAAGAACATTCTCCGCCTGCCCATCGCGATCGATCACGCCTCGCTGCTATCCGCCGCCGGCCGGGCCGCGGTCGGCGGCGACGCCTCGGTCCGGCTGAAGGGAAAGCTCGTCCTGCGGCTGAGGGGCGGCGACCTCGCGGTGCCGCTCGACCTTTCCGGGCATCTGTCGGGCGGATCGTGAGCGGCGGTCCGTACCGGAACCTTCGCCTCGCGCGGGACGGCGCCGTCTTGCGGGTCACGCTGGCCCGCCCGGAGGTGCGCAATGCTTTCGATGACGTTCTCATCGAGGAGCTGACGCGGGCGTTTTCGGAGGCCCGCGAGGGTTCCGGCATCCGCGTCGTCGTGCTCGCGGGCGAGGGACCGACGTTCTGCGCCGGAGCCGACGTGAACTGGATGCGCAAGGCCGGCGCCTATTCGAAGGCCGAGAACGAGGCTGACGCCGACCGGATGGCGCGGATGCTGCGCGGAATCGACTCCTGCCCCAAGCCTGTGATCGCGCTCGCGCACGGCGCCGCGATCGGCGGAGGAGTGGGCCTCGTGGCCGCCGCCGACATCGCGATCGCGGCCGAGGGCACGGTCTTCTCGCTCGCCGAGGTGCGGCTCGGGATCCTGCCGGCGGTGGTCTCGCCGTTCGTCCTCAGGGCGATCGGCCCGCGGGCGGCGCGGGACCTCTTTCTGACCGGCGACCGTTTCGACGCCCGCGAGGCCCATCGAATCGGACTGGTGCACCAGGTCGTTCCGGCCGAGGATCTGGGGGCCGCCGGGGATCGCAAGACGGCCTCCCTCCTCGCCGCAGGGCCCGAGGCGGTGATGGTCGCGAAGGCCTTGATCGCGGAGGTCGCCTGGAAGTCGCCCGACGACGTCGCGACGCCGACCGTTCGGGCGATCGCCGAGCGGCGGGCGTCCGCCGAAGCCAGGGAAGGCCTCACCGCGTTTCTCGAGAAGCGAAAGCCGTCCTGGGCCGGCGAAGGCGAACAGTCGCCGGGGAGAGAGAAGAAATGAAGGGGACGCAACGTCGGATGGTCTGCGAGAAGTGCGGCAAGGTGTTCTTCTCCTGGCGGCCGGAGGATTTGCCCGGCGCGCAGGTCAAGTGCTACTTCTGCGGCCACACGTTCGCCGACGATGCCGCGAAGCGGCCGCCGTTGCCCGCGCCGACTCCCGCGCCGGCGGCGGCTCCGGCCGCCCCTCCGGCGACGGCGACCGCGACGGCGACCGCGGACGCGCCCGCAGATGCCGCAAAGGAGCCTTCGTGAAGCTCGCGGCGCGCCTCGCGGCCGTCCTCCTGCTCGGCTTCCTCGTCGCGGTCGCCGGCGGCGCGGCCTCGGCCTGCGGGCAGGATCCGGCGGGCGCGGCCATCGAGAAGTTGACGGGCCCGTCCTCCCGTATGGAGCCGGACCTTCGGAAGCTGACCGACGACATCGGCGGCCGGATCACCGGAAGCGCCGGCTACGACCAGTCGCTGCAGTGGGGCATCGAGGCCTTTCGGCGCGCCGGTGTCGATTCCGTCAAGCTGGAGACCTATCCCGTCGAGCTCAAGTGGGAACCGGTCTCGGCCTCGGCCTCGGTCGTCGCGCCGGTCGCGTTTCCCCTCTCCGTCGTCTCCTTCGGCCTGGCGCCCTCGACGTCCGGACCGTTGACGGCTCCCGTCGTGGACGCCGGCATGGGCACCAAGGCCGACTTCGAACGGCTCGGCGCGTCCGCGAAGGGCGCGATCGTTCTCGTCCGCTCGAAGCCCATGCAATCGTTCGACGACCTCTTCGCCGAGTACATGGCGGCTCCTGCGATGATGCGGGCCGCCGTGGAGCAGGGCGCCGCCGCGGTTCTCGTCCTCTCGACCCGGCCGCGGGAGCTGCTGTACCGGCACACGATCACGTGGGGCACGCTCACCCCCATCCCGATGGCCCAGGTGTCTCGCGAGGACGGTCTCCGGGTGGCGCGTCTGCTCGAGACGCGGGAGAGCGGAAGTGTGCGGGCGACTCTCGACATCCGGAACAAGATCGGCGGCCCCTGGCAGGCCGCCAACGTCGTCGCCGAGATCCGAGGCTCGGAGAAGCCCGAGGAGATCGTGCTTCTCGGCGCGCATCTCGACGCCTGGGACCTCGGAACCGGCGCCCTGGACAACGGCGTCAACTGCGCGCTCGTCACGGAGGTCGCCCGCGCCATCGCGTCGGGCCGCCGCCCTCGCCGGACGGTGCGGTTCGTCCTCTTCACGAGCGAGGAGACGGGCCTGCTCGGCTCGCTCGGGTACGTGCGCCGCCACAAGAACGAGCTCGACGCGCATGTCGCCGTGCTCATTCATGACATCGGCGACGGCAAGGTCGTCGGCTATTTCACCAACGGGCGTCCCGAGCTGGACGCGCCGGTCCGCACCGCCCTGGCTCCGGTCTCCGGCTGGGGTGCGGACAACACGAACGACGAGGCGATCCTGGGCACGGACAACTTCGACTTCCTGCTCGAGGGCGTCCCGAACCTGATCGCGATCCAGGAGACGGAGCGCTACCTCGCCGACTATCACGCCTCATCGGACACGTTCGACAAGGTCGATCTCGAGCTCGCGAAGCGCAACGCCGCGGTCGCCGCGGTCGCCGTGCTGGGACTGGCCAACGCTCCCACCCGGCCGGGCGCGCGCCAGACCCGCGCCGAGATCCAGAAGGTGCTCATCGACCGCGGGCTCGAGGCGCAGATGAAACCCTACGGCCTCTGGAGCACGTGGGAATCGGGCGAGCGCGGCCGGGCGAAGTGATCCGCCGCCTCCTCATCGCCAACCGCGGCGAGATCGCCGTGCGCGTGGCCCGGACGGCGCGCGAGATGGGGATCGAAACCGTCGGCGTCTATGCGGAAGCCGATGCCGGGGCGTTCCACACGCTCAACGTGGAGCGGGCCGTTTCGCTGGGCCCGGGAACGCCGGCGGAGACGTACCTTTCGATCGGCAGGCTGCTCGACGTCGCGCGGGACAGTGGTGCGGATGCGGTCCACCCCGGATACGGATTTCTCTCGGAGAACGCGGACTTCGCGCGCGCCGTGATCGAGGCGGGCCTGACGTGGGTCGGGCCGCCGCCCTCCGCCATGGAGGCGATGGGAGACAAGCTGCGCGCCCGGGCCGCCATGGAGAAGGCCGGCGTCCCGGTCGTCCCGGGCTCACCTCCCGGCTCGGCCCGCAGCGGCGACACGGAGCTTCTCGCGGAAGCGCGCCGCCTCGGGTTCCCGCTCCTCATCAAGGCGTCGGCGGGCGGAGGCGGGAAGGGCATGTCGCGCGTGACGAGGATCGAAGACCTGCCCGCCGCGCTTGCGGAGGGCCGACGGATCGCGGAAGCCGCGTTCGGCGACGGTACGGTGTACCTCGAGAGGCTGCTCGAGGGCGCCCGCCACGTCGAGTTCCAGATCTTCGGAGATTCGGCGGGGAATCACGTGTCGCTTTTCGAACGCGAGTGCAGCGTCCAGCGAAGGCACCAGAAGATCCTGGAAGAGACGCCCAGCCCGGCGCTGAACGAGCCCCTGCGTCGGGCCATGGGAGAGGCGGCGGTCGCCGCGGCGAAGGCGGTGGCCTACGTCGGCGCCGGGACGGTGGAGTTCCTCGTCGACGAAAGCGGAGGCCGCTTCTACTTTCTGGAGATGAATACCCGGCTGCAGGTCGAGCACCCGATTACCGAGGAGACCCTGGGCTGCGATCTCGTGCGGGCCCAGCTCGAGGTCGCCGCGGGTGGCCAGCTTCCGGCCTCGTGGAGAGATGGCTCGCTCCGGCCCCGCGGTCACGCGATCGAGCTCCGCCTGTACGCCGAGGATCCGGTCGAGTTCCTCCCGCGTTCGGGTCGCCTCCTCGTGTACCGGGAGCCCACGGGTCCCGGCGTTCGCGTCGACGCCGGCGTCGAGGAAGGATCGATTGTCGGCGTGGACTACGACCCGCTGCTCGCCAAGCTCGTCGTCTCCGCGGAGACGCGCGAGGCGGCCATCGCGCGGGCGAAGCGGGCGCTCGAGGACTGGGTCGTCCTCGGGGTCGAGACCAATGCCCGTCTGCTTGCGGCGGTCCTGGCATCCCCGGCGTACGGATCCGGACGCTACACGACGGACCTGGTCGCGCAGCTTCCACCGCTCGATGAATCCCGCCCCGAGGCTCCCGATGCGGCGTGGATCGCCGCCGCCCTCGCTCCCTCGGCGGGGGAAGCGGGACCGGCGCGCGACTCTGGCACGTCCGCGCGGGATCCCTGGAGCGCGTACCCCTCCTGGAGGCCCGGCGCATGAAGACGGTCCGGTTGGTGGAGGCGCACACGGGGCGCGCGCGCGAGGTGCGGCTCGACCGTGATGCGGCTTCGATCGACGGACGCGCGGTGGCCTTCGACATGCCGAAGCCGATGCCGTCCGGGCCCGGCGGCGTGCACGAGCTCGTGGTCGGCGGCCGGCGATTCCGCGTCGCGGCCGCCCGTTCCGGCAGTCGGATCTGGGTGTGGTGCGAGGGTGTCGTCACCGAATTCGAGATCGGCCGCGGAGGGCGCCTTGCGGCCTCGGCCGAGCACCACGGCGGCGGTCTCGCGGCGCCGATGCCCGGCCGCGTGCGCCGCCTCGTCGTGACGCCGGGCGCCGCGGTCCGGAAGGGCGACGTTCTCCTCGTCCTCGAGGCGATGAAGATGGAGCATGCCATCCGGGCCCCCCACGACGGCGTCCTCGAGCGCCTCCACGTGGCCGAGGGCGACCTCGTGGAGGCGGGCGTCGAGCTCGCGGAGCTCTCCGAGAGCGAGAAGTCCGCCGAGGGATAATCGGAGAATGGCGAACGACTCCTGGGAGGATCATGCGATCCGGCGGCCGCACCTGCCGGAGCGGGTCACCGTCTACGAGGTCGGTCCGAGGGACGGGCTCCAGAACGAGAAGGAGACTCTTCCGGTCGGAGTTCGCGCGTCCTTCGTGGACCGTCTGACCGACGCCGGCTTGCCCGCGATCGAGGCGGGCTCCTTCGTCTCCCCCAGGGCGATTCCGCAGCTCGCGGACACCGAAGAGCTCTACCGAATCATCCATCCCGCGAGCGGCGTGCGCTACCCGGCCCTCGTTCCGAACATGCAGGGCCTCGAGCGAGCGCTGTCGGTCGGCGTTCGCGAGATCGCAGTCTTCACGGCGGCATCGGAGACGTTCAACCGCAAGAACATCAACGCGGGAGTGGACGAGTCGATCGAGCGCTTCCGGCCGGTCGTCGAGCGCGCGAAGGCCGAGAAGATCCGTGTCCGCGGCTACGTCTCGACGGCGTTCGGATGCCCTTACGAGGGCGATGTCGCGCCGGAAGCGGTGCGGGAGGTCGTCCACAAGCTGCTCGACCTCGAGTGCGACGAGATCTCGGTGGGGGACACGATCGGGGTTGCGACGCCTTCCGGCGTCTACGACGTGATCGAGAACCTCTATGAGTCCGGCGTGACTCGAGGCGTCATTGCCCTGCACTTCCACGACACGCGCGGCACGGCGCTCGCGAACGTCTATGCCGGACTCCAGTGCGGCGTCACGACTTACGACGCTTCGGCCGGCGGGCTCGGCGGATGCCCGTATGCTCCGGGCGCGTCGGGCAATCTGGCGACCGAAGACCTCCTCTACTTCCTCGAAGGGCTCGGGATTGCGACGGGCGTCACACTCGCCAAAGTCGTCGAAGCGTCAAGATTTCTCGCCGAACATTTGGGGAGGCGGCCGCCGGGACGCTATCTCGCGGCGGTCTGGGGAGAAAGCCGTTGACACTTTGAGTCGATCCGGGTAACCTCCTGACTCAACGAAGGTTAACTCAGTGGCAAAACGCATTCTTCTGGCAGACGACAGTCTTACGATCCAGAAAGTCGTCGAGCTGACGTTCTCCGACGCGGACTACGATCTGGTCTGCGTTCCGAATGGGCAACGCGCCCTCGAGAAGGTCGCCGAGAGCGCGCCGGATCTGATTCTTGCCGACGTCGTCATGCCGGAAAAGAACGGCTACGAGGTCTGCGAGGCGATCAAGGCGAACCCGGCGACCGCCGGGATTCCCGTCATCCTGTTGTCGGGGACCTTCGAGCCTTTCGACCGCGATCGCGCCGAGCGTCTCGGCTGCGACGCGATCGTCTCGAAGCCGTTCGATTCGCAGCAGCTGCTGCGCCAGGTCGAAGCGCTGCTCGCGCGCGCACCGCAGGACGTTCCCTCGGCGTCGACCCTCGCGATTGCTCTCCCGACGCCTGCGCCTGCTCCGTCTGCGGCCGCACCTTCGCCCGAACGGGCGCCCGTCGAGGCCGGCTTCGAGTCCGAGGACTTCACGGGCTCGATCCCGCGGCCCGCGGAAATCGCGGGCGGCCCCGATCTCTTCGAGGAGGAGTACGGACAGGCCGACGTGGAATCGGCGATCGCCGCTTTCGAGAAGGCCCACCCGGAGTTCTCCTACGTCGAAGATGGCGCGGCGACAGCCGCGATGACGCCCGAACATGGCGCCGAAGCCGTCGCGCGAGCCGACGCCGGTTCGACCCACGGATCGGGCGAGGCGCCGGAGGGGCAACCGTCGCGCCCGAAGCTCGCCGACTGGCTCCAGGAGGAGCGGGACGCGGCCCCTGCCCCCGAGGTTCCTCCTCCCGCCCCGGCGCCGTTCTGGGTGCCTCGCGAGGCCGAGCCCGAGCTCGCCCCGATCCCCTTCGGCGCCGACGACTCGGGATCCAGGCGCCCGTCGTTGGAGTCCGTCGAGCCGGTGCGCGGGGACTTCATGCGCGCCGACGAGGGTCCCACGCAGCAGATTCCGCTGGCCGCCGACTACGCCGCGCTCGGGCGGCCCGGGGGGCCGCTGCGGGACAGGGACCAGGACGAGGACGAAGAGGGCGACGACACTTCGCCTTCGGCGCCCGTCGAGGAGCACACCGCCGAGATTCCGATCATGGCCGTCGTGCCGCCGCCGTCCCCGGCGACGACCGGGGTCCGCCGTCCCGAGGAGGTTCGGCCGGTGCCGGCCGAGATCGAGGAGCTCGCGCAGTCGACTTCGATCGGCCAGCTCAAGGAGATGCTCTCGTCGGTCTCCCGCAGCGAGGGCGGGCTTTCCGACGACGAGATCGACCGGCTGGCGACGCGTGTCGTCGAGCGCCTCTCCGAGAAGATCGTGCGCGAGATTGCCTGGGAGGTCATCCCCGACGTCGCCGAGCTCGTCATCAAGCAGCGCATCAAGGAGTTGGAGGCCGGCGCCGAGTAGGGCCGCTCCGCGTTCTGATATATGAAAGGGCTCCAGAGAGCCCTTTTTTCATGTCCGAAAAGCAGACACGCCGACAGACTGTCGAAACGCTCGAGAAGACCTTCGACCCGGCGCACTTTGAAGAGCGCTGGTACTCCGCCTGGGAGAAGGATGGCCGGTTTCAGCCGCAGGGCGCGGCCGGATCTCCCCGGTTCGTCATGGTCATCCCGCCGCCAAACGTCACGGGACGCCTCCACATCGGGCACGCCTACGGCCGCACGATCGAGGACATCCTGGCGCGCTGGCAGAGGATGTCCGGCCGCCGGGTCCTGTGGCTTCCGGGCACCGACCACGCCGGCATCGCGACCCAGATGGTGGTCGAGCGCGAGCTCGCGAAACAGGGGATCCGCCGCCGGGACCTCGGCCGGGAGGAGTTCATCGAGCGCGTGTGGGCGTGGCGACGGGAGTCCGGCGATGCGATCCTCGCCCAGCTCCGGCGTCTCGGGTGCTCGCTCGACTGGAGCCGGCTGCGCTTCACGATGGACGCCGACCTCTCGCGGGCGGTCCGTCACGCCTTCGTGCAGTTGTATCGCGACGGGCTCATCTACAAGGGGCGCTACGTCGTCAACTGGTGCCCCCGCTGCGAGACCGCGGTGTCGGACCTCGAGGTGGTGCACCGGGAGACCAAGGGGACGCTCTACCACGTCCGTTACGACGTGCCCGGTATCGAGGGGGGCGCCGTGGTCGCGACGACCCGGCCCGAGACGATGCTCGGCGACACCGCGCTGGCGATCCATCCCGACGACCCCCGCACCGCGGCGCTGCGGGGCCGGACGGCGATTCTGCCGATCATGAACCGGGAGATCCCGATCGTCGAAGACGCGATCCTCGTCGACCGGGAATTCGGGACCGGTGTCGTGAAGGTGACGCCGGCCCACGACGCCAACGATTTCGCGTCGGCGCGGCGGCTGAACCTCCCGGCCGTCGTGGTCATCGGCGGAAACGGCAAGATGACGCCGGAGGCCGGGGAGTACGCGGGCCTGGATCGGTTCGAGGCGCGCAAGCGCGTGATCGCGCGGCTCGAGGAAGAGGGGAGGCTCGTCAAGACCGAGCCCCACGTCTACAACCTCGGCTACTGCCAGCGCTGCGACACGATCATCGAGCCGTATCTCTCGGCGCAATGGTTCGTGAAGATCCAGCCGCTCGCCGATCCGGCGATCGCAGCGGTCGAGAACGGGGACGTGCGCTTCGTGCCCGAGTCCTGGACGAAGACGTACTTCTCATGGATGCGGGACATCCACGACTGGTGCATCTCGCGGCAGCTCTGGTGGGGCCATCGCATCCCCGCCTTCACGTGCCCGAACGGCCACGTCACCGTGTCCGACGAGGACCCGACCGCGTGCGGCGAGTGCGGCTCGAAGGAGCTCACGCAGGACCCGGACGTGCTGGACACGTGGTTTTCGTCCCAGCTCTGGCCGTTCTCGGTGTTCGGCTGGCCCGACGAGACCGAAGACCTCAAGAATTTCTATCCGACGGACGTGCTCGTCACGGGTTACGACATCCTCTTCTTCTGGGTGGCCCGGATGATCATGGCGGGGCTTCGGTTCACGAAGAAAGCGCCGTTCCACACCGTTCACCTGCACGGCCTCGTCCGGGTGGGCGGGGAAAAGATGTCGAAGACCAAGGGCAACGTCATCGACCCGCTCGAAGCGATCCAGGAGTTCGGCGCCGACGCCGTTCGGTTCACGCTGGCTTCGGCGGCGTCCTCCGGGCCCACCGTCTCGGTGGAGCGGGGTCGCATGGCCGGCTCGCGCAACTTCGCGACGAAGGTCTGGAATGCCGCGCGCCTGTACCTCCTCTCCCTGCCGGAGGGCGGGCAGCCCGGCGAAGATCTGGCCGGCCGGACGCTGAGCCTGGCCGACCGCTGGATCCTGTCGCGCCTCGAGGCGACCGCGGCCGACGCGAACCGCCACCTCGAGGCCTTCCGCTTCGACCAGGCGTCCGACGCGATCTACTCGTACGTCTGGCACGAGCTCTGCGACGGCTATCTCGAGATGGCCAAGCCGGCCCTCGCGGGCGCGGACACGGAGACCGCGGAGACGACGCGCCGCGTGCTGCGGCGCTGTCTCGAAGGCTCGGTCGCGCTGCTGCATCCGATCATGCCGTTTCTGACGGAGGAAATCTGGGAGAAGCTCACCGGACGCTCGGGGACGTTGATCGTCTCGCCGTACCCGTCCGGCGAGGGCCCACGGGATGCCGAGGCCGAAGCCACCGTCGAAGCCCTGCGCGCCGTCGTGACCCGCATCCGCAACTTCCGGACGGAACGCGGCGCGACGCCGACCGAGCCGGTGACGCTGACGATCGACCCCGCCTCGCCCAATCGCGTCCTCGCCGCCGCGGTGCCGGAGCTGTCTCCGCTCCTCATCCATCTGGCACGGCTGGATCGCCTCACGTTCGGGCCCGCTCCGGACGGGGCTTTCCAGGACGTGGTGTCGGGCCTCGCTCTGGGCCTGTCGCTGCCACGGGGAACCTCGGAGGAAGGCGGCGCCCGCGTCGAGAAGACGGCGGCCGCCGCGGATGCCGAGATCGCGACCCTGCGCGCGAAGCTGCAGAATCCCGAATTCCTGGAGAAGGCCCCGCCGGCGGTGGTCGAGAAAGTGCGAACGCGGCTCTTCGAGCTCGAGGAGAAGCGGGCGGCGCTCGCGCGGTCGTGATCACCTTCTCCGACGGCTCGCTCGATCCGAATCGCCTGCGCGTTCTCGAGAACCTCGTCTGTCTGCGTTCGATCCCGTCGTCGAACGCCCTCGCGCGCGATCTCATCGACATGTATTTCGAGGAGGAACAGAAGCTCCGCCCCACGGTCATCGCCGCCGAAGCACAGCCCGGCGCCTATGGCCGCAACGGGCGATCCTGGTCGGCCCCGGGGGGCCAGGGTCTGTACTTCACGATCCTGCGCCGGGCCGCGGAAGGCGAGCCGCTGTCGGTCGTTCCGATCGCGTTCGCGCGCTGGATCCGCGACGTCCTGCACCAGGAGACCGGAGTCCCCGTGGCGCTGAAGTGGCCGAACGATCTCTATGTCGGGCGGCGCAAGCTCGCCGGGGTTATCACGGAGTCGCGGACGCAGGGGGGCGAGACCGGCGTGGCCGTGGGCGTCGGGATCAACGTCCTCGGACGATCGGGAGCCCTCGCGGTTCCGAACGCGACGACCATCGAAGAGGAGACCGGCCGGTGCATCCCGCTCGCGAGCCTCCTGCAGTCGCTCCTCGAACGGCTCGACGTGGAGCTCGCCCGCCCGAAATGGGAGGACGAGATCCGGGCGTGGGAGCTCGTCTCGCTCCATCGGCCCGGCGACGTGCTCACGATCCGCCACGCCAACGAGGAAGTGCGCGGCGAATACCTGGGACTCGATCCGGCCGGATTCCTGCGCCTCAAGACCGAGGCCGGCGAGAAGATCGTGTACGGGGGCGAGGTCGCACAGTGGTGAAGTCGTGAAGGCGGCCGCCGGTCCGGCGGGCGGCTCGCTTCTCGCCGTCGACGTCGGCAACACCAACACGGTGCTGGGCCTCTGGCGCGGAGACGAGCTCGCGCGCTCCTGGAGGCTGACGACGCGTCGTGACGCCACGGCCGACGAGATCGCCATCTCGATCCGAGGGCTCTTCGCGGCGGGTCCGACACCCGAGGAGCTCGGGCCGATGCGGGTCATCGTGGCGAGCGTCGTGCCGTCGCTCAAGTTTTCGCTGCGCCAGGCCCTGCGGCAGATCCTCGAACGGGAGCCGCTCTTCGTCGAGCCCGGAGTCAAGACCGGGATGCCGATTCTCTACGACATGCCCCAGGAGGTCGGCGCCGACCGCATCGTGAATGCCGTGGCGGCGTTCGAGCGCCTGGGCGGGCCCTGCATCGTGGTCGATTTCGGGACGGCCACGACCTTCGACGTCGTCACCCCGAAGGGAGAGTACGCCGGAGGCGTCATCGTGCCCGGGATCTCGATCTCGGCCGAGGCGCTCTTCGAGAAAGCGGCTCGCCTCTGGCGGGTCGAGATCAAACGGCCCGAGCGCGTCGTCGGCAAGACGACGGCCGGCGCGATCCAGTCCGGCCTGTACTTCGGCTACCTCTCGCTCGTCGACGGCATGATCGATCGCATCACCGCCGAGATCGGCGGGAAACCGGGTGTGATCGCCACCGGCGGCCTCGCCGAGCTCTTCGGCGGCGGATCGGAGCGCATCAGCGAGATCGACCCCCTTCTCACTCTGCGGGGCCTGCGGCTGATCGATGAGCGAAACCGGGGAGGGTAGGGAGTACTTCGCGGCCGCCGAGGCCGCGTTCGTGCGTCGTCGCGGCACGCCCTTTCTCCTTTCGCCGAAGGATTTCGCGCTGCTCAAGGAATGGCGTGCCCTCGGAGTGCCCCTCGAGGCCGTCGAGTCCGGGATCGAAGAGGCGTTCGCCCGCCGCGAGGAGCGCGGCGCCGTCGGCCGCGTCAACTCGCTGTCCTATTGCCGCGACGCCGTGCTCGAGGCCTGGGAGCGGAGAGCCGAGACGGCGCGGGGCAAGGGGAGCGGGAGCGCGGCGGAAGCCGTGGACGCGGGCGGAGCCCTGAAACGCCTGGCGTCGGATCTCGCATCGGTGGCGGCGGCGCGCCCCGACCTCGCGGCCGAGCTCGAGAGCGCGGCCCGTTCGTTGTCGAGGCTCGAAGGCTCGGGCAAGTCTCCCGAGGAGATCGAGAGCTCCCTCGCCGGCCTCGATCGCCGGCTGGCGAAGGCGCTGACGGAGGCGCTCCCCGAGATGGAGCGGGCCGAGATGGATGCCGAGGCCGAAAAGATGCTGGCCGGCGCCGGGGGGCGGATGGACGCGGTCACGCTCGAGAAGACGTCGCGGGCGCTCAAACGCCGGCTCCTCCGCGAAAGGCTGGACCTGCCGCGGCTGTCGCTGTTGTGACCGAGCGGACCGACCGGACCGACCGGACCGACCGGATCGTCCGCATCGAGAAGCTGGCCCCGACCGGCGAGGGGATCGCCCGCACCGAAGACGGCGTGGGCTTCGTCGAGGGGGCGTTGCCCGGCGAGATGGTCGCGACAAATGTGTATCAGGTGAAGAAGAAATTCTGGCGGGGACGCGTGACCGCCGTGCGGGAACCGTCCGCCCGGAGGATCGAAGGCCCGCATGCCGACTGCGCCGGCTGCGACTGGGCGTTCTTCGACGTGGCGGCGGCGCAGGAAGCGAAGCGGGATCTTTTTCGGGAAACGATGCAGCGGCTCGGCGGCCTCGACCCGGAGACCTTCGGCGCGCTTCCCCTCCACGCCTCCCAGCCCGGATACCGGCTGCGGGCACGGATGCACGTCGATTCGTCGCCGCCGCGCGCCGAGATCGGCTACTTCGCGCCGGGGACACATCGCCTCGTGCCGGCCACGGCCTGCGAGGCGATCGCACCCGCAACGCGGGCACTCTTTCCGTCGATCGAGGCGGCCCTTCGCGAGTCGGGCGCCGAAGCGAGCGAGATTGCGCTCCTCGAAGACGTGGCGGGCACCGCGCGTGTGAGCCGCGTGACGGTTTCGGGTTCGCCGCTCTCCGCGACGAAGCTGGCCGCCCGGCTGACGGAGGCGGATTTTTCCGGTGTTCGGATTCTCGCTGCCGCCGGTGAATTTCTGCACGAGGCGGGAGAGGCCGCGCTCGACCTTGCGATCGGAGGCCGGACGTTCCGCGTTTCGGTTGACACCTTCTTCCAGGGAAACCGCCACCTCACCGGCGCCCTCTACGCGGCGGTCGCGGCCGAAGCGGCGCGCGCACCGGAGGGCCTCGCCCTCGACGCGTTCGGGGGCGTCGGCCTCTTCGCCGGGGCGCTTCTCGATGCCGGCCACCGGGTCGTCTCGGTGGAAGCGGATGCCGGCGCGGCGTCGGACGCCGCTTCCACAATCGCGGGCTGGGAGGACGGTCGCCGCTGCGAGAGCCACAAGGTCGCCGTCACGCACTTTCTGCGGCAGGACGAGCGCCGCTTCACGTGCGTCGTCGCCGATCCGCCCCGCGCGGGTCTCGGCACGGAGCTCGCGCGGGAGCTCGCGGAGCGGACCGAGGAGGTCTTCGTCTACGTGTCCTGCGACCCGGCCACGCTCGCCCGGGATCTGCCGGCCATCCTGGCCGAGGGCTTCGCGATCCGCACCGCCGCTCTCTTCGATCTCTTCGCGTTCACGCACCGCGTGGAGGCCGTGGTCTCGCTCGAGCGCGCGGCGTGATCCGGCCCGTCCTCGCCGGCGGCCGAGCGCCGGCGGCGACGGCGGCGATTCTTCTGGTCGGGGGCACGCTGGGAGGCTCTTTCTCGACGAGCGGGGCGGCCGCGTCCGCGGCGCTCGTGCTCGTTTCGGGCGCGGCAATGACATGGGCGTTGGCCTCGGCGAGGGACGGCGGAGGGCGGCAGGGCCGCGCCGCCTTCCGGCTCGCGTTCGGGGCGTTCTGGGCAGGCGCCGGATTTCTCTCAGGCGCCGTCCGGATCGCGCGCCCGGCCGCCGTGGCGTCCGCGACGCACTCCGAGCTGCCGGCGTCCGTGACCTCGGCGGCGATTCTCGAAGGCACACTCGCCGATTTCTGGAGCGGCCGCCCTCCTCGAGCGCGCTCCACGCTCGCGGCCGAGCGCATACGGGACGGCTCCACGTGGCGAGCGTTCCCAGCCGAGGTCATCCTGTTCGTCTCGGGGGAGAGCCCAATCGCGCGGATCGCCGACCGGGGAGACCGGGTTCGCGTCACCGGTCGTCTCGAGGGCGAGGACCTGCCCGCTTCCGATCGCGAGCTTCCTGGCGCATGGCCGCGCTACCGGTTGTCGGTCAAGAGCGCGCAGATGGTCGAAAGGCGCTCGTCCACTCTGATCTCGGCGCTCGCCTGGCCCAACCGCGCGCTCTTCGAGACCCTTCCCCGGTCCGGGACGCCCGCGTTCGAACGCGACGTGCGCGGTCCTCTCGCCGCGCTGCTTCTCGGAAGGACCTCGGAGCTCGACCGCGGGCTCGTGGCGCGCTATCGGCGGGGTGGCCTTTACCATCTGCTCGTGGTCTCCGGCCTCCACGTTGTGCTGGAGGCCGGGCTCGTGTCTCTGGCGCTCTCGCTTCTCCGGATCGAGGGCAAGCGGCGAGACGTTCTGCTCCTCGTCTCGGTGTTCTTCTCCGTCCTGGTCGGAGGCGCGAACCCGCCGGCCGTGCGCGCCGGCCTCGTGGTCGGCGTGTTCCTCATGACCCGCCTGCTGGAGCGTCCCATCGGTTCGGCGCAGGCGATCGGTCTCTCGGCGCTCGTCCTGTTCCTCGCGGATCCGGCCGCGATGTTTTCGGTCGGCACGGTGCTGACGTTCGCGGCGGTCTGCGGCATCGCTCTCTTTTCGGCTCGGATCCGGCAGCGGCTGCCTTCTCGCCCCGAGTGGCTGTGGTCCGGCCTCGCCGGCACGCTCGCCGCGGAGGCCGCCACCGCGCCCGTCCTCTTCTGGCGCTTCAACCTCGTGGCGGCCGGGGCCTGGGTGACATCTCCGGCGGCGATTCCGCTTTCCGCCGGTTTGATCGCCGTCGGCGGAGCGCTGCTCGTCTTCTATGCGCTGGGGCTACCGGCGGGAATCCTCGAGATCGTCTTCGCTCAAGGCTCGCGCGGCCTCGCATGGCTCGCGGAGCGCTCCACCGGGGCTGCGTTCCTGCGACCCACGCCGCCGCTGTGGGCCATGCTTCTGGCCGGCGGGCTCCTCGGATCCGCGGCGCTCGGACCGAAGCTCCTTCGACGGGCGTGCGCCATCAGCGCCGCCGCGGTCTTCGGCCTTTGCGCCCTGCGGCCAGGCCCGTCGGCTCCCGAGCGGGGCTTTTCGATCGAAGCCCTCGACGTCGGCCAGGGAGACGCGATACTGCTTCGCTGGAAAAGGAGGGCGATTCTGGTCGACGGCGGGGGACCCTTCGACGTGGAGGCCACCGAATTCGGGCGGACGCGGGTGCTGCCGAAGCTCCTCGATCGGGGAGTGACGCGTCTCGATGCGGTGTTGCTGACGCACCCTCATCCCGATCACGCGCTCGGCCTCTTCGCCATCCTCGAAGAGCTTCCGGTCGGGGAGCTCTGGCGTTCCGACGGGGCGGACGAGGGCGGATTCCACGCCGATCTGACGACTCTCGCTGAACGGCGCGGAGTCCCGGCGCGCGTTCTGCGCACCGGAGACGCGCTCGAGCTCGACGGGGCGCGTATCTCCGTTCTCCACTCGGGCGGCCCGATGCGCAAGAACGACGGCGTCAACAATCAGTCGGTCGTCGCTCTCATCGAGCGGGACGGGCGCTCCGCACTGCTGACGGGAGACATCGGGAGGCCGGCGGAGGACGCCCTGCGCGAGGCCGGCGCGGCGCCGCGCGCCGACGTCCTGAAGGTCGCGCACCACGGAAGCCGCACGTCGACGAGCCCGGCCTTCGTCGACGCGGTCGAGCCGAAGCTTGCGCTTCTCTCGTGCGGGCGCCGCAACCGGTTCGGCCATCCCGCGCCCTCCACTCTGGAAACTCTGGCGGACCGCTGCGTGCCGCTGCTCCGGACGGACATTCGGTCCGACTGCCGAGTCGAGCTGCGCCCCGAAGCGACGCGGCTCGTCTGGAGAGGTCGGGAGAAGCCTTGAGGAACGGGCGCGGGTCCGTGCCGGCGGGGAAGCCGGACTTGCTCGTAATCGCCGGGCCGACGGGCTCCGGCAAGACCGACCTTGCCCACGCCGTGGCCCTGGCCCGGGAAGGCGAGATCGTCTCGGCCGACGCTTTCGCGGTGTACCGCGGCCTCGATGTCGGAACGGCCAAACCGACCCCGATCCAGCGGTCCGAGGTCCGGTACCACATGCTCGACGTCGCGGGACCGGAGGAGCCCTTTTCCGCCGGTCGATTCGCGAGCGAGGCGCGGCCGATCGTCGACGAGATCGCGGGGCGCGGGCGCCTCCCCATCGTCTGCGGCGGCAGTGGTTTCTACGTCTCGGCGCTCCTGACCGGCCTGCCGCCCGCACCCGCGCTCGAGGACGGCCTGCGCCCCTCCCTGGCGCGCTGGGCGCGGTCGCGCGGCCCCGAAGCGGCTCACCGGTTCCTTTCGGTGAACGATCCCGTTTCGGCGGACCGGATTCCCGTCGCCAACGTGAAGTACACCCTCCGTGCCCTCGAGGTCCTGCTCTCAACCGGCTCGGCCGCGTCGGCGCGCACGATTTCCGCCGATGGCTGGGCGGAGAAGTACCGGGTCCGAATGCTCGGTATCCGCCCTTCACGCCCGCAACTCCATGCTAGGATTGAAGATCGAGTCCGCCGAATGCTGGATGCGGGGTGGGGCGAGGAGGTGCGGCGGCTCCTCGAAAGCGGTCTCTCCCTGGATTCGAATTCCTTTCAGGCGATCGGGTATCGGGAGGTGGCCGAGTGGATCCTCGGGCGCACCTCGAGAGAAGAGGCCGAGTTGAAAATCGTGAGCGCGACGCGGGGCCTCGCCAAGCGGCAGGCGACGTGGTTCGCGCGCGAGCGCGGGATCCGCTGGTCGAGCCCCGAGGAGGGGTTGGACGCGGCCCTCGCGCTCCTTACGGGGAAGGGCGACGAGGAGACGCGATGAACAAGGCGCCGATCAACGTTCAGGACTCGTTTTTCTACAACCTGCGCAAAGACAACGTGCCCGTGACGGTGCGGTTGACGTCCGGAGAAGATCGCATGGGGCGCCTCCGCCGATTCGACAAGTTCGCTCTCGTTCTCGAAGTCGAAGGGCGCGAGGAAATGATCTACAAGCATGCGATCGCGTCGATCCGGGCGGAGAGCTTGCCCGCAGGATCATGACCGGGAGACACGAGCCCACGGGCCAGATCGACCGCTTCCCCCGCCTCTGACCCGGCGACGCGCCGCCTTTTCGCGAATGCGTCGCCGTCTTCGTCTCCGACCCTGCTTGCCTCAGCCTCTCGCGCGCTGCGCCCTCCTCGTCCTCCTCGTCGCCGCCGTCCGCTGCGCCACGGCGCCCGGGCCGCCGCGCGATTCCTTCCCGCTGGATCCGAGGGAAGGCCTCGCCGGGCCCTTCGACGAATCGGTCGCCGAAGGCTGGAGGGCTCTGCTCGCCGGGGACACGTCGGGCGCCGAGCGCGACTTCCGCCGTGCGGAATCGTCGCGCCAGGTCGGCTCCGCGCGGGCCGGAGCCATCGGGTCGATCGAGGCTCTCGTGCTCTCGCGGCGCTCCGAGCAGGCTCTCGGGACCTGCGCCGAATTGCTCGTCGAGGGCGAACCGACGGCGGCGCTCCTCTCCGCCTGTGGCGAAGCGCGCGCCCGCACCGCGGATCCGGTGGGCGCGGTCGAGCTCTACGACCGCGCCGCTTCGGCGGCCCCCAACCGTCCCGGCCTCGCCGCCCGGGCCGAAGAGCTGCGCAAGGCGGCGGCCGATGCCCTCCTCGACGAGGCTGCGCGGAGCGCCGAAGCCGGACGCCGGGAGGAGGCGCGCCGCCAGGTCGCGCGGGCTCTCGGATGGAGCTCACGCTCCCCCGAGATCCTCGTGCGCGCGGGCGACGTGGAATGCGAGTCGGGGGACCGCGAGCGGGCCCTCGAGTACTACCGGGAGGCGATCGCCCTCGGCGGGGTGGACACCGCGGTCCAGCAAAAGGCCGGGGACATCGCGTTCGAGCTCCACGATTACGCAGCGGCGGCGAGCATTTTCGACGGACTCGCGGCCCGCGATCCGCATTTCGCCGCCCGGGCCGCCGAGGCGCGCCTCGCGTTCCGGGTCTCCAACTGGCCCGATGCCGAGCGCGACGCCGCCCTGTCCCGCCGACTGACCCGAAGCGGAGCCGCGCTGCTCGTCTGGTGGGTCTTCCCGGAGGTGCGCGAGGCTCGCGTCGAGTCCGCCGGGATCGTGGCTACGGACGTGCTCGAGCGCCGGGACAGCCGGGTCATGATGCGCGCGGTCTCCCTCGGCCTCCTGGAGGTCGATCCCAACACCCATCGCGCGCGGCCGGACGCGCCCCTGACACGGGTCGCGGCCGCCCGGATGATGGTTCTGATCGCGTCCCGGCTGGCGCGCTCCGGGCCGATGCCCGGATGTTTCCAGGGGGCGCCGGGTCCGGGAAAGGGAGGACGGGAGGCGATTCGCGTGGCGGCGAAGTGCGAACTCCTGTCAGAATCGGGGGGCTCGGCCGTCGGCGGCGCGGAGTTCACCCAGGGACTGGATCGCCTCCGCTCGCTCTTCCCGGCCGGGGAGGCCATGAAACGTGATTGACGCAGCCGTGTTTCGCCGTGTCGCCCTCTTCTCGGAGCTCGAAGCCGGGGAGCTCGAAGCCCTGGCCCGCGCGTTCTCGCCGCGAAGCTACCCGTCGGGCTCGCCGATCATCCGCGAGTCCGAGCCGGGGGATCTCTTCTTCGTCATCCTCCGAGGGGAAGTCAAAGTCTTCGTCGATTCGCCGGACGGCCGGGAGGTCGTGCTGTCGCATCTGCAAACGGGTGACTTCTTCGGCGAGATGGCGCTCCTCGAGGGCGAGACGCGAAGCGCATCGGTGGAAGCCCTCACAGACTGCGAGCTCGCGGTCCTTGCTCGGGCGGAGTTCTTCGCCGTGCTCGAGCGGGACTTTTCGCTGACCCGCAAGATCCTCGAGAGGCTCTCGAGCCGGCTGCGCAAGGCCAACGAGGTCATCGAATCCATGGCGCTGCTGGACGTGGGCGGCCGCCTGGCGCGGTACCTGATCCGTCTCGCCGACGAATCGGGCCAGCCGGCCGTCGAGGGCTACTTCGTCGTGACGCGGCCGACGCACCAGGAGATCGCCAACTCGATCGGTGCGACCCGGGAGACCGTCACCCGGATGCTCAAGCAGTTCGAGGCGCGCAAGCTCATCCGCACCAAGGGGTCGATGGTGTGGGTGCCCGCCGAGGTGCCCGCCGGCGCCCGTGAGAACGAATGGAGGCGCCGTTGAGGGGTCCCTGGACCCTACCCAACTTCATCACCCTCCTCCGGCTCGCGGCGCTCCCGTTCTTCCTGGTCTCCATCTCGGACGGCCGCTTCGACATCGCTCTGGCGATCTTCGTGGTGGCCGGGATCTCCGACGGCGTCGACGGCTACCTGGCGCGCCATTTCGACATGAAGTCGGCCCTCGGCGCCTACCTCGATCCCATCGCCGACAAGCTCCTGCTGATTTCGTCGTACCTCTTCCTCGCCGTGCCGTCCTACCCGGCTCTCTTCAAGGTTCCCGTGTGGCTGGCCGTGATGGTGCTCTCCCGGGACTTCCTCCTGCTCCTCGTCGCCCTGCTCATGATCCTCACCGGGGGGAAGCGGAAGTTCCCGCCGAGCTGGGCGGGCAAGGTCACCACGGTGACGCAGATCGTGACCGTCCTCTTCGTCCTGTGCGCCAACGTGTGGAACTGGCCGATGCCCATCCTCTGGATCGCGTTCGGGGCCACGGCCACCACGACGGTCATCTCCGGCTTCGGCTACGTCTACAGCGTGGCCCGCGAATCGGCTCCCGCCGCGACGGCTTCATAGCCCATGATCGAGCTCCGCCTGCTCTCTCGCCCGGGCTGTCATCTGTGCGAGGAGATGCGGGCGGAGGTGGACCGGCTGCTCGACGGCGACGCGCATCGCTGGGAGGTCGTCGACGTCGACTCCGACGACGAGATCGCGCGGCGCTGGGGCGACTCGATCCCCGTTCTCTTCGTCAACGGGCGGTTTTTCGCAAAGGTGCGCGTGCCCAGTCTCGCGGCGCGGATGCGTCTATTGCGGGCGGCGGCGGGGGAGGGCGAGGGGGAGAAATGATCGGCGCGTTGTTCTGCGCGCTCTCCGCGGCGGCTCAGGGCGTGCTGCTCGAAGACCTGACCTGGATCGAGGCAGAGAAGGTCCTTCGGCCCGAAACCGTCGTCGTCATCCCGCTCGGCGCGGCTTCCAAGGAGCACGGGCCGCATCTCAAACTCAAGAACGACCTGATCCTCGCGAACGATCTGAAGGAACGGGTCCGCCGGCGCGCGGACGTCGTGATCGCCCCGACGATTCCCTACAGCTTCTATCCGGCATTCGTCGAGTACCCGGGCTCGACCAGCCTCACGCTCGAGACGGCGCGCGACACGGTCGTCGAGATCTGTCGCGGACTTTCCCGGTTCGGCCCGAAGAGGTTCTACGTGTTGAACACGGGAGTCTCGACCGTGCGCGCGCTGGCTCCCGCAGTCGAGATGCTCGCGGCGGACGGGATCGTCATGCGCTACACGGACATCCTGAAGGCGCTCGGGCCGACGGAGAAAGCGATCGCGAAACAGGAGGGCGGCACGCACGCCGACGAGATCGAGACCTCGATGATCCTCTACATGAGCCCCGGCGACGTCGACATGGGAAAGGCCGTCAAGGATTACCACCCGGGAACGGGAAGCCTCACGCGCGACCAGAAAGCCGAGGGGAAGACCTACTCGCCCACCGGCGTGTTCGGTGACGCGACGCTTGCCACGAAGGAGAAGGGCAGGATCGTGACCGAGGCCCTCGTCGACGCCATCCTCAAGGAGCTCGAGGAGCTGCGGAAGGCGCCGCCGCCGGCGGTTGTCCCGGCCGGCTCGGTTCGCTAAGATCCGCACCGATGCGGGCATAGTTCAGCGGTAGAACGCCAGCTTCCCAAGCTGGATGTCGCCGGTTCGATCCCGGTTGCCCGCTCCATTTCTTCTCAAGAATTTGGCTCCGATGGGGCCTTCCCGTCCTCGCGATTTGGGAGCATTTTGGGGAGCATTTCGCCCGAAGCCGAGCGGTGGTGGGCAAGCGAGGCGCGGCGACGATTCTGAGTGCCCCTCCCTTCAGATCTTATAGTCGCAGGAGGCGCGAATCCGCGCAGGACCGGAGGGAAAAAGGAGAGGGCGAAGGGCGTGGAATTCTAAGCCACAGCCTCGAAGTAAGACGTTAGACAATCCTCTCTCCGTGCAGGTCGAAGAGGGCGTCGATGGTCATTCCAGCGCCGCCATCGCTGGGCTCGTCGTCAGCATCGGCGAAAGCGCGCCGCAGGCGGCCTGGGCGTGCTTGAGCATTTTCATCGCCTTTCGGGCGTGTGGATCCACCATCGGATTCGCATTCACCAGGCCCGGTCGAGCGTGGGACTGACCCGCGCGTCCGTGGTCGCTCATCAGCCCGACGACCGTCGACCGATGCGGTACTCGAGGACTTCGCGCAGGTAATCGTGCATGGAAAAATATTGGGAACCGGGCGTGCCGGACGGTGTTTTCGCTTGGAGGCCTCCTTTTTCCATGGCATCGACCGCATCGAGCAACATATCGAGGCCCAGGTTGACGCTCTCGGCGTTCAGCTCGTCGATGCCCATTCCGGGGCGCCTGGGCACGGGGCGAATCTCATAGATGGGTCCCGTATCGATGCCGGCGTCGATGCCGTGCAAGGTCACCGAGGGCTCAAGGCCTAGATAAAGGGACCAGGCGATGGCGCCCATGCCCCGGATCTCCGGCAGTGGCCCCTGGTGGGCGTTCAACACCGGGCCCGAAAAGGCGGAGATGAATTGCTCCCGGAGGATCCCTCCGCCCAGATACACGGCATAGCGAAAGGCGTGCCTCGTGACGACGCCGATCGTCCGATCGGAATTCAGGTTCGGCACCGAGTAGTAGGGGATACCGTGCCGCTTACAGAGGCCGCGGATGTCGAATTCGCGAGGCAACTGGCGTTCTTCCAGCCACCGTAGGAGAGGCTGTCCGTCGTCACTGCTCGCGTGCGGCCGGAATCGGGCCGAGGCGGCGGCCAGAACTTTCTCGAACAGCCGACGCGCACCATGTCGGCGCATTTGCTCCCGGAGCTGATGGATATTGAGAGGGTTGACCACCAGAACGCCCGCGGGAGGCTGATTGCGCGCGCACGCCGCAGATATGAACGCGGCCGCGTGGGCGCTACGGCTGTGGCTGCAAGTCACGACATAGCCGCTCACGACGCGAGCCGCGCCTCACTGCCGAGCGCGTCGCCCAACTCGAAACCGAAGTCGACAAAGTATTTGACGGCCCAGTTCGGCCACCGCAAAGCCATGTAGCGACCCCAGATCGGCCAGCTTCCCGGAAGCGCGCCGTCTCGCCGCTGGGTGGCCAGCGCCTGGGTGAAGAACCTGCCCGCGGCGTTCAGATAGCGGGAATCGGTATTCATTCGCCAGACTTCGAGGAACGACAAGCCGAGCTGGCAGTTTCCAGTAACGCAGACGTAACTCCAGATGGGCGACCAGTCAGGCCCGAACGCACCCGGGAGTTTTTTGTGAAGCTCGGCGATGCGGAAGATCCGCGCCAGGGCTTTCTCGGCGGCGTCCCGAAATCGCTTTCCTTCGGCGCCGATGTGTCGGGCCGCCTCCAAAAGTCCCTGCAGTGTGTAAGCGACCGTGTGGGTCAACGCCGTGTCCACACCACCGAAGCCCATCCGCCGAATGAAGGCCGTGTCGCCGTTTCGATCCGCAATGATGGCGTCCAGTGCCGCCGTGACTCGCGCGCGAACCTCCGCATCGGTGCCAAGCTCGTTGTCGAGATCGAGGACCGGCGCCAGCGCGTAGGCGAAGTAGGCCGGTGATGATTTGCCCGCATAAGCGTCGCGCAGGATCCGGCCCCCGTCGCCGATCGCCTGAGTCATGTACGTGCGGCAGCGATCGAGTCGCGTGCGGATCTCGGGGTCCCGCGTTTGTCGGTAGTGCTCGACGAGGCCCCGCACGATCTGGGCAGAGTTGAAGAACGACTCTTGCGCCGGATGCTCACGATGGAGCAGATAGTCCTTGAGCGCAAGCCGATGGACGCCGTCGCGAACCTGGTGCCCCCCTGGAAAGGCGCCGGATGGCATCTGCATTGCCAAGAGCCACTTCACCGAGCCGTCGATGCAGCGCCGAAACTCGCCGGCCAGCTGGGTGTAGCGGGCACGGCCGGCGTAAAGGGTGGGGATGATGTAGCCCGTCGTTTCCGGGTAAGGAAGCGACCAGCCATGGACCGGATGGAGCAGGCGCGAACTCCACGCCGACGAGCCCTCGTAGCCGTTCACGCGGAAACTCTCGACGAGCCAGCGCAGTCCTCGTTGCGTTGCCGTCGCGATCTCTCGCTCGAAAGCGAATTGTTCCATATGGGGCCTAAAAGTATGTCACCGCCTCCGCAGGCCGCAACACACGCGTGGACCAGGAATGGGCAAAACGCGGCCCCTTCGGCCCCTGCCGATCACTCCGGGCGCCGGACGCGCGCGGCGATCTTCTCGGCGCGGTTGCCCTGGCGCGAGAAGAGGCGCGGCCCCCGCTCCTCGGTCCGGAGGACGTCCTGGAAGCGCTCGACCGTCCACTCGATGACGGAAACGATCATCTCCTCATCGATGTTCGAACGCACCTCGCCACTCTCGACGCCCATGCGCGCGAACTCCGCCGTGCCATAGGGATCGCGCCTCCGCAGGAAGCGGTTGACCTCCCGGCGCAGACGAAGGTCCGTCCCGTAGTTGCCGCTAGGCTGCTCTTAGCTTCCGGTCGAGTATCGGCTCAAATCGTGATTCATGGGACCTTCCTGCCGTCGATCCGTCGGGCGGCGAGACCGAAAATGAGAAGATCGTCGAAATGCTCCGGACGATCAAAGTTCTTCCTCTCGCGCTCGTCCTCTGCAGCCCCCTCGCAGCCGAGGAGCGCACCGCGGCTCTGCGCTTCGAGCTTTCCTTTCCGCCGACCGTCCGGACCGAACCCGCCGACGGGCGCGTCTTCGTCATCCTGACGCGCAAGTCCGAGCCCGAGCCGCGTCTCCAGTTCGGCAAGTCCGGCGGGCAGTACAAGTCCACGCCATTCTTCGGCGAGGATGTCGACGGGCTGAAGCCCGGCCAGCGGGCCGTCATCGGCGGCGGGTCCATTGGATATCCCGTCGAGCGCCTCGCAGAGCTACCCGCGGGCGATTACTACGTCCAGGGGATGTTGAACGTCTACACGACCTTTCACCGCGCGGATGGCCATGTCGTGAAGATGCACATGGACCAGTGGGAGGGCCAGGATTTTCCCGTCTCGCCCGGTAACCTCTATAGCGAGCCGAGGAAGATCCATGTCGATCCGGCGTCCAGCCAGCCGATTCGGATCGTCCTCGATCGAAAGATCCCTCCGATCGAGATGCCGAGCGATACCCCGTGGATCAAGCACGTGCGCTTCGAGAGCCCGTTGCTTTCGAAGTTCTGGGGGCGGCCCATTCTGATCGGCGCGACGATCCTCCTCCCGAAGGACTACGACCGGGACTCCGGGGTGCACTACCCGGTCAACTACGAGCAGGGGCACTTCTCCACGGAGCCCCCGGGCGGATTCGTGGAGCACGCCGGGACGAAGCCGGACGCCACCGATCGGGGAAAGGCGCGTGCCCGCCGGCAGGAGGAATTCTCGAAGGCCTGGCAGTCGGGCTCGTTTCCGCGCATGCTGTTCGTGACCTTCCAGCATCCGACGCCGTACTACGACGATTCCTACGCGATCGACTCTCCCAACATGGGCCCCTATGGCCGGGCCATCACCCAGGAGCTCATTCCCTACATCGAGAAACACTTCCGCGCGATTCCTCAGCCCTGGGCGCGCATCCTTTCCGGCGGGTCGACGGGAGGTTGGGAGTCACTCGCGCTTCAGATCTTCTACCCGGACTACTTCGGCGGCACGTTTTCCTATTGCCCGGATCCGGTCGACTTCCACTATTTCGAACTGGTCAACATCTACGAGTGGGACAACGCCTGGTACCGCAAAGACGACTGGCGCAAGACGCCGATCTCCGGTCAGCGCCAGCCGGACGGCCTGGTCCTTTCGACCATGCGCGAACAGCTGAAGTACGAACAGGCCATGGGCCCGGGCGGGCGTTCCGGCGAAGACTGGGACTGCTGGCAGGCCGTCTACGGACCACTCGGAGCGGATGGCTATTTCCAGCCGGTGTTCGATCCGGCGACAGGTGCCATCGACCACGGGGTGGCCTCCTACTGGAAAGAGCACACCGACCTGAACGCGTATCTCCAGCGCAACTGGAACGAGATCGGGCCGAAGCTCGCCGGCAAGATTCACATCTGGACCGGAGACATGGATACCTACTACCTGAACAACGCGGTTTACCTTCTCGAGGACTACCTCAAGACGACGACCGCGCCTCCCTGGGGCGGTTCCATCACCTACGGACCCCGCGAGCCGCACTGCTGGACGGGACCCTTCTCCCTCGAAGAGCGACTGAAGATGATGGCCGGCTACGTCGCCGCCACGGCGCCCCGGGACGTGGATCGCCCGTGGTGGCGGGAGTAGCTCCTGTGAGTGCGCTCCGAGCTCAGTGCGCCGGCGTGTACCAGATCAGCGAGGTCCAGGCCCGTTGCTGCACCGTGGCCGCGACGGTGGGATTGGGCGGGACGCCGAGCTTCGGCGCCGGTCGGTGGACCACCGCGGGGTGGGATTTTGGAGCGCGCGTGCGTAGCAGGTGGCGTGGGCGGACGGATCGAGCGACGGGTCCGTCCATTCGCCGATCAGCTCTGTAGCTCCGATCGAGTTTGTGTACGTGGCGGTCTTGACGTCCACCGATCATGCGCTCGGCCTTGGCCGTGTGATCGAGCCTCTCCACCCGCAGAGCGCAGCTGAACGTCGCCCGTTCGATCACGGTTGCCGCTCCACTCTAGTCCTCGACCGGAGCGTCGCGGAAGCCTGGAAGAGCTACGACT